>MDTG01122031.1_pt1 | contig 41107 bp, 42 predicted proteins | sample 811421 | NCBI WGS metagenome assembly MDTG01 (sample SAMN05326645, study PRJNA326480) | marine metagenome | isolation source: seawater | place: Pacific Ocean: South East | collected 2011 | reverse complement strand
TATCTTTCGCGGCATGGCGGGAGCGGCGCAGGGGATGGACCGCGCGCAGGCCGATTACATGGGCATGCTCGCCACGGTGATGAACGCGCTGGCGATGCAGAGCGCGCTCGAACAGCTCGGCGTGCCGACGCGTGTGCAGAGCGCGGTGCAGATGGACCAGGTGTGCGAGCCGGTGATCCGCCGCCGGGCCGAACGGCATCTGGAGAAGGGCCGCATCGTGATCTTCGCGGCTGGCGTGGGCGCACCCTACTTCACCACCGACAGCGGCGCGGCGCTGCGCGCGGCGGAAATGCGCTGCGACGCGCTGTTCAAGGGCACCAGCGTGGACGGGGTTTACGATTCGGACCCCAAGAAGAACGCCGATGCCAAGCGATACGACACGGTATCCTACGGCAAGGTTCTGGCGGACAACCTGAAGGTGATGGATGCCAGCGCGGTGGCGCTGTGCCGCGACAATAACATCCCGATCGTCGTCTTCTCGATCCGCGAGAAGGGCAATCTGGCCCGTGTGCTCGCGGGCCAGGGGGTGCAGACGATCGTGCAGAAAGATTCGTAATCCAAAAGGGTGTAGGAAGGCCGACATGGCGAAATACGACAAAAGCGATATCGAACGCCGGATGCAGGGCGCGGTGGAAAGCCTCAAGGGCGATCTGGCAGGCCTGCGAACCGGCCGCGCGAATACCAGCCTGCTCGATCCGGTGGTGGTCGAGGTCTACGGCTCGATGATGCCGTTGAACCAGGTGGCGACAGTGTCGGCACCCGAGCCGCGCATGCTCAGCGTGCAGGTGTGGGACAAGGGCAATGTCAGCGCGGTGGAGAAGGGCATCGCCCACGCCAATCTCGGCCTCAATCCGATGCAGGACGGCCAGACGCTGCGCATCCCGATGCCGGACCTGACCGAGGAACGCCGCCGCGAACTCGCCAAGCTCGCGGGCAAATATGCCGAGAACGCCAAGATTGCGATCCGCAACGTGCGCCGCGACGGGATGGAAGCGCTCAAGGAAGACGAGAAGAAGAAGGATATCTCGGAAGACGAGCGCAAGCGCGCCGAGGACGAGGTCCAGAAGCTGACCGACAAATATACCGGCGAGGCGGATGCGGCGGCCGAGGCCAAGGAAAAGGAAATCATGACGCAGTGAGTGTGGCTCCTCTGCCTCACTCCGCTCATGCTGAGCCTGTCGAAGCATCGCACTTTCTTTGTGTGGGTGGGTTGTGAAGTGAAAGACGGCCCTTCGACAGGCTCAGGGCGAGCGGGTTAGAGAATGATTCAAGGCATCCCGACCCCCAAACACGTCGCCATCATCATGGATGGCAATGGCCGCTGGGCGAAGCGCCGGGGGTTGCCGCGCGCGATCGGCCACAAGCGGGGCGTGGAGGCGGTCCGCACGCTCGTGCGCAGTCTCGAAGGCAGCGGGCTCGACTGCCTGACGCTCTACGCCTTTTCGGCAGAGAACTGGAAGCGGCCCGAGGAAGAGGTTTCCGACCTCATGAACCTCATGCGCAATTTCATCCGCTCGGATCTCGAGGAATTCGTCGAGAACGGTGTGCGGCTGAAGATCGTGGGCGACTGGCGCGCGCTCGATGCCGATATCGTCGCGATGCTCGAGGATGCGCTGGAGCGCACCGCACAGGGCACCCACACTGTCGCGGTGGCGCTCAATTACGGATCGCAGCAGGAGATCGCGCAGGCAGCCCGTGCCGCCGCCGCCGAGGGCGAGATCACGCCCGAGACGATCGAGCGGCACCTGTTTACCGCCGATCTGCCTCCGGTCGACCTGCTGATACGGACCAGTGGCGAGGTGCGCCTGTCCAATTTCCTGCTATGGCAAATGGCTTACGCGGAGATGATCTTCATCGATACGCTGTGGCCGGACTTCACGCCGCAGCATCTGCAGGACGCGCTGGAGGAGTTCGCGAAGAGGGAGAGGCGCTATGGCGGACGATGATCACACCCGCGCCGACGATGCGCAGGAGCCGGAGACGCAGCCGTTGATTGGCGGCGAGCCCGAGAACCCCACGCTGGCCGAAGTGCGCGAGCACTCGCGCCGCAAGACGCTGGGCATCAGGGCCGCATCCGCCGTGGTGATGATCGCGATTGCGGCGGGGGTCTACTACGCGCTGGGGGAGGCGGGGCTCGACCTGATCGTGGGCGTGGTCGCCGCGCTCTGCTTTCTGGAATTCATCTTCCTGGTCATCAAGGCGACCGCGAACGTCCCCTACCGGCTGGCGAGTATTCTTGCGGGCGGGGCCTATATCGGGCTCGCCGCGCTGATCCTGATCGATGCGGAGATGCAGGCCTTCTACATCGTCATGAGCGTGGTGATCCTGGCGGATACCTTCGCATACGTCTTCGGTACGCTGATCGGCGGGCCGCGCATCCTGCCCAAGGTCAGCCCGAACAAGACCTGGGCCGGGCTGATCGGCGGGATGTTCGGCGGACTGCTTGCGATGAGCCCACTGATCTACCTCACCTGGCGGCAGGGCACACTCGATTCGCAGTCGCTGACCGTCTTCGCGATTGCCGGGCCGGTGCTGGCGGTGCTCGCGCTGGCGGGCGACCTGTTCGAGAGCTGGCTGAAGCGCAAGGCCGGGGTCAAGGATTCGAGCCGTCTCATCCCGGGCCACGGCGGGTTTTTCGATCGCTTCGACGGGGTGATCCCGGTGTCCATTCTGGTCGGCATCGTCGTTTCCCTGAGCCTTTGATCCCATGCGTTCGATATCCATTCTCGGCAGCACCGGCTCGGTCGGCGATTCGACGCTCAAGCTGCTGCGCCAGCATCGCGACGAATGGCGGGTCGAGGCGCTGACCGCGCATTGCAGCGCCACCAAGCTCGCCGAACTGGCGCGCGAATTCGACGCGAAGATCGCGGTGGTGAGCGATGAATCCTGCCTGCCCGAACTGCGCGAGGCGCTTGCCGGCAGCGGGATCGAGGCGGCGGGCGGCCGCACGGCGCTGATCGAGGCGGCGAGCCGCCCGGTCGACATCACCATGGCCGCGATCGTCGGCTGCGCAGGCCTCGCCCCTGTCATGGCCGCGATCGAGCAGGGCGGCACCATCGCGCTCGCCAACAAGGAAGCGCTGGTTTCTGCCGGCGAGGTGATGACCGACGCGGTCGCGAAACACGGCGCGACGCTGCTGCCGGTCGATTCGGAACACAACGCGATCTTCCAGTGCCTTGCGGGCAACAGAGCATCCGAGGTGCGGATGATCACGCTGACCGCCAGCGGAGGGCCGCTTCGGCTCCATTCGGCGGAGGAATTGCAGCGCGTCACGCCCGACCAGGCGGTCGCCCACCCGAACTGGGACATGGGCGCCAAGATCAGCGTCGATTCCGCGACCATGATGAACAAGGGGCTCGAACTGATCGAGGCGCATCACCTCTTTCCGGTCGGCCTCGAGAAGATCCGTATCCTCGTTCACCCGCAAAGCGTCATTCACTCGATGGTCGAATATCGCGACCACTCGACGCTCGCCCAGCTGGGGCCTTCGGACATGATGGTGCCCATCGCATCATGCCTCGCCTGGCCCGCCCGGATGGAAACGCCATGCGCCCCGCTCGATCTGGCGGCCATCGGCGAGCTGACCTTCTTTGCTCCCGACGAGGAGCGCTTTCCCGCCACAAGGCTGGCGCGCGAGGCGTGCGAGGAGGGCGGGGCGACGCCTGCGGTTCTCAATGCCGCCAATGAGATAGCGGTGGCCGCCTTCCTTGCCGGTCACATCCCGTTCACCCGGATCGCGGCATTGGTGGAAGACGTCCTGGGCCAGTCGAACCGCCCGCCGAGGCCCGCCTCGCTCGACGACGTGCTGGCGGTCGACACCGCCGCGCGCGAACAGGCCCGGGCCATTCTGGAGAACGCATGATCGAACAGCCACCCATCTGGATGTGGATTATCGGCTTCCTGCTTGTGCTGGGGCCACTGGTGACGCTGCACGAACTTGGACACCTGCTGGTCGGCCGCTTGCTCGGCGTTCAGGCGGAAGCCTTCTCGGTCGGCTTCGGGAAGGAGCTGGCGGGCTTTACCGACCGGCGCGGCACGCGCTGGCGCATTTCGGCCCTGCCGTTGGGCGGCTACGTCCAGTTCAGGGGCGACATGAACCCCGCGAGCATTCCGGACCCCGATGCGCCTGCGGAAGAGGGGGCGTTCCAGCACGCTTCGCTGTGGCGCCGCGCGCTGATCGTTTTTGCGGGCCCGGCGACTAATATCCTCGTCGCGCTGGGCATTTTCGCGGCGTTCTTCATCCTTATCGGGCGACCCGTGCCGGTCGATGCGGCACAGCAGCTGACCGTTGCGGGCTTCAGCGAGGAATCGCCTGCCAGGCAGGCGGGAATCGAGATCGGCGACCGGATCGTTTCTCTCGATGGCGAACCGCTCGAGAGTTTCCGCGATCTGCAAACCGAGGTGATGATGCACCCGGAACGCAGGATGGAACTGGGCGTGGACCGCGACGGCGAACCGCTGACCTTCGCCGTGACCACCATGAGCCACGAGATCGAGGATCGCTTTGGCAATGTCTCGCGCATCGGGCTGCTCGGCGTCGAATCGGCGGGTGTCGAATATGATTTCGTGCCGCAGGGGCCGATCGGGGCGTTCTCCGGCGCGGTCGAACAGTCGATCGACACGTTTTCGATGATGATCACCGGGATCAAGCAGATCGTGACCGGGCAGCGTTCGGTCCGCGAGCTGGGCGGCCCGATCAAGATCGCCAAGTTTTCCGGCGAGCAGCTCAGCCTCGGCTGGATCGACTTCATCAACTTCGCCGCGCTGATCTCACTTAATTTGGCATTCATTAACCTGCTGCCAATCCCGGCGCTCGACGGCGGTCATCTGGCTTTCTACGCGGCAGAGGCAATCCGCAGGAAGCCGGTCGGCCCCCGGGCGATGGAAATGGCGTATCGCACCGGCGTGGCACTCGTGCTCGCGTTGATGCTATTCGTGACGATCAACGACCTGGCTTCGCTGACGCTTTTCGGCTGACGCGAACCCGGGCAGGGACACAAGAGGCGGCCCACCAGCGATTTGGACCTGCTTGAAAGGGGCGCGCGTATCGGGCACAGGGCGCCGGATCGTTCGATCCGGAAGGCCGATACGGCAAAGCGTGGTGCGATCCGGGTCGAAACAATTTGACGGGACACCTTCGTTCATGACGGCCATCGAAACGGGCGCATCGCGCCGCTCGCGCAATCTTCGCAATTTCGGGCTCGCCTTGCTGGCCGGCACGACGCTCGCCGGGCTGCCCCACGCCGCCTTCGCGCAGCAGACCGAAGAGAGCGCTACGCAGCCGGGCGCCACCGCCACGCCCGCACCCGCGGCGCAGGCACCCGCGCGGCAGGGCGACACCATTCGCACCATCTCGGTCCGCGGGGTCCAGCGGCTCGAGCCGCAGACCATCCTCAGCTACGTGCGGCTGCGTCCGGGCGACGAATACACGACCGCCGCGGCCGACCAGGCGCTGAAAGATCTCGCCGCGACCGAGCTGTTCGAGAGCTACACGATCCGCAACGACGATGGCGACGTGCTGATCGAGGTCGAGGAAAACCCGGTCATCAACCGCATCATCCTCGAAGGCAACGACCGGCTCGATGCCGACAAGATCCTGCCCGAGATCAAGCTGGCACCGCGCCAGATCTTCACCCGGTCCAAGGTTCGCGCCGATGTTGCCCGCATCATCGAGCTGTACAAGCGGCAGGGCCGGTTCGCCGCGACGGTCGAGCCCAAGACCGTGCAGCTGAGCCAGAACCGCGTCGACCTGGTGTTCGAGATCACCGAAGGGCCCAAGTCCAAGGTCCGGCAGATCAACATCATCGGCAACGAGGAATTTTCCGACGGCGACCTGAAGGGCGAAATGGTCACCAAGGAAACCAGCCTGTTCAGCTTCCTCAGTGGCAATACCAGTTACGACCCCGACCGGCTTGCCTTCGACCAGCAGAAGCTGCGCGAATTCTACCTGACGCAGGGCTATGTCGATTTCCGCGTCGTTTCCGCCGTCGCCGAACTGACGCCCGACAAGCGCGACTTCATCATCACCTACGTCGTCGAGGAAGGCGAGCGCTACAAGTTCGGCGACGTCACCGTGGCGAGCGAATTGCGCGATTTCGACAGCGAATCGCTGACCAACAGCCTCGCGATCGAAAGCGACGACTGGTACGATGCCCAGCGGATCGAGGACACGGTCGAATCGCTGAGCGAGCTGGCCGGTCGCTTCGGCTACGCCTTCGCGGACGTGCGCCCGCAATTCCGCCGCAATCCCGACGACCTGACCATGGACGTGACGCTGGTCATCAACGAGGCGCCGCGCGTGTATATCGAGCGGGTGGACGTCAACGGAAACACGCTGACGCAGGATAAGGTGATCCGCCGCGAGTTCCGCTCCGCCGAAGGCGATGCGTTCAACACCCTCGCGGTCGACCGCACCACCGCGCGCATCAACTCGCTCGGCTTCTTCCAGGAAGGTTTCGAGGTCCAGCAGGTCGAAACCGCGCAGCCCGACCGGATCGTGCTCGAGGCGAACGTGGAAGAACAGCCGACCGGCGAGCTGCAGCTTTCCGCCGGTTTCTCGTCGATCGAGAGCTTCCTGTTCTCCGGCTCGATCCGCCAGCGCAACTTCCGCGGTCGCGGCCAGACGATCGGGGCTTCGGCGTCGATCTCGCGCTATGCCAATTCGGTCAACCTCAGCTTTACCGAACCCTATGTGTTCGACCGCAATATCTCGCTCGGGGCCGATCTCTACCGGCGCGACGTCAACAGCTACAATCTGAACGATCGCGACCAGACCCGCTACCAGCAGGTGACCACGGGCGGCTCGGTTCGCCTCGGCGTGCCGCTGACCGAGTATTCCTCGCTTGTGGCCAGCTACACGCTCAACTTCGATAGCGTGACCATCGACGAGAACGAGTTCTTCCGCGATTTCGACGGCGACGGGATCGAAGAGTGCGAGCCGCTGCTTGCCTCGCGCTTCATCTGCGACACGCTGGGCGACCGCACGAGTTCGATCCTCGGCCTGAACTTCGTCTACAACTCGCTCAACAGCTATTATCGCCCCACACGAGGCGAGCGGCTTACCGCAGGCGTCGATTTCGCGGGCCTCGGCGGCGACGTGAAATACGTGCGCGTTCGCGGACAGGGTTCGAAATACTGGTCGGTATTCGGGGACTTCATCTTCTCGCTCTCGGCCGAAGGCGGCTATATCAAGGGCCTCGATGACCGCGGGCCGGGCCGCGACGATGTTCTGCTGACCGATCGCTTCTTCCTCGGCGAGCCCCAGATGCGCGGCTTCGATATTCGCGGGGTGGGGCCGCGCGTGCTGCGCCAGCCGATTATCGACGATGGCGATGGCAACCCGCTGGTTATCACCGACCGCGAACGGGGCGGCGACGATGCCATCGGCGGCAATGCCTATTATCTGGGCCGCGCGGAGCTCGAGATTCCGCTCGGCACCGGCGCGCGCGAGCTTGGCCTGCGCCCGTCGATCTTCCTCGATGTCGGCGCGCTGTTCAACGTCGACACGCCGCAGCTTCAGAGCGCTCCGTTCCCCGGCGGCCTCAACTACCAGCTGCGCGACGGGGACGGCAATCTGCTGTTCATCGATCCGGACGGAGGCGTCACGACCGATACGGTCGACGAGAACGGCGATCCTCTTTCGCCGCTCAACCAGACAATCTCTCCGTTCCAGGAAGTCTTTGTCGGCAACAGCGCGTCGCCGCGCATTTCCGTCGGCATTGGTGTAAACTGGAACTCGCCCTTCGGTCCGTTCCGGATCGATCTCGCCCATGTCATCCGCAAGGAAGAAGGCGACGACACCAAGACACTCTCATTCAACGTAGGGACGCAATTCTGATGAAACTTGTCAAAGCCACGCTCGCCATGGCGACCGCACTGGGCGCGACGATGGCCACGGTGCCCGCCGCCGCCCAGGTCAACGGCATCGCGATCAGCAGCCCCGAGGCGGTGATCTACAATGCGCAGGCCCGCCAGGCAGCCTACCAGCAGATCGGCCAGACCTATCAGAGCCAGATTCAGCAGGCCAACACCCTGCAGCAGGAGATCAACGCCCTGCAGCAGAGCTTCGACACCAACTCTGATGGCCAGATCACCGAGGCCGAGGTGCAGGCAAACCCCAACGGGGTCACGCAGATACGACAGAAGGAACAGCAGATCGCGACGCTGTACCAGCCGGTTGCGCTGGCGCAGGCCTATGTGATCGAACAGCTGGTCAATGATTACCAGAACGCCGTGAATCAGGTGATCCAGCAGAAGAACATCCAGATCATGCTGAGCCCGGACGTGGTGCAGTTCGCACCCGAGGATGCGGACGTGACCGACGATATCGTCGCCACGCTCAACCAGCGCATGCCCACGGTGCAGACGCAGCCGCCCGCCGGCTGGCAGCCTTCGCGCCAGACCGCCGCGCTGCGCCAGCAGATCCAGCAGATCGCCGTGGGTCTCGCGCAGCAGCAGGCCATCGCGCAGGCGCAGGCCCAGCAGCAGTCGGCGCAGCCGCAGGCGCCCGCGCAGCCGACCGGGCGCTGATCCCATTTTGGACGCGGACAACAACGGCGCGGCCCCTGACACGGGCGAAACGCGGAAGATGGACGTGCGGCAGGTCTTGAAGGCCCTGCCGCACCGTTACCCCTTGCTGCTCGTCGACCGGGTCGAAAGCCTGACGCATGGCGAGGAAATCCACGCGGTGAAGGCGGTGACCTTCAACGAGGATTTCTTTCAGGGCCATTTCCCCGGCGCGCCGATCATGCCCGGCGTCTTGCAGATCGAGGCGCTGGCGCAGGCCGCCGCGATCCTCGGCATCGAGACTCTGGAACTCGCGGGCACGGGCAAGCTGGTCTATTTCATGGGCATCGACGGGGCCAAGTTCCGCGCGCCCGTGACGCCTGGCTGCCTGCTCGACCTGAAGGTCTCGTTCCTGCAGAAGCGCAGCCGCGTCTACAAGTTTGCGGGCAAGGCCAGCGTCGACGGCAAGACGACCTGCGAGTGCGAATTCACCGCGATGATCGCCGATCCGCCCGAATAGGCGAGAAGGCTTGCCAATAGCGTGCGATGGGACTATCCGCGCGCCTTTCCCACCCAACAGCTGGACCGGTCGGAACCGTTCCGAGGCTATGGAGACATGACATGAAGGCCGAAGGGCACCCCGATTATCACACCATCACGGTCAAGATGACCGATGGTACCGAATTCCAGACGCGCTCCACCTGGGGCAATGAAGGCGACACGCTGACGCTGGAAATCGACCCGACCAGCCACCCGGCCTGGACCGGCGGCAAGCAGCAGCTTCAGGAAGGTGGCCGCGTGGCCGCGTTCAACAAGCGCTTCGGCGGGCTCAGCCTCAAGAAGTGACGTGAGACTTGGCGCTCGTAAGAGCGCCTAGTCGCCGCGTCATCCCCGCGCAGGCGGGGATCTCTGGCGACGAAGTTGGGCAAAAGAGCCTTGTTCCGGATCAAGTCCGGGACGACGAGATAGGGAAAGGGCGGTCCGGCGGGCCGCCCTTTCTTCTTGCGCGGCCTAGGCGGCGCAGTCGACGCAGCGCGTCGCGACGGGCCGCGCTTCCAGCCGTTTGCGGGCGATTTTCTTCCCGCACTGGCTGCAAGTGCCGTAGGTGCCATTCTCGATCCGCAGCAGCGCCATGCGTATCTGCGCGATTTCCTGCCGGAGGACGTCATCGACGCCTTCGAGCGCCTCGTCGTCGGCGAGATCGATCGCCTGTTCGCTCGAATCGGCATCGAGCGGGTGGCGCAGATCGTCTTCGATCACCTCGGCGCGCTCGAGCAGGTCGGCGAGCCGTTTTTCCAGTTGCTCGCGAATGTCGCTGTAGTCGGTCATTGCAGGTCTCCGTTGGCCTTCCTTTCGGACCGGCTAGCACGAAGCGGCGGGGCGGAGAATTGATCCTGGTCAATCCCGAAGCGGCCTGACCGCCTGCCGTCGCCGCTGGCGCGGACTGTCCGGCGTCGAGCCTTGCTCGTCAGCCCCAGGGGCGTTCGCGGTACCATTTCGTGATGACGTATTTGGTGCCCTTGCGCACCTTCATCCCGTGGTGGATCGAATTGGGATTGACCGACTGGTCGGGCCGCCGGTTGTTCCAGCACACCAGCTTGCCCGTTTCGGGCTGAAAGCTCTTCTTGATCGTCTTGAACCGGGTTGCGCCGCCTGCCTCGGGTTCGTTGAGGTAGATCATGAAGGTCCAGGTGCGCTGGCCGGCGACCGAGCAGTACTTCTCCCAGTCCTGCCCGTCGGGATTGAAATAGTCGCAGTGCGCCTTGAACTCCTGCCCCACGGCATAGCGCTGGCCCTGCAGCGGTTCGCCATGCGCGGGGTCGATCCCCGAAAGCTCGGCCAGCATCGTATCGAGCTTTTGCGAGCGCGGATCGTCCATCGGCAGGTCGCAGGTCTCGCTGGTGCGGAAGGTCTCGTCACCATCGTAATCGGCGAGCGTGGAGGGCCTGCGCTTCGCGTCGATCATCGCGATCAGTTCGGCGCAGAATGCGGGATCGAGAAAACGCCGTTTCTGCAGCAGTTCGAGCTTGTCGAACGGCAGGCGCTGCATGCCCTTGGCCGCCAGCTCCCTCGCATCGGATTCGCCCGGATCGCGCATGATCGCCTCATGCGCGAAGCGAGGGGCGATTTGCAAGCCGCGCAACAATCCTGCGTATCAGGGCTTCAAATGCGGTTTTTGCTTCCCATTTGGCTCCTTGCGTGCAAGCGAATAATCGTTACGCGTTCCGCACTTGACGCGGCGATTCGTCCGCGTAACTGCCTCGCGCCTGGCGTGGCTGCGCCGGGGCATATGGCGATCGTAGCTCAGATGGTTAGAGCGCCGGTTTGTGGTACCGGAGGTCGGGGGTTCGAGACCCCTCGATCGCCCCATTTTCCTCGCATGTCCCGACACGCTGACGAACAATGCTCAAGGGATGATGCACAAGGCGATGACCGCGTTCTGGACCGAGCCCGATTTCGATGACCACGAAGTTGTCCACTTCGTGCGTGACGCGAAGCGGGGTCTGACCGCGATCATCGCGCTCCATTCCACCCATCTCGGCCCCGCCGCTGGCGGCACGCGCTTCTGGCACTATGCGCAGCCCGGCGCGGCGATGCGCGATGCGCTGCGGCTGAGCCGCGGGATGAGCTACAAGAACGCGATGGCCGGCCTGCCGATGGGCGGGGGCAAGGCGGTGATCCTGGCCGACGAGGACCGGCGCAAGACGCCCGAGATGCTCGCCGCTTTCGGCGATGCGGTGGAAGGGCTGGGCGGCAAGTACGTCACAGCCGAGGATGTCGGAATCTCGGTGGAGGATATGGTCGCGGTCAATCAGCGGACCGAATATGTCTCCGGCCTCCCGGTCGACGAGGGCGAGGCGGGCGGCAATCCCGGCCCGTTCACCGCGCTGGGCATCTATCTCGGCATCAAGGCCGCCGTGCAGCACAAGCTGGGCAAGGACAGCGTCGAGGGCGTTCATGTCGCGATGCAGGGCGTGGGCAGCGTCGGCGGTGGCGTGGCCCGGCTGCTGGCCAAGGATGGCGCGCGGCTGACCCTGACCGACATCGATGTCCAAGGCGCCGAGGCACTGGCGCAGGAGCTGGGGGCAGACACGGTCGCGCCCGATGCGATCATGTCGGTCGGCTGCGACGTGTTCAGCCCGAATGCGCTCGGCGCGATTCTCGACGAGGAAGGCATCGCGCGGCTCGATTGCGCGATCGTGGCGGGCGGTGCCAACAACCAGCTCGCGCGGCCCGAAAACGGCGCGACGCTGGCGGGCCGCGGCATCCTCTACGCGCCCGACTACGTCATCAACGCAGGCGGCATCATCTCGGTGACGATGGAATACCTGTGCCGCCGCGAAAGCGCGCCCTGCGACATCAACGAGGTGCGCAAGCGGATCGCGCTGATCCCCGAGCGGCTGACGAAGATCTGGCAGGACAGCGAAGCGAGCGGCTCCTCGCCCGACCGGGTGGCCGACGCGATGGCGCAGGAACTGATCGGACGCGGCTGACCACCGGCACGATTGGCCGGTTCGTTCCAGCGCACCCAGCTTGCATCGCACCCTTACGAACGCCATAGGAACCGGCGACAAATCATGCATGGTTTCGCCAATCCCCGCCGCTTTCTAGCGCTCGCTCGCAAGCTCGTCCCGATCCTCCTCGCTGTCGGCCTGGTGGCATCGGCTGGCGGGGTTTTGTGGGGGCTGTTCATGGCTCCGTCCGACCGGCTGATGGGTGAGACCGTGCGGATCATCTACATCCACGTGCCCTTCGCCTGGCTGGGCATGGCGGGCTGGATGACGATTGCGGGGGCGAGCCTCGCGCTGATCGTGTGGCGGCACCCGCTCGCCGGGCTGGCGGCGCGATCCGCCGCGGTCCCCGGTCTTGTCTTTACCGCGCTGTGCCTCGTCACCGGATCGATCTGGGGCCGCCCGACCTGGGGCACCTGGTGGGTGTGGGACGGGCGGCTGACCAGCATGCTGGTGCTGTTCTTCCTCTACCTCGCCTATATCGGCCTGTCGCAGGCGGTGGAGCGCGAAGGCGCATCCTCGCGCCTGCCCGCGATTTTCGGGCTGGTCGGCGCGGTCAACATCCCGATCATCAACCGTTCGGTCGTGTGGTGGAACTCGCTCCACCAGCCGCCCAGCATCACCACTGGCGGTAGCGCGATCGACGGTGCCTTTTTGTGGCCGATGCTGGTCGCGCTGCTTGGCTTCACCTGCCTCTTCGGGGCCTGCGTGCTGATGAACATGCGCGCGCTGCTGGCCGAGGCGCAGGCCGAGGCGCGGCTGCGTCGTCGTGCGATGGAGGCCGAGGAGGCATGATCCGCGAAGCTCTCTCCCAGTGGGATTACGTGATCGCCGCCTATGCGGTGTCGGTTCCCGCCATTGCCGCCCTGCTGATCCTCGGCTGGCGACGCATGCGCAAGGCGGAGCGTGCGCGCGACGAAGCCCGCCAAAAAGGAAAGACCCAATGAGCGCGCCCGTGAAAACCGGACTGGCCCCCAAGCATCAGCGGCTGGTGCTGGTAGTGGTCGCGCTCGTCGTGCTGGTCGCGGCGGGGATGCTCGCGGCCTGGGGTCTGCGCAGCCAGGCGGACTATTTCTATCTGCCCGAGGATATTGCCGAGAACCCGCCCGAGCCGGGCCGCGCGATCCGGCTCGGCGGCGTGGTCGAGGAAGGCTCGATCCACACCCTGCCCGATGGCGTGACGATCGCCTTTTCGGTCATCGGGCGCGAGGGCGACACCATCCCCGTGCGCTATCGCGGGATCGTGCCCGACCTGTTCGTCGAAGGATCGGGCGTGATTGCGAATGGGCGGCTTGACCAGGGCGGCACGTTCGACGCCGAAACCCTGCTTGCCAAGCATGACGAGAACTATACCCCGCGCGAGCTCGAAGGCCTGAGCGACGATGCCGCGCGCGAGACGCTGGCAGAAAGCGCCGCCGAGTGAGCGGATACCCCACGCCATGATCGCCGAACTCGGCCTTGCCGCCCTGTGGCTCGCCGCAGGCCTGTGCGTGTTGCAGCTGGCTGCGGGCGTGGTGGGGCTGCGCGGCGGGGCGGAAAGCCTTGTCGGCGCGCTCGCACGGCCCGCCGCGATCGTTCAAGGCGCGCTGCTGCTCGTCGCTTTCCTTTGCCTGCTGCGCGTCTTTACGGTCACCGACCTGTCGGTCGCGCTGGTCGCGGCGAACAGCCATGCGGACAAGCCTTTCATCTACCGCCTGTCGGGCGCCTGGGGGAACCACGAGGGCTCGATGCTGCTGTGGGTCACGATCCTCGGCCTGTCGGGCGCATTGGTGGCCGCGTTCGAGCGGCGGATGGACGAGGGCTTCATCAAGGCAATGCTCGCCGCGCAGGCCTTCATCGGCCTCGGATTTCTTGCCTTCCTGCTGTTCAGCTCCAACCCCTTCGCGCGGCTGAACCCGCCCGCCGAATTCGGCGCAGGCCTCAATCCGCTGCTGCAGGACATCGGCCTCGCGCTGCATCCGCCGACCCTTTACCTCGGCTATGTCGGCCTCTCGGTAGCGTTCAGCTTCGTCGTCGCCGGGCTGGTGACGCGGCAGGCCGGGCCCGAGCTGGCGCGGGTGATGCGGCCCTGGGTGCTGGCGGCGTGGATTGCGCTCACGCTCGGCATCGCGGCGGGAAGCTACTGGGCCTATTACGAGCTTGGCTGGGGCGGCTGGTGGTTCTGGGATCCTGTCGAGAATGCCTCGCTGATGCCATGGCTCGCGGCGACCGCGCTGCTCCATTCGGTAAGCGTGCTGGCCGCGCGCGATGCCCTGCGGACCTGGACGATCATGCTGGGCGTGGTCGCTTTCTCGATGAGCATGGTGGGCACCTTCCTCGTCCGCTCGGGCGTGCTGACGAGCGTGCATGCTTTCGCGGTCGATCCCGAGCGCGGGGCCTTCATCCTCGGCTTGCTGGCGCTGTATGTGGGCGGTGCCTTCGGCCTGTTCGCGCTGCGGGCAGGGGCGCTGGCGGAGGGCAAGCGGTTTTCCCTCCTCAGCCGCGAGGGCGCGCTGGTCGTCAACAATGTGATGCTGAGCGCGATTCTGGCCGTGGTGCTGCTCGGCACGCTTTACCCGCTGCTGGCCGAGGCCTTCGACACGCGGGTCTCTATCGGTCCGCCCTACTACAACCCCGTCACCGCGATTTTCGCTGTTCCCATGCTGCTGGTGCTGCTGGTCGGCCCGCTGCTGCGCTGGAAGCGCGACAGCCTTGCGCGGGTTGCGGTTCCGCTGGTGCTGGTCTTCGCGGTGCTTGCGGCAGCGGTGACGGTGCTGGTGCTGTTCACCGATGCGGGCGTGCTGCCGACCATCGGGCTGGCGCTCGCCGCGGCGCTGGCGCTTGCCAGCTGGCTGCCCCTGCGCGGGCGCAGGCTGCGCCGGGTGCCGCTGGCCCTGTGGGGCTCGATGCTCGCCCATTTCGGGGTCGCGGTCAGCCTTGCGGGCATGGCGAGCGAGAGCGCCTTTTCGATCGAGCGGCTGGTCGCGGTGCAGGCGGGAGAGACGGTCGAGGTCGGTCCCTTCCAGGCGACGCTTCAGGCGGTCGAGCCGGTGGCCGGTCCCAACTGGACGGCGCTGGAAGGTCGCATCGCGGTCCGTCACGGCGGTGCGGTGGACGTGCTGCGCCCGCAGGCGCGCTATTTCACGCAGCCGCAGCAGGCGACCAGCGAGAGTGCCCTGCTCACGCGGTGGGACGGGCAGCTCTATGCCATTCTCGGCGACGCGGCGGGCGAGGATCGCTGGCAGCTGCGCCTGTGGTGGAAGCCCTTCGTCACGCTGATCTGGTACGGCGCCATCGTGATCGCGCTGGGCGGCCTGCTGTCGATCCTCGGCCACCTCCGGGCGAGCGCGCGGGCGCACAAGATCCGCAAGGAAGTGGCGCGGCGCCGGGCCGAGAAAGAGCGCAGGGCAGCGGCATGAAGCGGCTCTGGCTCATCCTCCCGCTAGCGCTGTTCGCGCTGTTCCTCGGCGTTGCCGCCTATCAGCTGACGCAGCCGAAGGACGAGTTCGTCCGCAGCGCGATGATCGGCAAGCCGATTCCTGCCTTCGATCTGCCGGGCGTGACGGACGATGCCCCGCGGCTTGCTTCGGCAAGCTTCGCTGACGGCCAGCCCCGCCTGCTCAATATCTGGGCGAGCTGGTGCGTGCCCTGCATTGCCGAGGCTCCGCAGCTCGAAGAACTGGCGGAGCGGGGCGTGCCCATCGTCGGCATCGCCGTGCGCGACACGCCCGAGGATATTGCGAACTTCCTCGAACGCTATGGCGACCCTTACACGGCGGTCGCGCGGGACGAGATCGCCGAGGTCCAGCTCGGCCTGGGCTCCTCGGGCATGCCCGAAACCTTCGTGATCGATGGCGAGGGCATCATCCGCTACCAGCATATCGGCGATATCCGCGCGGACGACGTCGACGAGATTTACGCGGCGTGGGAGGATGCACGATGATGCTCGCCGGTCTGGCCGCAGCCGTGCTCGCGCTCGCTGCCCCCGGTGCGGGGCAGACGGTTTCCAGCGCCCCGCTCGCCAACGTCCAGCTCGCCGATCCGGCGGACGAGGCACGCGCGCAGGAACTGATGGAAGAGGTGCGCTGCCTCACCTGCCAGTCGCAATCCATCGCGGACAGCGACGCGCCGATGGCGGGCGACATGCGCCATCAGGTCCGCAGCCGGATCGCGGCGGGCGAGAGCCCCAAGGAAGTCCGCGCCTGGCTGGTCGAGCGCTATGGCGACTACATCACCTACCGGCCCGGCCTCGGCAGCGCGACCTGGCCGCTCTATGCCCTGCCGATCCTGTTCCTGCTGGTCGCAGGGATTGTCCTGTTCCGGCGGCTGGGGAGGGGCGGCGAATGATCGGCGTGTGGATCGCGGTCGGCGTGCTGGCCCTGCTTGCATTCGCAGCCGCGCTGCTGCTGGCGGGCGAGGGCCGCCGCGTTTGGACGCTGCTTGCCTCGGCGCTGGTCTTCGCGCTGGCGGGCTATGCCTGGCAGGGCGCGCCCGACCTGCCCGGCGCCCCGCGACAGGCGGCAGTGCGCGACGTTTCGCCGACCTCGGACGCGATGATCGAGGCGCGGCGGCGGTTCTACAATATCGAGGGGATCCAGCCCTCGCGCTATGTCGTGATCGCGGACGGGTTTTCGCGGCGCGGCCAGCATGCCGACGCGGCGGGCCTGCTGCGCAACGGGGTGAGCGAGAACCCCGAGGACGGCGAAGCATGGCTCGCGCTGGCGCTGGCGCTTGCCGAACAATCGGGCGGGACCATAACGCCGCCGGTCGGCTATGCGTTCGAGCGTGCGCGCGATGCGTCGCCCGGCAATATCGCGCCCGGCTATTTCCTCGGCCTGCTGGCCCTGCGCGGCGGCGCGCTGGCCGAGGCGCGCGACCTGTGGGCCGATGCACTCTCGCAGGCCTCCGAGAATGCGATGGGGCGCGAATTCGTCTCGCAGCAGCTCGAGCGGCTGGAGGGCGTGATTCGCGTGCTGGGCGACGGGGCGACACAGCGCGGCCCGCAGGCCGGACCGATGATGCCGCCACCCGCCACGCCCCGCTGAAGCAAGGGCGTGCGATGTTGCACTTGCACACAGGCGCTGCTACCCGCCCGCGTCTCCCTTGCTTGGGAAAAACCGCGCCTGCCGGGAACTCGCAGGCCTGAGTATGGCACCTAGCGCATGAGCGATCCCGCACCAGCCCAAGGCAGCAGCAGCGGCGGAACCTCCACTCCGCCTGCCAGGGGCACGACGGCGCATCAGGCCTCGACGGCGACACTCGCCTTCGGTGCGATCGGCATCGTCTTCGGCGACATCGGCACCAGCCCGCTCTACGCCTTTCGCGAAACCTTCGTGGGGCCCAACCCGCTCGCCCTCGATTCGGCCCATGTGCTGGGCGTGGTCAGCCTGATCTTCTGGTCGATGACGCTGATCGTGGCGATCCAGTACGTCTCGATCCTGATGCGCGCGGACAACAAGGGGCAGGGCGGCTCGCTGGCCCTCGTCGCTCTCATCTCCCGCTCGATCAGCAAGTCGCGCTATGGCTGGCTGGCAATCCTGCTGGGCGTGTTCGCGACCTCGCTGTTCTATGGCGACTCGATGATTACGCCCGCGATTTCCGTGCTTTCCGCGGTCGAGGGGCTGACCGTGGTGGACGAGGGGCTGCAGGACTTCGTCATCCCCATCGCGCTCGGTCTGCTGGTTGCGCTGTTCCTGTTGCAGCGGCGCGGCACGGCCAAGGTGGGCGCGCTGTTCGCGCCGGTGATGATCGTCTATTTCACCGTCATCGCGCTGCTGGGCAGCTGGCAGATCATCCAGCACCCGCAAATCCTGTGGGCGCTCAGCCCGCACCATGCGATCAACTTCTTCCTGCTCGACGGCTGGCTGGCCTTCCTCGCGCTCGGCTCGGTCGTGCTGGCGGTGACGGGCTCGGAGGCGCTCTATTCCGACATGGGTCATTTCGGCCGTGGGCCGATGCGGCTGAGCTGGTTCGGCTTCGTGATGCCGTGCCTGCTGCTCAATTATTTCGGGCAGGGCGCGATGATGATCAGCCTGCCGCCCGAAGCCGCGACCGAGGCGATCCAGAGCCCGTTCTTCTTCCTCGCCTCCGAACAATGGCGCCTGCCGCTGGTGTTTCTCGCCACGGTGGCGACCTTCATCGCCAGCCAGGCGGTGATCTCGGGCGCGTTCTCGATCACCCATCAGGCCATGCAGCTGGGTTACATCCCGCGCCTGTCGATCCGCCATACCAGCGAGAGCGAGGCGGGGCAGATCTACATCCCCTCGGTCAACTGGGCGCTGATGATCGCGGTCATCATCCTCGTGCTGACCTTCCAGAACTCGTCGAACCTCGCCAGCGCCTACGGCATCGCGGTGACCGGCGCGGTGACCATTGACACGCTGCTGATGGGCGTGCTCTTCGTCGGCGTGTGGAAATGGAAATGGTGGGTCGCCGCGCCGATCGTGCTGCTGTTCCTGATCGTCGACGGGGCCTATTTCGCCGCCAACCTCACCAAGATCACCGATGGCGGCTGGTTCCCGCTGGTCGTCGGCCTCGTCGCCTTTACGCTGCTCACGACATGGGCGCGCGGGCGCAAGCTGATGCGCGATCGCATGGGCGAGGTTGCCCTGCCGATAGAGATTTTCGCCAAGTCCGCGCAGAACAGCGCCACGCGCGTGCCCGGCACTGCGATCTTCATGGCATCGAGCACCGCCGGTGTGCCCTCGGCCCTGTTGCACAACATCAAGCACAACAAGGTGCTGCACGAACGGGTGGTGATCCTGACCGTGGAGATTCAGGACGTGCCCTATGTCGACGCGGCGCACCGCTGCGAATTCACCGAGATCGGCAGCGGCTTCTACCGCGCAATCCTGCGCTATGGCTTCATGGACGAGACCAACGTGCCCGAGGGGCTGAAGCACATGGCACGCTGCGGGGGCGAGTTCGACATGATGGAGACGAGCTTCTTCCTCAGCCGCCAGACCCTGCTGCCGAGCGAGAAGCCCGGAATGCCGATCTGGCGCGAGAAGGTGTTTGCCTGGATGCTGCGCAACTCGGCGAGCGCGATGCAATTCTTCCGCCTGCCGACCAACCGCGTGGTCGAGCTGGGCAGCCAAGTGCGGATTTAACTCGGAGCGTCATCCCAGCGGAGTCGCAGACGGCGCGCAGCGCCAAAGCTGGGATCGCTCACAGAAAAGTCAGATCGTCATTGCGAGCGACCGCAGGTCGCGCGGCAATCCAGCGCGGTTTGCAATGCGCATTCGATCGAAGGCACACGCGTGCGGTTTATTCCCGCCCGCGAATTTCGCGCCAATATTCTCGCTCGATGTCGGAATCGATCTCGACGGGTTTCGATCCACCATAAAGGCGATCTTCACCATCCTTGCGTGGGCCCGATATCCAGTAGTGTTCCCCGCTTTCGACGTCGAAGTAATTCGCTTTGTATCCGCGACCATCGAGTGACTGAAAGGTGCGGCCATTATAGTGGATCGATCGACCCGACTTCGAGAATGTGACCCGCCCGATGCGAGCGGGTCCGTCTAGCCCCTGCGACTTGTCCTCGATGTACATGATCCGGCTGTTCGGCGTCGACATGGTCTGACCTTATCGTGATTGGCCTCGTTTTTCTACTGGATCGCCGCGGCCACCGGGTTCCCCGGCGTCCTCGCGATGACCAGAAGCCTATGTCTAAGCCCCCGTATGCGGTTCTTCCTCGACCAGGCCTTCCTTGCGCTCCGGGTCGAGCCCGTGGCGCAGCAGCATCGGGATCTGGCTGAAGGTGAAGGCGAAGCTCAGCCCCATGAAAACCCAAAGCTTGGCCCACAGCCAGCTTTCGAAGCTGAGCGACAGGCGCAGCACCTCGTTCAGCACGGCTAGAAACAGGAAGAAGAAGCCCCAGTTGCGCGACAGCTTGAGCCAGCCTTGCTCGTTCAGCCCCTCGAACGCGGCCTCCAGCAGCCATTGCAGGAACGCCTTGCCGCGCAGCCAGCCGACCAGCAGCACCACGCCGAAGAAGACGTAGAGCACGGTCGGCTTGACCTGCACATAGAACGGATCGCGCAGCAGGATCGTCAGCCCGCCGAAGCCGACGATCAGCACGGTCGAGAGCATCAGCATCCTTGAGACCTGCCCGGTCAGCAGCTTGCTCGCCACCAGCGCGATCAACGCGGCGAGGATGAAGGCGCCGGTCGAGCGGATGATCGCGAACAGCGTGCCCACCGCATCCTCGTCATCGGGCGCGAACCAGTAGTAGGTGACCAGGAACACGATCAGCGGGCCATAGTCGATCGCGACATTGAGCCAGCCGGATTTGATTTTTTTGGGTTGGGTTTCGGTTTCCATTGCAATCTCGATATCCGCTCGCCCTGAGCTTGTCGAAGGGCCGTACACTTTTTTGGTCGGGCTAGAAGAAAGAGCGATCCTTCGACAAGCTCAGGATGAGCGTGGTTCGCTCAAGCCACCCCGGCAATCACCCGCGCGACAAGGTCGGGGTCGAAGGGCCGCAGGTCGTCGATCTGTTCGCCGACCCCGATGGCGTGGATCGGCAGGCCGTATTTCTGCGCTGCAGCCACCAGCACGCCGCCGCGTGCGGTGCCGTCCAGCTTGGTCATGATGAGCCCGGTGACGCCCGCAACCTCCTTGAACACGTCGATCTGGCTCAGCGCATTCTGGCCGTTGGTCGCATCGAGCACCAGCACGACATCGTGCGGCGCTTCGGGGTTCAGGCGGCCCAGCACTTTGCGGATTTTCGCCAGTTCATCCATCAGCTCGCGCTTGTTCTGGAGCCGGCCTGCGGTATCGACGATCAGCGCGTCGGTGCCTTCCTCGGTCCCGCGCTTGACCGCGTCGAACACGATCGAGGCCGGGTCTCCGCCCTCGGGCCCGCGCACCAGCGGCACGCCGACCCGGTCCGCCCAGGTCTGCAACTGGCCGATGGCCGCCGCGCGGAAGGTGTCGCCCGCCGCCAGCATGACCTCGTAATCGTCTTCCATGAACAGGTGCGCGAGCTTGGCGATGGTGGTCGTCTTGCCGCTGCCGTTGACCCCGATGACGAGGATGACTTGCGGGCGGGGGAAGGCGGTGACTTCCAGCGGCTTCGCCACCGGGCGCAGGATTTCGGCGATTTCCTCGGCCACGGCCTCGCGCAGCTGGCGTTCGGTAATCTCGTTGCCGAAGCGCTTTTCGCGCAATGCCTCGCGCACGCGGCCCGCCGCTTCGGGCCCGAGATCGGACATGATGAGCGCATCCTCGATCTCGTCGAGCGTCGCGTCGTCGAGCCGGGAATTGCCGACAGGGGCGATGTTTTCGGACAAGCGGTCCGAGGTCTTGCGAAAGCCGCCGAGCAGACGGTCGCTCCAGCTGGAGGCGCTATCGCTCATGCGAGCATTCCTTCGATGATCCGGGTGGGGCGGATGGTGACAAGCTCGCCCGGCGCGGTGCCATCGGGTAGCGCGACGCGGGCAAAGTGCGGCGTGTAGCCGCTCCCGTCCTTTTCCGCGAGGACTTCGTAAGTGCCGCCGAGCAGGCCGTCGAGCCAGCCATCGCGGGTCTCACGCACGGCGGCGCGCAGGTCGGCGGCGCGGGCCTTGATCCTCGCGGGATCGACTTGCGGCATTCGTGCGGCGGGGGTTCCCTGGCGCGGCGAGTAGGGGAAAATGTGGCCGTGGACGATGCCGCATTCGTCGATGATCGAGAGGTTGTCCGCATGGTGTGCGTCGGTCTCGGTCGGAAAGCCCGCGATGAGATCGGCACCGATCGCTATCTCGGGCCGCCGCTCCTTCAGCGCTTGCACCAGGTCGATCGCCTGCGTGCGGCTGTGACGCCTTTTCATGCGCTTGAGGATCAGGTCGCTGCCGTGCTGGAGCGAAAGGTGCAGGTGCGGCATCACCCGCGGCTCGTGCGCGATAAGATCGAACAGCGCCTCGTCGATTTCGACCCCGTCGACCGAGGACAGGCGCAGGCGCGGCATCTGCGGAAATTCGCGCAGGATTGCGGTGACCAGCGCGCCGAGGCCCGGTGCATCCCGCAGGTCGTGACCCCATGAGGTGAGGTCCACCCCGGTCAGGACGATCTCCTTCGCCCCGCTGGCCAGACCGGCTTCGACATTGCGCAAGACGGTCGCGATGTCATCCGATCGGCTCGCACCGCGCCCCTGCGGAATGATGCAGAAGGTGCAGGCGTGGTCGCACCCGTTCTGTACGCCGATGAAGGCCCTTGTGCGCGTCTTGAGGCGTGCTTGCTGCGGTTCTGCAAGGTTCCAGCTGCGCGCATCGAGCTTGGCGGCGTTGGCGACCAGCCCGTCGACCTCCTCCATCGCGCCCAGCGCATCGCGTTCGGTCTCGGCAGCGCAGCCGGTCACCAGCAGCCGCGCTTGCGGGTGGACCTTGCGCGCGCGGCGGATCGCCTGCCGCGTATGGCGCACCGCCTCGCGCGTCACCGCGCAGGAATTGACGACCACGAGGTCGGGTTCCTGCTCCACCAGTGCGGCGATACGCTCGCTCTCGGCATGGTTGAGGCGGCAGCCGAGCGAGATGACGCGGGTTTCGCTCATGAGAAGTCGTCCAGCTCGAACGAGCCGCGATAGCTTTCGCTGGCGGGGCCGGACATGTGGATGGTGCCGTCCTCGTCGTGGCGGATGGTCAGCGTTCCGCCGGGCAGCGTGACCTGCACCTGCGGCTCGACCAGCCCCAGCCTGAGGGCGACACTCGCCGTCGCACAAGCCCCGGTTCCGCAGGCAAGCGTCAGGCCCGCACCGCGCTCCCACACCCGCAGCCTGATCGCGTCTCGCGAAAGAACCTGCGCAACATTGACGTTGATCCGTTGCGGAAACAGCGGGTCGTTCTCGATCTCCGGGCCGAGCGTTTCGAGCGGCACCGCATCGATATCGTCGACGAAGAAGACGGCATGCGGATTGCCCACGTTCACCGCGCTGGGGCGTTCGAGCATGTCCCAGCCCAGCGGCATGTCGCGCGTATCCATCGCGTAGGCGAGGGGGATGTCCTGCCACTCGAACCTGGGGTGGCCCATCGCGACCTCGGCCATCGCGCCATCGGGGCGGACGTGGAGCAGGCCACCGGCGGTTTCGATCGAGGCGGGCTGCCCGTGCAGCACCGCGACCGCGCGGGTCGCATTGCCGCAGGCCTCCACCTCGCCGCCATCGGCGTTGTGGATGCGCATCGCCATGTCGGCATCGGGCGAGCGGGAGAGAAGGATCAGCTGGTCGAAACCGATGCCGCGATGCCGGTCCGCCAGCGCGGCGATCTGCGCGGGGGAAAGCTGCGGCAGATCGGTTTCGCGTCCGTCGAGGATCGCGAAATCATTGCCGAGGCCATGCATCTTGACGAAGGAAAGCCGCATCGTGACCCGCACTTATGGCGGGGGCGACTTCAGGTAAAGGTTGGGCGTGAAGCTCAGGCGCTCTTGCGCTGGATCGGGTCGGTCCCAGGGGGAGTCGACAGCATGTCGAGTTCGCCCAGCCGCTTGACCACCGCAGCAGCATCCTCGGGCTTGCCGTAGAGATAGCCCTGGCCCTTCATCTCGCCCATCTGGCGCAGCGTTTCGAGGATCGAATCATCCTCGATGCCTTCGGCCGTCACCGGGATCTGCAACCCCTTGCCCAGCGAGACGAGCGTGCTGACGATATGGTCGCGGTACTCGTGGTCCGCCATCAGGCTCGGCGCGGCCTCGGCGACCTTGCGCAGTTCGCCCACGAAACTGCGGTCGATCTTGACCCTGTCGAAGGGCAGGGTGCGCAGCTGGGTCAGCGTGGCGAACCCGGTGCCGAAATCGTCGAGGCTCACCCGCACGCCCAGGTTCTTGAGGCTGACGATCATCGTCTGCACCGCGGTCAGGTTTTCCTGCAGGCAGCTTTCGGAAATCTCGACATCGAGCCGTGCGGGCGGAAACTCGCTGCTTACCAGCAGCTTGAGCAGCTTTTGCGGAAACCACGGGTCGCGCAGCTGGACCGGCGATACATTGACCGACAGTGTCAGGCTGGGATGCCAGCTCTGCGCGTCCACCAGCGCCCGGCGGATGAGCGATTCGGACAGCGTGCCGATGAGACCGCACTGCTCCGCGACCGGAATGAAGATGTCCGGCGCCACTTCGCCCAGTTCGGACGAATGCCAGCGGGCCAGCATCTCGAAGCCGACCAGCTTGCCCGTCTCGAGATCGATCTGCTGTTCGTAGTGCGGCACGAATTCGCCGCGGTCGAGGCCCTTGCGGATCGCGCTTTCCATCTCGCGACGGATGCGCGCCTCGACCTCCATCGCCTTGTCGAACCAGCAATAGCGGTTCCGGCCTTCCTTCTTGGCATGATACATCGCGAGGTCGGCGCGGTGCATCAGTTCGCGGGCCGCACCCTCGAGGCTTTCGACCGGCTTGCCCGGCTTGTGGATCGCGATCCCCGCGGAAATCGTCACTTCCAGCTCGCCCATGTCGGTCTCGATCGGCTGCGCGACCGCGGCGATCATATTGCCGGCCCACTCTTCCACCGGATCGAGGTTTTCGCCCTCGATCGGCAGGATGACCGCGAATTCGTCTCCGCCCAGTCGCGCCACGCTCGCGTTTTCGGGGGCAATCTCGCGCAGTCGGCTGGCGATCGCGAGCAGCACGGTATCCCCTGCCTGGTGGCCGTGACGGTCGTTGATTTCCTTGAACCCGTCCAGATCGATCATCACGAAGCCCGCGGCGTGATTGGCCGCCTTCGGAGCATCGATCTCTTCCATCAGCTTCTCGGTTGTGCAGCGCCGGTTATAGCAACCGGTCAGCGGGTCGATCTGCGACAGGTGGCGGGCCTGCTCTTCCGCTTGGCGACGCTGTTCGATCTCCTCGCGCAGATCGGCATAGCGGCGCCACCCGAAGATGATCAGCGCGATATTCAGCAGTAGCGCGTTGACCAGAACCGTCTCCGGTGGCGAGACGTCGCCATCGAGCAGGTGCTGCGTGACCTGCGGCATTACCGTGCCGCCGATCCCGACGAACATGATGATCGCCGCCGTCGCAATGCCGAGCATCACGATATCCCGCTCCGCCTTCTTCAGGCTGGGCAGCTTGTCCTTCTGGTCCCCCGTGCGCCGGTTCATCGATCGTCCCGTGGCTGGTTTGGTGTTCTGTCTCCGGGCCTATCTGCCACGCGGTGTTGAAAATCGGGTAAATGCCGCCTTGCGTGCTCGTGGAAGGGCGGGGCCTCATGGCATGCGGTTCGCAATCGAATGGAAAGGGAGAGCGAAACCTTGCGCTACTGGCTGATGAAATCCGAGCCCGACGTTTACGGTTGGGACGACCTCGAACGCGATGGCGAAGGCGTGTGGGACGGCGTGCGCAGTCACCAGGCGAAGAACAATCTGCTGGCGATGGAGGTCGGTGATCAGGCGTTTTTCTACCATTCCAACATCGGGCGCGAGATTGTCGGCATCGTGGAAATCGTCGAAGCGGGAATGGCCGACCCGACCGACGAGACCGGCAAGTGGGCTGCGGTGAGGGTGAAGCCGAAAACCAAGCTGCCCCATCCCGTCACGCTGAAGGAGGTGAAGGCGGAGCCCAGGCTGGCGGAAATGCAGCTTGTGAAACTTTCACGCCTGTCCGTGGGCGAGGTGATGCCCGACGAATGGTCGGTCATCCTCGCGATGGCGGGCGTCTAGCCGGTCCGACGGCATCGAGCGCTGATTGGTCGCAAGCGCCACTCGCTTTGGCGCATTGGCCCACTCGATGCGGAACGCAAGTCCCTGTTTCGCGGTTTCTTTTGCACATCGGCAATCACGCCGACGCATGAAAAACGGAGAATCGAGATGGGTGAACTGAAGAGCAAGGTCGAAGGCAACGTCAACGAAGCGATCGGCGAAGCCAAGCAGCAGTCGAACGATCCCGAAACCCGCGCCGAAGGCCGCGGGCAGGAGGTCAAGGGCAAGGCCCAGCAGACCAAGGGCGAAGTCGAAGGCGCGCTCGGTGACGACATCTGATCGCCAAGCCTGACCGATAAAAGAGGGCGGTACCTGCGCGGTGCCGCCCTTTTTTCATGTCAGCCTTTGGAACGCAGCCCGCTGACGGTTGCTCCGCTGGCGGCGAGCTGTTCGATATCGATCTTCGCGTGAATGAGCCGCAGGCCCGTGCGGCCCTCGGCGGCTGTAAGCGCATCCTTGAACTGGTCGGTGGTTTCGGCAGTGGCGGACCACGCCCCGAAACTTGCCCCGAATGCCGCGAAGTCCGGATTTTCCAGCCGGGTTGCAGAGATGCGCTCCGGAAACTCGCGCTCCTGGTGCATGCGGATCGTGCCATAACCGCTATTGTCGACCACGATTACGATCAGGTCGCACCCGGCCTGCGCCGCGCTCGCCAGTTCCTGTCCGTTCATCAGGAAATCGCCATCTCCCGCGACGGCAACCACCGTGCGGTCGGGGAATCGCCGCGCTGCGGCCACGGCGGCAGGCACGCCGTAGCCCATCGCCCCGCAGGTCGGCGCGAGCTGGCTCGGGTATCCGGCATAGCGCCAGTAGCGGTGCCACCAGCCCGCGAAATTGCCCGCGCCGTTGCAGATGATCGTATCCGCGGGCAGCGTATCACGCATGAACTGGACGCATTGCGCGAGGTCGAGGGGGTAGGTCTCGCTCGGATGCGCAGTGGCCCATTCTTCCCACTCAGCATGGGCTTCGCCCCCGGCATCGAAGGGCAGCGGGTCTTCGCCCGCCCACAGCGCCGCGCTTTCGGCGAATTCGTCCATGGCGGCGCAGATCGCGAGGTCGGCCGGGTAAACGCTGCCCGGTTCCTCGGGATCGGGATGGATGTGGACCAGCGTGCGTTCGCCGTCGATCAGGGGGGGCACGCGGTAGCCATCCGTCGTCGCCTCGCCCAGCCTTGCGCCGACCACCAGCAGCAGGTCCGCCGCCTTCGCCCGTTCGACCAGCTTCGGGTTGGGCCCGTAGCCCAGGTTCCCCGCATAGACGGGCGAGGAGGGCGAGATCGCGTCCTGACGCCGGAACGCCGTCGCCACCGGCAGGCCGAGCCTTTCGGCGAATAGCTGGAAATATTCGCGTGCCTTGGCGTTCCAGCCTGCCCCGCCGACGATGGCGAGCGGCGCGGCGGCATCGCCGATCAGCGCCATCATCGCCTGCATCGCATCGGGGCAGGGCGCCTGCGCGGGCCGCGACACCTGCGCGCGCGGGCTGGCCGAGGTTTCGTCGTAGAGCATGTCCTCGGGCAGGGCGAGGACCACCGGGCCCGGCCTGCCGGAGATCGCGGTGGCATAGGCGCGCGCGACATATTCGGGGATACGGTCGGCGCGGTCGATCCGGGCGGCCCACTTGGAAATCGGCGCGAAGAAGGCGGGGAAGTCGATCTCCTGAAAGCCCTCGCGGTCGCGCATCTCGCGCGACACGTCGCCGACGAACAGGATCATCGGCTGGCTGTCCTGATGGGCGACATGCACGCCGATGCTGGCATTGGTCGCCCCCGGACCGCGCGTGACAAAGGCAATCCCCGGCGCTTGCGTCATAGCCCCGTCGGCGCAGGCCATGAACGCCGCGCCCCCTTCCTGACGACAGGTCACCAGATCGATTTCCGGCCGGTCGACCAGCGCGTCGAGCACGGGGAGAAAGCTTTCTCCCGGCACGGTGAAGATACGGTCGCAGCCCTGCACGGCAAGACAATCGACGAGGAGGCGCGCGGCATCCGGAGGCGTGGGGCGGGTATCGGGATTGGCCATGAGGCTGCCACTAATGCTGTGCGCTGCGCGCGGCAATCGGGTGCTGCCGTTAAGGGTCTTTCCCCGCGTCTGTCCCACCCGCGGACGCAGGCCAGCGCCGGGCTCGCCAATGCTTACCAAAAAGTTAAGCCTCGCTCCCCATGAGACGTTCGCTTGTCCTTACCGACGAATCGGCCCGCCATCCCTTCCGCGCATCGCTGATGGTGCGCCCGGATCTGCACCGCGACCGGATGGTGGGGACGACCCGCTGGGCGTGGGCCAGGAACGACTGGATGGGCTTCCTCGGCGCCTATGTGGCGTGCCTGGTGGGCGCGCTCGTCTTCATCTTCTGAAAACGCGATTTCTCAGTCGAGGTGAACGCTCGGCAAGTGCTCCTCGGCATGGAGCTTGCGCGCCACCCAACTGGTGAGAAGGCAAAGCGCGACGCTGGCCAGCACCTGCTCCGCGATGGCGAGGCCGGCGGCGGTCATGCCGAGGGCCAGCACCGCACCGCCGACCATGAAGGTCGAGCTGACCATGTTGGTGGCCGCGATCGTGCGCGAGGCGCGGTTGCCCGAAACGCGTGTCGTCAGAAAGGCGTAGAGCGGGACCACGAAGATGCCTCCCGCAATCGCGATGCACAGCAAGATGCCCAGCAACACCCACGCGAGGGGGAAGGCGAGAAACTCCGGCACGGTCAGGAAGCTGCCCTCGAAGCCCGTCGGCCACTGGCGCACGAACAGATAGAAGAGCACGATGAAGAAGCCCATGCCTACCACGCTCGCCGGGGCATGGCGTGCCGACACCTCGCCCTTCAGCAGGTGGTTGATGACGACCGACCCGATCGCGATGCCGATCGAGAACATCACGATGAACAGCGTGGCGACTTCCTTGCTCGCATGGATCACGTTCTTCGCCAGCGGCGGAAACTGAATGAACAGAATCGCCCCGACGGTCCAGAATACGCTGATCGCGAGAGTGGCGAGGTAGATCACCCGGTCCTGCATGACCGAGCGGACCAGCGCGACCGAGGAACGCAGGATGTTCCAGTCGATCGGCTCGACATCGCCAAGGGCGGGGGCGCTGGGGATCTGGCGACTGGTCGTATAGCCTACCAGCGCGGTCAAGATCACAAGCACCATTGCCGCCTCGACCGGGATCCAGCCCGCGAGGATGGTGCCGAACAGGATCGCGAGATACGTCCCCGCCTCGACCAGGCCGGTGCCCGCCAGCACCTCCCCGGGCCGCAGATGCTGCGGCAGGATCGCGTATTTGATCGGCCCGAGAAAGGTCGACTGCAATCCGGCAAGGAACAGCGCGAACAGCATCAGCGGGATCGCGACAGCGTTCACCAGCAGGCCCTGCCAGGCGAGGAACAGGCCGGTCGCCCCCAATGTCATCAGGCCGATCTCGCACAGCTTCACCGTGCGGATGATCCTGGCCTTGTCGCGCATGTCGGCCAGCTGGCCCGCGATGGCGGAGACCATGATGAAGGGCGCGATGAACAGCGCCGATGCCACTGCGCTGAACGCCGTTTCCGCGTCCGGATCGCTATAGACTGCGTAGACGGCGAACAGCACCATCGCGGTCTTGTAGAGATTGTCGTTGAAGGCGTTGAGCACCTGGGTGCAGAACAGCGGCAGGAAGCGCCGCCGTCGCAGCAATCTCAACGTAGTCATAAATTCGCTCCGGTGCGCAGGGAGCACCCGCGCCGATATTTGCGCCCCGATAAAGCAGCCTGCCATTCCACGCAAAGGGCGCATGGCCCTTTTTCTCGGACCCGAGGTGGTCTACGCGCATTCCTGACAAAATGCTGACTCTCCCCAACATCCTCACGCTTTCGCGCATTTTCGCGGTGCCCCTGCTGGTTCTTTTCCTGTGGTGGCCGGAATGGCAGATGGGCTATGCGATCGGCCTGGTGCTTTACTGCGCAGCGGCGATAACCGACTATTTCGACGGGCTGCTGGCGCGGTCGAAAGGTACGGTCTCCAAGCTCGGGCAGTTTCTCGATCCCATTGCGGACAAGATCATGGTCGCGGCGGTGATCCTGATCCTCACTGCCAAGGGCGGGCTGACCGGCCCCCTCGTGGGCGATGCCCACGTGATCGCGGGCCTCATCATCCTGATGCGTGAGATCATCGTCTCGGGCCTGCGCGAATTTCTGGGCGGAATTCAGGTGTCGGTGCCCGTCAGCCGGCTCGCCAAGTGGAAAACGACGCTCCAGATGATCGCGCTCGGCCTACTGATCCTGTCGGGTGCCCTGCCGGAGATCGGGCCGATCCGGTGGATCGGGCTTGTCTCCCTGTGGCTTGCCGCAATCCTCACCTGCATGACCGGGTATGGCTATCTGCGGGTCGGGCTGAAGCACATGGACACCTGACCGGGGGAAGGGGCGTCCGCCTGTGTCCGGCGCGCGAGGCCGGCGAAATTTTCCTGCGGGTTCCGCAGCGTAGAATAGTGAAAAATATTCTTCGCCTTTTTATCAGTGAATAAAGATTCTGCGGCCTAGTAGGGGCCATGGCGACGAGACCGGCAGAACAAGCAGAGGCGAGGAGCGGGTCCATCCTGCACAGGATGGGTTTTCTGCGCGGCGTTTCGCTGCAGGCAAGCAATGCGAACGATGCTTCGCCATCCGCCTCGCCCCGGGCCGCTGCCCGGTTCCGCCGTCGCCAGCTGAACAACATCCGTGGCTTCCTCCTCGGGAACGAGCTGGACATCACCCCTTTCACCCTGATGACCGCCTTCGAGGCGTGCACGGGCTCCAATCCGGACCTTTCGCGCCGTCTCGAGGAGCGCGCGCGCGACGGCCTTCCGATCACCGGCGAATGGCTGGAAGAGGCGGCCGGGGGCGATCCGCGCGGCGAGGACAAGGCGGTCCGCCAGCTCGCGGACAAGCTGGAACTGGGGATCGACGAATTGTCCCGCGCGACACGAACCGTGCGCCGCGTCACCTCGCAATATGGCGACGAACTGGAGCGGCAGGTGGATGATCTCACCGCCTTTCCGGGGACCGAGGACGTGATCGCCGGGCTGGCCGACTTCGCCAAGGCGATGCTCGCCCGCTCGCGCCAGACCGAGGAAGAACTGCGCGCCAGCGAGCGCGAAACGGCCCAGTTGCGGGAAAATCTGGACCGCGCGCGCCGCGATGCCGAGGTCGACTATCTCACGGGCCTGCCCAACAGGCGCGCGTTCGAGCGCATATTGCTCGCCAGCCATCAGGAGGCGCTGGCTGCCGGGGAGCCGCTCAGCGTGGCCTTCTGCGATATCGACCGCTTCAAGGCGATCAACGACACGCACGGCCACGAGGCGGGCGACCGGATCCTGAAGGCCATCGCCGAAACGCTGACCGCCGCGTGCCACGAGAATTGCTACATCGCCCGACACGGGGGCGAGGAATTCGTGATGCTGTGTCGCGGGGTGGCGCCCGGCGACGCCTTCGCGAAGCTGGATGGCGTGCGCGAGGAGCTGGCCCAGCGCCGGATGATCAATCGCCGGACCCGCAAACCCTTCGGCATCGTCACGTTCTCCGGCGGGATCGCCGATGTTGCGCAATACGAAGACCCGCGCGAGGCTCTGGCCGCTGCGGACGAGGCGCTTTATCGCGCCAAGGAAGGTGGCCGCAACCAGATCAGGCTGGCCGATGTCACGGACATGGCTGCCTAGGTTCGTCCCGGCTCGGTCGCAGCGCTAGAGCGCGGCGTTGAGGGCAGCACGGAAATCCTGTCGCGTCTGCCTGAGCACGTGCGCGCCGCGGCGGGTCGATTCGCCGCCCGATTCGCGCGGCTCGATTTTCAGCCCCAGGTCCGCGATCAGTGCCGATACTTCCTTGCGGCTCGAATCCTGTGGCCGGATCATGTCCGGGAGCAGCTCGAGATCGAGATGGGTCAGGCCGAACTGGAACAGTTCGCGGAAGGCAACCCGCTCGCTCAGGCCCTGGCCGATCCGGAAATCGTGCCTGACGGAAAGGCGTTCCAGCGCATCGTCGACCCGCCCGATGTGCCGCTTTTCTGCAGCGCGGACGCGGTTCTTCACCACGATCCATTCGATCCGCCCCATCTCGCGGGAGAGCTTTTCCTCCCTCAGCGCGGATACGGTCTGTCCGAAGCAGCCGGGCGTCTCAGGCACGCCGCTGACCGGGTTGAGGCGGCCCAGCAGCTCGAGATCGAGAAACGAGGCGTTGACCGGCGTAATCAGCGTATCGGCAAGCGCGACCACCCGGCGGAAGATCGGCGAGTCCGCTCCCGCTGCGTCCAGGATCACGAAGTCGGCATCCCCGCCGAGCCGGTTGATCGTCTGGAAGAGCATCGCCGTGCTCGGCTGGTCCAGCACCGAATATTGCGGCGATGGCAACGCGACGTCGAGATTGCGCGCGGTGCCCTCGCGATAGCTCAGCCCGCGCTCGAGCGTGCGCTGGCGCCGGTCGAGGTCGATCGCGAGCACCCGCTGCCCGGCATGGGCCAGCGCGATGGCGACATGGAAGGCGAGGGTGGACTTGCCGACGCCGCCCTTCTCGTTCGCGAAGGTGATGACATGGGGGTGGAGCCTGGGGCGCGCGGCAAGATCGCCGATCACGTTTCGGGGGGCTTCCTCGTCGATCCAGCGTGGGCTGATCCTGGGCGCCACCGCACTCCTTGCGCCCGTATCCTTCCACATCGCTGTCATCCCGTACGTCCCCCCGTTTTGCTCCGGCTCGTAATGAAATGATCGTGATTTCTGCAACTTGTGCTGTCGCGCGGCCCCTTTTGCGCAGCATTGTTTCGGATGAACCTCGTCATCGGCCCATGCTATGTGCCATAAGGAGACGGGTTTTGTCGCGGTTTTTCGAGATTTTTTTGTTTCGGCGCGCGCGTTCGGGGCTGTCTCAGCCCGCGCGCAATTCTTCGGCGAGCAGTTTGAAGTCGTTTTCGCGCGGGGAATTCTTGCGCCAGATCAAGGCGATGTCGCGCGTGGCAGCCGGCGAGTCGAGTGGGCGTGCGATTACGTTCGTGCCTTTGAGGATGCCCGCCTCCAGTGCCATTTCGGGCAGCATCGTGACCCCCAGGCCATTGTCGACCATTTGAACCAGCGTGTGCAGGCTCGTGCCGATCATGGTGGTGGCGGCGCGCAGTTCGGGCCGGTTGCAGGCGGCCAGCGCATGCTCCTTCAGGCAGTGCCCGTCTTCGAGCAGCAGCAGCCGTCCGTCTTCGATCATCGAGGGGCGGATCTCTTCCGGCAGTTCGCGTGGCTCGTCACCGGGATAGGCGACGAAGAACCGGTCTTCCCCGATGATCGCCTGTTCGACCTCGCCGGTGGGGAAGGGCAGTGCCAGCAGCACGCAGTCGACCCGCCCGTGGTGGAGCGATTCGACAGCATCGCTGCTCGTCTCCTCGCGCAGGAAGAGCTCCAGATCGGGCCGTTCCTTGCGCAGGCGCGGGAGGATGCGCGGCAGCATGAACGGGGCGATCGTGGGGATCACGCTCATCCGCAAGGTGCCTGTCAGCGGCTGGCCCGCCGCGCGCACCAGGTCCGACAGGTCTTCCGCCTGCCGCAGAAGCGCGTGCGCCTTCTCCACCACCTGATGCCCCAGCGGGGTGAAGCGGACCACGCGGCGGCTGCGCTCCACTAGGGTCACGCCGAGAAGCGTTTCCAGCTCGCGAATGCCCGCCGAAAGGGTCGACTGCGAAACGAAGCTGGCATCGGCCGCGCGTCCGAAATGGCCGTGCTCGTGCAGCGCGACGAGATATTGCAGCTGGCGGATGGTCGGCAGGTATGTGCTCATTGTGGTTCGCCCCAGACCCGCTCGCCCTGAGCCTGTCGAAGGGCTGTCCTTCCTTTCGGGGTCGGCGCTAGAAGAAAATGCAATCCCTCGACAAGCTCAGGATGAGGGGTTGGGACGTGAATTTCTCAACCTTCCACCTCGTCGATATGCGTCATCTTCAGCCTGCCCTTCTCGACCGCGAAGGCGAGCTTGCCCTCGACCAGATCCAGCGCATCGCTGCCAAAGACTTCGCGCCGCCATCCGTTGAGGATCGGCAGATCGCGCACGCCCGCCGCGAGCTGTTCGAGCTCGTCCGACCGGGTCAGCAGGCGCGGAGCAACGTCGATCTCGCGCGCACGGATTTTCAGCAGCAGCTTGAGCAGGTCCGCGACCAGCGCGCCTTCCTTGCCCAGCGGTGCGCCGCGACTACTGCGCTCGGGCATTTCGGAGGAGGGGAGCGGTTCGGCTTCCTCCAGCACCTCCATCAGCCGATGGCCGATCTCGTTGTCTTTCCACGCATTCGACAGCCCGCGCACCTTGGCAAGGTCGGCCTGCTTCTTCGGCGGATGCGCGGCAATATCGGCGAGCGTTTCGTCGCGCATGATACGGCCGCGCGGGATATCCTTGTGCTGCGCCTCGCCCTCGCGCCAGGCGGCGATGGCCTTCAGCCGCCCGAGCACCTGCGGATTGCGCCCCTGCGCGCGGATGCGCTTCCACGACTTGCCCGGATCGATGGCGTAGTTTTCCGGGTCGGCGAGCTTTTCCATCTCGGCATTGAGCCATGCGCCGCGCCCGGTCTTCATCAGCTTCTTGAGGATCTTGGGGAAAATCTTCGCCAGATGGGTCACGTCGCCGATCGCATATTCCAGCTGGCGGTCGGTCAGCGGGCGGCGGCTCCAGTCGGTGAAGCGCGCGCCCTTGTCCACGCTGATGCCGAGCCAGGACTCGACCAGATTGGCATAGCCGATCTGTTCGGACTGGCTGATCGCCATCATCGCTATCTGCGTGTCGAAGATCGGGTGCGGCGTCTTGCCGGTGAGGTTGTAGAAGATTTCGACATCCTGCCCGCCTGCGTGGAAGACCTTCAGCACGTCCTCGTTCTCGGTCAGCAGGTCGAGCAGCGGGGTGAGATCGATCCCCTTGGCCAGCGGATCGATGGCCGCGGCCTCTTCCTCGTCGCCGATCTGGATCAGGCAGAGTTCGGGCCAATAGGTGTTTTCGCGCATGAACTCGGTATCGACGCAGACGAAGTCGCCCTTGCCCAGGCGTTCGCACAGATCGGCCAGCTTGTCGGTGGTGGTGATAAGGTCGTGGATTTTCATCTCTCGTCTTTCCCTGCCGGGCGGAGTACCGCCCTCGGGCCGTGTGGCCCCCTTGTTGCGAAGCGCGCCCCGCTTGACAAAAGCGGGCCTATCGCCTGTTAGCGCGCGCGGAACCTCGGGCTTTTGCCGACATGTCGCGGCCACGCCCCACGCGCCTTAATCCCCGAACCGGAAAGTTTCCACGATGCATGCCTACCGCACCCATAATTGCGCACAGCTTCGCGAAAGCGATGTTGGCGAGGACGTTCGCCTTTCGGGTTGGGTCCATCGCAAGCGCGACCATGGCGGGGTGCTGTTCATCGACCTGCGCGACCATTACGGCATCACGCAGATCGTGGCCGACGAGGACAGCGAGGCGCTGGGCCTGCTGGATTCGCTGAAGTCCGAAAGCGTCATCACGATCGACGGCGTGGTGAAGGCGCGATCCGAGGAAACGAAGAACGCCAACCTGCCGACCGGCGCGATCGAGGTTTTCGCCAAGTCCGCCACGGTGCAGTCGGCGGCGGAGGAACTGCCGCTGCCGGTCGCTGGCGAGCAGGAATATCCCGAGGACATCCGCCTCAAGTACCGCTTCGTCGATCTGCGACGCGAGCGGGTTCACAAGAACATCATGCTGCGCAACAAGGTCATCACGTCCTTGCGCCGCCGGATGATCGACCAGGGCTTCTCCGAATTCCAGACGCCGATCCTGGGCGCTTCCAGCCCCGAAGGCGCACGCGACTACCTCGTGCCCAGTCGCCTCCATCCGGGCCGTTTCTACGCGCTTCCGCAGGCGCCGCAGATGTTCAAGCAGTTGCTGATGGTCGCCGGGTTCGATCGCTATTTCCAGATCGCGCCGTGCTTCCGCGACGAAGACTTGCGCGCCGACCGTTCGCCGGAGTTCTACCAGCTCGACTTCGAGATGAGCTTCGTGACGCAGGAAGATGTGTTCCAGGCGATCGAGCCGGTGCTCGCCGGCGTGTTCGAGGAATTTTCGGGTGGCAAGAGCGTGACGCCCGCGGGCGAATTCCCGCGCATCCCCTATGCCGAGGCAATGCTGAAATACGGCAGCGACAAGCCGGACCTGCGTAACCCGATCCTCATTTCGGATGTGACGCATCATTTCGAAAAGAGCGGCTTCGGCATTTTCGAGAAGATCGTCGGCGGGGGCGGGATCGTGCGCGCGATCCCCGCGCCGGGCACCAACGAGAAGAGCCGCAAGTTCTTCGACGACATGAACGACTGGTCGAAGCGCGAAGGTTTTGCCGGGCTCGGCTACGTCACCCGCAAGCAGGGCGAGTTCGGCGGCCCGATCGCGAAGAACCATGGCCCCGAAAACATGCAGAAGATCTACGAGGAGCTTGGTCTCGGCGAGAACGACGGCCTGTTCTTCGCAGCCGGAAAGCCCAAGGAAGCGGCCAAGCTGGCGGGAGCCGCACGCACTCGCTGTGCCGAGGAACTGGGCCTGATCGAGCAGGGCTGCTTCAAGTTCTGCTGGATCGTCGACTTCCCGATGTTCGAATACGACGAAGAGCTGAAGCGCGTCGATTTCAGCCACAATCCTTTCTCGATGCCGCAGGGCGAGATGGAGGCGCTGGAAACGCAAGACCCGCTCGAGATCAAGGCGTGGCAGTACGATATTGTCTGCAACGGCTACGAACTCAGTTCGGGCGCGATCCGGAACCACAAGCCGGAGATCATGTACAAGGCATTCGAGATCGCGGGCTATTCGCGCGCCGATGTCGACGCGAATTTCTCGGGCATGATCGAGGCCTTCAAGCTCGGCGCGCCGCCGCACGGCGGCTCGGCTCCGGGGATCGACCGCATCGTGATGCTGCTGGCCGACGAGCCCAATATCCGCGAAGTCATCGCCTTCCCGATGAACCAGCGCGCGCAGGACCTGATGATGGGTGCGCCTTCGATCGTCAGCCCGAAGCAATTGCGCGAGTTGAGCATCCGCACGGTCGAGCAGCCGAAACCCGAGGCACCCGAAGCGACCCGGGTGGACCGCGCCGGAGACGCCTGAGCCCCTTGCCGTATCGGTTTATGCGCTGCTAGCCCCCGGGCCACGGGCTCAAGGGGGGATAGTTAAATGGATTTTCGTACGCGAGTGAGGTGCGCCTGCATTACGGCTGCCGCCGCGCTTTCGGTGTCCACCGGCGCCAATGCCGAAACGCTCACCATCGAGACGATCTATCCGGCGCGAAGCGATGAAGCGGCGATGCTCGAATCGATCGCGGTCGGCCGCTTCGCGGGCCGCGAGGGGCCGAGCTTCGCGAACCGGATCGAGGAGCGGTTGATCGACGCTTCGATCGACGGCGTGCCTTATTTCACCCTGATCCACCGCTCGCAGGCGGGCGAGGCGGACGCGATCCTTGCCGGCGAGGCCCGTGTGCGGGTTTCGGAGACCGAATTCGGCCAGCGGCGGAAAATCTGCGTCGCAAAAGATGCGGACGGCGATTGCATCCGCCGCGAAAACGTGGAGCTTTCCTGCCTTCGCCTGTCGGTCGGCGTCCGCCCGCAGGCGGACCTGCGCGCCGCCGATGGCGCGGTGATCTGGTCGCGCAGGTTCGCGAGCGACCATACGCTGTCCTATTGCCCCGGTTATGACGACGAACCTCTTGTCGAGCCGGTGGTGGAGGCTGCCCTGGCCGCTGCCGCGGACGAGGTGCGTCGCGAGCTTGCACCGTTTCAGGTCGTGCAGGACATTCGCATCATGGAGCGGCGCAAGGGGCTTTCCAAGCCAGTGGCGCAGCAGTTTCGGGCGGCAATCGCCCTGACCAAGACCGACGAAGGGGCCGCATGCGACCTGTTCGCCAGCCTCGAACCCGATGCGCCTTCGCACCCCTCGCTGCAATTCAACCTGGGGCTGTGCGCGGAGCAGATCGGCGATTTCGAGCGCGCGCGCGCCTATTACGACGCTGCGCTGGCCGACAAATCCTCCGACGACGAGGCGCAGGCGGGTATTTTCCGGCTTCAGAGCAATATTGCGGCCGAACGGCAGCTTGCCATGCGTGTGGATTAGCGCGCATGAGGGCAAATCCCCGCCTGCATCCCCCTTGCGCGGGATCAACCGCGGGGATAGGGCGTTGGCCGATTAGCAACATCAACAAAATGTCGAGAGGGCATAGGGAATGAGCGATACCGCCGACCGCGTACAGAAAATCGTCGTCGAGCACCTGGGCGTCGAAGCAGACAAGGTGACGCAGGATGCCAGCTTTATCGACGATCTGGGCGCGGACAGCCTCGACATCGTCGAACTCGTGATGGCGTTCGAAGAGGAATTCGGTGTCGAAATCCCCGACGACGCGGCTGAGAAGATCAGCACCGTCGGCGATGCCACCAAGTATATCGAAGAGCATAAGGGCTAAGTCCGAGATGCTCTTGCGGCGGCGGGTTGCCGCCGCCATTTGCAGGCCCGACCCGGTTAGCGGGCCGGGCCTGTGCTGTTTTTGGAGAGAAATATGCGCCGCGTCGTCGTAACCGGACTTGGCCTCGTCACCCCGCTGGGTGGCGATGTCGACACCACCTGGAAGAACATCCTCGCAGGAGAGAGCGGCGCGGGGCCGATCACCCGTTTCGACACGACGGGCCACAAGTGCACCATTGCGGCCGAAGTGAAGGGGCCCGACCACCCGTGGGGCTTCGATCCGGACAAGCGCGTCGACCCCAAGATCCAGCGGCAGGTCGATCCTTTCATCGTCTACGGCATCGATGCGGCTGGCCAGGCGCTCGAACATGCCGGGCTGACCGAAATGTCCGATGCGGAAAAGCGCCGTACCGGCTGCTCGATCGGGTCCGGGATCGGCGGCCTTCCGGGGATCGAGAAGGAATCGGTCAACCTGCATGAACGCGGCCCCGGCCGGGTTTCGCCCCACTTCGTCCACGGTCGCCTGATCAACCTGGTGACAGGGCAGGTCCAGATCAAATACGGCCTGATGGGCCCCAACCACGCGGTTGTTACCGCGTGCTCCACCGGCGCGCATTCGATCGGCGATGCCGCGCGGATGATCCGCGACGACGATGCGGACGTGATGCTGGCCGGCGGTGCGGAGAGCACGGTCAACCCGCTCGGCATTGCGGGCTTCGCGCAGGCGCGCGCGCTCAACATGAGCATGAACGACCGGCCGACCGAGGCGAGCCGCCCCTACGACAAGGACCGCGACGGCTTCGTTCTGGGCGAGGGCGCGGGTGTCGTCGTGCTGGAGGAATACGAGCGCGCGAAGGCACGCGGGGCGACGATCTATGGCGAGGTGGTCGGCTATGGCCTCTCGGGCGATGCCTACCACGTCACCGCGCCGCATCCCGACGGGCTCGGCGCGCAGCTCGCGATGGAAATGGCGCTGCGCAAGGCGGGGCTGACGCCTGCCGACATCGACTATATCAACGCCCACGGCACTTCGACCATGGCCGACACGATCGAGCTGGCGGCGTGCAAGCGCGTGTTCGGAGACGATCTGGGCGGCGCTTCGATGAGCAGCACCAAGTCCGCCATCGGCCACCTGCTCGGCGGAGCGGGCGCGGTCGAGGCGATCTTCTGCCTGCTCGCCATGCGCGACCAGATCGTGCCGCCAACGCTCAACCTGCATAATCCGGACGAGGGCACCGAGGGGGTCGATCTCGTCCCGCTCAAGGCGAAGGAGCGGCAGGTCGATGCGGTGCTCAACAACAGCTTCGGCTTCGGCGGCACCAATGCCAGCCTCGTGATGCGCAAGGCCGACTAATGTTGCGCGCGCTGGCCGCTCTGGCGCTCATCGCGCTCGCGCTTGCGGGCGGCTGGTTCGCCTGGGGCTGGTACGGATCGGGTCCGGCGGAGGAGGATACGTCCTTTATTGTCCGCTCGGGCTCGACGCTGACATCGGTGGCCGGACAGCTCGAGGACGAGGGGCTGATCGCGAACCAGCAGGCTTTTCTGCTGCGTGCCAAGATCCTAGGCAGCGACGATCCGATCAAGGCGGGCGAGTTTCTGCTGCCTCGCGGATCGAGCCCTGCGGGTATTCTCGACACGCTCCAGCACGGCGAGGTCATCCGCCGCTTCGTCACCATTCCCGAAGGCATGCCCTCGATCCTGGTGTTCGAGACGCTGATGGCCGAAGACCTGCTGACGGGCGAAATTCCGGTGCCGAAGGAAGGCAGCGTCCTGCCCGACACCTACGATTTCGAGCGCGGGGAGGATCGCGCGGCCGTGCTGGCGCGAATGCAGGCGGCGATGCGCAACTATCTCGCCGAAGCCTGGCCCAAGCGGGCCGAGGACATCGCGGTCGACGATATCGAGGAAGCGGTGACGCTCGCCTCGATTGTCGAAAAGGAAACCGGCGTGCCCGAGGAACGGCGGATGGTCGCCGGGCTCTATTCCAACCGGGTGAAGGAGGGTATGCTCCTCCAGGCCGACCCGACGATCATTTATCCGATCACCAAGGGCAAGCCGCTGGGGCGGCGCATCCGCCGGTCCGAGATCGCGGCGGTCAACGGGTACAACACCTATACCCGCGTCGGCCTGCCCGAAGGCCCGATCACCAATCCGGGGCGCGAGGCGATTGCGGCGGTACTGAATCCGGCCGAGACCGACGCGTTGTACATGGTCGCCGACGGCTCGGGCGGGCATGTATTCGCCGAGACGCTCGAAGAGCACAACGCCAATGTCGCAGAGTGGTACAAGCTGCGCCGCGAACGCGGGGAGATGTAGCCATCTCCTCCGGGGATGCTCCCCTCATCCTTACCGCCCAGTTGCCCCAAGACTTGCAAGGCTGGGCTACGGGCCTGCGCAACGCGTATTTTCCACCCGAACGCAACTTTCTCGCCGCTCATGTCACGCTGTTCCACGCACTACCGGGCTTTTGCGAGGCAGAGGTGATTCAGCATATCCGACAGCTCGCGAAGGAATTTGCGCCGGTCGATGCACGGATAACCGGCATCATGTCGCTGGGCGGGGGCACGGCGATCCGGATCGAGAGCGAGGGAATGCTGCGGCTTCGCGCGATCCTGGCGGAACATTTCCACGGGATGCTGACCGAGCAGGATCAGGGCGGCAAGCGGCTCCACATCACCGTGCAGAACAAGGTTTCCAGGCGCGCGGCCCAGGCCCTGCAGGCAGAGCTTGCGCCGCAGGTGGAAGAGCGGAGCTTCCGCTTTCGCGGGCTTGGTCTGCATCGCTACGAGGGCGGGCCGTGGACGCCGATCGAGGATGTCAATTTCCGTGGCAGGGCCCGCGCTTGATTAGCGTCAACCTGCTGCTTGACCCCCGCGCGCCCGCGCCGTAAGAGCGCCGCCTGCCGTCGAGCTCGATGCTCCGGCGGGCCCCTCTCGGAGGCGAACGGGGCGGAGTAGCTCAGGTGGTTAGAGCAGCGGAATCATAATCCGCGTGTCGGGGGTTCGAGTCCCTCCTCCGCTACCATTTTATCGGTCTTTCTTCCTG
>MDTG01217902.1_pt1 | contig 41128 bp, 40 predicted proteins | sample 811421 | NCBI WGS metagenome assembly MDTG01 (sample SAMN05326645, study PRJNA326480) | marine metagenome | isolation source: seawater | place: Pacific Ocean: South East | collected 2011 | reverse complement strand
TGCTGAAAATAATCATTTTGGTATGGTAATTACTGATAATGGGCTTGAACTTGCAAAATTTACAGCACTAGGTGATAATGCTACAGGGAAAGCTGTATATATGACTATGGCCGATGGAGGTAACACAACTTTTGATGGTACGGTAACTGCTAATGGAGCTGTATTAACTTCTGACTCAAGATTAAAAAGTAAGGTTCAGCCATTAAACTTAGGGCTACAATTTATTAATAAACTAAGACCTGTATCATATTTTAAAATGAGTAGAAGTCAATATAATGGAGGGGAAGATAATAATGGTCTTTCATATGAGTATGGTTTAATTGCACAGGAAGTGGAAGAAGTTTTAAAAGAAACTGATCCTGAAAATACAGTCGTTACAAAAGACGATGACGGTCTTTTAGGATTGAGTTATACGCAACTTGTCATGCCATTAATTAAGGCAGTTCAAGAGCAACAAGAAACCATAGAATCCCAAAACGAGGAAATAAGAGAACTTAACAAACGTCTTGAAAAAATAGAAGAAAAACTTTTAAATATTGGAAAATAAAATCTATTCTTTTAATTCTCTTATGGCCTGGTACCAAAGTTCCAGTTTTCCATTGTTAAAAAAATACCAGTCGTTGTAAACTATTTTATCAATGCTATCTTGAGGGTTATCTAAAACAGAGCTAAATCCAGCATTTACCCATTCTCCCTCTTTGGATGGGGTAAGATCTACGGAAAAAGCATAATCTGTAGTCCAAGTGTAGTTATTTCCCTGAGCGGTTCTTTTAGCAACATCTCCTTTAATTATCTCAATAAACTCCTCAGCAGAATTAGCTATTTTACCATCATAAAATTCAAAAGAAATTGAGTCTGCAATCAAAGATTTCATTAATTTATAATCTAGATTTTTCCAAGCAGAATCAAACACTTTAAAAAGCTCAACTGATGAGTTTGAGCCTATATAAAATTCCAAATCAGAGTCATTGACAAATCCATTGCCTGAATTATTATTACAAGCACTTATAGAAATTAACAGACACAATAAAAAAAGAAATTTTTTCATTCTAAAGGTTTAATTAATTGCAATAATACAAGAATTATATTTTAATAAAAATTTTTCTCTTATACATTTCATTTACAATTATATAGATCAAAAAGGTATAAAAGAGCGCCCACATTAAAGAGAAAATTTGAGGGTCAATATTAATAGAAAACCCTAAATCCATCCAAGATTTCCGAATTCCATTTCCACCGATAATAGGAATTCTAAACAGTCCACCCATTACAGAATGTAATACGTATGCAAAAATAGCATTGGAACCAAAAACAATTCCAAATCTTGTATAAGAATGGGTCTTTTTGTGGTCGATAATCCACATGCAACTTGCTAAAAACAGCATAGCTAGACCTGAGGAAAAAAGCACGTAAGAACTAGTCCAAATATGCTTGTTTACAGGAAAACTAAAATCCCAAACCATTCCAATGGATAAACACACGCTACCGACCAAATACATTTCTATAATTTTATCCTTTAATGATTTGGATTTATTTAAAATTAGATGCCCACAAAACATTCCTGTAATTCCAGTAGCGATAGCTGGTATGGTGCTAAAAAATCCTTCAGGATCCCAAGTCTCTTGGTACATTCTTCCAGGTGTGATAAATCTATCCATCCAAGCGGCAAAATTATTTCCAGGTTCTAAAACCCCCGCCACAGAATTTCCAAAAGGGATGTGTTTCATAAAAATCCAATAGATTATTAGACAAAAAACTCCTATCCAAACCTGATGAGATTTTTTAGAGTTTAGATAAATAAAAGAACAAAAAAAATAGACAAGAGCAATTCTTTGAAGGACCCCAGCTATTCTAACATTGGTAAAATCAAAATTTGGAAAAAGAGCTAAAAAAATTCCTATTCCAAAAAGTATCAGTGTTCTTTTTATGATCTTAAAATAAGTAGATGGCTTTGATTTTTTAATTTTTGAAAGAGAAAGTACAATTGAAACGCCGACTATAAATAAAAAAAAGGGGAAGACTAAGTCTGTTGGTGTCGCTCCGTGCCACTGTGCATGTCTTAAAGGTGGAAAAATGTGAGCCCAACTTCCAGGGTCGTTTACCACAATCATAGCGGCAATAGTAAATCCTCTAAAAAAATCAAGTGAAATTAGTCTTTGACTCATCAAATTAAGTTATAAAAAAAGTATTTAGAATCCTAAACCCTCTAGGTCTTCAGAATCGTCATCAACAGTTTTGAGAGGCTTGATTATTTCACAATCGATTGGAATATTTAGCTCCTCAGGAGACAGAAAATCTTCAATAGATATACCAAGAGCTTCATTTTCATAACATTTTTTCATGTACATTCCCCATATTGGAAGAGCCATAGTAGCTCCTTGACCGTAAGCGATAGTTTCAAAATGGGTAGCTCTATCTTCAGCACCAACCCATACACCCGTTACTAAATTTGGCACCATTCCCATAAACCATCCATCACTTTGATTTTGCGTGGTTCCTGTTTTTCCAGCAATAGCATTTTCAAATTTATAGGGATATCCCGTCACTACATCTTTATAAACAGGGTTTCTTTCTTCTTCAGGAATAGCGTGTCGTAATCTAGCTCCTGATCCAAACTTAGTAACCCCTTCTAGTAGGTTTAAAGTTACATAGGCAGATTCTTCGCTTATTACATCTTTTGTTTCAGGGTTTGATTGATATAAAAGTGCGCCGTTTTTATCCTCAATTCGAGTTATCATAGTAGGTTTTACATAAATCCCTTGATTTGCAAAAGCTCCATAGGCACCCACCATTTCATAAACACTTAAATCTGGTGTTCCAAGTGCAATGGCTGGAACATCAGGAATGAAAGATTCTATCCCTAAGTTTCTAGCTAAATCTGCCACTGGTTTAGGGCCAACCTTATCCATTAGTTGTGCACTAATAGTATTTTTAGAATTGGCAAGAGCGTTTTTAAGGGTTCGCATTCCTCCGTATTTATCGCTAGAATTTGTAGGACACCAAGGTTCAGGGTTACCGAATTTATTGGGTTCAATACAGTATATCGCATCTGGGAGCGAATCACAAGGGGAAAGCTTTAGCTGATCAATAGCTGTTGCATATAAAAAAGGTTTAAAAGTAGATCCAATTTGTCTTTTTCCTTGTTTTACGTGGTCGTATTGAAAATGCTTATAATTTATTCCACCCACCCAAGCTTTGACATGACCAGTTTGTGGCTCCATAGACATCATACCCACTTGCATAAAATGCTTGTAATATCTAATTGAATCAATAGGCTTCATGATAGTATCAATATCTCCTGCCCATGAGAAAATACTCATCGACACAGGCTTTTGAAAAGATTCAAACATTTCCTCCTCTGATTTTCCAGAATTTCTCATCTTTCTCCACCTTTCAGATCTTTTCATCGCTCTTTTAAAAATATTTATAGAATCTTCAGATTCAAGATCTAAAAAGGGAGCGGTTGGATTTAATTCAGGAGTGTTTTGCTTAAAAAATTCTTTTTGCAAATTAGCCATATGCGACTTTACAGATTCCTCTGCATAACCTTGCATTTCATGATTAATGGTGGTATAAATCTTTAAACCATCTAAATATAGGTTGTATTTTGAACCATCTTCTTTGCTATTTTCTTTTGTCCAGTCCTTCATGAAATCCTGAAGGTAAGCCCTAAAATAGGTAGCTAGACCCTCTCTATGAGATTGTGGGGTATAATTAATCTCAAGAGGAAGTTGACTTAAGGAATCTAACTCACGATCATTTAAATAGTTGTTTTTTCTCATCTGACCAAATACTACATTTCTTCGAGCTTTAACAAGCTCAGGTCTTCGCATTGGATTGTACAATGAAGAGTTTTTTAACATTCCAACCAGCATAGCGGATTCTTCAATTTTTAAATCCGTTGGCTCTTTATCAAAATAAATATTTGAAGCAGATTTTATTCCATCTCCATTGTATCCAAAATCATAAATATTGAGATACATGGTTATAATTTCTTCCTTTGTGTATTGTTTTTCAAGCCTTACAGCAAGTACCCATTCTTTTGCTTTTTGGGTAATGGCTTCATAAATATTCTTTGAGCGAACACCTACAAATAATTGCCTAGCCAATTGTTGAGAAATTGTACTTGCTCCTCCTCTTTTGTTAAGAAATATAATAGCTCTAAGGGTAGCTTTAAAATCTATTCCCGAGTGGCCATAAAACCTTTCGTCTTCCGTTGCAATAAGTGCATCGACCAAACCTTTAGGTAGTTCAGTGTATTCTATTGGAGTTCTGTTTTCTCCAAAATGAAATTTTCCAAGCAGCTTATTGTCAGAAGATATAATCTGTGTTGCAAGATTAGTGTTTGGATTCTCTAGTTGTCTAAAATCTGGCATTTCACCAAGCCCTCCAGTTGAGGCAAAATAAAAAATTCCAAAAAAAGCAGAAAATCCTAAAACAAAAAGCATCCAAAATCCATAATAGAATTTTCTATACTTTTTTGGCATAGGTCTCTTTTTCTTTTTTCTTTTTGCCATTTATTTTACACTTTGTATTACCAGTCCTAAATCTAAAATATTTTCTAAATTTTGAATAGGAACAATTTCATTATAAAGTCGCATAGAGTTTCTAACTCTAACTGAGTAGGAGCTGTCCTTGACTAATTTCAAATTCTTTTTATATATAAGCTTATGCTCCACAACAGAAAGTTTTGTTTCCCCCAACCATTTTCCGTTTTTTTCACTTAAAACATATTCTAAAGTATCTGTTTTTATAGAATCATTTTCAAATTTTATATCTGTAATTAAAAAAATATTGGAAAAAGCATAGTTTTTGTTGTGTCTTAAAATTAAGAATACATCTTGATTTGATGAATTCTGGGGTCCTTTAAAATTAAAATCTACCACCTCGTTAGTTTTCCAACCGTTTGAAAACTCATAAGTCTTAATTGAACTGGGGTAAGAACAAGATTGTGTAGAGATTAACATCAAAACAAAAAATAAGGTGCCTCGTGTTCTCATACTCTCTTTACTTTTTTCTTAAATTTTTTGTTAAATCTTTTTTTGTCAAATCTAGTTAAGCTATCTTGACCAACAACATTTTTAAATTCTGCGTCTTCATCCTCATTATCATTTACGTAATCTTCTAAACCACTAATTTTCTCACCCTTTTTATTTATTTTAATTATTTCTTTTACTTTCTCCACACTAAGCTCATGCCAATTCACACTATCGTCTTTGTAGACAAACCAAAGCAAACCCTTAAAAATGTCTATTTTTTGACAGAACGCAATTCCTTTTTCTGTCAAAATTTTAGTGTTTGTCTTAGGAAAGTCTTTTAAAGTCTCTTGATAAAAGTCTAACTCGAAATTCAAACAACATTTAAGTTTTCCACATTGACCAGCTAATTTTTGAGGGTTTAAAGATAGTTGCTGGTATCTCGCAGCAGAAGTGGTTACAGATCTAAAATCAGTCAACCAAGTCGAGCAACACAACTCTCTTCCACAAGACCCTATTCCTCCAAGCCTCGCAGCTTCTTCTCTTAAACCGATCTGTTTCATTTCAATTCTTGTGTGAAATTCTCTAGCCATATCTCTAATAAGTTGCCTGAAGTCTACTCTTCCCTCTGCCGTGTAATAAAAAGTGGCTTTGGATCCATCACCTTGGTATTCGATGTCGGAAATTTTCATTTTTAGGCTCAATCCGATTGCCATTTCTCTCGATTTCTTTTTTATAGGCTCTTCTTTTTCTCTAGATTTTTCCCATAAATCTATATCTTTTTGTGTCGCTTTTCTAAGCACATCAAGCAATTCTTTATTGGGGTCTATTTTCTTCTTTTTCATCTGAACCTGAATTAACCCTCCCCTTAAAGTAATGTGTCCCAAATCGTATCCTCTTTCTGCCTTAACTACAACTAAGTCTCCAATAGAAAGACTTAGACTTTTAGAGTTTCTATAAAATGCTTTTCTTCCGTTTTTAAATCTTACTTCAATTATGCTTGAAAATTTTTCTTCATTAACTACCTCCATATTAGATAGCCAATTAAATACGGTCATTTTATTGCACCCATCTGTTCCACAAGTCCCATTATTTTTACAACCTTTAGGTGCGCCGTTAGAATCAGTAGTACAACTTGAACAACCCATTGTGAATTTTATTTAAACTTTAAAGTTAGCGAATTTAAGAGCCTAACTCAAAAATTATTTAAGTAGATATTTTCTTGAATTTAAGGGTTTTTGAACGGCCTTTTTTAAAAATCTTATTGCTATTTTGTTTCCCTTTCCTTAGCTTTTTTTGTTCTTCACAGGGAAGAGAATGAATTTTTTGACATTCCTTTGAACAACAATTATCATATAAATTTGAACATTTAACACATTGAATAAATAAGAGATGGCATGCTTCATTTGCACAATTTACATGATTATCACATTTTTTTCCACACTGATGACAATCTGAGATTACTTCCTGTGAAATAGCCTCACTTCTTCTGTGATCAAAAACAAAATTTTTTCCAAGAAATTTATTTTCAATACCTTTTTCTTTTGCTTGACGAGTGTATTCAATTATCCCTCCTTCAAGTTGATAAACATTCTTATATCCATTGTGCTTTAGGTAGGCGCTCGCTTTTTCACATCTAATTCCCCCTGTGCAGTACATAACTATGTTTTTAGAATCTTTATGTTTTTTTAAATTTTTCTCAATAATTGGAAGTGATTCTCGAAAACTATCAACGTCAGGTAATATAGCACCTTTAAAATGCCCTATTTCACTTTCATAATGATTTCTCATATCAACAAGTAAAGTTTCGGGTCTTTCAATTAATTCATTGAATTTATTAGCGTTTAAATGTTTTCCAGTTTTTTTAAGATCAATATTTATTGTGTCCAATCCATCTGCAACAATTTTATTTTTTAATTTAATTTTCAATTTCAAAAAAGAATGGTTGTCGTGTTCAATAGCAATATTCAATCTTAATCCGGCTAAAAATTTAATGTCCTCTAGACTTTTTTCAAAACTTTTAACATTCTTAGAGGGTAGAGAAAGCTGTGCATTTATTCCCTCAGAAGCAATATAGATTCTTCCCAAAACATCTAATTTATTCCATTTTAGAAATAAGTGGTCTCTAAAAAGTTGAATGTTTTTTATTTCATGATATTTATAAAAAGAAAGTGTCAATCTTTTTCCGCCAGCTTTTTCAATCAAAACTGCTCTTTGCTTAGCACTAAGTTTGTTATACAATTCCATAAAAAAGCGAAATTACTATTTTATAATTTATAACAAAAATCAGTCTTTTTCTATTATGAGTTCATTTAAATATATTGTACTTTAGCTTACAACCTAATTTTAATATTTTATGAGTAAAGACAAAGATTCCAAGCAAAAAGCACTTCAATTAACTTTAGACAAATTAGATAAAACTTACGGCAAAGGAACGGTCATGAAAATGGGAGATTCTGTAGCCGAAGAAATAGAGTCTATACCTAGCGGGTCTTTAACCTTAGATTATGCTTTAGGTGTCGGAGGATATCCCAAAGGAAGAGTGATAGAAATTTATGGTCCTGAATCATCTGGAAAAACTACTCTTACACTACACGCTATTGCAGAATGCCAAAAAGCAGGTGGGATTGCGGCTTTTATTGATGCTGAACATGCATTTGACAGGTTTTATGCTCAAAATTTAAAGGTTAATATTGACGAATTAATCATTTCACAACCCGACAATGGGGAGCAAGCTTTAGAGATTACTGACAATTTAATTCGGTCTGGAGCAATAGATTTAGTTGTTATAGATTCCGTGGCAGCTTTAACTCCACGAAGTGAAATTGAGGGAGAAATGGGAGATTCTAAAATGGGACTTCATGCTAGATTAATGTCCCAAGCTTTAAGAAAACTCACTTCTAATATTAGTAAAACAAACTGTACAGTAATATTCATTAACCAACTAAGGGAAAAAATTGGTGTAATGTTTGGAAATCCTGAAACAACCACAGGTGGAAATGCTCTTAAATTTTATTCTTCTGTTAGACTTGACATAAGAAGATCTACTCAGATAAAAGATTCAAATGGCAATGTTCTTGGTAACAAAACTAGAGTAAAAGTTGTTAAGAATAAAGTAGCTCCACCATTTAAATTAAGTGAGTTTGATATCATGTATAGTAAAGGAATCTCCAAAATGGGAGAAATTATTGACCTTGGAGTAGATCACAATATTATTGACAAAAGCGGTTCTTGGTTTAGCTATGAAGAAACAAAATTAGGTCAAGGAAGAGATTCTGTGAAAGCAATTTTAACTGATAACCCTGATCTATGTGAAGAATTAGAGGCTAAAATTGTTGAGGCATTAAAAGCTTAATCCTCTAAATCATTATATAACAAATCATAGACTTCTTGTTTAAGGTCTTCCATATCTTTAAGACCTTTTCCTTTTGTACTTATGTGATTGTGAACTCTTACTCTTAAAACTCCAGGCCCACCAACAAAGTGGTTGTATGAGAAGTGATATGGATACCTTCTTTCGCAGTCTAAAAAAGACATAGGTACTATTGGCATTTGAAAATCAATTGAAAATCTAAACGCACCATTTTTAAATGGAGCTAATTTAATCTCGGGACCAAATACAGCTCCTTCTGGAAATATACAAATTCCCAGACCTTGTTTAAGTCGTCTTTCTGCATGACCATACACCGCTTTTCTGCTCCCAGCACTGTCTCTGTTTACCATTATAGCAACTCTTTTATAAAAAAATCCAAAAATTGGTAGCTTAATTAATTCTTTTTTGCCAACAAAAACAAAAGGACTTTTAGCAACTTTTAACATTAGCATGACATCAATCATGCTTTTATGATTGGCTACTAACATATAATTTTTGTCTTTTTCAAAAGGTTCTTTGTATTCAATTTTAGGATAAAGTCCCATTCCGTTCAATATTATAGTAGACCAAATATTTCTAGCCCACCAAAAAACCCAAGGATACCAGCTCTCGTTCAAGCTCACTACAATAAGAAAAGGAAGAGAAATAATAATTGTGAGTCCTGCTAAAATGTAGAACCACACATTATATAACCCACATAAAATGATTTTAATAACTCTAACCATTAATGTAAAAGTAAGTAAATGAGTAATATGTTTTTGAAATCTATTACTTTTGTTGATATTAATATTTTTATGTCAAGAATTTTAACGGGTGTTCAAAGCACAGGCACCCCTCACCTTGGGAATATTTTAGGGGCTATTATTCCAGCTATTGAGATGGCGAACAATAAAGAAAACGAGGCTTTTCTTTTTATTGCTGATTTACACTCTTTAACGCAAATCAAAAATTCTTCCCAATTAAGACATAACACGTACTCAACTGCTGCTGCTTGGTTAGCCTTTGGATTAGACATTAAAAAAACAGTTTTTTATAGACAAAGTGACGTGGCAATTGCTACAGAACTTTCTTGGATTTTATCTTGTCATTTTCCCTTTCAGAGACTTACTCTAGCTCATTCTTTTAAAGATAAATCAGATAGGTTAAATGATGTAAATGCAGGTATTTTTACTTACCCAATGTTAATGGCTGCTGATATTCTACTTTATGACGCCGATCTAGTCCCTGTAGGAAAAGACCAACAACAACATTTAGAAATGACAAGAGATGTTGCCTCTAGGTTCAACAATGTTTACGGGAACACTTTTGTTCTTCCAAGTCCAAAAGTTAATGAAAGTACCAAATATGTTTCTGGTACTAATGGAGAAAAGATGAGTAAATCCAAAGGAAATATTATAGATATTTTTCTCCCTGAAAAGGAGCTCAAAAAACAAATAATGTCTATAGAGACAGATAGTACTTCGATTGATGATCCAAAAGATTTTGCCAATTGTAATGTTTTTAAATTATACTGCTTAATCGCAGATCAAAAATCAATCGAAGCATTAAGGGAAAATTATAAAAAAGGAGGGTATGGATATGGCCATGCTAAAAAAGAACTATTAAACTTGATTTTGACTAAGTTTAACAGAGAGAGAAAAAAGTTCAATCATTACATGAGTAATTTAGATGAGATTGATTCCGCATTAAATATTGGCGCAAATAAAGCTCGTGAAGTTGCCAATGAAGTTCTTGAAAGAGTTAGAAAAAAATTAGGGTATAATTAAGTTCGAATAATTTTTGCCATCAAGCATTATATTTTAAATCAAAAAATGTATTTTTGATATATGTATCTTTCTAGTCATATCAGCAAATTATTATTCGATCACGATTGTGTTACTGTTCCGGGTTTTGGAAGTTTTTTAGGTAATTATAAATCTGCTCAATACGATTTCAAAGAACAAAAATTTTACCCTCCCACTAAACAAATTTCATTTAATTCACAGATAAGGGACAACGATGGTTTATTGGCAAAAGAAATTTCTAAAGCTTTAGACCTTTCTTATGAAGAGTCGGTTAAAAAGGTTCATCATGCTGTTTTATCTTGGATAAAACAAATAAAATCTGATACTATTGTTTTAAAAAACATAGGCGAACTTTATTTGAACAGAGAAGATAAAATTATTTTCATTCCAAGTAATGAGCTCAATCATTTAAAAGAATCTTTTGGTCTTCCTCCGGTTTTTATTTCAGAAATTGAAGAGATCAAATCATTTCCAAAAAATACAACAACGCCTTTAAAATCTAAGAAAAAGAATTATTTTATCCAAGCTGCTATATGGACTTGTTTAATCGTAGGTTTATCCTCTTTATATGTAAATGAAAAAAATAATATTTTAGAAAGAGAATTAGCATACAAACAAGAATTCAGAAAACAAACAAAACAAAAAGTTCAAAAGGCAGTTTTTGATTTAGGATCTCTACCCTCCTTAACCGTTAATGTAAAGATGAAACAAAAAAAATATTTTATCATTGCGGGCGCTTTTAGAATTTCTCAAAATGCAGAAAAATTAGTTTTAAATTTAAAACAAAAAGGCTATAATGCCTCAAGATTGGATTTAAATGAAAAAGGCCTTAACCCTGTCGCTTTTACCAGTTTTATAAATCGAGGTGATGCTGTTTCGGAACTAAGGCTTATTCAACGAAAGGAAAACAAGGACGCTTGGATCTTTGAATCTAATTAAATAAATTTTTAAACATTTTGCTAATGGGGTTCAAAACACCAGAAAATTCTAAAACTATTAATACAGATATTGTTCTTCCTGGAGATACCAATAGCCTTAACAATCTGTTTGGCGGAGAATTACTCGCTAGAATGGATAAGGTAGCAAGTATTGCCGCAATTAAACATTCTAAACAAGTAGTTGTAACGGCGTCAATCAATAATGTTGCATTTGGAGAACCAGTTCCAAATGGGAGTATATTAACTATTGAAGCAAAAGTTTCTAGAGCATTTAATTCCTCAATGGAGGTGTTTATTGATGTTTGGAAACAAAACAAAACACATTTAAAAAAATTTAAAGTTAATGAAGCAATTTATACTTTTGTTGCGGTAGATAACTTAGGAAAACCCGTTCAAGTTCCAGATTTAGTTCCTGAAACCGAGTTAGAAAAACAGCGTTATAATGCTGCTTTAAGAAGAAGGCAATTGAGCTTAGTTTTAGCTGGAAAAATGTCTCCAAAAGACGCTACAGAATTAAAGGCTTTATTTGACTAATTTGATCTTTCGAAAATTCTTAAATAGAAATAAAATTTTTGTTTTCATTTGTCTCTCTTTCTTTGTGTTTAGCTGCAAACAAATTGACTCAACAACTATTGAGAAGTCTGTCGGAATAACTGTTTTGGGCACTGTACAAGACGGTGGAGTTCCTCATTTGGGATGCATAAAGTCTTGTTGTAAAAAATATTTCGAACAAGGGTTTTCTAAAAAAAGAGTTGTTAGTTTAGGTGTATACGACCACAAAAAAAAGAAAAATTATTTGATAGAGGCATCTCCTGATATATCTATTCAATTAAATGATTTTTTATCAAACAACTCAAAAAAACTTGACGGAATATTTATCACTCATGCTCATATAGGGCATTATTCCGGTCTTATTAATTTAGGAAGAGAAGTTTTCAATGCTTCAAAAATTCCTTTGTACTTAATGCCTAAGATGACAGATTTTATTTCTTCCAATGGTCCTTGGGATCAACTAGTTAAATTAAAAAATGTTGAACTAAAAAGTCTTTCTAACGAAAAAGAAGAAAAATTGACTGAAAACTTAACAATAGTTCCTTTTAAAGTTCCTCACAGAGATGAATACTCAGAAACGGTTGGATTTAAAATTATTGGACCTAACAAGACGGCGCTCTTTATACCAGACATTGATAAATGGAGTAAATGGAAAATTTCCATAAAAAAGCTAATTTCCAAGGTAGATTATGCTTTTTTAGATGGCACTTTTTATGACTCAAAAGAAATAAATAATAGGGATATCTCAGAAATTCCGCATCCTTTTATTATTGAAAGTTTAAAATTGTTTAAAGATTTAAAAGAATCTGATCGAAATAAAATCTATTTTATTCACCTAAATCATACAAATCCATTATTGAACTCTAAATCGGAGGAGTACCAGCATGTAGTATCCAATGGATATAATGTTGCGTTAGAAGGTTTAAAGCTTGAACTTTAAATTAACGCAGCATTTAAAATTATTTCACAGTTTAAGACTCCAGAGATTGGACAATTAGCTTTGGCATCTTCTGCTAGTTCTGTAAATTTCTCTTTATTAATACCTGGAATTTTAGCTTTTAAATCCAATTGAATTGAAATGATTTTTCCATCAATAAATGTTAGAATAGCTTCTGTGTAAAGCTCTTCAGGATTAAAATTAGCTTCATTTAAAACAAAGCTAAATTTCATATTAAAACAACCAGCGTGAGCAGCTGCTATTAGCTCTTCTGGATTAGTTCCAAGTTCCCCATTGTCATTTTCAAACCTAGTTTTAAAACTATAAGGCATGTTACTAAATGCACCGCTTTGTGCTGTCAAAACACCGCTTCCATCAGCGCCATCACCTTTCCAAACTGCAATTACTTTTCTTTTCATATTCAAATTTTAAAATTAATTTTTTTATTTAGTTTTTGGGATATCCTTATTTATCATCTTCATGTCTGTCGCGTTGTTTTCAATACCAAGTAAATGTTTAGAAAAATGATCGGCTCTCAACCAAAAATTATATTCTGACATATCACCAAACCCATGTCTTTGGGTTGGTAAAATCATCAAGTCAAATCTTTTATTAGCTTTAATCAATGCGTTAGCTACTCTGATTGTTGCACCTGGATGTACATTGTTGTCCATATCACCTGTTACTAAAAACAATTTGCCTTTTAAGTTTTTAGCTAAAGATTGATTTTTTTCAATATCATAAATATAATTCACAATTCCATCGTCATCTATTTCTTCTTTTACTCCATGGTGAGTCTCGCTCCACCAACTATTGTACATTGAATTGTCGTGATTTCCTGCTTGGGAGTAAGCTACTTTGAAAAAATCCGGATATACTAAAATCGCGGCAGTTGACATAAAACCTCCTCCTGAATGACCATATATACCTACTTTGTTTATATCGATAAAGGTATACTTATTTGCAAGTTGTTCTGCTACATATTTTTTATCTGCTAAACCATAATCCCTTAAGTTGCCGTAGCCATAATTATGGTACCATTTTGATCTATGTGGATGGCCCCCTCTATTACCCAACGTTATAACAACAAAACCAAGTTGTGCCATACGATCAACTCTGTTCATTCTTACTGAAAATGATTTATTAACCGATTCTGTTTGAGGGCCAGGGTAAACATATTCAAGAATTGGATATTTCTTTTTATCATCAAAATTGAAAGGCTTATACATTACGCCATATAAATCAGTTATTCCATCATCCGCTTTTGCTTTGAAAGGCTCAGGGAACTGGTAGCCACTAGAAAATAATGCACTTAAATCGGCCTCTTCTAAATTCATAACTAATGAACCATCTGAATTTCTTAGCTCAGATTTAGGGATTGTATTAACTCTTGAGTAATTATTTACAAAAAAACGATGATCATCAGAGGGGCTTGTTGAGGTGTTAAAATTCCCTTTGTTTAACAACTTTGGTTTACCTCCGTTTAAAGAGATTTTGTAAGTGTGTTCATAATAAGGGTCAATAGTTTTGTTTACCCCGTGAGCAGTAAAATATAAAGTATTAGATTTTGAGTCTATATGTTTGACATTAAAGCTATGATAACTTCCAGATGTAATTCGATTTATTAAATTTCCATTAAAACTATATCGATAAAAATGACCCCAACCATCTCTTTCTGACCAATGAATCATTTCAGATTCGTTTTTTATAAGATAAACCGGTTTTGTCTCATAAAAGTAAGTATTCGTTCTGTCCTCAATCAAAATTGTTACTTCACCTGAATTTAAATCGGCTACACATATGTCAAGCTTCTTTCGGTCTCTACTAATTGTATTAAAATAAATTTTATTTTTATCTGAAAGAAGAAGCCTGGGTTTAAAATCATTATCATTGTCAGAAGGTTTTCTAAGCTTACTAAAAATGGAGATATACTGCTGTTTCGTACCATCCAGTTCAACTTTTTTAATTTCTTTAGAAGGAATGTCGAAAATTAAAACTTCTCGTTTATAATATTCTTTTTCTCCTGGCATATGATATTTATAGGTTTCTAACGTTGGTCTTTTTTTAGCAATTGAATTGATGACCCATAAATCTTTAATTTCTCTACTGTCCGTTTTCTGAAATACAAACTTTTTTGAATCTGAAGACCAATGGCCACTAACAGGAAACCTGTCATTTTTTCTGTTTTCAATTTCTTCATTATCCAACCCTCTGCCATAACCACCATACCCAAAGTACTGAACGCCATCCTTAGTCCATTGGTTTTCAACTATTGTTGAATCTTTTTCATTTTTTACTGCTTTTAAAAAATTTTCTTTGTTCATCCAATACAAGTTGAATTTTTTTGAAAAAAGAACAATTGTACTGTCTGGAGCGATATTTGCCCATTTTTTCCAATCCTCTTTTATAGCTTTTTTATTACTTATTAGAGTAAGATTGTTGCTTCCTAAAACGTACTTAAAATGAAATGCTTTTTTTTGTTTCTTATCTTTTTCAACTCTATCCTTGTCAATATCTTCATCATTATCCTCCTCTTCATATTTTGAATTGACTCTAAATTCAATTGCTGTTTCATTATCAACAAATTTAAAATCAAACTTAGGTAAGTGCTTAGCATCATAAGGATCTTTTGTTATTTCTGTAAGCCACGCTGCCATTTTATCGTTATTGAAGAGTTTTTTTTTGCTTTTTTTGTTTGGGTCAACCAAATAGTAGCTTGAACCCTCTGTTGTTTTGTACTGATACCAAAACTTATCTCCATTTTTTAACCAGTGTGGGTTAACAGAGGTTGAATGAACTAATTTTGATAATTTTTTTGGGGAAAATTTTGCAGCAAGATCGTAATTAGGATTTAACACTTTTTGTGAGAAAGAGTTAATGCATATTAAAATAAAAAAAGTATATAACAGATTTTTCATAAAGATTTTTTTTAAAAAATTACATTGCTTTCAATCGATTACTTTTATTCTTCTTTACAATATGTGTCTCCTATTTTTTTCAAATCGTAGGTTGCTTTATCAACTGATACGTCACCATAAACTCTTCCATCTCTTCCGTTATCTCCACCTGATTCATCAAGTATTAAAGCAAAAAAATACATTCCATCCTTTTCAAATTTTCTATCTATCTCTCCACAATTATATGTTGAACCTCCACAAGATAAAAAAAAACAAAAAGTAGAAAAAAACAATCCTTTCATAAATTTATAAACCTAAAATCTCATTTATATCGTCCTGGTTAGTTTCTTTCCCAGCGAAATCATCAAAGGCTTTTTTAGAAACTTCAATAATACGATCTTTAATAAATTTGGAACCTTCTTTTGCCCCTTGTTCAGAAGACTTAATACAGCATTCCCATTCCAATACTGCCCACCCATCATAATCATATTGGCTTAACTTAGAAAAAACACTTTTAAAGTCTATTTGTCCATCACCAAGAGATCTAAACCTTCCTGGCCTATCTATCCAATCTTGATAGCCACCATAGACACCCGATTTTCCACAGAGATTAAATTCCGCATCCTTTACATGAAACATTTTTATATGATCATGGTAATAATCGATAAATTTTAAGTAGTCCATTTGTTGTAAAATTAAATGACTAGGATCGTAAAGAATTTTTGCATTCGAATGATTTTTTGTTGCCGATAAAAATCTTTCAAAAGTTACTCCATCGTGTAAATCTTCTCCAGGATGAATTTCATAACAAATATCGACACCATTATCTTTACAATGATTAAGAATAGGTGTCCATCTTGATGCTAATTCTTTAAATCCTGCCTCAACAAGCCCATTTGGTCTTTGTGGCCAAGGATAAATAGTATGAAATAGGAGAGATCCTGAAAATGAAGCCATAACGTGTATACCCAGGTGTTTACTAGCTAAAGCTGCAGATTTCACTTGATTAATTGCCCATTGAGTTCTACTCTTTACATTTCCATGTAATTCTTTTGGCGCAAAAGCATCAAACATTTTGTCGTAAGCATAGTGTGAAGCGACTAATTGTCCTTGTAAATGAGTAGATAGCTCAGAAATTTCTAATCCTTCAGAATTCACAATTCCTTTGATTTCATCGCAATACGCTTTACTTTCCCCAGCTTTTTTAATGTCTATAAGCCTAGAATCCCAAGTTGGAATTTGCACAGCTTTATATCCAAAACTCTTTGCCCATTTACATATGTTTTGGAGATTATTAAACGGTTTTTTATCTCCAACAAATTGTGCTAAAAATATAGCGGGTCCTTTGATAGTTTTCATAATTTTAATTATTCAATTTTACCCAAATATTTCCTTTTGTATTCGATTCAAGTGCTTTTTCAATAAAATCCATTCCTCTTACCCCATCCTCAATCGATGGGAATTCTTCTTTATCAAAAGATTCATTTTTAATTGCTCTTGCTACACCCTTATAGATATTCCCCATAGCATCAAAGATACCCTCTGGATGTCCAGGGGGCAATTTAGTACCGTCAAGGGAAATTTTTGAATTATAAGAGTGACCTGGCTTTAATACTTGAATTGGCTTATCGTCAGTAAGATGATATAAATAATTTGGATTTTCTTGTTCCCACTTTAAAGCACCTTTACTCCCATATACACTAATTCTAATGTTGTTTTCTTCTCCTGTTGCAATTTGACTTGAGCGAATGGTTCCTTTGGCATTATTAGAGAATCTAATAAGGATATTAGCATCAATATCCATAGGATTATCGTCGTATAAAGTGTTCAAGTCTGCTAATAATTTACTTACTTTCATCCCAGTTACAAGTTCCACCATATTAAAAGCATGGGTTCCTATATCGCCAAGGCAACAACTAGACCCTGATTTTTCTGGGTCCAACCTCCATGTAGAAGATCTTTTTTCTTTATCATGAATTACAGGGTTTAACCAGCCTTGTAAGTATTGTCCATCTACTTTTTGAATATCTCCAATAATTCCTTCTGATATCATTTTGGTCATTTGTCGGACCATTGGATATCCAGTGTAGGTATGTGTAACGGCAAAAACAGAATTTTTTTCTTTTTGAATTTTTTTTAGCTCTAATGCCTCTTGGTAAGAGGTGGTTAATGGTTTTTCACAAATTACATGAAAGTTGTTTTCTAGTAATTTTTTGGCCATTAGATAATGAAGAAAATTAGGAGTTAAAACAGAAACGACTTCCATTCTATCACCACTACCTAATTTTGACTCCTCTTGAATCATAGTTTCAAAATCTTTATAAATTCTAGAGTAGTTTAACCCTAGTTTTTTTGCAAAAGCAACATTGTCAGAATAATTTGGATTAAACACACCTCCTACTATTTCATATCTGTCAAACATGCTTGAAGCGACTCTATGAAGAACCCCAATTAATGAATCACCGCCTCCACCTAAAATTCCTAATCTAATTTTATTACTCATTCTATTAATTTTACTAAACTCTACTTTCTTCTAATTTATTTCTAAATACAAATAAAATTCCAAATAAGACAACTAATGCAAGTGGGAAATAGGTCATATTTCCCAAAGCAGCTTGGCCAGCTATAACTTCAGCAACATCTTCTGCCGCACCAGAATTTAATGCAATTTGTTTTTCTTCGTCAAGCCATGATCCAATTACAGGATTCCACATTCCCGTGGCTAACATTCCTGCACCCCCGACAAGAGACATTCCTAATGCACCCGTTTTTGGCAAATATTCAGAAACAAACCCTATCATTGTTGGCCAGAAATAACAAACTCCGATGGCAAATAGTGCAGAAGCCACATAAAGCATTTGGCCATTAACTTGTGACATCATAAAAATTGCCATTGTTGTTACTATCGCTGATAAAAATAAAACTCCAATTGGATTAAGCTTGTGAATAATTGGTCCAGCAAAATATCTTCCAACGGCCATAATTCCAGTAATAAGAGCTAAAATTAACATTGGACTTGCGCCTGATTTTTCAAGAAGTGGGTTAAGCCACTGCTGTGTTCCTAGTTCTGCAGTTGCAGTTAAGGTCATACAAATAGCTATGAAAATAAATAATGGAGTAAATAAAGATTTTAAATTAAGAAAAGTATCAGATTCTATATGCTGAGTTTCAGGAAATTCTTCCTTAAGAAATAGATATCCATAAATTAGAGTAGGCACAAGCATTATTGCAATTTGAGGCTGCCATCCTAATCCAAAATCTGTCATAAATTTTGATGTCAGAGAGCCTATAACTATTCCACCAGGAAACCAAACATGAAATTTATTTAACATAGTTGTCCTGTTCTTTGAATACATGTCAGCAATTAATGGATTACACGCAGCTTCAACAGATCCGTTTGCGAAACCAATAAAAAACGAAGAAATTAAAAGAGTAGCAAATCCTCCTGCATATATGGTCATTATAAGGCCGACTATGTGTGAGAAAAATGCAATAGTCATAAGTTTTTTTGCTCCTAATAAATTGTACAAAAACCCTCCAAAGATAGTGGCAACAGGAAATCCCCAAAAGGCCATCGCATTTACAAACCCAAGTTGAGTATTATTAATTTCAAAATCTTCTCCAAGCTGTCCAAGAATTCCTGCTCTAATTGCAAATGTCATCGCAGTTACTATAAGCGAAATACAAGCAGCTATAAATAATTTGTTTTTTGATATTGCACTGTTCATAATATTGTTGTTGATTTTATTATTATCAAGATACTAATTTCTTTTAAAAACTTTAGATTGATTCGGTCAATCTATAAAAGCAGGGCGACAGAGCTATCTTTCATTTGAAAATTAATGTTGGAGTATTTTTTACATAGTTATTGTATGAGTCTAAGTGTCCCCATTTTTCTTTTCCGCTTGCCTCCAAAATTCTAACACCACTTATGTGTACGAGTAAAACGTATGTAAAAATTGGGGAAATTAAGGTGATCAATTGCCATCCACTTAAGGAAGATATAGACATAATTGTAATTCCAAGCCAAAGAATAATTTCTCCTAAATAGTTAGGGTGTCTTGAAACAGACCACAATCCGGAACTTATAAAATTATTTTTGTTTTTTGGATCAGATCTAAATTTTGTTTTCTGATTGTCAGCAATAACCTCTAATAAAAACCCAACTAAAAAGATTGCTAAACCCATATATAAAAGAGAATTAATTTCAACTCCTTTTGAGCTAGAAATAGCGGTGAGAGCGCAAGCAGAACATATAGAAACCCACATTCCTTGCAAGGTCCAGGTCATAAAAAATCTTGTTGCAGAAGTTTTAATTTCATTAAATCTTCTATCCTCTCCAGCTTTTCTAATTCTAAAAAACAAGAAACTTCCCAATCGCATTGCCCAAATAATTATAGCTCCTGCAATTATAATATTTCCAATATTAATTCCGTTGGACAAATAATAATTATAAGAAACATAACATGCTACAAATATATAAGTGAAACTTCCAGATAAGTCATAAAACTTTTCTGTTTGGAGTAAGTAAGCAGGAATAAATAAAACCCATTGAATTATAAAAGCATACAAAATAACATTTTTAACTATTTCAATTTCAGTTAAAAATGCAATAGAGTAAGCCAACAAAAACGCTACTATAGAAAAAACTATGTGAATAAGATTTTTAATCATTTATTAAAGATAAAAAATATCATTTAAAACATTTCCTTATTGATTGCTTTCCATATGGTTTAAAATATTGCTAGAAACCAAATCGAAAGAATCTTGAACTAGCCAGTGAGAAGAGTTAATTTTTTTTATGGTGTATGGAGCTTTTATATAATTTATAGTTTCGTTTACCCCTTTTTCTCCAATGGCTATATCTCTTTTCCCATAAATCATTAAGACTGGAACAAAAATATTTCCAATTTTTCTAGTGCTTTTTAAATTGGTAGCCCTATACCAATGTAAAGCCATTTTCAAAGCATTTTTTTGGCTAAACACACTCAAATAACTTTTTATTTCTTTTTTATTGCTACTTTTCCAGAGTTTTTTAAGATTATAGTAGTTTAACATTTTAAAATAAAGTTCAGGCAAAAATCTTATTCTAAATAATTTAATGTAATAACTTTTTTTTATTTGAACTTTATTATTAGAAATAGCGCTACTAAACGCGTCTAAATGCGGTACTGAAAGAGCTGAGTAACTGATTATGCGTTTCCTAAACATAGAGCTTAAAGCCCATCCTACAGCCGCTCCCCAATCGTGACCGATTAAATGAAACTTACTTACTTTAAAAGCCTCTGCAATATTAATTATGTCTTGAGTTAAATTATTTATTTTATAGTCCTTAATATTTGGGGGTCTCGCTCCACTGCTATAACCTCTCTGATCAGGCGCAATGACTCTATAATTTTTAGATTTCAAAACTTTTATTAGCTCATACCACATTCTTGATGTTTCAGGAAATCCATGTAATAAAATAACAGTATCTCCAGTGTTTTTCATACCTCCAACTCTGCAAGTAAATATTAAGTCTCTATTAATAGAAACATCAGCAAAATTCTCTTCTTCGTTTGTATAATATGTGATTTGTTCAGTGCCCATTCTTGTAAATATAATTATTCTGTTGTGAACTGATTTTATGATAATTCATTTGTAAATTTATATAATGGTTTTATCTAATTCTATTTTTAGCTTTTTTAAAAAACTTAAGCTTAATAATAATCGCGAATGGTTTTTAGAAAATAAACCTGTTTTTAAATCTCACGAATCACAAGTCAAAATTTTTGGTGAGGAATTAAAAAATAGACTAAATAAGTTTGATAATATTGATCGTTTTAAAGTATTTCGCATTTACCGAGATATAAGGTTTTCTAAAGACAAAACCCCATTTAAAACCCATTTTGGGCTGACATGGCACCGCATTAAACCTCAATATCGTGGAGGATATTATTTGCATCTTAGCACTGGCAATAATTTTTTAGCATGTGGTTTTTGGGACCCTAGTCCAAATGATTTAAAAAGAATTCGTCAAGAACTAATCTTTGATGCCCAAGATTTTAAAGAGTTAATTAATAAAACATCTTTTCATTCAAATTGGGGAGAATTAAAAGGAAGTGAGTTAAAAACTGCACCAAGAGGAGTGGATAAAAATCATCCTGATATTAAGCTGATTCGTAAAAAGCAGTTTATCTTTTCAATTAATTACTCGAATAAAGAAGTTTGTGAAAAAAACTTTATGGATAGATTAGAAGAATCCATTAAGAAAGTACGTCCTTTTGTTGATTATATGTCTGAGGTATTAACAACTGATGAGAACGGAGAATCATTAATATAATTGATTATTTAATTACTAATTATAAAATCTAAAAATAAATCCACACTTTCTATTGGTCGTTCTTCCATTGGAATGTGGCCTGTATTATCCATTATATCAATTCTAATATTTGATATTTTAGACTCAAAAAACTCAGCATTAGAAACAGGTATCCAAGCATCTTGATTCCCCCATATAATTTGAGTTGGAGCTGAAATTAGCTTTAATCTATTTGTGTGGTCTTTGGGCTTTAAAAGTGATCTAATAATAAAAGACTCTCTATTGTTTTCTCTTAAAATCATATCCCTATAAGTATCAATTTTATTATCTGTTAACTTATTCTGATCATAGTAAACTTCTTTCAACGTGTTTTTTATAAAAACCCTAGGAGTTACATATCGAAGTAACGTATTAATTACAGGCGCTCTTGCTAGTTTAATTACTAAAGGACTGTCGTTTTTTTTATTTGAAAATCCACCTGGGCTTAATAGACTTAATAGCTTTACTTTTTCCGGGTAAACGGAGGCATAGTACCATGAAATTGATCCACCAAGGGAATTACCTGAAAGAATAAAATCCTTTAGTTTTAGTTCGTTAAAGAATGAATTAAGAAATTCAGAATATTCAGATATAGAGTATTTATTCTCTGGATGAGGCCCAGTTAACCCATATGCTGGAAGGTCTAATCTAATTACACGATAATTGTTTTTTAATTTGTCTGTCCACTTATCCCAAGTATGTAAAGAAGCTCCTGTCCCATGTAATAAAATAATAGTTTCTCCTTTTCCTTGGTCACGATAATGAACTCTCATTCCATCTATTTCAATAAATTTTGAATATTGATTGGCATACTTGATTTTTAAATCTGAAACCGAAATATCAGGTGAATACAGAGTCAATCCAAGTGTGATTACAATACATAGAAATATTAAAGCTGGACGTTTAAAATACATTATTAAATTTAGTTTAGAGTGAGTTGTTAATTTGTTTAATTAACTCAATAGTAGGTTGAAATACCTCTATGATATCTTCTCATTTCAATCGTTCTTCTCTAATTTTACCTTTCTTATAAATGGAATGAGCGTGATTGTTCTTGCAGATAATTATATTTATTTAAACTCTACTTCTTTTCTAGAACCAAAATTTAAAGTTGCCTCCAAAACAATTTCATCTAAAATTAATTTATCTCCTAAGTTTTCAAAAAAAGATCCTGAACCAAATCTAACATTGTGTTTACTACGATCAAAAGTCAATGAGGCAGACCAATTTTTCCCAGTTTGTTTCATGTCAAATTCAACACGAGAAGACAAACCTTTTATATTTAAAAATCCATAAACCTTTAATACATCCCCTTTTTTTTCGCTGGATGTAATTTCTAAACTAGACTCTTTAAAATCGACTACAGAGAAAAAATCATCACTTCTTAAGTGTTTTTCAAGCCTTTCTTTACTATTGCCCTCAATATCTTGTACGTTAATAGTGGTCATATCAACTGTAAATTTTCCTGATTCAATTATTCCGTCTGAAAAATTTAACTTCCCACTTTTAAAACTTATTGAGCCATAGTGCGAGCTATTTGTGATCTTTGTACCAATCCATTTTAAATTACTGTTTTCGATATTTAATTCAACTTCTTGAGCATAAAGTGATACAGAGCTTAATGTTAGAAACATAAATAAAGCCTTCATTGATTTCATATGATTTTTTTAATTTTTAATTAATGCTAAGGTTACGAAGTTTAATAAAACTTAACTTCCTCTTCCAACTTTTCTTACACCAGAAGATTTAGTTTTATTGTTTTTATTATTAAATTTTTGTTTTACCCCTTTTTTACCTGGAACTTGTTTTTCCATCCTATTACCAAAAAATTTGCTTCCCATAATTATTTATTATTAAATAAAAGTAATAAAAGAAGGCCAAATTAAGCTAATAATTGTTCAAAAAACCCTCCAATTTTTTTTTCTTTATCTACAAAATGTATTTCTAATATCCAGTTTCTGACCTTGTTTTCTTTATCCTTTTCAAACATGTTTTGATGATTTTCTGGATGAATATAATTGGTCTTGTCTTCTTTTTCTAATTTTTCGTGGGGATAATGTCCGATAATATGTCCAGCTATTTCCCCTCCAAAATCCCAATTATATTCAAAAGCTAAATTAAATGCATAGTTATAAAGTTCTGCCCCAGTTATTTCTTTTTTAGCTTCAAAATATCGTTTGCAATCATGCCAGGCAGATTCTATGTCTTTTTTGAGTTTTAATTTATATGGGTCGTTACCCAGAACATAGGTTCTTCCAAAATCTGCCTCCCAATCTTCAAATATTGGCCCAAAATCTATAAAAAGGATATCGTCTTGTTTTAAGATTAAGTTTCCTGGATTTTCGTTGTATGGCTCTAACGTGTTTTGTCCACAACGAACAATTCTTTTGTGCCAGTATTTTCTTATACCATACATTTCGTAAGCTAAATCAAAGATTTCAGTGTTTATTTGATTTTCAGATTTTCCAGGTACCATTAAGTTCCTTAATTCAATTTCTCTAAATAATTTAGCTGCTTTTTTTTCAGCCTCTATCAAGTTTTTTAAATTCGAATTCAATTTTAAAAATTTAGTTTAAAAAGACTAGAAAGCAATATTACTGGTTCCCAGTTTTTTGATTTTTTACAATACACAACATGATTGGTGCTCTTGGGCTCCATATAATTTTTTTTTAAGCTACAATCGACTATTTCCTCTTTAGAATGTTTTTCTTGAAAATCAGTTTTAATGTCTTTTGAAAAATAATCAATTTTAGTAACTGGTATTTTTTTAAACCCTAAATTTTTTAAAGCAAAAAACCTATGATGACCATCGATTATTACCATAGTTTTAGAACAACAAAGTATTGAAGAAACTACAATAGAATCATTAAAAGATTTTAAATAATCGATCAATAAAGATATTTTTTTATCGATCACTTTTTCGTGAGGAAAAATTAGTTTTGGATCAACCAAAGCTAATTCTTTAACTAAATTTTTATTAAAAGAAATTGAATACATCTTAATAGTAGGTGTAATAAGCTACTGCAACCGCCACTACAACTAGAGTAATTATACTTACAGTAATTACACCATATTTATTATTAGAAATTAAAAATCTTTTTTTGTTGTCTTTCATAATTAATATTTACTTTTTGTTAAAACCTTTTACCTACAGAAACTCCCATTCTCAAAGTTCAAGCAGTTCTTGTCTCCCAATTTTGGTCCGACCCAATCAATAAATTTCTACCTACTCCAAACAGTAGCTCAAATGAGAATCCATTTCTATTAATCCACTTTCTTCCAACAGCTAGTCCAGGTGCAATGTCAAAACTAATAGCCAAAGAAAATTTTTCATAAGATCCATTAAAGTTCAAATATAGTTAACTCTTTATATAATACCCGACAAAAGAGATAGAGCAATTATCAAAATTAAAGCAGCAACAAGTGTTCTTATAAATTTTAAAGTAACTTTTTTTAACAGCTTGTTCCCAACAAATGATCCTAAAATTCCTGAGCTTATTGCAAAAAATCCCAGATAATAATAATCAGAAATGTTCAAGTTAAATAGATTTGTCCAATAAACACTCAATCGAGTTAAATCTACCAAAGAAGAAATAACAACTGTGGTTCCTATGAATACTTGTTTTTCTAATCCTATTTTTATCAAAAAAGCACTTCTTAAAGCCCCTTGGTTTCCAGTTAACCCGCCAAAAAAACCACTTAAAACCCCTCCAAGCGGTAAGCTTTTATTCCCGAATTTTAATTTCCCAAAAAAGGGAATCAAATCAATTAAAGCAAAAACAAAAAGCAAAAGAGATATAATAAATTTAACTAATGAGATCTCTTTTACATTGCCCATTAACTTATAAGAGTATACTATTGAGTCGCCACTTATATTAAATAAAAGCAAAGACCCGACAAAAGCGGACACAACAGCTGGAATACCAAACTTTATTAATACTTTTTTGTTTAAATTATTCCCAATAATGAAAAGCTTAAATATATTATTAGAAAAATGAATAATACCAGTGCAGGCAACGGCTACTTCCACAGGAAAAAAAATCATCATAACTGGTGTTAAAATAGTTCCTAATCCAAAACCTGAAAAGAAGGTTAGAATAGCGGCAAAAAAAGCAACTAAAGAAATTATTGCTATTTCCATCATTAAAAATATTTTTTAAAATTAAAATATAATTCTAATAAAAGGCTTAATCAATTTTTTTTTGACTTTTTGACAGTTTAAATTTTTTGGTATCTTATTTGTATAATTAGTTATAGATGTAGATTTTCCATGAAAAAAGAAGATAAATTTTATCAAAAAACTATTTCCAAAATTGAAAAAGGAGCTAACATTAATGAGCTATACAGATTGCTTTACAAACATGAAATAATGGAGGATTATAAAGCCTGTGCCGGAATATATAAGGCGATTAAAGACAAGTCAAAAAAAATTAATTAAAAATTTAAAAATGTTTAAAAAATTTGCTCTCATTTTATTGATAGCATCTCCTTTAATTAACTCTCAAATAATTTCTGAAGAATTGGTAAAAAAGCATCTTTACACATTGTCTTCTGATTTAATGGAAGGAAGAAAGGCAGGAACAAAAGGAATAGAAAAAGCTGCTCAATATATTGAAGAAGAGTTCAAAAGAATTGGCTTAAAAAAATTCGAGAATTTAGAAACTTACAGGCAATCATTTGTTAAGGGAGATCTTTCCTTGTTTAATATAATGGGATATTTGGAGGGTAAAAGCAAAAAAGACGAATTTGTTTTAATTTCAGCTCATTATGATCATTTAGGAATGAAAAACAATGGAGATGAAGACTTGATTTTTAACGGAGCTAATGATAATGCCTCGGGAGTTGCAGCAGTTCTAGCCCTTGCCGAACATTTTGAAAAAACAAACTATAATGAAAGAAGCATATTATTCGTTGCTTTTACAGCTGAAGAGATTGGGCTTATAGGTTCAAATTATTTTGGAAAAAATATTGATCCAGAATTAATTGTAGCAGGAATAAATATAGAAATGATTGGAAAAGAATCTCCTTTTGGACCTAAAACAGCATGGATAACTGGATTTGATCGTTCTAATTTTGGGAAAATAATTCAAAAAAACTTAATCAATTCTGATTACAAAGTCTACCCCGATCCGTACATAAATTTTAATCTTTTTTTTAGGTCTGACAATGCTTCATTAGCCAAACTAGGTGTGCCTGCTCATACTTTTTCTACTAGCCCGATGGACAAAGACTTGGATTATCATAAAGTCTCAGATGAAGCAAGCACTCTCGACCCTTTAACCATTGCTGAAACTATAAAAGCAATTGCTATTGGGACAAAATCCATAATTAACGGGAAAGACTCTCCTTCAAGAGTAATTATTCCTAAAAAATAATTTTAAAAAAAGACTCTTTTAATCTTTTGATTCTTGTCGATATTACGCTATTTTTAATAAAATTAGTGATGTTATGAGTAAGAAATCAAGAAGAAATTTTATTAAAAAATCATCCGTTTTAGGTGCTGGCTTTTTCATTGTTCCAAGAAATGTTTTAGGAGGGGTTGGATATACTGCACCCAGTGATCAGCTAAATATAGCAGCTATTGGAGCTGGCGGTAAAGGGTCCAGTGATATTTCTAATTCATCTGTTAATGGCAGAGAAAGAATTGGAGCTCTTTGTGATGTCGATTTTGCTGGTAGTGCAAAAGGAACTGTCAAAAAATTCCCTAAAGCAAAGTTATACTCTGATTTTAGAGAGATGTTGGACAAAGAAAAAGATCTTGATGCGGTTACTATCTCAACTCCAGATCATGTTCATGGGTCTGCGGCAATTTATGCAATGGAGAGAAATAAGCACGTATATGTTCAAAAGCCTATTACACACAATATTAGGGAAGCTCGATTGCTAACCGAACTCGCTAGAAAACAAAAAGTAGTTACTCAAATGGGAAATCAAGGTGGATCAAACCCATTGTTAAACATGGTACAAGGTTGGATCGACTCTGGAAAAGTTGGTAAAATATCTGAGGTAAAAGTGTGGACCAATAGACCTGTTTGGCCTCAAGGAATCGAAATGATGAAGCCAGATCCTAGCAAAAAACCTGATTCATTAAACTGGGATTTATGGTTAGGCCCAGCTAGTGATAAGCCATATACTCCAAATTTACATCCATTTAATTGGAGAGGTTGGTGGGAATATGGGACAGGTGCTTTAGGAGATGTTGGGTGCCACTTAATAGACATTCCTTTTAGAACTTTAGGATTAAAATATCCCAAAGACGCGGAATGTAGCGTTGGGAGTGTTTATACAAAAATGTGGAGCGCAGACTATTTTCCTGAGGGATGCCCCCCCTCTTCGTTAATTACTTTGAACTTTGGATCAACAGAAAAAAACAATACACCAATGCAATTAACTTGGACAGATGGTGGAATTAGGCCTCCACATCCAGAAATTATACCTGCAAACGATGATATAGGAGGTCCTGGAAGTTTTAACGGAGTTTTAATGATTGGAGAAAAAGGGATTGTCTCAACCAATATTAATGACAGCTCCCCGCTAACTCCAAAATTATATTTATACAATGGTGAAACAGAGTTTGGTCCTGAAACTGAAAAAATGTCTGAGCCTGAGTACGGACATCAAAGAAAATGGGTTGATGCATGTAAGGCTGGGTTTGATAGCAAAGAACATCTAGACCTAACTTCGTCTTTTGATTATGCTGGGCCAATGACAGAAACAGTTTTAATGGGTAATCTGGCCATTAGAAGTTATATGTTAAGAAAAGAAAATTCAAAAGGTAATTTAGACTTTTTTGCAAGAAAAAAACTTTTATGGGACGGAGAAAACATGAAAATAACTAATCTAGATGAGGCAAATCAATTTGTAACAAGAGAATACAGGGACGGCTGGAAGATTTAATTTCTAGATTTTAATACATGGCATTATTTTTGGCTGTTTATTTCTGTAAAAAATTCTCTTATTAATAACTCCTTTATTATTGAGCTGGTCTTTAAGCTCACAAATTTTTTAAAGTTAGTTGGGAATATGAAATAAAAAGCAATCAAGGTATTTGGTTTTTTATTTATCAAGGTATGAGTAAAAAACATATATTTTGTCGATTATCAATACCAAGCAGATTTTAAGATTTCTTTTGTTGATTACAAACATTAAGCTGAATGAAAAAATTCTGCTAAAAAATATTTATTATATTAAAAATATTAATTTCAGTCCCGGCAATTAATTACCTTTGATAAGCGATTAAATCAATTAATGAAACCAAATCAAAAGTTAGATATTCCAAAAAAGACACAGGTTCAAAACATGTTTGATTCAATCTCAATTGAGTATGATTTTTTAAATAGATTAATGACTTTTGGAAATGATGTGCAGTGGAGAAAAAAAATCTATACCATTGCAAAATCTTATAATCCTAAGAATATTTTAGATGTTGCTACTGGAACCGCTGACATTGCTCTAGAAATGTCTAAAATTGAAGGCTCTAACATTATTGGACTTGATATTTCAGAAAAAATGTTGGATGTTGGTAGAAGAAAAATTAGTAAAAAAAACTTGTCGGATAAAATAACTTTAATTTCAGGAGATGCAGAAAACATTGATTTTAAAAATGAAGAATTTGATTTAGTAACTATTGGTTTTGGGGTTAGGAATTTTCAAAACTTAGAAAAAGGATTAAAAGAAAGTCATCGAGTATTAAACCAAGGAGGTAATCTGATTATTTTAGAAACATCTGTTCCTGAGAACTTCATAATCAAATTTTTTTACTTTCTTTTTAGTAGATCTTTTATCCCGTTTATGGGGTCTTTATTTTCTAGAGACAAGACAGCGTACCAGTACCTTCAAAAGTCTGCTGAAAAATTCCCAAGTGGTAAAAAATTCGTTTCTGTTTTAAAAAAATGTGGTTTCACTAATGTAATAGTAAAGCCTCAAATGTTGGGGGCAACATCTATTTATATTGCTAATAAAAAAGATTAAAAACTCTAGAACTAATTATGATTTCTTGTCCTGATTTTTTTTTTAAGATTAAATTTCTTTTACAATCAAAAAACTCCTTTTATTTGCTTCAGATTACCAGAAACAAATACTTTAAAATGCTATAGTGGAAAAGAACAAAAAATCAACCACAAAGCTTTTCCTAAAGACCCCGGTTTTATAATGATGCCTTTTGATAAAAGTAAAGAGGGATATTTTATCTCAAGTAAAACAATGTTTGAGGCTGAAATCTCCTCAGATTCCTTAAGCAACTCTTTAACTGAGGAATTTAATCAACAAGAAAAGTTTAATTCACATAAAGAAAGTTACTTAAAAAAAATAATTGATATAAAAAATACAATATCAAAAACCGAATTGATTAAGCTTGTATATTCTACAAGTTTTGAGCTTGATTTAATTCAAAACAATTTTGAAGCTTACTTCAAAAACCTATTAAGATCACATAAAAATGCTTTTTGTTATCTATTTTATATTCCTGACGAAGGTTACTGGATGGGCGCAAGTCCAGAAACTCTTTTAGAAATTCAAAATAAAAAAATCACTACTATGGCGCTTGCTGGGACAAAAAAAAGAGACGTAGGTCATTGGGGATATAAAGAGATTCTTGAACAAAAAATCGTGAAAGATGAAATTAAGAAAAACTTAACTCCTTTTTGTAAAAATCTTGAAACCACCAATTCCAGTACCATAAAGGCTGGAGGTATCGATCATTTAAAAACCCTTTTTTCCGGAACAACAATCTCTAGTCCTAGTCAGATTATAAACGCTATTCATCCAACGCCAGCAGTCGGTGGGGCCCCTAAAGAAATGGCTCTTTTAATTATTAAAAAAAAAGAATCTCACAACCGATCTTTTTACTCTGGATATTTAGGTGAAATAAATAATATGAATTGTACGCTTTTTGTAAACTTAAGATGTGTTCATGTTAAAAAAAACAAAGCTAAAATATTTGTTGGCGGAGGAATAACTGTAGACAGCGAGCCTGAAAAAGAATGGGAAGAAATAATCAATAAATCGCAAACAATATTGGAGGCTCTTTTTGGGTAGTCCATTAATTCATTTAGTACATTTGTGTTGTGATAATGTATCCTACAATACCTTCCGCCCAAACAATAATTTTTACTTGTTTAAAGCTTGGAATTACTGATGTGGTCATCTCACCTGGTTCAAGAAATGCTCCACTAGCAATTGGATTTGCTTCAAACAAAGAATTCAATTGTTATAGTATTGTAGACGAGAGATCTGCAGGGTTTTTTGCCTTGGGGATAGCACAACAGACAAAAAAGCCAGTAATATTATTATGTACATCAGGATCTGCTCTGTTAAATTATTCTCCGTCTGTTGCAGAAGCATTCTTTAGCGAAATTCCATTAATAATTCTTTCTGCTGATAGGCCAAAATATAAATTAAACATAGGGGAAGGACAAACAATTAATCAGCTTAATGTTTTTGGCAAAAATATTTTAAGCTCTGACGAGTTGATTCAAGACGTTACACATCAAACCCAAACCATCCTAAGCAGTAATAAACAAAAGTTGTTGCCCCCTAATTTAGATAGCAAAGCTATAGGGAAACTTCAATTGAAAATACAAAGCTTTAATGAAGAGCTATTGAACAATAAGATTAATGACTCTATTTTATTAAAAAAACCTGTCCATATTAATGTTCCTTTTGAAGAACCTTTATATAATTTTATAAAAAACCCAACAATTTCTCTACAAAATAAAGTGAAAAAGAAAACTAAGAAATTGATAAAATTTAACTTAGAGGAATATAATAATGTAATTTCCCAAAATTCCAAAATACTTGTATTAGTTGGCGCTTCTAAGTCCGGCTGTTTGTCTGATGAGGTAATAACTAAAATAAAAAACAACTCAAATATTGTCGTTTTAACCGAATCTACATCCAACTTACATGACAATTCTTTTTTTGGGAATATTGACCAATTAATTGCTCCTATTGAGCTACTAAAAACAAAAGATGATCTGTTTGAAAATTTAAAACCAGAACTTCTAATAACAACAGGGGGAATGATAATTTCAAAAAAAATAAAAGATTTTCTTAGAAAACACCCCCCTGGCCTACATCTTCATGTTGGTGAAAACGAGGCAAAGGACACTTACTTTAAAGGCGTAAAACACCTTGTTGCTTCGCCGAACATATTCTTTAATCACGTATTACCCAAAAAGCCTATATGTTCTGAATTTTATAATTCATGGAAAAGGATATCTGAAAAAAGGGTTTTTGCTCACAATAAATTTATAAAAGCTGCCGGTTTTTCAGATTTAATTGTTTTTTCCACCATATCATCTCGAATTCCAGCACAATACCAAATTCAAGCTGCAAACAGCTCGCCAATACGATATCTTCAACTTTTTAAACTTTCCAATTCTAACTACACCTACTGTAACAGGGGGACTAGCGGGATTGATGGAAGTACTTCCACATCAGTTGGATCCGCAGTTGCAAGTAATTCTCCTGTCTTGTTAATAACTGGAGACCTCAGTTTTTTCTATGATATAAATGGGCTTTGGAATAATTATATTAAATCAGATTTTAGAATCATTTTGATAAACAATGGTGGAGGAGGAATTTTTAGAATTCTCCCAGGACACGAGAATAATGAAATTTTTTCAAAATTTATAGAAACTAAACATAGTTTAAAAGCTAAAAAAATAGCTCAATTATATGGGTTTAACTACCAAAACAAAAAAACAAAATGGGGGATTAAGCTCGCTCTAAAAACTTTTTTTAATAAATCTAAAAAACCTAAAATTTTAGAAATCACTACACCCTCAGATTTAAGCTCAGAAACTCTAAAAAATTACTTTGAATTTTTGTCAAAAAATTGAAGTGTATTTAATCTTTAGAAGCCTTATATTTAAAAAAAATTGTTGATGAATATCAAATGGGATAAAATAAAGGAATACTCTGATATAAAATTCGAATTTTATAATGGAGTGGCAAAAATAACTATCAATAGGCCTAAAGTTTACAATGCTTTTAGGCCAGAAACAAACATTCAAATGCTTGAAGCAATTGACATTTGTAAAGAAAGAAGCGATATCGATATAGTTATTTTTACAGGTGCCGGGGAAAAAGCTTTTTGTAGTGGTGGTGATCAAAATGTAAAAGGATCTGGAGGCTATATTGGTGATGATGGAGTACCTCGCTTAAACGTTTTAGATTTACATAAAAAAATTAGAGAGATTCCTAAACCTGTAATCGCCATGGTTAATGGATATGCCATTGGAGGTGGTCATGTTCTGCATGTGGTTTGTGATCTCACCATTGCAAGTGAAAATGCTGTTTTTGGACAAACTGGGCCTAAAGTAGGGAGTTTTGATGGTGGTTTTGGTTCCTCTTATTTGGCACGACATGTTGGTCAAAAAAAAGCAAGAGAAATCTGGTTTCTTTGTGAGCAATATTCCGCACAAGAAGCTTTAAACATGGGGATGGTAAATAAAGTAGTACCATTAAAAAAGCTTGAGAATATTACTCTTGAATGGTGTGCCATCATGCAAAAAAGAAGTCCACTAGCTTTAAGGATGATAAAACGAAGTCTTAATGCAGAATTAGATGGCCAACATGGCTTAATGCAACTTGCTGGTGACGCTACCCTTTTATATTACCTTACTGAAGAAGCTCAAGAGGGAAAAAACGCTTTTTTAGAAAAAAGAGATCCAAATTTTAAAAAATACCCAAAATTTCCTTGAGACTGATTGAATTCTAATAATTTGTATAATATGCCTTTAAAGCTAAATGAATGGATTTTGGCAGCTAGACTTAGAACAATTCCGTTGTCTATTTCTGGAATTTTAATAGGTTCTTTTGCTGCATTTTTAGAAAACAAGTTTGATATTACTATATTTTTGATGGCTATTTTTACCGCAATTTCTTATCAAATTCTATCCAATTTTTCGAATGACTTTGGAGACGGGATAAAAGGAACTGACGACAATAGAATCGGCCCTAAACGAGTAGTTCAAAGTGGAAGTATTAGTCAGGGCGAAATGAAAAAAGGAATTTTTATCTCAATCATAATTTCCTTTACTTTAACATTATCCCTGGTGCTTCTTTCTTTTTGGGGAGATGCGATTAATTTAATATTTTTTGTTTTGCTTGGCCTTTTGGCTATAACTGCTGCCATAAAATATACCGTTGGCAAAAATGCTTATGGATACTCGGGTTTTGGCGATCTTTTTGTTTTTTTGTTTTTTGGGCTTATTAGTGTATTGGGATCTAATTATTTATTTACCTCAGCCCTAAACTATATTTTAATTTATCCATCTTGCATAATTGGGTTATTAAGCGTGGGTGTTTTAAACTTAAATAACATGAGGGATATAGAAAATGACCGCAAATCAAAAAAACACACAATTGCAGTAAAGCTTGGAGTTTTCAAATCGAAACTTTACCATTTGTTTTTAATTTTTAGCGCCATAATTTTAATGGGTATTTTTCATATAAGACTAGGGTCCAACTCCAATCTACTATCGTTTTTAATTGTTTGTAATATTTTGTGGCTAATTTTTCATGTTTTTCAAGTTTCAAAAATCGAAACTCCCAAAAAGTTTGACGAATTTCTAAAACCTTTGGGGCTATCTGCTTTTTTATATTCTATCATTTTATCATTATATTTTTATGAAATTTTATAATGCATGAAAGCCTATTATTTTAGACATTTACTGAAATTTAAAATTCCAAGCGGAACATCAAGGGGGGTTTTAAATGACAAAGAAAGTTGGTTTATCATAATTACAAGTGGTGACAATTACGGGATTGGAGAATGTAGTTTAATAAAAGGATTAAGCCCCGACCCTGACGCTAATTTTGAATTAAAATTAAAAGATATCTGTAATAAAATTCATCTTGGATTTGCAAATCTTTCTTTAGAATTAAAAAGTTATCCTGCAATATTATTTGGATTGGAAACAGCATTTCGTTCTTTTGAAAGCAAAGATCCATTTGTCTTTTCTAAATCTAAGTTCACAAAAGGTGAGGATTCATTGTCTATCAACGGCTTAATTTGGATGGGGGAAAAGTCTTTTATGAAAAGTCAAATAAACGAAAAAATCCAGTCTGGATTTAATTGTATAAAAATAAAAGTTGGAGCATTAAATTTTAATTTAGAATGTGAAATTTTAAAATCAATTCGTTCTGAGTATTCAGAATCTGACATCGAACTAAGGTTGGATGCTAATGGATCTTTTTCTTTAGGCTCTGCAATTGAAAAGCTTAAAAAGCTCTCTGCCTTTAAAATTCATTCCATTGAACAGCCTATCTCTGTGAAAAAATGGCAAGAAATGGCTTTTCTTTGCGATAAATCTCCAATTCCAATAGCGTTAGACGAGGAGCTTATTGGGATATCAGATTTTAATGAGCAAAAAAAAATGTTAATTGAAATAAATCCAGCTTATATAATTTTAAAGCCAAGTCTAATTGGAGGTCTTGAAAAAGCAGATGATTGGATTAAATTAGCGTCCTCCTTAAATATTCAATGGTGGTCAACTAGTGCTTTAGAAAGCAATATTGGTCTTAATGCCATTTCGCAATGGGTGTTTAACAAAAGACCATTTTTACGGCAAGGTCTAGGCACCGGAATGCTCTTTACCAATAATATAGAGTCTCCTTATTTCATCGAAAATGGATTTTTAAAATACAATTCTGATGCTGCCTGGAACTCTGATTTTTTTAAGCATTTTATTTCTTAATATGACAATAAATCATCAAAAAATTCATCCTAAATTTAAATTAAATGGAGTTTGCTTTGAAAAATTAGCTTTTGCTTTTAAAAATAAAAATTCTTTAATTAAGAATAAAAGCTTGGCGTCTTTTCTTTCTGAATGGTTAAATGACAATGATCAAATCAATCTTAAAACATCCGGAACAACCGGAAAGCCAAAGGAAATAAAAGTAGATAAAAGGGCAATGATTTTATCAGCTCAAAGTACTGGAAGATACTTTAATATTATGCCTGGAGATAATGCGCTTCTATGCTTACCAATAAAATATATTGCTGGAAAAATGATGATCGTAAGAGCAATAGTACTGGGGTTAGATTTGCATGTAATAAAGCCAAGCTCCTTCCCTATAAATAAGCTCAGTCAAAATTTTGATTTTGCAGCGATGACTCCTTTTCAGTTAGAAAAAACTATTAATTATGTTCATAAAATAAAATGTTTAATCATTGGAGGAAGTCCTGTTAATGAAAACTTAATAGAGAAAATCGTTAATAAAACGACCGGTGTGTTTGAAACATATGGTATGACAGAAACTGTATCCCATATTGCGGTTAAAAACTTAAGCGCAGGGGAAAAGTCTTTTGAAAGTTTACCTGGGATTACATTTAAAGAAAATGTGGGCTGTTTAGAAATTAGTGCACCTTTTATTTCTAAAACCCCCATTCAAACAAATGATAATGTTCAGCTAATTTCCAACACTAAATTTAATTGGGTTGGAAGAAGTGGCTTTATAATAAACTCTGGAGGAATTAAGTTTAACCCTGAAAATATTGAAAAAACTTTAAGTAATTACTATACTCAGCCCTTTATAATAAGTAGTGTTCCTGATTCTATTTTAGGAGAAAAAATTGTTGTAGTTTTTGAAAAGAAAATTCCTGCAGAACCAATGAAATTCTTTAGTCAATTAAACAAACATCAAAGGCCTAAAGAGGTTTTCTTTTTAACTAAATTTGAAAGAACAAATGGAAAAATTAATAGACAAAGTATTAAGTCTGGTATATTAAATAAATACACTCTTGGAAAGTAAAGAAGAAGAGTTCTGGAATACTACTACTCATTTTATAGGGCTGATCTTTAGCTTAATAGGTTTGCCTGTATTGCTTTATTATAATCAAAACCTAACCGAATTTAGTTTAGTCAGTATTCTTTTTTTTGAGTTTGGGATGATTTGTGTTTACACAGCCTCTACCTTATATCATTACACGACAGACTTAAAGCTTAAAAAAAAGCTTAGAGTTTTTGATCATATAAGTATTTTTTACCTAGTTGCAGGCTCTTATGCGCCAATTTGTTTAATAACTCTTTATAACAATTCTGGTTTAAAAATCTTTCTTTCCGTAATCACTATAGCAATACTAGGCACTATTTTTAAAATATTTTTTACTGGAAAATACGAGAAGTTTTCTCTATTTCTTTATCTAGCCATGGGATGGTTGATTGTTTTAGATTTTAATTCGATATTAAGCCTCTTGAACTTCAAGGGCCTTATGCTTCTGCTAATTAGTGGTGGGTTTTATTCCTTTGGAACTATTTTTTATAGCCTTCAAAAAATGAAATATTCTCATACAATTTGGCACTTATTTGTTTTAGCAGGAAGCACTTCTCATTACTTTCTTGTGTTATTATATGTGATATAGATTCTTTTTATATATTTATAACTATGTCTAAAAAAAATTTCTTTCAAAATATCTCTTTATTTTTATTTTCTTTAATTATGTTCTCTCAACAAAACGAAACTCAAAAATATGAAGTTGTTAAAAGCTTAGAAAACATAGAAATACGTTTTTACCCCCCTTCAATGAAAGCAAAAGTTAGCTCAAACAGGAATTTTTCTAAACTTTTTAAGTATATCAGTGGGAACAATGATAAAAACGAGAAAATAGCAATGACTACCCCTGTTTACATGACTCAAACAAAGGGAAAAAGCACCATGGAGTTTGTTTTACCCTCAAAATACTCTGTTGAAACTGCAGCTTTACCTAAAGACAAAGACATTCAGGTTTATAGCTCAAAACCTGGTTATTATGCTGCAATTAAATTCGGAGGATACTCCAATCCTGAAAAGGTTAAAACTCATCATCAGATTCTTTTGAAAACAGTAAAAAAAAATAACTTGTCTGTTCTAAACGAAGAACCAATCGCTTTATCATACAATAGTCCATATAAGGTTTTTAACAGAAGAAATGAAGTCCTTATTCAAATTAATTACAGCCCTAATTAAGTTTAAACCTATTTGGTGAAAGATCGGTTTGGATCCATGATTTCTACAATTATATCTTTTAAACTCTTTTCAAATTCCTTTATTTTTTGAGAATCAATTTTATGGTTTATTTTTTCTGAAGATTCTTTAATTCCAAATTTCATCAGCCCCTTGTTAAGATCTCTAAAAGAAATTAGCCCCGCTTCTAAAAAACTACATTTAGGATTGTTTTTAAAATAAATCAGGGCATAGCAAAGTAATTGCATAGATTTTAAGTGTATAGGGGTAAAACAAGATGACATCTCTTTAACTGTAGTTTCTCTAGGCTTTATCAGCCCTGTCTTGTAATCAATTATTCTAATAATGCCATTTCTTTTGTCTAGTCTATCTATTATGCCCTTTAGTTTGACAGGATGTTTTAAGTCGATAAATTTAAAGTCATACTCTATTTTTTTTTCTAATGAAAGTATCTCTATTACGTTTCCTTGTTCTATGTCTTTTATTTCGTTTTTAATTAGCGTAATTATAGCATTTTTAATAACCTCAAAAGCAATTAGTTTTTTTCCCTTGTCATAATCTTTAATGTTATTTTTAATAAAAGAATCTTCTATCTTTTTTTTAACCATTGATTGTGCAACTAGCATTTTTTCCTTTTCAATTTTTTTATTTACAAAAGGCAAGTAAATTGCCTCCAAAGTATCGTGAAAAACGAGCCCCATTGTTCTAGGGGTTATGCTGTCTTTTTCCTCATTATCATAAATGTTTAAAAGATTTTTGTAATAAAATTCTTCTGGATTTTTTAAATAGTTTTCTAAAGAAGATGGCGAGAGGCCCGTCTTTCCCAACTCATGTAATCTCTTTATGGCACCAGGTGATTTTAGTAATTCTGTGTGTTTTTCTTCAGAATAAATCACAGGATTAAAGTTCTTTGTAAAAATATTGTGTTTTTCTTCGATTTCTATCTGATGTATAAACCTGCTTTTTTCGCCTCCTAATACACCTGTATTAAAATTATTATAAATCAAAAAGATGTTTTTAGCTCTTTTAATTAATCTATAAAAGTGATATGTATAAATAGCGTCTTGATCTCCATAAGTTAATAATCCGTGTTTTTTTCTTAAGTCATATGGAATTAAAGAATTATGGGTTTTTCCTTTGGGTAAAACTCCCTCGTTTACTGAGGTTATTATTACGTTTTCAAAATCAATAGCTCTAGATTCAAGCAGACCCATAATTTGAGTATTTGCATTTAAATTTGGTTTAAAACCAAATGATGTTTCTTCTAATTGAAATAGAATTATATCTTTTAAATAATGTAATTCTTGAATAAAAGGATGGGTTATCAGTAAGTCTGCCGATTGCTCTAAAGCGGCTACAATGTGTTTAATTTGAATAAAATCATTCGAATTTGCTTTTGTTTTAAAAAAAAGAATATTAAAAAAGCTCTTTAATCTACTCAACCCTTCGCTGGGTGTCTTCCATTTAGCAAATATCCCAAGAATTATTTTCTTTTCTTTTATTTCTAGTTTTTCATATGAGGGAAAGGAGCCTTTAACAAGTCTTAAAGAGCTTATCTTTATAAAATTTAATTTCAGAGAAGGCTCGTTATTCTTTTGAATTTTAAAAATTTCCGAAACTAAGTTTTTCATCTCCGTTAACGCCAATATTGGTTTAATAGTGATGTTCAAGTCTTCGCATTCCTTTGGCATGTAATTTAGGACTGGACTAATAATTGATTCATCTCCCAATACAACAATATTTTTATTGGATTTCTTTTTGTCTAATGTGGATAAAATTTTACCAACAGCCTTAGCTTGCCCTATAGTTTTTGGGGTGCCTAAAATATGTATGTTCTTTTTCTTTAAATAATCTTCTCCTACCCATTTAAAAGGTGATTTTTCAAACCGTTTCCACTTATTTTTATATTTTTTTATGAAAAAAGATGCCCCATGGTTTTTATTTCTTACAAACTCTTTGTCAATGTCCCAATAAATTTCTCCATTGTTAAATGCCAGTAATTCGTTGATAATCATTTCTTCTGATTTGCTCAAAAAATTTAAGCCAATAAAAATATGCCGTATTTTATTGTTTGCTACTTTATAATGTTCCAAGTTTTCTTTAGCCTCTCTATAACACATTCCTTTTGAGCCAACTCCCCTTTTAGCTAATTGTTTTTTAAATAGTGAATATAATTGTGGCAACATCTCCCAAAACATGGCCTTTTCTTTTTCAATGCTTTTTTCATCATTCCAATTATTAATTTTATTTATCTCTGTTAGTTCAAATAATATCATTAGAACATCTAATAAGTTTTGTTCTATTTCACTTATGTCTTTAAGAAAAGTCTGTGCCCATGCCCTAAACTCTTCATAAGATTCTGGTTTTTTGTTCTTTTTAAAATCAATGTATAGCCCATATAAAGTCAATATTTGTTCAGACTGCCTAACCTCTTTAAGTCCAGATATTTTTATAATAAAAGAGTCTATACTCTGAATCACAGGGGAAAAGGTTGGTTTGTTAATTTTTTCTAATATTTTTTGCTTAAAATAAATTGAAGACCTTTTGTTTGGAAGGATAAAGCAGGTGGACTTAAGATTTGTGTTTCTTAGATTAATGTCGCTAATAACCTTTTCTAAAAAAGAGTCCATCTGGGTAAAAATAAAAAAAGCGCCTAATTATATTAGGCGCTTTTTAAGTTAATTAAATTTTAATCTATTCAACAACCTTAAACTCAACTCTTCTGTTACTTTCTCTTCCTTTTCTTGTGTTGTTAGAGTTTAAAGGTTTGTCTTCACCAAAGCCTACAGAAGAAAGTCTTTCTGGCACTACTCCATTTGTAACCAAAAAGTTCAATACAGCGTTGGCTCTGTCTTCAGAGAGCTTTTGGTTAAAAGCCTTTGGTCCAGTTGTGTCTGTGTGTCCTTCAATTATAAAGCTTGTAGTTGGATACTTTTCCATTATTTTTTGAACAATCCCCAATAGTCTAGTAACTTTCTCACTAAGGTTTGCAGCGTTTAACGAGAATGGTACTCTTGCTCCTACAGCGTTAAGCTCTTCCATTATCTCTTTAGTTGGCTGAGGACAGCCGTTGTTATTAAGTAATCCAGGTGTGTTTGGACATTTATCATCTTTGTCTAATATAGTATCTCCATCTGTGTCAGGCCATGGACAACCGTTATTTGCAACAGGGCCCGCCACATCTACACAGGAATCAACATTATCCCCTACTCCATCTCCATCTGAATCAGGACAACCGTTCATTTCAATAGAGCCTGGTTCATTAACACAAGCGTCTTTTGAGTCTTGGGTTCCATCTCCATCTGAATCAGGACAACCATCAAACTCTACTAAACCTGGTGTGTCAGGACATACATCCTTACTGTTTTCTATCCCATCAC
>MDTG01108128.1_pt1 | contig 41134 bp, 48 predicted proteins | sample 811421 | NCBI WGS metagenome assembly MDTG01 (sample SAMN05326645, study PRJNA326480) | marine metagenome | isolation source: seawater | place: Pacific Ocean: South East | collected 2011 | reverse complement strand
TGCCGTCTGATGTGGACGCGATCACCCGCATTGCAATGGACAAGCGGCTTGGCGCTCTGATCGTGGCAAACACCACCATTTCGCGGCCAGAGCTCATCTCGGCACACAGGGCGGAAACGGGCGGCTTGTCAGGTGCGCCGATCAAGCCGCTGGCGCTGCAAATGGTGCGCGCATTCCGAAGGGCTTCGGGCGGTGACATTCCGTTGATCGGGGTGGGCGGCATCGCCACCGCGCAGGACGCGTGGGAGCGAATCCGTGCGGGCGCCAGCCTCGTCCAGCTCTACAGCGCCATGACCTATCGCGGACCGGGCATCGCGAAGGACATAACGCGCGGACTGGCAAAGCTGATGAAGCGTGACGGCTTCAACACTATTGCCGAAGCTGTAGGCAGCGAAGCGGCTTAAGGCTCGCCCACCAGAACAACACCCTCTCGCCGTGGATCGTATCCGCCGTCGACCCGGCCGTTGCGGATCAGCACGGCGTGGACGCCAGAATCCTCTCCCTGTCCTGGCTCCAGGTCAATTCCTCGCTCGGCAAGGCCTTGAACAATCGCCGGACCGAATGCGCTTACTTCGCCGCCGATCCGATTGCCCCGCGCGACGAGGTTGGGCTGCGCCAGCGCCTGCTGCATTGGCAGTCCCCAGTCGACTGCCGCGACCAGAGTCTTGCCGACATAGGCAGGTATTGAATTTCCACCTGCCGAGCCGATCGCACCGGCAAAGTCGCCCTCGCTGTCAAGCAGGATCAGCGGCACCATGGATGAGCGCGGCCGCTTGCCCGGCGCCACTGCGTTGGGCGCATCGTCGCCATTGGGCTGCAGGGGATTGAAAGCGAAATCGGTAAGCTGATTGTTGAGGAAGAACCCATCCACCATGCGCCCGGAGCCGAAGATCGATTCGACCGTGGTGGTAATCGACAGCACATTGCCATGTCGATCGCGCACGACGAAATGCGAGGTTCCGGCAGGCTCAAGCGTCAGGTCTTCCATCACCAGTTCAGCCCCGGCAGGTCGCCCTGGCTCCACATTTTCCGCAGCGCGAGGTCCAATCAGCGTTGCCCGCGCATCGAGGTAGGCCGGGTCGAGCAGACCTGCCACCGGCACATCGACGAAATCGCCGTCTCCAAAATAGGCGTCGCGATCGGCGTACATCAGGCGGCTGGCTTCGGCGAAAAGATACCATGCTTGCGGATCGTCCGGTCCGCGCGAGGCGATATCGGTGCGCTCCAGCAATGCCAGCAGTTCGAGCATGGCCGCCCCGCTGGACGGGGGCGGCGGTGCGCACACGCGGTATTCGCGCCAGCCGTTGCAGACCGGCTGCCGTTTCGCCGGACGGTAATTGGCCATGTCTGCCATCGTCATGGTGCCGCCACGCGGCGCGGCGCGCGTGCGCTGAACGATCTGTGCCGCCGTGCTGCCTTCGTAAAGCGCCGCAATGCCATTTGCCGCCAAGCGGCGCAGAAAATTGGCATAGGCTTCATTCTGCAGGCGGTCGCCAGCCTGCATGCGCGAGCCATCGGGCCGCGCGAAATAGGCGGCAGCATCGGGTTGCGACAACTGAGGAAAGTCGCGCCCAAGAAACCTGCCGAGACGCGGACTGATGATGAACCCTTCATCGGCCCTTCGGATCGCGTCGTCGAACAACCCGCTCCATGCCAGCGTTCCATGCTCCTCATGCAGCATGGCCAGCGCGGCGACGGCCCCCGGCACGCCTGTGGCGCGCCCGCTGATCACGGCATCGCCATAGTCCAGTGGCTCGCCATCTGAATTGAGGAACATGGTGCGGCTTGCCTGCGCAGGCGCAGTCTCACGCCCGTCGTAGATGGTCACGTTGCCGCTTGCAGCATCGTAGTAGTTGAGGAAGGCGCCGCCCCCCACGCCGGAGCTTTGCGGCTCAACCAGTGAAAGCATGGCTTGCACGGCCACAGCGGCGTCGGCCGCGCTCCCGCCATTCTCCAGCACCGCCATTCCTGCCTGTGCTGCCAGAGGATTGGCAGCGATCACGAACGGGGCGACTGGCGAGTGGGCAACTGGCGCTGATCCGGGCGTTTCAACCGTTGCAGGGGCGGGGGCGCAGGAGGCGAGGACGAGTGCGGCAGCGGCAGCGCAAAGACGAATAAACGACATTCCCCGTGCCTTAGGCATAGCGGCGCCTGCTGGCAATGAAGCAGGCTTGCCCCTGGCCGCCGCGCCGCCTAACTCCCTCTATCGAACAATTGCCGCACCAGAAAATAACGAGGACCGGCTGCAAGGGAGAGCACCGCGCATGCAACTCGCCGATATCGACAATGCCAGCAGTCTTGTCGCGCTGTTCCTGCAGCGCGCCGACGAGCGCGGCGACAAGCCGTTCCTGACAGCCAAGATCGACGGCAACTGGATTTCGATTTCCTATGCCGAGGCCGCCGAAAAGGTGTGCCTCATGGCAGAAAACCTGCGCAAAATCGGCCTGCGCGATGGCGACCGGGTGGTTATCGTGGCGGAAAACCGCCCCGAGTGGTGCATTGCGGATCTGGCCATCATGGCCGCAGGGTGCATCACCACGCCCGCATACACCACCAATACGGAGCGAGATCACTGTCACATTCTCGATGATTCGGGCGCCAGCGCAGTTGTGCTAGGCAACGAAAAGCTGGCCAAGCCCCTGTTCCGCGCCATCATGAAGACAGGGCGCGGAAAGCAGGTCATCACCATTGATCCTGTTTCTTCGGCCCAGAGCGGCAGCATCGACCTGCACACCTGGGCGGACATAACCGCTGGCGATCCGGCAGTGGCCCGCAAGGCAGTGGACAACCGGATTGCCGGGTTCAAGCGCGACGACATGGCCTGCATCATATACACCAGCGGCACCAGCGGCGCGCCACGCGGCGTTATGCTCCATCATGGTGCAATCCTGCACAATGTGAGTGCCGCCGCCCATGTGATCGAGGGGGATTTCGGCTGGCAGGAGGAGCGTTTCCTGTCCTTCTTGCCACTCAGCCACGCGTTTGAACATACGGCAGGTTTCTACCTGCCTCTTGGGCTGGGGGCGGATATCTGGTTTTCGGAAGGGCTGGATAAACTATCGACCAATCTCGAGGAGGCTCAGCCCACCATCATGGTCGTGGTGCCGCGCCTGTTCGAGGTGCTGCGCAGCAAGATGATGAAGACGATCGAGAAGCAGGGCAAACTCGCCCGCTTCCTGCTGGGCCGCGCGCTGGTGCTGGGTGAACGGCAGGTGGCCGGTCGCAGCGGAGTACTCACCGCGGCAGACGAGCTGCTGCTGAGCGCCACTTTGCGCCCGAAGATCAAGGAACGCTTTGGCGGGCGGGTCAAGGCGCTGGTTTCGGGTGGCGCTCCGCTCAATCCTGACGTTGGAGGCTTTTTCCAGGCCATGGGCCTCACCATGCTGCAAGGCTATGGCCAGACCGAAAGCGCCCCGGTGATCGCCTGCAATTACCCCAGCGCCGGGATCAAGCTCGACACCGTTGGCCCTCCCTTGCGCGGCGTAGAAGTCAAGATCGCCGAGGATGGCGAAATCCTGGTGCGCGGCGAACTGGTAATGAAGGGATACTGGCAACGGCCCGACGATACCGAGAAGGCCCTGCAAGGCGGCTGGCTACATACGGGGGACGTGGGCCACATCGACGACAAGGGCCGTATCAAGATCACCGATCGCAAGAAGGACATCATCGTCAACGACAAGGGCGATAACGTCGCGCCGCAAAAGCTGGAGGGAATGCTCACTTTGCAACCCGAAATCAGCCAGGCCATGGTTTCGGGCGACAAGAAGCCCTACATGGTCGCACTGATCGTTCCCGACACCGAATGGGCCGTCTCCTGGGCGCGAGAGAATGGCGAAAAGTTCGATATGGCCGCGCTGCAGGATCTCCCTGCGTTTCGCGCGGCTATCAAGGCCGCGATAGACCGTACAAACGATGATCTCTCGGTGATCGAGAAGGTCCGCAAGTTCGTGCTGGCGGACGAGCCTTTCACAGTCGACAACAACATGATGACACCGACGATGAAGATACGCCGGATGCAGATCCGCGAAAACTACCAGGATCGGCTTGACGCGCTTTACTAGGCGGTGACGACGTGGACCTTGCGCAGATCAGGCCGCTTCGGCTTCGATCTTCTCCGGGAAGAAGACGGGCTCCTTGCGTGACCAGGCGGGAGCCGTGGCCGCTGCCTCGCTCAGCGACTGCAGCAGCATGCGGCGGCGTTCGGGTCTAATCTGGGGCAGTGCGGCTGCAGCGCAGAACGCTGCGGGAAGGAATGGCCGCACTGCAGCGCCCAGCAGGCGCTCGTAAAGAAAACGGTAGGCAGAGAAGCTGTCGAGCTTTTCCAGTGCCAGATCCTGCGCGGAAATGCGCATCAGCGTTCCCATCAGTCCTTCAATGCCGTCGAAATTGTCAGCAGTCGGAATCATCGCCCGTAAATGCCGAAGTTCCCGATAGGAGAGGTACTGACCGCGAATCGTTCGCTTGTCCTCGGCGCATTCGCTCCAGGCCTTGAAAGCATCGCAACGGGCCAGCGCGATATCGAGCGAGCGTTCGATGAATTCCTGCTCGTATTCGGCGAAGGTGGCGAACTCGCGCATCTCGGCGATAGTGTGAGAGAACGTTTTCGATTCGTGGCCCATGACGGCATTCCCTTTGCGGTGTCAGGGAATGGTCTGCGCCACTATGGTTAATAAATTGTTTGGCGGGATCGCGATTTCGCCTCAAGGGGGCCAGTTGTTCGCATCATTTCGGTCAGCGGGTCCGGCGAAGACGGGGGCGCAGGCGCGCTTACGAGATCAGATGAGCCCTGCCAAAGGCGAACTTGGATCGGCATACTTTCGCCGCCCCATGCGGCCAGCCAGATATGCTTCGCGGCCGGCCTCGACAGCCAGCTTCATCGCGCGCGCCATCCTGACCGGATCCTTCGCCTCGGCGATCGCAGTGTTCATCAGCACGCCATCACATCCAAGCTCCATGGCAACCGCCGCATCCGACGCCGTGCCAACACCCGCATCCACCAAAACCGGCACGCTCGCGCCTTCCACGATTAGGCGGATCGTCACCTGGTTCTGGATGCCAAGCCCGCTGCCGATTGGCGCGCCGAGCGGCATGATAGCGACAGCGCCCGCGTCTTCCAGTTGCTTGGCGGCAATGGGGTCGTCCGTGCAGTAAACCATCGGCTTGAAACCCTCTTTCGCCAGCACTTCGCAGGCCCGGATGGTTTCGACCATATTGGGATAGAGCGTCTTCGCCTCACCCAGAACTTCCAGTTTGACAAGATCCCAGCCACCCGCCTCGCGGGCCAGCCGCAGCGTGCGGATCGCATCTTCGGCGGTGAAGCATCCGGCGGTGTTGGGCAGATATGTGATTTTCTTGGGGTCGATATAGTCCATCAGCACGGGCTGGCTGGGATCGGACACATTCACGCGGCGCACAGCCACAGTAACGATCTCGGCCCCGGCCGCTTCCACCGCGGCGGCATTCTGCGCGAAATCCTTGTACTTGCCCGTGCCAACGATCAGGCGACTTTTGAAGCGGTGGCCGGCAACTTCCCAGCTATCGTCCGCAACGCCGGACCCGCCGCCCACGAAATGGACAATCTCCAGCTGGTCCCCGTCGGCCAGCGCCACGCCTTCCAAGGTGGAGCGCGGAACAATCTCGCCATTGCGTTCCACTGCAACCTTTTCCGTCCTGAGCCCCAGCTCACGGACAAGCGCCGCAATCGTGGTGGCTTCGGTGCGGCGGGGTTCGCCATTGACAGTAAGGGAAATCGGCTGGGTCATCACCAGCGGCACATAGAGATTGTCAGGCGTGGTGCAAGTTGAGGATGTGCCCGGCAGCCACCAAAGTCACCCCGATCATGGTCAGCACGGCTTCCTCGAAACCATGGCCAACGGCCAGAGCGCCGCCCATGAACGTCAGGCCTGTCATGGCCACCACGAAAGGTTTCGCCCGGCGATGGCGGATGGCGCCCATACCGATCGCGACGCCTGCCACAATCGTAGCCAGGAGCAGACCCCAGCGATGAATAGCAGGATCCAGCAGCAGAGTGCCGCCAAGGCCCAGACCGGCCACCAGCACGAGGCCCAGCACGCAATGCACGAGGCACAGCGCGGACAGCATGACGCCAGCCCGGTCAAGTCGACCGCGAATCCAAGGGTTGATCGAGCCCATGCGCACCCATCTATGTAACGTCATAACATTTCGCAAGAGGAATGCGGCGCTGTGGCATCACAAATCGGGCGAGTGTGGATTGCATGCACCAAGGGCCCGCTTGCGAATCCTGCCGCAAAGTTGCAAATCGCCACCTCATGGTCGCTACAGCAATCCCCGACACCGCCAATACCGTCCGCAGCCCGCAACCGCTCGCTCTGGCGCGATGGCTGTTCGCTGTCGCCGCACTGGTGCTGATCATGGTCGCTGTTGGCGGGATTACGCGGCTTACCGAAAGCGGCCTTTCAATCACCCACTGGAGCCCGGTCAGCGGCACGCTGCCGCCACTCAGTGAGGCGCAGTGGCAGGCCGAATTCGAACTTTACAAGCAGACTGGCGAATACCGCAATGTGAGCGGCCCTGCGGGAATGGACCTGGCTGCGTTCAAATTCATCTTCTTCTGGGAGTGGTTCCACCGCCTGATCGGCCGGGTCATCGGAATCGCATTCGCTTTGCCATTGGCATGGTTCTGGATACGCGGAGCTATCCCCGCAGGATACAAGCCACGCCTGCTCGCGCTGCTTGGGCTTGGCGGGCTGCAGGGCGCTTTCGGCTGGTTCATGGTCCGCTCGGGCCTGGGCAGCGAGATGACTGACGTTTCCCATTTCTGGCTGTCGATACATCTGCTCACCGCGTTTTTCACGCTGGGTGGACTGGTGTGGACCGCGCTCGACCTGCGCCAGCACCATGCCAAGGGCCATGGCACACCCGCGCGTTTCACAGCCATGGCGTTTGTCGTGGCGGTGATCCTGTTCCTGCAACTGCTGCTGGGCGCCTGGGTTGCGGGGCTTAATGCCGGTCTGGCGTCGGACAGCTGGCCGCTGATGCAGGGTCGCCTCGTGCCAGAGGCAGACTGGTCGCAAGGTGCCTGGTGGACATTCACCCATGATCCGTTCTGGCTGCACTTTCTCCATCGCTGGTGGGCATGGGTGGTGGTGGCAGCACTGGTGGTGATGGCGCGGAAGGTAAAGCCGCTGGACCGGCGTGCCTCCATCGCGATTCATACCACGTTCGGCACCCAGATCCTGCTTGGCATTGCAACGGTGATGACCGGGGTTGCCCTGTGGCTGGCCGTTGCGCACCAGATCGTTGGTGCTTTGCTGGTATGCGCCTTTGCCTGGGGTGCGCACGCGCTGGGCAGGCGCATATGAAATCAGCGCAGCCCGATCTTGCGGCCATGATCTGGAGCCCTTTCGGTTCGGCAGCTCAGGCGCGGGACGCGGCCGGTGTATTGTTGCATGAACGCCTTGTCGGCTGCGCAAACATTTTGCCTGAAGTGCAATCCATCTTCAACTATGAAGGGAAAATTCAATCGGATAGCGAAGTCGGCGTGCTGTTCAAAACGCATGGCAACCTGCTCGATGCCGCCACGGCCCGGCTGGCTGAACTGCACCCCTACGACACACCGGCAATCTGCGGCTGGCTTGTCGACAGGGCCCCGCTGGCGACGCGCGAATGGCTGGCTGGCCTGCAGACTGGAGAAAGACCGTGACGCACAGCATTGACCGTCGAACCGCTCTCCTGCTGGCAATGGGTGCCGCTCTTGCTTCTACAATCTCGTCGAGAATGGCCGTTGCCGCTCCTGCTGATCGCCTGATTGCACCGCCCGAAGCGCCCATGCGTTATTCGCGCAGCATCTCGCGCGAGCTGATTGACGGCTCATTCATCACTGTGTCGCGAGACTTCGAAGTGCTTTTCCGCCACGTCGCCACCGGCTTCGTCATGCACGGACAACAGACGGATGTTCGCATCGAAGCGCCTGATGTGCTGGCGCCGTTCACACGCATCGAGCAGGCGCGCGACGAAAGTGGCTTGTTTCCCATTTCGCTCGACATCTTCGGCCACATAACATCGATGCAGATCGCACAACCCGCCCAAGCCAGCCTGCGCCGCGCAGTTCGGGAGGCGCTGTCTGACATTTCCACCCATCCGATCAGCGAGGACGAGCGCGAACAGGTTTCGCATTACCTCAACACCTTGCAGCGTGCGGGGCAGCGCGTCACGGCGCACCTGCCGACGGATCTGTTCGCTCCAGCCGTTCTCACCCGTCGCGATGAACAGACGATCGCCCTGCCCGGCGGGATTGAAGGCAAGGTCGAAACGGTCTTCGCTTGCGAGCGGGATAGCAGAACCGGCCTGATGCAGGCGGCAAGTCGCCAGATACTGACCACCGTCGGACAAAGCAGTCGCACCACGCGCGAAGACTGGATTTTGGCACCGATCTGAGCCAGCCAGCGCCACACGGCATCGCGGGCGGTATTATTTTACCTCTCCGCTATAGCCCGGATTTGCTTGACTTGCGCCCCCTGAACCGACAAATGGCGCGCCTTCGCTGCCTCGCCAACGGGTGATTCTTTACCTGCATCGGGACAGCGGCGAACTCTCGCACTGTTTTGAGGAATATTCAGCCATGAAGGCTCTGACGAAGACCACCCGGTCGATCAAGCCGGCAGAGGTCGAAAAGAAGTGGCACATCATCGACGCCGAAGGTCTCGTCGTCGGTCGCCTGGCTTCGATCATCGCCAACATCCTGCGCGGCAAGCACAAGCCGAGCTTTACCCCGCACGTCGATTGCGGTGACCATGTCATCGTCATCAATGCCGACAAGGTGAAGTTCACCAGCAACAAGGCTGCCAAGAAAGTCTATTACAAGCACACCGGTTATGCCGGCGGCCTGAAGGAAACCACCGCCGAGAAGGTTCTCGCCGGCCGTTATCCTGAGCGCGTGCTGGAAAAGGCTGTCGAGCGTATGATCCCCACGGGTCCGCTGGGCCGCGCGCAGATGAAGGCGCTGCACCTCTACAATGGCACCGAGCACCCGCATGACGGCCAGAAGCCCGAAGTGCTCGACGTTGCTTCGATGAACCGCAAGAACAAGGTGACCGCATAATGGCTACCGAAGAAAACAACACCGCCAGCGACCTCGCCGATCTGAAGGACGTGGTTGGCGATGCGCCCGTAGCCGATACCGGCATCGGTGAGACACAGGCTCCCGCCGCCCCGCTGCGTGAGCAGGAACTGGACGCGCAGGGACGTGCCTACGCCACCGGACGTCGCAAGGATGCCACCGCCCGCGTTTGGATCAAGCCCGGCACCGGCAAGGTCACCGTCAACGGCAAGGACCAGGAAATTTACTTCGCCCGCCCGACGCTGCGCCTCGTGATCAACCAGCCGTTCTCGATCTCCGATCGTGAAGGCCAGTATGACGTGATTGCCACCGTTTCCGGCGGCGGCCTGTCCGGTCAGGCCGGTGCGGTAAAGCACGGTATCAGCCAGGCCCTGAGCAAATTCGAGCCTGCGCTGCGCGGCACGATCAAGGCTGCTGGCTTCCTCACCCGCGACAGCCGCGTGGTGGAGCGCAAGAAGTATGGCCGTGCCAAGGCACGCCGCAGCTTCCAGTTCTCGAAGCGTTAATACGCATTCAACCGGTTTCCTCGACGGAGGAAAATGCGAAGGGCGGCCCCCACGAAGGGTCGCCCTTTTCGCGTCTGTCAGCAGATCATCCGTTGGGTGCTACACCCTGCGTCGGGCATATTGCGGCATTCAGTGGACTGCTTCGCCCAGCAGCGCGTCCACTTCGCCCAGCAAGCTATCGATGCTCAACGGTTTGGCCAGATAGCCGCCTGCCCCGGCGCGGCGGATGCCCTCTTCGTCGCGCCTTCCCGCATAGGCAGTGATCGCCAGGATAGGGATATGCCGCGTCCGTGGATTGCGCTTGATCTCGCGGATCAGCTTGCGCCCTGAAACATGCGGCAGATGAATGTCCATCGTGATGATGTCAGGCGTGAAAGTGGCCACTGCATCCAGCACACGCGCACCATCGTCCACAAGCATCATCTCGTAGCCGCGCTGCCTGAAGACTGCTTCGTAGAACATTCGGTTCAACAAATCGTCTTCGACGATGAGGACTTTTGTAGCCATGTCGGTAACTTACGCGGAAATTCTCCGCTTGGGTCCTGTTGCTGCGGTAAAGTGGCACGAAAAGGCGGCAAGTTGCGCGATCTTGCACCGTTCGCTCGCCGCAAGTGCCCATGGTCGGGGCAGAATTGGCCCTTCGACTGTCACGGTTCATTCCGCGCGCGTTGGCCGGTAAGCCAGATTCTTCAGCAGCGGCAGGCGCGATCCTGCCGCTAATGTACTGGCGGATCGATGCGCGGCACGTTGCCAACCGGGGCCACCGGCTCGCCCGGTTCGCGCGGCGGCATGGCATCTTCGGGCACGTCCTCGATCATCATGTCGCGCGTACGGACATGTTCAAGATTGCGAACTCTAACGTTCAATTCATGGCCGTCCCAGGTCAGTTCATTGAAGCTGGGCGGAGTCGAGCGCACGCGCTGCGACAAAGTGCCCGCGCCAATCATGCGGACGTTGCCATGCCCGGTCTCCTCCATGATGTCGAAAGCATCGTGCACATGGCCCGATAGCACCGCCAGCACCGGGCGCTGGGCCAGTTCGTCGAGCGCAGTTTGCCCGTGCCTGGTCAGCGCGGTGCCCTGCGTCCCGACTTCGCGCAACGGGTGGTGGACCGTCACCAGCGCCTGAACCCGGTCAGGCAACTTGTCGAGTGCATTGAGGCAACGTTCCAGTGCGGCTTCAGTAACCCAGCCTTTCGACCAGTTTAGTCGCGGCTGCCAGCGGCGCACGGTCTTCAGCGGAACGATGGCAAGTCCGGGTAGGTCGATCTCGGCCTCCACCTTGTCTGAAATCGCGCGGATACGTTTGTAGGGATCGAAGAACCGCTCAATGGGATTGAAATAGGGCAGGTCATGGTTGCCAACCTCTACGGTAACAGGCGCATCAAGCGATCTGATCCAGGCACACGCGGCGTCAAACTCGCGATGGCGAGCGCGCATGGTCAGATCGCCGGTGATTGCCACCGCATCCGGTCGACGTTCGGCGATTTCCCGCTTCACCCAGTCGAGGGCGTGTTTGTCTTCCAACCCAAAATGAATATCGGAAAGGTGAAAGAGAAGCTTGCGGTCAGTCATTGCCGGGCTTCGCTAGCAGGTCCACTTCGCATGTCGACAGCCGGAATGTGGTGGGTCCGTCCGCTTCGGCCGGTTCGCCGTCCAGCAACACGCCAAACCTGCTTGCGCTGACACTGGCCAGCGTACAGTCCTCCGCGTTGCCGATGTGGTCGTGCGGGCCCTGTCGGAAATCATGTTTGGCAAGAGCCAGCAGCTGATCGACGAATTCGCCGGTCGTCTCCGCATGGTAGGCATAAAGCGATATCGCGTCGTCATGTGGCTCCAGCAGCAGCAAGGGATAGCCCTCCGGTCGGCCAAGCCCCGGCTCCACGCACCGCAGTGGCTCATCCTGCAGGGTTCGGGCAAACGCTTCACGCGCCTGTGTGGCCATGGTCAGCACATCGGCAGTGCGCATCGCTTCGCGAACGTCGTTCCAGCTCGTTCCCGGACCAGCCAGCAGCCCGGCATAGGCATCTCCCAGCGGGCTGCGGATTATGCCCGGCCTGCGCGCCGCAAGGCGGCCTTGCCCTGCCATGCGCAACACGTCATCCATCTCCATATCGCCGAACAGCCTGTGGTAGAGCAGGTTCATCGTGCCACCGGGAAGAACCAGCACCTCTCCACCCCAGCCAGCCAGCGCATCCAGCGCAGCATTCAGCGTTCCATCGCCCGCGAATACGACAACAAGATCAATGTCTGCCGCTTCCAGAACAGCAGGCGTCGGCAATTGATCGGCAGGGAAGCTGCTGCGATAAGCCACGCGCAGATTGCAGTCTGCGCAACTGGAATTCATCCGTTCCAGCGCCTGCCTGTCGTTCGATCCGCTGGCATTGTTGTGCACCAGCCAGAGCCGACGTTCCTTATCTCTCTGCACTTCCATGCCTTTGAAATCTCCGGGTGCGCATGACAGTTCCCGCTAAAGGCGCCGCGTTACGATAGACCACGCCGCACCCAGGTTGAGAAGGAAATAGCCAGCATAAAGCCACACCCAGTGCACCGCGCCGTGCGTGGCTGCGTATAACGCGCCGCACAACAGGATGAATTCCAGTGCCAGGCTGGCGCGCTGGGCAGCCTTGAGTGCGCCTGGCGGCATTTCACTCAGCATCCGGTGCCCGCTGGCAATCACCGCGCGGTGACAGGCGAAATTCCCCACGCCAAGCAGAAATGCAATGATCAAAGCCATGTCAGAGGCTGTGCCCGATGCGCCGTGCAATCGCAATTGACGGTTGGTGGAGCGCAGTTTGCGGTTCGTCGGGCCAGGCACCGGCTTGTCGATTGGCCTTGCGCTCAGGTCGAGCCGATGCAGCACTCTGCGTCGATCTGGCCTACATACGTAATCGCACCGCAGCCGTTCCAGTCCCACCGGCTGCGGTGCTACCCCCAAAAGCACCGGAAATACCGATCGCGCGCTCACTTGGCACCAGCTGCGACGCCGCGCCTCGGGTTCAGCGGCCGGCCATCGCCTTGACTTTTTTGAGATAAGTGCGCCCAATCCGCAATTCCTCACCGTCGGCAAGCTCTGCACACCAGACGCCCAGCCCTTCGTGCTTGAGACCGGTGATGAAGTCCTTTCGCAGCATGGTGGAGCGGTGGATGCGGATGAATTTATCCGGATCCAGCTTTTCCTCCAGCCCGGCGATTGTCTGCAGCAGCAGGTAGCTGGTTTCCCCCACGTGCAAACGCACGTAATCGCGTTCCGCATCGATACGATACACTTCCGCCGCGTCGATACGCAGCAATTCGGAGCGGTGCGGCACCCAGAATTCGGTAAGCCACTGGCTGCTCGCCTCACCTCCGGTCGATCGACGGGCCTTGCGTGTCAGGGCGCGTTCTATGGCCCGCTCAAGTCGCTCTGTCGCAACGGGCTTCAGGACATAGTCAATCGCCTCAAGATCAAAGGCCTCAACGGCGAAATTTTCATGTGCAGTTACGAAGATGACTGCTGGCGGAGACTCCATCCTGCCTGCCTCGGCAGCCACCTGAAGGCCATCCTTGCCGGGCATGGTCATATCGAGCAGCAGCAGGTCAGGGTTCAGCTTTTCGGCAAGCCTTAGCGCGGCTTCGCCATCGCTGGCCGTGCCGATCACCTGCAATTGCGGGATTTCGGCACACAGCACCTGCATCCGTTCGATCGCCAGCGGCTCGTCGTCCACGATCAGCGTTCGCAGGCTGTCGTTGTCGTTGCTGCTCACGCCGCTGCCCTTTCCTTCATCCGTTTCAACGGCATCCGCAGATGCGTGGCATATCCGCCCGGTACGTGGCCGGAGACAACCGTGGCATCATTGCCAAAGCGCGCTTCCAGTCGCTGGCGGACATTGGTGAGGCCGATGCCGAAGCCGGGGCGCGTGTCGTCGCGGTCCTCCGCGCTCTGGCCATCGTCGGAAATGGACACCACCAGCCTGCCATACTCTTCGCGGGCCGAGAGTGTGATCGTGACCTGGCCAGACGAGGGCGCCACGGCATGTTTCACCGAATTCTCAATCAGCGGCTGCAGGATCATGCCGGGGATCAGTGCACTCTCCAGCTCTGTCGGAATATCGTAGAGCGTGCGCAGACGCAGGGGAAAGCGCACGGCTTCGATCTCAAGATATAACTTCTGCAGGTGGATTTCATCGCGCAGCGGCACGTCCGATGTGGTGTCGTCAGCCAGGCTGCGGCGATAAAAAGTGCTGATCGTCTGGATCATCCGCTCTGCAGCGTCGGTCTTGCCCGTCAGCACCAGTGCAGAGAGCGAATTCAGAGTGTTGAAAAGGAAATGCGGGTTCACCTGATAACGCAGGCTTCGCAGCTCGGCCGCCTTTGCAGCATTGCGGAACTGCTGCTCGCGCCGCTCCGCATCGCGCGCCTTCTCTCCCGTCAGCAGGGCAAGATAGAGAGCGCACCATGCCAGCAGCATGAAATACCGGCTGAACGCAATTTCGATGAGTTGCTGGTAGGTGCCAAGCGTGACCAGTTCCGACAGGTCTGTCAGCAGTGCTTCCTGCCCGCCCTCATCGTCGATACCTCGCGACTGGGCAAATTCCTGCAGGACTTTCTCGTTCAAGGCGCTCTGCATATCGGCAAAGACAACGGTGTTGGCCTGAGCGCACAGCAACGCTGCGGGCAGAGCGAGCAGCAACGCCGCGACGATTTTCACCCATAACGGACGAGCATCGAATGGCCGCAACACCACCCAAAGGCCAATAGTGATGACGATACCGGCTGAAACGGACAGCAGGCGCAACCAGATCATCTGGTCGGCGAATTCCATTTCCAGCAATTCGGCACGCAGGGTGACGAGCACGAAATATGTCGTCCACAGGCCCACAATCGACGCCAGCACCGTTTTGAACGGTACGCGCGAGGTGTGCTTTTCGGCCTTATCCGCAAAATCCATCACGCCGGTTTAGCTCACAGCGGTAAATGCAACCAGAGCGCAGAGTGGTTTCTATCGAAAACACTCTGCCTTTGGTCGATCACAACCCCGCACATTCACGCCGAAGCGCGTTATTTGGCGCCCAGCAATCCCTCTTCGCGAATCTTCTCGCGCCAGTGCATTGGCGCCAGCGTGTGGACATTGTTGCCCTGGCTATCGACGGCCACTGTCACTGGCATGTCCTTTACGGTGAATTCGTAGATCGCTTCCATGCCAAGATCCTCGAAAGCGACGACTTTCGATTCCTTGATCGCGCGCGCCACCAGATAGGCCGCCCCTCCTGTTGCCATCAGATAAGCGACCTTGAAGCGGCTGATCACCTCTACTGCATCGGCCCCGCGCTCGGCCTTGCCAATCATGGCGAGCAGGCCGAGATCGAGCATCATCTCGGTAAACGTGTCCATGCGCGTGGCAGTGGTGGGGCCGGCCGGGCCGACCACTTCGCCCATCACCGGATCGACCGGGCCGACGTAGTAGATCGCGCGCCCCTTGAAATCGACGGGCAGATCCTCGCCCGCTTCCAGCATATCCTTGATTCGCTTGTGGGCGGCATCGCGGCCCGTCAGCATCTTGCCGTTCAGCAGCAGGCGGTCGCCGTTCTGCCAGCTCGCCACTTCTTCGGCCGTCAGATTGTCGAGATCGACGCGCTTGGCCTCGGCATCGGGTTCCCAATGCACATCGGGCCATGCGTCGAGGTCCGGCTGCGGCAGATAGGCAGGGCCGCTCCCGTCCAGCGTGACATGCGCATGACGTGTAGCCGCGCAATTGGGAATCATGGCAACCGGCTTGCCCGCAGCATGGCATGGCCAGTCGAGAATTTTTACATCCAGCACGGTGGAAAGCCCGCCCAAGCCCTGCGCCCCCACACCCATGGCATTGACGGCATCGAAAATATCGATGCGCAGCTGTTCAATGTCGTTCTGCGCACCGCGCTCTTTCAGCTGCGCCATGTCGATCGGGTCCATAAGGCTCTGCTTGGCCAGCTTCATGCAGTGCTCTGCCGTGCCGCCGATTCCGATGCCGAGCATACCCGGCGGACACCAGCCCGCACCCATCGATGGAATCTGCTCCAGCACCCAGTCGACGATGTTGTCGCTGGGGTTCATCATCTTGAACTTGCTCTTGTTTTCGCTGCCGCCGCCTTTCGCAGCTACATCCACACCCACGGTGTTGCCCGGCACCATTTCAACGCTCAGCACGCATGGGGTGTTGTCGCGGGTGTTGCGGCGGGTGAAGGCGGGATCGGCAAGAATGGAAGCGCGCAGCTTGTTGTCGGGATGGTTGTAGGCGCGGCGCACGCCTTCATCGACAACGTCCTGCAACGATTTGTTCGACTCGAGTCGGCAATTCTGTCCCCATTTCAGGAACACGTTGACGATGCCGGTATCCTGGCAAATCGGGCGATGGCCCTCGGCGCACATGCGGCTGTTGGTCAGGATCTGCGCGATGGCGTCCTTCGCTGCCGGGCCTTTCTCCGCCTTGTAGGCCTCTCCCAGCGCCTGGATGTAATCCATCGGATGATAGTAAGAGATGTACTGCAGGGCGTCAGCGACTGTCTCGATCAGGTCTTCTTCGCGGATTGTTACCATGGCGGGCTGTGGGTCGCTCATCGATTTTGCACTCCTGTTGGTCGGAAAGCCCATAGTCGTCGCCCGCCCGGTTCGTCAAAACGCTTTCGACACTGCCAGCGGGACGAATTGCGACAAGGGGGGCATTGCCCGTTTGCCTGGCAATCCCTAAGGCACTTTCCGTCCATCAAACGCGAGAGATTCCAGCCGTGATTTCCGATCCGCTCGATTCAGCCGAAGCTGCCAACCTCACCACGCAACGCGACCGCCGCGCGATGATCGACAGCCAGTTGCGCACCAGCGGGGTCAACACGCCGCTGGTGATCCGCCGCATGGGCGAAGTCGCGCGCGAGGATTTCGTGCCTGCCGCCAGCAGGGGCGTGGCCTATGTCGACCGGGCGATCCGGCTGGAAAGCGGCGGCTGGCTGCCCGCCCCGCTGGTGCAGGGCAAGATGCTGGAGGAGGCACAGCCCGGCGGCGAAGAAAAGGCCATCGTGGTCGATGGAGGATCGGGATACCTTGCTGAACTGCTTCGCCCGCTGGTGGCGGAACTTACAGTCCTTAATCCGGAGGAAGCCGTGGGCAAGGGCACCAAGGGCAAGGGCGCAGACCTGCTGATGATCGATGGCGCGGTGGAGGAAATTCCCGCCGGTCTGGCCAGGCGACTGGCCAATGGCGCGCGAATCGTCACCGGAATGGTGACAAACGGTGTCACCCGCATAGCGGTGGGCCGCAAGACCGACAGCGGCATTTCGCTGATGCCTGTGTACGACATCGGCATTCCGCAGCTGCACGAGTTCGACAAGCCGAAAGGCTGGAGCTTCTGACCATGCGCACATCGTTGCGGCTGGCGACTGCGCTGGCGGGCACCTGCCTGCTGGTTGCACCCGCGTCTGCCGACACGCTCAAGGAAGCCTTGACGCAAGCCTATTTCGACAATCCCACGCTGGAAGCAGCGCGAGCCCAACTTCGCGCCACCGACGAGAATGTCGTGATAGAGCGCGCCGATACCTTGCCGTCGATCAGCGCGACAGGGACCTACACCGAATTCCTCTACGATCGTCCGAGCAGCCCCGGCCCCTCGCGCCAGTTCGGTGCCCAGGCGAGCGCCGCGCTGCCCATCTACAGCGGGGGCGGAACGCGCAACGCAATCCAGGCTGCCGAGACGCGCGTGATTGCCGGCAGGGCCGATTTGCGCGGTTCGGAGAGCTTCCTGTTCACCCAGGTCGTCGCCGCGTACATGAATGTGATCCTGAACGAAGCTCTGGTCAGCCTGTCCTCCAACAATGTTGATGTCCTTTCGATCAACCTGGAAGCGACCAGCGACCGGTTCCAGATCGGTGATCTCACCCGCACCGATGTAGCACAGTCCGAGAGTCGACTGGCGATTGCCCGGGGCGACCTGCGCAGCGCGCAGGCAGACCTGCTCGCGGCGCGGGAGGACTACATCGCCCTTGTCGGCGAAGCGCCAACCGACCTGCAACCACCCCCACCCTTGCCCGGCCTTCCATCCAGCCCGGAAGAGGCTGTGGACCTTGCTCTGGACAACAATCCCGATCTGATCGCGGCGCGTGAACGGGCTGAGGCGGCAGGATACGATATTCGCGTGGCCGGTTCGACGCGCCTGCCGCGCGTGGAGGTGTTCACCGGCGGCAACTACAGTGATTTCCTCGGTACTGTACCGTCGTCACAATCCGCCATCCTCTCCAATTCCTCCACTTCGGCAACTGCTGGTGTGCGCGCGACGATCCCGCTGTTTCAGGGTGGCCGTCCGGCAGCGCTGCAGCGGCAGGCACAGGCACGGGCCTCCGCCGCGCTGGAGCAGACTATTGCCACAGAACGCAATGTGATCGCCGACGTTCGCGCTGCCTATTCCAGCTGGCGCGCGGCGAATGCCATCATCGCCTCCAGCCAGACAGCCGTCGATGCGGCAGAGCTGAGCCTCGAAGGCGTGCGTGCGGAAAACACCGTGGGAAACCGGACGATCCTCGATATTCTGAACGCCCAACAGGAATTGCTGCGTGCGCAGGTCCAGCTCGTGACAGCGCGGCGCAACGCTTATGTCGCCGGATTCGCGCTGCTGGCTGCGATGGGCAGGGCAGAGGCGCGCGATCTTGGCCTTGGGGATGAGGGTGTGCTCTACGATCCCGCAAAGAATTATGAGCGGGTGCGCGGCATCGTGTGGGATTGGCAGAGCGATCCGGACCCCGTCGCCAAGAGTTCACGAACCGTTGACATCCCGCCCGCCGACGGAGAAGTTATTCCCTATGAGCCGCTCGATGGATTCGGGACGGAGATCATTGAATATTCCGATACGGCGCCACCGCCGTCTATTGCGCCTGACGAGGCTACACAGGGGGACTGAATGCGGCAGGAAGGGGAACCGTCGGTTGAGGAAATTCTCGACTCGATCAAGCGGGTAATTGCACGCGATGCCAGCGATGCTGCGCAGGCCACCAAGGCCCGCCGCCGTGAAGGCCTTGTTTCGCAGAACGAGGAAGAAGCGCCGCGTCAGGAGGACGTGCTCGATCTTGGCGTGATCGGTTCCGCCTTGCGTGAAGAGCAAGCGGAGGAGTCGCTGATCGACAATGAAACGGTCGACCATGAGCTTGCCGACGAAGATGCAGAAGAAAGCGAAGGCCTGACAACTGACCGCGCCGCAGAGGCGATGCGCCAGTCGCTGGCTGCGCTGGCGATGCTGTCCGATCCACCGGCCAGGCCGCAGATCGTCCGTTCGGGTGAAACATCGCTGGAAGGCATGGTGCGCGAAATGATGCGGCCGATGCTGGCGCAATGGCTGGATGCCAACCTGCCCGAAATCGTTGAGCGACTGGTGAAAGCCGAAATCGCCCGCATCGCCGGGAAGAAGCGCTGAGTCACACGCCTTCCCAAAAGGAAATTGCCAAGGCCGAACGGACGCTGGCCAAGATGGGCGGCGACGGGATCGAGCGGCATATCTTTATCTGCGCCATGTCCGAAAAGGGCAAATGCTGCCGCCGCGACGTGGGCGAGCGTGCGTGGAAATTCCTGAAATACCGCCTGAAGGAGCTGGGCCTTGCCGGTAAAGGGGGCGTGCAGCGAACCAAGGCCGATTGTCTGCAGGTATGCGAGGCGGGGCCTGTCGCAGTCGTCTGGCCGGATGGCGTCTGGTATCGGTCATGCACACCGGAGGTGCTGGAACTGATTATCCAGCAGCATCTGATTGGCGGGCAACCGGTTGAGGAATATCGCCTGCGGCCGCAGCCGGATTAGCGCTCCGCCCCGTCCTTCCAGCCGATAGTTCGCCGATCTGCGCGTTTCGCTGCCGGGTCGAGCGTGCCAAGATCGTTATCGACAGAGGCATCGTGGCCCGTGCCGCTGGACAGGAAAACCAGCCCCATCAGCGCGCTCATCAGCAACATCGAGAAACCGATGCCCAGCGCCGTGGCGATAAAGAAATGAGGAGAAACCTCGTCCACCTGATTATAGATCACCGCCATGGCTATGATCACGGTGCCCACAGTAATGCCCATCATCAGGCGCATCAGACGCCGGTAACGAGCCCAGGCAAAGGCGGCATTTTTCGGATCGTCAAGGGGAGACGGGTTGGCCATGGGCGCGCAATGCCTGTCCCCAGGCCTCTTGGCAACGGCTGTTGGCGCTTTGATTTGCCCAGACTCGCCCTATCGTGCCACAATCGCGCCGAGTTCATCTCTGGCCGGGGTTTGAGGAGAAGCCGAATGTCCGTAGCGAAGATTATCGCGGATCGCGACCACACTATCGTATTCTGCACCCAGCAGGATAGCGTGCTGCTGGCAGCGAAACTGCTGGCAGACAAGCGCATCGGCGCCCTGCCGGTGATGGATGGTGATGAAATTGCGGGGATCTTTTCCGAGCGTGACCTGCTTTACTGCGTCGCGCGTGACGGTGCGGAAGTCCTCAATCGACCCGTGGGCGAGGTGATGACTTCCCCAGCCATCACCATTGAATGCGATGTCGATGCGCTAAAGGCGCTCTCGCTGATGACACGCCGCCGCATCCGTCACTTGCCGGTTATGGACGGGGCACGGATGGTTGGATTCGTTTCCATCGGAGATCTGGTGAAATACCGCATGGAAATTATCGAATCCGAAGCCCAGCAAATGCGCGATTATATTACAACCGCGTGATCGGCCGCTTGAGAGCGGCGGGCACCCGCACTACATCGCAAGATATGACCAGCTCACTCACCCTTACCGAAGCCGCCGCCTCGCGCGTCGGGTTGATCGCCAAGAAACAGGGCAAACCGGCGATACTGCGCCTCTCGGTGGAGGGTGGAGGATGCTCTGGCTTTCAGTACAAGTTCGATCTTGATGATGCCCCCGAAGCCGACGACGCGATTAGCGAGACGGACGGCGTAAAGCTGGTGGTCGATCCGGTGAGCCTCGATCTGGTGGCTGGTTGCACCGTCGATTACGTCGAATCATTGGGCGGGGCGGCATTCCGCGTGGAAAATCCCAACGCGGCGGCAGGTTGCGGTTGCGGTTCCAGCTTCGGTATCTAGGGTTGCGGCGATGAAAATCGCCAGTTTCAATATCAATGGCATCAAAGCGCGTTTGCCGCGTCTGAAGGAATGGCTGGAGGAAACCCGGCCTGCCGTTGCCTGCCTGCAGGAAATCAAGACTCAGGACGACGGCTTCCCGGCCACCGAGTTCGAAGACATCGGCTACAAGGCGATCTGGCACGGCCAGAAGAGCTTCAACGGCGTAGCCATACTGGCGGACGGAATGGAACCGGTCGAAACCCGTCGTGGCCTGGGGATCGACGGGCCGAAGGAAGACGAAGGCGAACAGGCCCGTTATCTGGAGGCTGAGGTGAACGGGGTGCGCGTTTGCAACCTCTACCTGCCCAACGGAAATCCGCATCCGGGGCCCAAGTTCGAATACAAGCTGGCGTGGATGAAAAAGCTGCGGGCACGCATGTCGGAACTGTCCTTGCTGGAGCAGCCGACGGTGGTGCTCGGCGATTTCAACGTCATTCCCGAAGACAAGGACGTGTGGTCAGTGAAAGCGATGCAGGGCGACGCGCTGATGCAGCCCGAATCGCGCGATGCCTATGCGCGACTGCTGGCGGACGGGTGGGTCGATGCCATCAATACACTCAACCCGCGGGGCGGGGTGTGGACCTACTGGGATTACCAGGCGGGTGCATGGCCGCGTGATCACGGCTTCCGTATCGACCACCTGCTGTTGTCACCCGAAGCGGCAGACCGGCTCGTGGCTGCCGGCGTCGACAAGCAATACCGCGGTCGTGAGAAAGCCAGCGACCACGCCCCCGTGTGGGTAGAGCTGAAACAACGCTAGTCTGGAGAAGCCGCAGCAGCAGCTCCGCCAAAAGACCTACCTGTAGAAGATGTGATTATCGATCGTCGCGCGCGCTGTCATGCGACCGGCCCAGCGCGGGCGCACATGCCTTGCATGGAAATACAGCGCATCGTCTACCGGACTTTCCCACAGATCGCGATGCGCGATCCGGGCAATCGCCTTGGCGCGCGTCCAGGCAGAGGAACCACGGTTAGGTTCGGGAATACGGCTACCACGCACGAAAGAGAATTGCGCCCGCTGTGTGACGACCGAGCAGTAATCGTCGGGGAACACATTGCTCTCCGCACGATTGATGACCACGCGGGCCACGGCAAGCTGGCCATCCAGCTCTTCCCCGCGCGATTCGAAATAAACGGCCTGCGCCAGGCACATCATTTCGCGCGACAACTGATCGCTGGTGTCCACGTCGCGCACCAGTTCGCGCAGGGATGCCGCGTCACTGGTCGGTGCTTCGGATTCTTCCGGCTGCTCGGGAATGTCCTGCACGACTTCGTTCATGACGAAGCGAACCTGCGGTTCCTGTGCGGCATCGGTTGGAGCCTGGGTGTTATTCTGTTCGGCCTGGACCGCTGCGAGCGTATCGGGCTCTGCATCCTGGGCAACGGCACCATTCAGAGCGGTGCCAAAACTCGCGGCGAAAATTGTCACGGCCAGGGCGCCAAGCCCGGCCCGCTTGCTGATAAGATTCATCAAACCCGTTACTCACGGCGGTGAGAGACGCGATACAGGTCGGCGGACGCGGTTTTACAATTCACCGTCTGTCACCCGCGTTCCGTCAAAAACGGACCTGCCGGTCATCCCCCCGTCTGCGCGCTGAAAGCCACCGCCTTATTGCGGTGCCAAACAACCCACGCTGTCGGAAAGTCGGGCGCCAGATAGCTGCGTATCAGGTTATGTCAACTGTTGTGCGGTGCAACATCAATAAATCGCTCCGCATTTTCGATATCAAGCTCAACAATCCAGAGGTCTTCGTCCTGCACGCCCCGCCGCTGGCACCATTCTGAAAAATCTTTCGGGTTTTCAGGATTTTGCTCGCGAGAAAGCGCCCATTTCCGGCTGCCGTCAAGCTGAGGCATTCGCTCGTAGGCGCGCGCTGGAGTGGCCCAATTGCAACAGATTACCATCAAGGTTCCCGCAGTGCGTTCACCTTTTGAGATAACCATTCCAAAGCCGCCAGCGGCCTCTACAGCGCGGATCAGCCCGGTCACCTCAAGGTGTGCTGGGATGCGATCGTCCATCGCCAGTCGCTCATCCGGCCTGTCGATAACCGTCGAGGCCGGCAAGCGCGATGTGCGAGCGCATGAATGTTCCGGTGCCGCGCCCTACCTCGTCACCTTCCTCGTCGACCAGGTGTGCCTCGGCAATGAAAACGCGCCGTTTGCCACTGATCCACTTGCCCTCGGCGATCACCGTGCCGCTGCGCAGTGGCTTGGTGAAATGCAGGTTGAAACCAGTGGTGAGCAGGAAGCGATCCGTTACCAGCGAATTGGCAGCATAGAACGCCGCGTCGTCCAGCATCTTGAAGTAGAGTGTGCCGTGAGTTGCCCCGGCAGCGTGAAAATACTTTTCGTTCACTGTGAAGGTGATTCGGGCGCGGCCAGCTTGCAGAATATCGAGATGCGATTCGAACAGCTTGTTGACCGGAGCTGCTGCGTAGAGACTCTCCAGCGCACGGAAGTGAAGGGCCGCGCCGCTCTCGTCGGCAAACCTGGCCCGGCCGCTATCGGAATCAGGCGGCGTCACGATCCGTCACATTGGTCAGCACGCCGTAAAGCGCTTCGGCATCGGGCGCGTCGCTTAGCGCGTCATGCACACCCTCATCGCGCACAATCCGCGATATGGCAGCAAGCGCATGAAGATGCGTTGCCCCGCTGTTTGCAGGCGAAAGCAGCCCGAACACGAGATCCACCGGCAGCCCATCGGCGGCAGCGAAATCAACCGGTCTTTCCAGCTTCATGAGAGCGGCAACAGGGCGTGCTAGTTCGGGCATGCGTGCGTGTGGGATGGCAACACCGCGACCGAAACCGGTGCTGCCCAGATTTTCGCGCTCCTCGAGATGCTCCAGCACGGTGTTGGCATCCAATGCAAAGGCGTCTGCAAACTGCTTGGCAAGCAAGCGCAGAATGTCGTCCTTACCCTCGGCCTGCGTGACGCAAACCGATTCGGGTTTCATCAAGAAGATTGAATCCATGGTATTAGAAAACTCAAATTATCCTGTCGTCGGCACGGCGCGCGATCAAACGCGCCGTCCGGTGCCTGAAAACACCTCTCCCCTGAACAATTGCCGAGTGATCGCGCGATGCGCGCAAGAGGCAATCAGGACGGTTCGACCCACCCGATCGAGCCATCTTCGCGGCGATAGACCATATTATGGCGCCCGGTGCCAGCATTTTTGAAGAACAGGGCGTTGGTGTGTCTCAAATCGAGAAGCATCACCGCATCCGAAACGCTGACTTCGGGAACGTCGATGCGTGTCTCTGCGATGATGGGCGGCGATTCCTCGCCTACCTCATCCTCGCTTGCCGCCTCTTCGGATGCAAAAATGGTGTAGGCCGCTTCTTCTTCCTTGGCGGCATGGGCCGCCTGTTCATGCCGATCCTTCAGCCGTCGCTTATAGCGACGCAGCTGTTTCTCGATCTTTTCTGCCGCCTGGTCAAACGCCAGGTGCGCATCCTGCGCCTGGCCATGGCTCTTGAGGATAAGCCCATGATTCACATGGAGAACGATATCGGCGGCGAAACCGCTGGCTGGCGCCTTGCCGAAAGTGACCGTGGATGAAAGCGCGCGACTGAAATGCTTGTCGACAATCGTCTCAAGTCGGTCGGAGGCATGTTCCTGCAGTGCTGAACCTGTATCGACCTGGTGTCCCGACACGCGAATATCCATGGGGCGTTGCTCCTTCTTTATCGTTCGCTCTCTCCCTCATGTGGGACGTAAGTCTCACGAGGTCCAGAGGGGACTTTCCAACGACTCAAGAAAGGCTTTGTGCCGGGCGATTTCCTGCGCACTTGCAGCATATGAGCGCGGCGCGCGATATTCGCCTGTTTTCGGGATAAAACGTGTCTGAACTGCGGTTTCAGCAACGGTATTGTCCACTGCCAGCTCCAGACCGATCTGCCTTCCGCCGGTCAGTTCGACATAGACCTGTGCCAGCAATTCCGCGTCGAGCAATGCGCCGTGCAGAGTTCGGTGACTGCGGTCGACTCCATAGCGCGAGCACAGCGCATCCAGCGAATGCTTGGCGCCGGGGTGGCGGCGACGAGCCAGCACCAGCGTATCGATCATGCGATCGTCACCGATGCCTTCAAATCCGCATTGCACCAATTCGTGATTGAGAAAGCCGAAATCGAATTGTGCATTGTGCGCCACCAGCGGAGCATCGCCCAGAAACTCGAGCAGAGAATCCACCTTCTCGGCAAAGCGCGGTTTGTCAGACAGGAAACCGGCGGAAAGGCCGTGAACCCGCTCCGCTTCCATCGGCATGTCACGGTCGGGGTTGAAATATTCGTGAAAGGTGCGGCCGGTAGCGACGCGGTTGACCATTTCGATACAGCCGATTTCTACCATGCGATCACCGGTGTTGGGATCGAGGCCGGTGGTTTCGGTATCGAAGATGATTTCTCGCATGGCCATCGTATCGCGCGAGTAGGCTCAGCCGCGCAAGTCAGCTTTCAGCTTGTCCACCAGAGCTTGCACCTGTGCGCGGGTTTCTTCCAGCGTCGTACCGGTGTCGATGACGTGGTCGGCGCGCGCGCGCTTTCGGTCGTCGGGCATCTGGTGAGTAAGGATGTCCGCGAACTTCTCCTGCGTCATGCCCTTGCGGGCCAGCACACGCGCACGCTGCATTTCAGGCGGGGCGGAAACGACCACTATCGTATCCACGAAGGCAGAGCCTCCTTTTTCGAACAACAGCGGGATGTCGAACAACACCAGCGGCCTGTTCGCATTCGTTTCGAGGAACTGCTCGCGCTTTCTTGCTACTGCAGGATGCACCAGCATCTCCAGCCGGGCGAGCGCATCGGCATCGGCAAAAACGATTGCGCCCAGCTTTTCGCGAAGAACACCCTCCGGGCCGGTGCTGCCAGGGAAGGCCGCCTCGATTTCAGGCAACAATGCGCCGCCCGGCCCTTGCATCAGGCGCACTTCGGCATCGGCATCGAATCCGGGAACGCCTGCTTCTGCGAACATTCTTGCCACGGTGCTCTTGCCCATGCCGATGGAGCCGGTGAGGCCGATGATATGCGGTCGCTTCTCTTTCACCGGGTCAATATCCTGCGCAATTCTGCATCCCGATCCTCGCGCGGCGGCGGCGCGCCGAAGAACATTTCGAATGCCGCGGCAGCCTGGCCGATAAGCATGGACAAACCGTCAATGGTGCGAAAGCCCCTTGCTTGCGCTTCCTTGAGAAAAGGGGTTTGGACCGGAGCGGTCACGATATCGTAGATCACGCTGCCGGGCGGGGCGTGGCTGAAATCGAATGCAAGCGCAGCTTGCCCGGTCATGCCGAGTGGGCTGGCGTTGACTACCAGATCGAAACACCCTTCCCGGTCATCGAAAGCAAATCCGGTATGGTCTGCAAAGTGGTCCAGCGGTGCAGCATGGTGCTCGCCATCGGGGGCAAGCTCGTCAAGAATGGATTGTGCCTTCGCCGGATTGCGTCCTGCCAGAACAATGGTGAACCCTTCTCTCGCCAGCGCCCAGACAATCGCCCGCGCAGCGCCGCCGGTGCCCAGCACCCGCGCCATTCGGAACAGGTGGCGGCGGGACAGATCCGGGCGCAGCGGTTCGAGAAACCCGGCGCTGTCGGTGTTGGTGCCCAGCACCGTGCCTTCGTCTTGAGGAATGACTGTGTTCACCGCACCAACGGATGCGGCCAGCTGATCGACACCGCTCAATTCCCGCATGATCGTCTGCTTGTGCGGCATGGTGACGTTGCAGCCCAGCCAGTCCGGATCATTGCAGCGGAAGGCGCAGTAATCGGCCAGCTCTCCGCCTGTGACATGGGAGGCACGATAGTCGGCGTCGAGGCCCAGCTTTTGCAGCCAGTGCTTGTGGATCAGCGGAGATTTCGACTGTGCGATCGGATCGCCGATCACTTCGGCATAGCGCGTCATCGCGGCAGTTCCCCCAGATCACGCAGGGCGCCGAGAACGGGAAGAAGGGGCATTCCCAGAATTGTGAACTGATCGCCCTCGATTGACTCAAAAAGTTGTACGCCCAGCGCTTCGATACGAAAAACGCCGACGCAGTAGCTCACCTCGGGCCATTCGGTATCGAGGTAGCTATCGATGAATGGGTCGGACAGCTGCCGCACTTTCAACCGTGCCAGATCGGCATGTTGCCAGACGACTTCGCCATCACGCGCGATGGCCGCAGCGGAATGCAGATGCAGGGTCTTGCCGGAAAAGAACCGCAGGTGTTCGGCAGCCTGCGACCGGTCCGCCGGCTTGTCGAACCGCCGGCCATCGACAACAACCAGTGAATCGCTACCCAGTACCGGGCGCTCGGGTTCGGCAGTGGCCAGCGCCTTTGCCCCGGCCAGCGCCAGCGCGATCTCTTCCGGTGCAGCACTGGCCATCCGCGCCTCCAGCGCGCGTTCGTCAATGTCCGCTGCTCTGGCATCGAATTGCACGCCTGCAGCCTCCAGCATCGCCCGGCGCGATGCGGATTTCGATGCAAGGACGATCATATCGGTTTCGGGCCCGTCTGCGGTTCCTGGTTCGCTTCGCGGCGGGCATTGCGCTCCTGAAAAAGCTTGATGATGGCGGCGGCGGTTTCCTCGATGGACCGGCGGGTAACATCGATCACCGCCCAGCCATTGTCAGCAAACATGCGGCGGGCGAAAGCGACCTCCTTGCTCACGTTTTCCTCGTCGACATAGGATGTCTCTGTCTTCTCGTTCAAGGACAGCAGGCGATTGCGGCGGATCTGGACCAGTCGTGCAGGTGCAGTCGTCAGTCCCACCACCATCGGACCTTTCAGCTCGAACAGCAGTTTGGGCGGTGGGCTTTCCACCACCAGTGGAATGTTGGCGACCTTGTATCCGCGATTGGCGAGGTAGATGCTGGTCGGCGTCTTGGACGTACGCGATACGCCAGCCAGAACGATATCGGCCTTCTCCCATTCCTCCCAGCTGATGCCATCATCATGGGCAATGGTAAACTGGATGGCATCGACGCGCTTGAAATAGGCTTCGTCCATCTTGTTCTTGCCACCGGGCCGGCCGTGCGCCTCCTGCCCCAGCCGTTCTTCGAGAGCTTCCACGATCGGGTCCAGCGCGGCAACGTGGGGCAGGCCCTCCTGGCGGCAGAATTCCTCCAGCCGGTCACGCGTGGCCTCGTTACTGAGAGTGTACAGGACCAGGCCTGGATTGTTCTTGAAGTCGCCCACGATACGCTCAAGGTGCTGGACCGAACGCACCATCGGCCAGAAATGGCGCTGCACCTCGGCATCTCCAAACTGCGCCAGTGCGGCCTTGGCCAGCATTTCCAGCGTTTCACCGGTGGAGTCCGAAAGGAGGTGGAGGTGTAGTGTCGCCATGTGGATATCTGCTGGCATAAACCACGGGAGCGATTTGCGGACAAGCTGTTGGTGAACTTAGCCCCCGATCCAAACCGGATTCGCAAGGCGAGTCATGGACAGGGCGGGCTGGTTTTGGACAGGCTGGGGATAGTGTGGAGAAGACTCGTTTGACTCAAGAATCCTGATGAGTCGCACCTGCGCAAATGGGTTCTCAAGCCGGGAGAATTCAGGCAAAGGCCCGCTATCCCCGTAATCCACAGGGCCTACTACTCTCATAATCCTTATAATATATATATTTATTGTTTGATTGGACTCTTCGATGCCCGGATGTCTCTTCGATACGCTTACCGGCCAGTCGGCCAAGGACGCGGCTGACAGGCGTCCCGTCTGGCTCATGCGACAGGCAGGCCGTTACCTGCCGGAATATCGCGCGTTGCGAGCAGAGAAGGGCGGATTTCTCGAACTGGTCTACGACAGCGAGGCTGCGGCCGAAGTGACCCTGCAACCGATCGACCGCTTCGGTTTCGACGGTGCGATCCTGTTTTCCGACATTCTGATCGTGCCCTATGCGCTGGGTCAGGATCTGTGGTTTGAAGCTGGCGAGGGTCCGCGGCTGGCGCCAGCGCTGGTCGATGGGGTCTGGAGTGGTCTGGAGAGGGCCTTCCAGCGCTTTGACGCCATTTACCGGACCGTGGCCCTGGTGAAGGACCGATTGGGCCCCGAGACAACCTTGCTGGGCTTTGCAGGTTCGCCATGGACAGTCGCAACCTACATGGTGGCGGGGCAGGGATCGAAAGACCATCATGCCGCGCGCAGCCTTGCCTATCGCGATCCGAAGGCCTTTGCCTCGCTGACAGGCGCAATCGAAGCGGCCACTATCGAATACCTGATAGGTCAGATCGATGCCGGGGCCGAAGCGGTGCAGCTTTTCGACAGCTGGGCAGGTTCGCTGTCGCCTGCGCAGTTCGAGCAATGGGTGATCGCTCCCAATGCCCGCATTACTGCGGCGATCCACGAGGCACGGCCCGGTGTTCCGGTGATCGGTTTTCCCAAGGGTGCCGGTTCGAAGCTGCCAAGCTATGCCCGGGAAACCGGAGTGGACGCGCTGGGCGTAGACGAGACGCAGGATCCTGTCTGGATTCACGGCCAGCTGCCGGCGGACATGCCCGTGCAGGGCAATCTTGATCCGATGCTGCTGCTGGCAGGTGGTCCGGCGCTGGAGGACGCCGTCAGGGGCATTCTCGCCGCTTTCGCGGAACGACCGCACGTTTTCAACCTTGGGCACGGGATCGACAAGGAAACACCCATTGCCCACGTCGAGCACCTGCTGAAACTGGTGCGCGGTACAGGGGGATGACGAACCCGCCTTCCACTCCTAGATACACGCCATGCAGGATGCCATCGCAATGACCTATCTCTGGCTCAAGGCCGGCCATATCATCTTCGTGATTTTCTGGATGGCAGGGCTATTCATGCTGCCGCGCTACTTCGTCTATCATCAGGAGACGGAAGAGGGATCGGAAGAAGCGGCGAAGTGGATTGACCGGGAGCGCAAGCTGCTCAAGATCATTCTTTTGCCCTCAATCATCGTGGTTTGGGTGCTTGGACTGGTCCTGGCCTACACGCTGAATCTCTGGTCTGCAGGATGGCTCCACGCCAAGCTGCTGCTGGTGCTGATCCTGTCTGGTTATCACGGCTATCTCGCCAGTTATGCGAAGAAGCTTGCCCGCGGGGAGCGGTCGCTGACGGGCAAGCAACTGCGCCTGTTCAACGAAGTGCCGGGCCTTGCTGCTGCGGTCATCGTGGTGCTGGTGGTCGTCAGGCCGTTCTGATTCTCCGGCGAGCGAAGCCGCCTGCCCATTTTGCGAATTGACCGAACATGGCGAAAGCCATATTTGCGTCGTCACTCCAACGGCAAAGAGTCGCCTTTCCATGTGCGACACGGTCTGCTTTCTCCAAGCCCATATAGACCAGCCGGCATCCCAACCTATTGGAATACAACGCAATGCATTTGAAAGAACTCAAGAAAAAGACGCCGGCAGAGCTGGTTTCGATGGCCGAGGATCTGGGTGTCGAAGGCGCTTCCACGCTGCGCCGCCAGGAACTGATGTTCGCCATTCTCAAGGAAGTGGCGGAAGACGGGGAGGAAATCCTCGGCATTGGCACGATCGAAGTGTTGCAGGATGGCTTCGGCTTCCTGCGCTCGCCCGAAGCGAACTACCTTGCCGGCCCTGACGATATCTATGTCTCGCCAAACCAGGTTCGCAAATGGGGCCTGCGCACCGGCGATACCGTGGAAGGTGAAATTCGCGCGCCCAAGGATGGCGAGCGTTATTTCGCGCTGACAAAACTGAAAGAGGTCAACTACGAAGATCCGGACGCCGTTCGTCACCGCACGAATTTCGATAACCTGACGCCGCTATATCCGGATGAGCGTCTGCACCTCGACACCAAGGATCCGACGGTCAAGGACAAGTCGGCGCGCGTGATCGACCTGATCAGCCCGCAGGGCAAGGGCCAGCGTTCGTTGATCGTTGCGCCGCCGCGCACCGGCAAGACCGTGCTGCTGCAGAATATCGCCAAGGCCATCACCGACAACCACCCTGAAGTGTTCCTGCTGGTGCTGCTGGTGGACGAACGCCCCGAGGAAGTCACCGACATGCAGCGCAGCGTGAATGGCGAGGTGATCTCCTCGACTTTCGACGAGCCTGCATCGCGCCACGTGCAGGTGGCTGAAATGGTGATCGAGAAGGCGAAGCGCCTTGTCGAGCACAAGAAGGACGTCGTGATCCTGCTCGACTCGATTACCCGCCTTGGCCGCGCCTACAACACCGTTGTTCCGTCATCGGGCAAGGTGCTGACAGGCGGTGTGGACGCCAATGCCTTGCAGCGTCCGAAGCGCTTTTTCGGTGCTGCGCGCAACATCGAGGAGGGCGGCTCGCTGTCCATCATCGCCACCGCGCTGATCGACACCGGCAGCCGCATGGACGAAGTGATCTTCGAAGAGTTCAAGGGCACTGGCAACTCTGAAATCGTTCTCGACCGCAAGGTTTCGGACAAGCGCATCTTCCCCGCGCTGGACGTTGGCAAATCCGGCACGCGCAAGGAAGAGCTGCTGGTGGATCAGGCCACGCTCAGCAAGATGTATGTCCTGCGCCGCATCCTGATGCAGATGGGCACGGTAGATGCAATGGAATTCCTGCTCGACAAGATGAAGGATTCGAAGACCAACGAAGACTTCTTCGAGACGATGAACCAGTAGCGGTTCCTATTGCATCAGGGTGCAGACGGGAAGGGCGGCCTGTCGGTCGCCCTTCGCTGCATCAGGCTGCTTCAGCATCTTCGTGCGCACGGCATTAGCGACCATTCGATTTTTCGCATGTCACGACAGGTGTCTGGCGAAGAACTCCGCTGTGCGCTTGTCTGCCAGCTTCGCGGCTTCCTCGCTGCGGCGCTTGCCAAATTCGGTCGCGAAGCCATGGTCCAGGCCTTCGTAGTCGTAGAGCGTGACCTTGGGGTGATCGTCCAGCCCCTCGTGCATTTTTGCCTGGGTTTCCTTGTCCACGAAGCCGTCTTCTGTCGGGATATGCAGCATCAGCGGGTGGGCGATGGCGTGCTTTTCGTTCAATAGGCCATCGATGCCGACGCCGTAGTAGCCCACCGTTGCATCGGCATCGGTGCGTGCAGCCGTCATGTATGCCAGGCGTCCGCCCAGGCAATAGCCAACTGCGCCGACCTTTCCGGTTCCGGTCTGTGTTCGGGCGTATTTGACAGTGGCTTCAATATCGCGGATTGCTGCGTCTTGATTCAGCTTGCCCATCAGATCGAGAGCGCGCTGAAATTCCGGCTCGATATCGGGGTCAAGTTCAACGCCGCGCTCAATGCGCCAGAACAGGTCGGGAGCGAGAGCAAGATAGCCCTCTTCGGCCAGCTTGTCGCACTTGCGGCGGATTCCTGCGTTCACGCCGAAGATTTCCTGAATAACGACGATCGCTGATTTTGGCTCACCTTCCGGACGGGCAACGTAGGCTTCGAATGCGTCTGGGCCTTCCAGGGTGGTAATCTTCACTGTCTCGGTCATATAGGTCTCTCCTGGGCGTTGCATTTGTCTATCTAACTACGCGCGTATTGAGAAAGGTGTCCGGAATGAAGGTCAATATCGAAATAGACTGTTCGCCTGAGGAAGCGCGTCGCTTCATGGGCTTGCCTGACGTGGAACAAGCCAATGCGATCTACGTCGATACTATCGCCAGTGCGATGAGGGGTGTTTCGAACACCGAACAGCTCGAACAATATGCGAAGCAGCTTGCACCGATGGGACAGATGGGGTTGAAAATGTTCCAGAATTTCATGGAAGGTGCGGCCAGAAACGCAACGGCACCCTCAACAGGCGCAAAATCTGGCAAGGACAGTTCCGACTAGGCCATGGATACCATATTCGCGCTTTCCAGCGGGCGGGCGCCCGCCGGGATTGGCGTTATTCGCGTCAGCGGCCCGCAGGCGCGTGCAGCACTTCAGATTGTTGCCGGGGTAGTTCCGGAAGCACGCAAGGCCAGGCGCGCGGTCTTTCGCAATGTTTCACGTGAAACACTCGACGATGGACTGATCCTGTTTTTTCCAGGTCCACGCTCTGTGACGGGTGACGATCTGGCTGAATTTCACTGTCATGGTGGCCGTGCAGTGATCGCTGCCGTTGAGAGCGCACTGGCCGAGATCGATGGCTGCAGGCGAGCTGAACCGGGGGAATTCACACGGCGAGCGTTTGCTAACGGACGGATAGACCTCTCGGAAGCCGAGGGATTGGCGGACCTGCTCTCCGCAGAAACGGAGATCCAGCGCCGCAGCGCCATGGCCATGATGGGCGGGGTGCTCTCGCGCCAGGTTGAGGGGTGGCGGGAAGACCTGCTCCGTCTATCGGCGGAGGTCGAGGCCGTTCTCGACTTCGACGATGAAGATGATGTCTCGGCTCTGCCTGACAGTTTCAACTCCCGTTTGACCGCCTTGCGCGACACCGTGCGTGCTTCGCTCGATGCGCCTCATGCAGAAACCTTACGGGAGGGATTTCGGGTGGCGCTGGCAGGGCCACCCAACGCGGGAAAATCGACCCTGTTCAATGTCCTGGTGGAGAGCGAGGCCGCTATCACGGCGGAGATTGCGGGCACTACGCGCGATATCCTGACCCGGTCCGTCGCGCTGGGGGGCATCCCCTTCACCTTTGTCGATATGGCCGGCCTGCGCGATGAAAGCGGGGACCAGATCGAGGCCATCGGAATCTTGCGCGCCCATGAGGAGATTGCGAAGGCTGACCTGGTGTTGTGGCTTGGTCCTGAAGGGCATGGGCCAGATGGCGCATGGGAGATTGAGGCGAAGTCGGACCGGGATACTGCAGAACGCAAAGCGAGTGCGGTGTATCGTATCTCCGCCATGACAGGGGAGGGGATGGACGAATTGCGGCGTGCCCTTATCGAGAAAGGTCGCACCGCGATGCCGGCACCCGGTGCAGCGGCATTGAATGCCCGGCAAAGGGAACGCTTGTCCGATGCCGTCTCGTCGCTTGATGCCGCGCGAGGTGAGAGTGATCCCTTGCTGGTTGCAGAGAATTTGCGTGGAGCACGGCTTGCTTTCGATGCGCTTGTCGGACGCACATCGACGGAGGATGTTCTCGACACCCTGTTCGGTCGGTTCTGCATTGGGAAATAGCCTGTTCCACGTGGAGCAAATGCGTTAGAGGCGCGCGCATCATGCAGCACTTCGATGTGATTATTGTGGGCGGTGGGCACGCCGGGGCGGAAGCTGCGGCGGCGTCCTCACGCGCGGGTGCGAGCACGGCATTGGTGACTTTCGATGCTTCGACGCTGGGTGCGATGAGCTGTAATCCGGCAATCGGCGGGCTGGGTAAAGGGCACCTCGTGCGCGAGGTTGATGCTTTTGACGGATTGCTGGGCCGCGCCGCCGATGCGGGTGCAATTCACTACCGTATGCTCAATCGCTCCAAGGGCAGCGCAGTTCAGGGCCCCCGCGTGCAGGCGGATCGGAAGCGATTTTGCGCAGCGGTTCAGGCAATGCTCTCCAGGCAGGAAAATCTGACTGTAGTAGAGGGCGAGGCGGCAGAGCTGCTGCTTGCAGGCGCGCGGGTGCAGGGTATCAGGCTTGCCGATGGTTCGGAAATCAGGGGTGGTGCGGTGGTCCTTTGCACCGGCACTTTCCTTGGTGGCACGCTGTTTCGCGGTGAAGAGCGCTTCGATGGTGGGCGCATTGGCGAAAACTCGGCAAAGAAGCTGGCGCAGCAGCTGCGGAGTGCGCAACTGCCATTGGCAAGACTCAAGACAGGAACCCCGCCACGTCTTGATGGGCGGACGATCGACTGGGCGCGGTTGGAAGAACAACCATCCGATGCGGATCAATGGACGATGTCTCCCCTCACACAGTGTCGTGTAAACCCACAGGTGTTTTGCGCAATCACCCGCACCAATGTTCGTTCGCACGAGATTATCGCGGAAAACCTGCACCGATCGCCGCTTTTTACAGGCGCAATCGGTGCTGCCGGGCCGCGCTACTGCCCGTCCATCGAAGACAAGATTCACCGCTTTGCCGATCGTGATGGGCATCAAGTATTTCTGGAGCCGGAGGGACTGGACACCCATTTGGTCTATCCCAACGGAATCAGCACCTCGCTTCCGGTCGATGTGCAGCTAGCCATGCTTCGCACGATGGAGGGTCTGGAGCAGGTTGTAATGGAAGTTCCGGGCTATGCGGTGGAATACGACCACATAGATCCCCGTGCTCTCGGTGCTGATCTGCAGGTAAAAGCCATTCCCGGCCTATATTGTGCGGGTCAGATCAATGGCACCACCGGATACGAGGAGGCGGCGGCGCAAGGATTGTTGGCTGGCCTGAATGCGGCCTGCGCCATTCTCGGCCGACCTCACCCCGCTATGGACAGATCGAACAGCTACATGGCTGTGATGGTAGACGATCTCACGTTGCACGGGGTGAGTGAGCCCTACCGCATGCTAACCGCGCGGGCGGAATATCGTCTGCGACTGCGCGCAAACAATGCCACCTCCCGACTGACTCCGATCGCTTTGGCTGCGGGGGCAGTGGGCGGCGAACGGGCCAAATGGTTTGCTGCCCGTGAAGACGAACGTTCCACGTGGAACATTGCCTTGGCGCGACCCGTGTCGGCCGTTGAGTTGAATACCCGCGGCTTTCCTGTGAAGCGCGATGCCGGACGAAAAACGCTTGGCGAGTGGCTTGCTCTGCCTGACATTACCATGTCTGACCTCTCCCCTTGGCTTCCAGAGGGGTGTGAACCCCATTCGGCGCTGGCATCAGAACTGTCGGAAGATGCAGCCTATGCCCCTTATCTTGCGCGGCAGGAGGCTGAGCTGCGTGACCTGCGCAGCAGTGAGGCACTCGTACTGGATTCTAACTTTCCATTCGCGGAAGTGCCTGGACTGTCGAATGAAATGGTAGAGCGTTTGATTGCGGCGCAACCTCGCAATCTGGCCGCAGCGGGGCGTGTGCGCGGAATCACGCCTGCAGCACTTGCAGCCTTGCTTGTACACGCCAAACGTCGCAATCAGGCGGCATGATCGAAAATGAAGAGCAGGCGCGCGCGTTTTGCGCGCAGCATTGCGATACGGACGCGATACGCCGGCTGGAATCCTTCATTCCCATGCTGGCCGCCGAGAACGACCAACAAAACCTGGTTTCGCGATCAAGTCTGGATACAGTCTGGACCCGCCATATCGCCGATAGCCTGCAGCTGCTTGATCATGTTCCACGTGAAACAGGGCAAACCTGGCTTGATCTTGGCACTGGCGCAGGCTTTCCCGGCCTTGCGATTGCCATCGCGCGACCCGATATTCCCATCTTGCTGGTGGAATCGCGCAGGCGCCGGGTCGATTGGCTGGAGCGAGTCGCGGATCATTTCTCGCTTGAGAACTGCCGTATATTCGGTACGCGCATCGAAAGTGTGGAAACACGCGAAGTGGACGTTATCACCGCGCGTGCCTTCGCTCCGCTTGGTAAACTTCTCAAGTTATCCGCGCGCTTTTCCACACGCTCTACCACATGGTTGTTGCCGAAAGGGCGTTCGGGGGCGATTGAGTTGGCAGAACAACCGGCCGCGATTCGAGCGATGTTCCACGTGGAACAATCCGTAACCGATCCGACAGCCGGTATTCTCACCGGCAAAGGGAGTCCACCACTGCGATGATCGTCATAGCCATTGCCAACCAGAAGGGCGGGGTGGGAAAGACCACCAGCGCTATCAATATCGCAACCGCGATGGCAGCAAGTGGGTGGCGGACCCTGCTGATCGACCTTGATCCGCAGGGCAACGCGTCGACAGGCGTGGGCCTGGGTGCGGCAGAGCGCGATATGTCGAGCTATGACGTGGTAGTCGACGAAGCCTCCATTTCCGAATGTGCTGTGCAGTCCTCGATCCCGGGCCTCGATCTGCTTCCAGCTACTGTTGACCTGAGTGGGGCCGAGGTTGAGCTGGTGGGCGTAGAGGATCGGACTCACCGTTTGCGACAGGCGCTGGCCAACCACCAGGGCCACGACATCTGCTTCATCGATTGTCCACCATCACTGGGTTTGCTGACGCTGAACGCGCTTTGTGCCGCTGACACCCTGTTGGTGCCGTTACAATGTGAATTCTTTGCGCTTGAGGGACTTAGCCAGCTTTTGCAGACGGTTGAGCAGGTCCAGCAACGCTTTAATCCCGATCTTGGCATCATCGGCATCGCTCTGACCATGTTTGACCGCCGCAACCGCCTGACCGATCAGGTGTCTGACGATGTGCGCGAATGCCTGGGAGATCTGGTGTTTGAAGCCGTGATCCCGCGCAATGTGCGCCTGTCCGAAGCACCTAGCCACGGATTGCCTGCATTGATTTATGACCATTCCTGCCCCGGTAGCCGCGCTTACATGGCGCTGGCGAGAGAGCTGATCGGTCGACTGCCCGAAGAGAGGAAAGCGGCATGAGCGAAGCCAAGAAAGCCGACGCAGAGACGGCAAACCGCCCGCCGGCCGGGCGGCGCAAGCTAGGTCGCGGTCTGGGTGCCTTGATGGGCGACGTAAGGCGCGAAGAACCTTTGGTGGAGGTGCGGCCCGGAGCTGGCGGCAGTACCGGCGAAGGTTCTTCGCCTTCCGCCAGGCGTTCAGATGGCCTGGCCATGCTGGCGATTGCCGATATTGAGCCGCATCCGGATCAGCCACGCCGCCAGTTCGACGACGAAGCACTGTCCGAACTGGCCGCGTCAATCGCCTCGCGCGGGGTCATCCAGCCTGTGATTGTGCGTCCTACGGACAAAGGCCGTTATCAACTCGTTGCTGGTGAACGCCGCTGGCGCGCCTCGCAGAAGGCGCAGCTGCATGAAATCCCTGCCATAATTCGCGATCTGGACGAGCGGGACGTTATGGCGATTGCGCTGATCGAGAACATCCAGCGCGAGGATCTCAACCCCATAGAGGAGGCGCGCGCCTATCAGCGTCTAGCGGACCTTGAAGACATGACGCAGGCAGAGATCGCTGGCCTGGTCGAAAAGTCGCGTAGCCACGTTGCCAATCTCCAGCGGCTGCTTTCACTGCCGGAGGGTGTGCTTGACCACCTGGAGGCGGGGCGCCTTGATATGGGACATGGCCGTGCGCTGATCGGCCTAGAAAATGCGGACGAGCTGGCTGACAAGGCCGTGAAGGACAAGCTATCGGTCCGCGATGTTGAGAAGCTGGCCCGCAAGGCGCGCAACGGCGGTGATGCTCCTGCGCGTCGACAGGCACGCCCCCCGCGCGATCCATCGCAGGATGCCGATATCGCCGCGGTAGAAAATCACCTCGAGGAATTCCTCGGCTTGCCGGTAAAGATCACGACTGATGAAGACCCGCGTTCGGGGACCGTCACGGTACGCTTCCGTACGCTCGACCAGCTGGACCTGATCTGCCAGCGCCTGACCGGCGGCGGAATCTAAGTGAAATCAGATATTTAACGTATGACCAAGTTGCGCCGCGCAACTTCCTCTAGTCGACAGGCACGGTTTTCCCGCGCGGCTCCGGCTGCGGTTGCGGCCGGGGTGGGATAGCGCGGCGTGCCGGGCGCGGAGCGGGGGCGGGGGTCTCCACTTCCACCCATTCCTCTCGAATAGTGGTGGTGCACTCCGGTCCGTGCCGGTGCCCATGATGGCTATGCCGCGGGCGAGCAGCGCCGGTGTGCAGCATTGCTGTCGGCTGGCCATAGGTCATGTGCCCGGAATAGGTGGCATCGCCACTCATTTCGTAACGCTGAAGGTAAGCCTCGCAATAGCGGGCAGCGTATAGCTCGTTGGCGCTGACTTCGCGGATGGCCGCCTCATCGCTTCCACCATTAGCGATCGATCCGATCACGGCACCGGCGATCCCGCCAATCCCCGCACCGATCAAGGTTCCCGCCAGCCGGTCGCTGTCGGCAATCCGGTTTCCGGCGAAGCCCCCCACCGCTGCACCGAGCAGCCCCCCGATCAGCCCGCTGTCCGCATCGTCTCGATAATGGTCGCCATAGTCGTAATATCCGTCGGCATGTGTCATCAGCACCCGGCAGTCCGCCAGCCACGCATCACGCTGTGCGCGGGTGTAGCCCAGGCGGCCATTGCGTGAATGCAACGGCTCTTCGACCAGTTCGTGGCTGCCATCACTCTCGTACCAGCCACCATCTCCCAGCATCAGCACCCGGCCATCATCGCCAACGAAGCGCGCCTCGCCGCTGAAGGTGCCTGCGTAGTGCCCGTCAAGAACCTCACCGTCCGCGGTGGTGTACGTGCCGTTCCACCTGCCGTGCCAACTGTCGTCCTGCTCCCAGTTACCCTGCCATTCACCATCGTAGCCTCCGGCTGAATGGATCACGTCCATCTCCTCGATCTCATGCGAGTCGTGTTGCGCGGCGGCGGGGGCGGACAGCGCCAGCATGGCGGTTCCGGTAACAAGCAGAGTGAAACAGGTTTTCATTGCGCGGATTTCCCTCGAGCGGAATCAGGCCCCAGTGCCCGGTTAACCCCGTATTTACCGTCGGAAAACGCGAAAGTCCCAGAGGATCGCGAACGCTGTCCCGAAACGGGGCATCAGACCCGCGTGGAAAGAAGTGCAGCCAGCGCCTCAATTCCCGTCTGATCTGCGCTATCGAAACGCGCCAGATCCGGGCTGTCGAGGTCGATCACCCCCACCACCACGCCATCGCAGATGACTGGCACGACCAGTTCGGACCTGCTGCGTGCATCGCAGGCGATGTGGCCGGGAAGGCGTGAACATCTTCCACCCGCTGCGTTTGCCCCGTTTGCGCCGCCACACCGCAGACGCCAACACCCAGCGCAATACGGATGCACGCGGGCCGACCCGTAAATGGGCCAAGCACCAGTTCGCCATCAACCATGCGATAGAAGCCGGTCCAGTTGCAGTCCGGCAGGAAATCGCCAAGCAGCGCCGCCACATTGGCCATGTTGGCAATGCCGTCCGGCTCGCCTGCGGTCAGCGCATCGGCGGCGTTCAACAAATCGCGGTAGAGGTCAGCCTTGCCGACATTCGGATCGGGCGTGAAATCGAACATGGTGCCGCTGATAGCGGGCAAAGAGATTGCCGCAAAGCCGTGGCTCGCCTAATCCTTTCCGCATGAGCACTTTCAAGAAAATCCAGATCGCAATCCTGATCCTGCTGCTGCTTGCAGCGGGCATCATCTGGTACCTTTTTCAGGGAGAGCCCGCCCAGTACACGCTGGAGCAGACCACCGGAACGGAGCCGGTGCTGGCCGCACCCGATCCACAGCTGGTACCCACCGTCGATATTGCGGCACCTATCGGCTGGCCAGATGGCGCGGCGCCAGTTGCAGCCGAAGGGCTGGTGGTGAACCGCTTTGCCGAGGGGCTGGATCATCCCCGCGTCGTCTATGCCATGCCCAACGGCGATGTGCTGGTAACACTGACCCGCGCACCTGAAAGCGAAGTCTCGGGTGGCTGGCTGACCAATTTCGTTGCCGGCATTCTGTTCGACAAGGCCGGGTCTTCCGGCCCTTCGCCCGATCAACTGGTGCTGTTGCGCGATGGCGATGGCGACGGCGTTGCCGAGGAGCGCCATGTTCTGCGCGAGGACGATCTCGATTCGCCATCGGGGATCGCTTGGGCCGAGGGCAAACTCTACATCGCCAACCACAATGCAGTGCTGCGATTCGATTACGAAGAGGGCGCAAACGCTGTGACTGGCAAGCCGGAGAAGCTGGCCGACCTGCCGCCTGCCGGAAACCACTGGATGCGCAATATCATCCTCTCCGATGACGGACTGCGATTGTACGTGGCCGTAGGATCGGCTTCAAATATCGGTGAAGGCGGGATGGAAATCGAGGAGGGCCGCGCCGCCATTCACGAGATCAATCTGGAAACCGGATCGGCTCGTATTTACGGTGCCGGCCTGCGCAATCCCAATGGCATGGCATTCAACCCGTGGACCGGTGAGCTTTGGACTACTGTGAATGAGCGGGACATGCTCGGCTCTGATCTGGTGCCCGATTACATGTCGAATGTTCCGATTGGCGTGCATTACGGCTGGCCGTGGGTTTACTACAACGATGTGGTGGACGAGCGCGTGGAATCGCGCATGCCGCGCTACCTCACCGAATACACCCGCACACCGCAATTCGCACTGGGCGCGCACGTTGCGCCGCTGGGCCTGGTGTTCACCGAAGGCGGCGCGAGAATGGGCGAGGCCTTTGGACAAGGCGCGTTTGTTGCTCGCCATGGATCGTGGAACCGCATTCCGCCCGCAGGATATGATGTGGTGTTTGTGGAGTTCGACGATCGCGGCAATCCGGTGGGCGAACCGCGCACCGTGCTGGAGCCATTCCTGGCGGGCGAGGGCGAAACTTATGGCCGCCCGACCTGGGTGGAATGGGATGGCACCGGTGCCTTGCTGGTGAGTGACGACACCGCAGGCATCATCTGGCGTATCGTCAGCCCCGATGCGGAAGGCGCCACCGCGATCGAACGTGTGCGCAGTGAACGCCTTCCCGCCCGCAGCCGCTTGGTCGACGATCCGGCCCGCGCTTTTGAGGAGGGCGCGCTGAACCCCGGCGACATCGGGATGTAGGCGTTAGCCGAGGGGCTT
>MDTG01263069.1_pt1 | contig 41165 bp, 38 predicted proteins | sample 811421 | NCBI WGS metagenome assembly MDTG01 (sample SAMN05326645, study PRJNA326480) | marine metagenome | isolation source: seawater | place: Pacific Ocean: South East | collected 2011 | reverse complement strand
GAGGTCGAGCGCGCCGAGGCCGCCGCCCGCGAGCGCGCCGATCAGGCTCTGCGCGCGATCGAGGCCTACGGGCGCGGCTACCAGCCCCCGCCCACCCGGGACAGCGATCGGGCGCTGGCGCGCCAGCGCCTGGCCGGACCGCTCCGCCCGCGGCGCGAGCGGCGCCTGAGTCGGCGCCAGGCCCGCCTGGAGCTGCTCTCCTTCCGCGCCGCGATCCAGCGCCGCCTGGCGCAGCTCGACCCCCTGCGGGGCCGCGAGGAGCCGGAGCCCGCGCAGCCCCAGCGCCGCGAGCGGCTCCAGCTGGCGATCTACAAGGTCGCCGACCTGCTGGTGCCGGCCCCCGACCACGTCGCCCCGACCGTGGGCCTGACCATGGGCTCGGGCGAGGTCAGCGACTTCAGCGACGACAACAACCAGCCCGTGCTCGAGGCGGACCGCCTGATCGAGCTGATCGAGGCCGAGCTGGGCGACGAGTCCGAGCGCGGCAGCGTCGAGTTCAGCAGCAACCGCCTGGTCGTGCGCAAGCCCGCCGCCGACCACGCGCGGATCCGCGGCCTGCTCGAGCGCCTGCGCGGCGCCCGCCGCGGCCAGCTCCTGGTCGACCTGCGCTTCTACCGCATGCCCCGCGCGGTGTTCGCCCGCCTGGCCCCGCACGCCCAGGCCCTGCGGGACGAGGACGAGCAGGCCTTGGCCCGGGCGGTCGCCGCCAAGGAGGTGACCCTCGTCGGTCGCCAGCGGATCGTGGCCCGCGACGGCCAGCAGGTCGTCGTCCGCCAGGGCGGCAGCCGCGCGCTGGTCGGCGACCTCGACGTCAACCAGACCGGGGTCGTCCCCGTGCTGAACCCCGTCGTCCGCAACGTCAACGAGGGGCTGGTCCTCGAGCTGCGCGGCATGATCGACCGCAGCCGCGGGCAGGTGCAGCTCGACCTGGCCCTGACCCAGGCCAAGCTGGCCGGGACCGAGGTCCGCAAGCTGGCCGGCGTCGAGCTCGAGCTGCCGAGCCTGGCCCTGACCCGCACCGCGGCCACCTTGCTCTCCCCCCTCGGTCGAGGCGCCCTCGGCGCCGGCAGCTTCGCCGCCGGCGAGAGCGAGGGCCTGATCGTCTACGCCCGCGCAACCCTCAGCCAGAACCGGCGCTAAGCATGACCCCGCGAAACACCTCCCTCCTGCCCGCCCTCGCCCTGCTGAGCTGCGCCCTGCTGGGTGGGGCTCCGGCCCACGCCCAGGAGACCCGCGCCCAGGAGATCGCCCGCCTCGAGAAGCTGCTCGAGCAGGTCGAGGGCGCCCTGCAGGAGCTCGACGAGGTCGCCGCTCCCAAGCAGGTGTGGGTCGAATACGACCTGCGCACGCTCCTCAAGGCGAGCGTGGATCGCCTCGCGCCCTCCATGGCCCTCCCGACCCCCGACGCAGGCATGCAGACCGCGGCGGGTGGGAAGGGCGCGGCGGGCGGCGCCTTCAGCTTCGAGGAGAGCGAGGAGCCTGCCGGCCCCCTCGACCCCGACCAGATCGTGGAGCTGGTCTCGGCCAGCTTCCTCCGCGCGCACCCCGCCGAGCTGCAGATCCACAACGGCTTCCTCCAGCTGCGCACCAGCGCCGCCAACCACGCCCTGGCCCGCAAGGTCCTCGACGGCCTGCACGCGGACCGCCAGCGCCGGCTGCAGCTCGAGGTCGGCGTCTACAGCCTGCCGCGCGAGCTGCAGGAGGCCCTCGAGCAGGCCAGCCTGCGCGCCGACGGCGTGCTCCCGCCCCAGATCCTGACGCGCCTCGACGCCGCGGTCGCGGCGGGCAAGGCCAAGCTGATCGACGGCGCGCTCCTGAGCAGCGCCGGCGAGCAGACGGTCTACTTCCACCGCGGGCTGGAGCGCAGCTACGTGGCCAGCTTCGAGCGCAGCTCGGGCGGCACCGGCAGCGTGGTCGAGACCGTCAGCAAGCCCCTGATCGAGGTCCTGCGCACCGGGGTGGCCCTGGAGGTTCGCAGCACCCCCCTCGAGCGCGGGGTAATGCTCGACCTGCGCTGCACTCGCTCGCAGCTGATCGAGTCGTCCCGCCGCGCGACGCCCTACGGCTCGATCGACGTGCCGCGCCTGAAGCTGACGGCGACCCGGACCTCGACCCGGCTGGGCAGCGGCGACGGGCTGCTGCTCTCGGCGGCCCGCGAGGAGGCCTCCGGGAAGGGCGAGGACAAGCGCGCCGAGCAGAGCACGGTGATCGTGCTGCGGCCGCACGGGCTCCGCTAGGCGCCCCGTATGCTTGGGGGCCATGAGGTTGGTCCCCGAGCATCCCGCCGACGACCTGGTCGCCCTCGATCAGGACCACCCCGGCTTCCGCGACGCCGAGTATCGGGCCCGCCGCAACGCGATCGCGCGGATCGCGCTCGACTACCGCGGCGGGCCGGTGCCGGCCGCGGAGTATTCCCCCGACGAGCACGCCGTGTGGCGCCGCGTGCAGGAGGTCCTTCGCCCGCAGCACCTCGAGCGCGCCTGCCAGGCCTACCTGGACGCGACCGCGCGCCTGGAGCTGCCCGAGGAGCGGATCCCGCAGCTGCACGAGCTGAACCCGCGCCTGAGCGCGGCCACCGGCTTTCGGATGCTGCCCGTCGCGGGGCTGGTCACGGCCAAGACCTTCCTGGGGCACCTCGGCAGCCGGATCTTCCTCTCGACCCAGTACATCCGCCACGCCAGCGCCCCGCTCTACACGCCCGAGCCCGACGTGGTCCACGAGCTGATCGGGCACGCCGCGACCCTCCTCGACGAGGAGGTCGCGGCCTTGAGCGAGCGCCTCGGCCAGGCGGCGCTGGTCGCCGACGAGGCCGGGGTCGCCGAGCTCGAGCGCGTCTACTGGTACACGCTCGAGTTCGGCGCGGTCGAGGAGGCGGGCGAGGTCAAGGCCTTCGGCGCGGGCCTGCTCAGCTCGAGCGGCGAGCTGGCGCGCTTCCGCAGCGAGGCCGAGCTCTTGCCCTTCGACCTCGAGCGCATGGCCCGGACCGACTACGACCCGACCGACTACCAGCCCCAGATCTACGTGGCGCCCTCCTTCGCGGCGCTGATCGAGGGCGTCTCGGCCTGGTGCGCGGCGCGCTTCCCCGGCTGAGGCGAGCGCGTAGATCAATGGCCTGAGCCGCCTTGATGTCCCCTGGGGGGCGCCCTACGGTCCAGGGCGTCGAGGGGGAATCCATGTCCAACGACCCGCCCGTTCGCCGCGCTCGCCTGACCGAGGCCGAGGGCTGCGCTCTGCTCAAGGTCCGCTTCAGCGAGGCGGGCTACGCGATCCAGGAGCACGTGGCCTTCCAGGAGGAGGGCGTCGAGGTCGTGCTCGACGGCTACGACCCCGAGGCGCGCGTCGGCTATGAATACCTGACGACCGCGGCCGGCGACCGCGAGGAGTTCACCCCCGAGGTCGTGGGCGCCCTCGAGGCGCGGATGCGCAAGGGCGAGCTCTTCCTGTTCCTGATCGACGAAATGGAGGTCGACGCGCGCGGGCTCTCGCTCGCGGCCGAGCGCTTCCTGCTCGCGGTCGAGCGAATGAAGGGCGGCGCGCAGTGAGCAAGGGCGTGTGGGAGTGGCTGCGCGCGGCCGACGACGCGCTCGCGGTCCTGCGCGAGCAGCGGCGGCGCTTCGACGAGGCCTACAGCGAGCACCGCGCCCTCGAGCGGCGCTTCGACGACGCGCTGCCCGACCAGCTCGAGTCGGTCCTCGACGGGCTGCTCAGCGAGGGGGTGCTCAACGCGAGCTGCGTCGACGCGGCGGCGAAGCAGATCGGCTGCCAGGAGCTGGTCGGCTTCGACCCCTTCGGCGCGATCACCGCCAAGAAGGGTGAGCTCCAGCGCGAGCTCGACGAGCTCGAGCAGGGCGAGGTGTGGCCCCTGATCGACAAGGAGCTGGCCCAGCTCGAGGCCGCCCTCGAGGAGCAGCAGGAGGCCCTCCGCCCGAGCAAGCGCTTCGTGCGTCGCGCCACGCACGAGCGGCTCGAGACTTTGCTCGACAACGGCTACGGGACCGAGGCCTACGACGTGGCCTGGTGGCGCATGTCCTACTACTCGGACTGGAAGGCGGGCGACGAGATCCTCGAGGGCTACCCGGATCACGAAGAGTGGGGTCCCTGGCTGGAGGAGTACCGCTACCACGTCAACGAGGTGGCTCGCCTCGAGGCCGAGGTCGAGCAGCTCGACGAGCGGGTGGCGCTCATGAGGCGCGTCCAGCGCGACCACTTCGAGCTCAGCCAGCGCCTGCTCGGGGTCGAGGCCGAGGTCGGCCACTACGTGCGCGACACCCTCAAGGCCAGCCTGGCCCGCAGCGGGCCCTCGGCCTTCAGCGGCCTGGCCGCGGGGGCGGAGCACGAGCTGGCGGCCAAGCGCTGGGCCGGGATCGGCAAGCAGCTCCAATACCTGCAGGAGCTGCGCGAGAACCAGCTCGAGCCCTTCGGCGAGGGGATCGCGCGCCAGATCGCGAAGCTGGAGCGCAAGTCGATCAAGTACCGCCGCCCCAAGAAGGCGCACACGCGCTTCAGCGAGGACGAGTTCCAGCGGACCTTCAAGGACCGCCGGCCCAAGTACGCCAAGTTCTGGAAGTCCTACGAGCGCTCCTTCGCCGCGATCCGCGACTTCGAGCGCTACGAATACGGCTCCTTCGAGGACCGCTTCCTGTGGTGGGACCTGATGGGCGAGGGCCGGGTCAGGAACCGCTTCAGCCCCGAGGTCGAGGAGTTCTACGAGGAGTATCCCGACTACACCTGGGAGACCCCCTGGGAGGACGACTACGACGACGAGTCCTACGCCGCCGCCGCCGTGGTCGAGGCCGACGGCTACGAGCAAGAGCTCTGGGACGGCTCGTAGTGCTGCGCGCGAGAGGTTCATGGTCCGCTCGAGGGGGTCCTTGGAGCGCAGCGCTACGGTGTCTTCTGGGGGGGCTGCGCCCCCCCAGACCCCCCCTCTTGGCGGGGCTCCGTTCCGACCGCGCGCCAGCACTAGCTGGCGCCCGGGTGTCCTGCCCGTTCAAGAGCCCCTCAGGGGCGCCACCTAGTAAGGCGCGCTGGCTGTCGCTCGCGAGCGGGGGGCGCAGCCGGAGCGGGGCTGCGGAGGTGAACCGCCATGCGTGAGAAGCGCAGGCTCCGCGTCGTCAACTACGCAGTGAACGGGCGGGGGGTCGGGCACCTGACCCGGCTGACGGCGATCAACCGCTGGCTGCGGCGCTACGCGGCCTACTGCGGGGTCCGGGCCGAGATCTACTTCCTGACCTCGAGCGAGGCGGACGGGCTGCTGTTCCAGGAGGGCTTCGCGAGCTTCAAGCTGCCGAGCAAGACCGTGGTCAAGGAGACCGCGATCCACAAGCAGACCTACCTGGCCCTGGCCAAGCAGTGGGTGTGGCACTCGCTCGGGCTGCTGCGGCCCGACCTCTTGATCGTGGACACCTTCCCGCGCGGGTCCTTCGGCGAGCTGCTCTCGGCCCTCGACCTGGCCAAGCACAAGGCGTTCATTTACCGCCCGCTCAAGGCCTCCTACGCGGCGCGGCCCGACTTCCAGGCCATGCTCCCCCTCTACGACTCGATCCTGGTGCCCGACTACGAGGAGCACGCGCCGGGGCTCGCGCCGCCGCGGGTCCGCCAGCGGATCGAGCACACCGGGCCCGTGGTGTGCCGCGAGCGGGTCGAGCTCCTGGCCCGCGACGAGGCGCGCGGGCAGCTGGGCGTGGGGGAGCAGCTCTGCGTCTACGTCTCGGCCGGCGGCGGGGGCGACCCGACCAGCGAGGACTCGCTGACGCGCGTGCTCGACGCGCTGGCCGGGCAGGAGGGCCTACACCTCGTGATCGGCGCGGGCCCGCTCTATCGCGGCCGTCGCCAGCACGGGCCCGGGGTGACCTGGCTCGGGCACCAGCGCGCGATCGAGCTGATGCCTGGCTTCGACCTCGCGATCTCGGCCGGGGGCTACAACTCCTTCTTCGAGCTGATGCACGTCGGGGTGCCGGCGCTCTTCTTGCCCCAGGACAAGGTCGCCGACGAGCAGGACGTGCGCGCCGAGCGGGCCGTCGCGGCCGGCGCGGCGCGGGTCCTGCCGGCTCCCAGCGGCGACGAGGCGGCGGACGGGGCTGCGATCCGCGCCGCCGTCGACGAGCTGCGCGACCCCGAGCTGCGCGCGGCGATGTCCGCGGCGGCCCGCGAGCTGGTGCCGAGCAACCACGCGCGCGAGGCGGCGGCCGAGCTGCTGCGGCTGGCCCTGCCGCCGGCGGCGGTCGAGGCGGCCGAGGAGGCGATCGACGACGCGCTCCTGGCGGAGGCGCGCCGGAGCGGGCTCGAGCTCTCGATCTTCTTCGAGGTCATGGAGGTCCTCGACCCGCGCCCGCGCGAGGAGCTGGACGCCGACGCGGCTTGCGAGGCGAGCCAGCACGCGGTCGAGCTGCTGCGGCACATGGACCGGCTGGGGGTGCCGCTGGCGGCCGCTCGACGCGTGATCGACCCCTTGGCCCGCAAGCTGGTCAGCGCAGGCCCGGCGGCGCGGGCCGAGCTGGCGCGGAGCGCGCTGGACGCCTTCGCTCCCTTCGGCGACTGGGCCGGGGCGGCCATGGTCGTGCGCACCCTGCGCAACGAGCGCGAGCTCGAGGGCGAGGGGCTCGCGCGCGCGCTGGGGCGCTTCCTCGCGGTCCTGCGTGACGAGGGGCAGACCCTCTACCAAGGGCTCGAGCGCCTGGGCGCGGTCCAGGGCGTGGAGGAGGACCTGCCGACCAACCGCGAGCTGCTCGCGCGCGCGAGCGCGCCGGCGGTCACGAGCGAGGGCGGGGCGTGAAGCCGGACCTCGGGCTGCTGGGGCTGGACGCGGGCACGCCCCTGGTCGGGCCGCGCTCGATCCATATCGACGTGACCAACGCCTGCAACACCAACTGCGTGACCTGCTGGGATCACTCGCCCCACTTGGACGAGCCCCGCTCGGCGGCTTGGAAGCGGCAGCGGGTCAGCGTCGAGCAGGTCGAGCGCCTGCTCGACGACGCGCGCTCGCTCTCGGCGCTGGAGGCGGTCGTGATCTCGGGCATGGGCGACCCCTTCACGCACCCCGAGATCTACGCCCTGATCGAGGCGGTCAAGTCGCGCGGGCTGAGCCTCACGATCATTACGAACCTGATCCCGGCCGACCCCGAGCGGATCCTGGCGCTCGAGGTCGACCAGCTGCTGATCGGGATCCACGCCGCGAGCGAGGAGGCCTACCGCGCCTTTCATCCCAGCTTCCGCAGCGACGAGTGGGAGCGCCTGCACGCCATGCTGGCGCGCTTCCAGGCGGCCGGGCGGCGCTACAAGCACGTCCAGGTGATCTGCCGCGAGAACGCGCACGAGCTGGTCGGCATGATCGAGCTCGCCGCGCGCTACGAGGCCGAGCGGGTCAACTTCAAGCTGGCCGGGCTCAAGCACGGGACCGAGGCCGTGCGGATCACGGACGAGCAGCGGCGGCGGCTGGTCGAGGACGACGTGTCCCGCGCCTGGCAGCTCGCCGACCGGCTCGGCGTCCGCCACAACCTGGAGGTGTTCGGCGAGCAGCTCGCGGCCGGCGGCGCGGCCACGGCGCCGATCGAGGAGATCGGCTGCTTCATGGGCTACGTCTACGCGCGGATCCTGGTCGACGGGACGGTCCTCTTCTGCTGCAACACCGACGTCGTGGTCGGGAACCTGAGCGAGGCCTCGTTCTCGCAGCTGTGGCGCGGTCGGGCCTGGCAGGCGCTGCGCGAGCGAATGAGCCAGGGCGACTACTTCGCGAGCTGCTCGCAGTGCGGCAAGCTGAACCAGAACGTGAAGCTGGCCCGCCGCTTCGAGGCCCGCTTCGGGCGCGAGCGCTACCTGCAGGTCACGGGCCAGGCGGGCCGGCGCAAGCTGCCGGTGGCCCCGTGAGGGCGCTCCCGAGCGCGCGGCCGGCGAGCCCGCGGCGGACCCGCACCCAGCGGCGCCGGCCTACGATCGAGTGGCAGGTGTGCGGGGTCTGCAACTACGACTGCAGCTACTGCATTCAGAGCAAGAAGTATCGCGTCGGCCACCCGACGCCGGCCGAGGTCGAGCGCTTCCTGGCCTTCTTCCGCGCCTTGCCGGGGGCCTGGGAGATCAAGACCACGGGCGGCGAGCCCTTCGCCTTCCGCGACTTCACCCGCCGGATCGTGCCGGGCCTGATCGAGGACACGCGGCACACGCTCTCGACCCTGACCAACCTCTCGGCGCCGCTCCCGATCCTGCTGGACTTCGCCGAGCAGACCCGCGGCCGGCTGGGGATCGTCTCGGCCAGCCTGCACCTCGAGTTCACGACGCCCGAGGAGTTCGTGAGCAAGGCGCTGGCCCTGCGCGAGGCCATGGACGAGCGCGCGAGCCTGGTCGTCAACGAGGTGGTGGTCCCGGGCCGGCTGGACGAGGTCGAGCGCGCCCGGCGCCTGGTCGAGGAGGCCGGCCTGCGCTGGTTCCCGCAGATCCTCAAGACCAAGCAAGGCACCCACGACTACGGCGCCGAGGCCGAGCGCGTCGAGGTGCTGACCGGCAGCGACCCCGACCCGCGCCGGGCCAACCTCGCGCCGAGCTACCAGGGGCAGCTCTGCTGGACCGGGGTGGAGTACTTCGTCCTGACCCAGCAAGGCGAAGCCTGGAGCTGCCGCACCGCCAAGCGCCACGGCCAGGGCTACCTGGGCAACGCCCTGAGCGGCACCGTCGAGCTGCGCGCGGCGCCCCTGCCCTGTCCCTACGAGATCTGCCCCTGCACGACCCCCGCCAACCGCGGCATGATCGAAGGCGTGGGGCTGGGGGAGGAGCGCTAGTGGTCGCTTGGGCAGAGGCACGAGCGAAGGCGAGTCGGGCGCGTCGCTGGACCGCAGAGACGCAGAGGACGCAGAGGTTTCGCAGAGGGGCGCCAAGGCCAGCGGAGGCGCGGCGGGCGTTGCCCGGGGAGGTAGGGAGCTCTCGCTCCAGCTCCTCAAAGTCCCAGAGCTCCCTCTGCCACGCCCGCCGCGCTCTCGGCGCACCGTGGCGCTCTCTGCGCTCTCTGCGCGCCCTCTGCGCCTCTGCGTTTCTTCGCCCGTCCTGCCCGCTCTCGCTGCGCGAGCGCCCCTAGTGCCGCGCCCGCTCCCCCACGCGCGCCCCAAGCCTCCGCCGGCGCCGCCGCGCCCCGCCGAGGGCGTCGTGAGCTGGAACCTGAACACGGCCTGCAACTACCGCTGCAGCTACTGCACCCAGCGCTTCAAGGAGGACCGCGGGCGCTGGGCGCGCGACACGCCCCGCTTCCTGGCCGCCTTCGCCAGGCTGGAGGGGCGCTGGGAGATCAAGATCTCGGGCGGCGAGCCCTTCGTGCACCCGACCCTGAACGAGATCGTGCGCGGCCTGGCGGAGCTGGGGCACCGGGTCTCGATCGTGACCAACTTCTCGGCCAAGCGCGACAAGCTGGCGAGCTTCGTCGAGGCCGCCGGGGGGCGGGTCGGGATCTTCAGCTGCAGCCTGCACCTCGAGTACGTCGAGGACCTGAGCGAGTTCGCCGAGCGCCTGAGCTGGCTGCGCGGCGAGCTGCTGGCGGCGGCCGACCCCGAGCTGCCGGCGCCCGAGGTGTGCGTGACCTCGGTCGCGACCCGCGAGGTGCTCCCGCGCCTGCCCGAGGTAGCCGAGGTGTTCCGCGCCGCGGACCTGCGCTTCAAGGTCCAGCCCGAGAAGCAGAACCGGGACGTGATCCGCTACACGCCCGAGGAGGAGCAGCAGCTGCTCGCCCTGGGCGGGCACAACCTGACCGGCCAGATCGCGCACGGCTTCTTGGGCGCGCCCTGCTGGGCGGGGAGCCGCTACTTCATTCTGGACGACGAGGGGACGGCCTATCGCTGCTACCCCGCGCGTCGCTACAAGGTCGAGCGCATGGGCAGCTTCCTGAGCGAGGGCTTCCGCCTCGCTGACGAAGCAGAGACCTGCCTCTATCGTTATTGCAACTGCACCGTCCCGATCGCGCGCGGCATGATGCCTCGCGCGCCAGGAGGCTGACCCGTGGCGATGAAATACAAGACCTTCCGCGCGCTCGTGGTCGGGGCGGCGCTGCTGCTCGTGATCGCTGGTGGCTTCCTGCTCCTGCAAATGGTCGGGCGAAGCAGCCCAGGGCCGAGTCACCCCGACTCCCTGGCAGACCCTGAGAGCGACGAGCCGCTCGGGATCCAGCCCGTCCCGCGGGAGGACCCGCATGGCCCCGTCCGGCCCGGACCCGAAGGACCTGGACCAGCCAGCTCCGGAGGGCCCTCGGACTGGACGGCCAAGGTCCTGGCGCGGGTCCCGACCGGGATCAGCGGCAAGAAGGCCAAGGACGTGTTCAAGAGCGAGCCCTTCAAGCTCAGCCTCTACGCCGACGGCGGGGACGGGCGGGTCAACCGGCTCAAGGTCGACCTCGACCGCGACGGCCAGTGGGACGAGAAGTGGAGCTTCCCCACCCCGGGCAGCGTGGCCGAGTGCAAGCGCCAGGTCTCGAGCGACGACGACGGGGAGACCTACGACAAGGAGTTCGTGCTCACGAGCGGCGGGACCTGGCAGCCCAAGGGCGGCAGCGAGGTTCCGGCAGAGGAGCCGCCGCCGGCGGACGCGGGCGCGGCCCAGGGCGACCTGAGCTCCCTGCGCGCCATGGACAGCAAGATCCTCGCCAAGATCCAGGCGGGGATCTCGGGCAAGAAGGAGAAGGACCCCTGGTCCAAGAGCTGGAAGGTCAACCTCTACGCCGACGGCGGCGACGGGCAGGTCAACCGGCTCAAGATCGATCTCGACCGCGACGGCAAGTGGGACGAGAAGTGGACGATCGAGGAGGGCGGCGCCAAGGTGAAGCGCCAGGTCAGCTCCGGCGACGACGACACCCTCTACGACCGCGAGTACCGCCTGCGGGGCCGCAAGTGGGCGGTGAAGAACTAGGGCCGAGTTCTCACGCGCTCGAAGTCGCTAGGCTGCAGTCGTGGACGAGGACCTGCGCAGGTTGACCCGGTGTGGTTCGGGAGGAGTCGGAGACTTCGCCCGCGTGCTACTCGAGCGCATCCGCTCTGGCGAGCTTGCGCGAGAGCGCGTGGTGTTGGCCGCCGCGCTGGGGGACCTCTCCTCGGGCCAATTGGTGCCTGAGCCTGGCCGCCTTGCTGACGCTCTGGGGGTCTGCGGCAAACCTGCATTCGTAAGAGCCTTCGTCGCGATCGCGCGCTCTGATCTGGACCAGTTGGGTTTGCCTGCCATGAGGGGTCACCTTAGTGAGGAGTTCGGCGACGAACTCGAGGCGCATTACCAAGCTGCTCTCCAAGCGATTGAGGGAGCTGAGGAGTGGGTGCACTGTCCCTGTCCACGCCACCTGGCCGTCGCTCACGAAGCTGGAAACGCCGGTCAGTGGGCCTTCGATCGGTTGAGGGGGTGGCCCGAGGTGGCGGAGCCCACGATCAAGCACGGTTGCTTCGAGTTGCCTGGCTATGCGGCCATGTCGAATCTGGACTTTTCGCTCCGGCTCTTCCCTGACCTGGTCGAACAACGCGGTCTCGAGTCTCCCGAGGGTGGTGAGCTCCTCGAGAAGCTAGCGCTGGAGTTGGTCCCTTGGGCATTGGGAAGCGGGGACCCCTTGGCAGATCGTGTCACGGCTCGCGCGCGGGCTGGAGCAGATCAGGACTTCTCTAGCCACGCCTGATAGGCCTCGCTCGCGCGGAGCGCCTTCAGGTTGGGCAGCGGGCCGAGCGCGTCGAGCTCGAGGCCCAGCTCGCGCAGGGCGCGCAGGGCCTCGACGGCGTCGGGCCAGCGCTGGCTGACCAGCGCGACCAGGAGCGCGCTCTGGAGCACGTAGGGGTCGCGGGGGAGCTCGGCGCGCGCGCTGGCGACCAGCTCGCGGGCGCGCTCGGCGCGGCCGGCGCTGAGGTGGACGCGGGCGCGGAGGGCGTCCACGGCGGGGTCGCCGCCGACGCGCTCGGAGAGGCGGTCGAGCAGGGCCAGGGCCGGCTCGTCCTGGCCGCGGCGCCAGTGGAAGCCGAAGCTCGAGAGGTCGGCCTCGGCCCCTGGGTCGCTCGCGGCCTCGAGCGCGTCGAGGGCGGCGTCGAAGGCGGCCTCGCCCTCCTCGCCCTTCAGCTCGGCGGCGGCGCGGAGGCGCATGCGCAGGAGCTCGGGGTCGGCGCGCAGCTCGGCGGGGGCGCGCTCGCAGCGGGAGGCGGCGTCGCGGAAGCGGCCTTGCGCGATCAGGCCGCCGACCTCGCGCAGGAGGGCGCGCAGGGCGGGCGGCTTCTCGCGGCGGAGGGTGTCGACGAAGCTCGTCCCGCCGAGGAGCGAGACCAGGTCGACCACGATCACGCGGCCGAGCGAGTCGCGGCGCAGGTCGAGGCGGAGGTAGCCCAGGCCGCGCCCGGACATGCGCAGCCAGAGGGCCGGGCGCGGGCCGGTCTGGCGGCGGACGACCGAGAAGCGGCCCTGGGGGCCGATCTGATCGGCGAGGCGGGCCAGGTAGCCGGGGATCCCGCCGGCGAAGGAGTGGGCCAGGCGCTTGACCCGCTCGGGGCTGGGGTCGGTGCCCTTGAGCGCGTAGGTGACGATCGCGTGGGTCGAGAGGCGCCCGCGCAGCAGGCCGAGGTCGCCCTGGGAGAGCGAGCGCTCGAGGTCGGCCGCGAAGCGCTCGACCTCGGCGTCGGCGGGGAGCCCGAGGTCGAAGCGGCGCCCCTCGAAGGCGAGCAGGCCGACCGCGCTGACGAGGAGCAAGCCCAGGACCCCTGCCCGGGCCACGATCGAGCCACGCCCGATCCGCCGCTCGTCGTAGATGCCTAGCTGCACCTCACGACGTTACGGCGCGAGGGGCTCCGCTCCCAGTCTTCCCTGGCTGCCTAGTGGGTCTCAGCCCTCGTCGCCGAGCAGGCGGCCGAGGGCGCTGACCAGGTCGCTCGCGCTGATGATCCCGATCGGCTTGTCCTCGCCGTCGAGGACGACCACGCGGTTGACCGAGCGCCCGCTCATGAGCTGGCACACCTCGCTGAGCGGGGTGTGGGGGCCGCAGGAGATCACGGGGCTGGACATGATGTCGCGGATCGGGCGCTGGAGCAGGACTTCGGTCGTGGCCGCGGGGCCGCGCTGCATGTCGAGGAGCATCGCGATCGCGGGGCGCTTGCTGAGGCCCGCGAACTCGGAGCTGAAGTCGCCCTCGCGCTGCGCGCAGGCCAGCGCGCGCAGGGAGTCGGTCTGCGAGACGAGGCCTACCACCTGGCCGGCGGCGCTGACGACCGGGTAGCCGCCGAAGTCGCCCGGGCGGAGCATGTCGACGAGCTGCTTGATCCGGCAGTCCTCGGTCAGGGTGCGGACCGGGGTGGTCATGACGTCGGACGCCAGCATGGGTTCCTCCTCGCTGAGGACGCCAGCCTAGCGAAGTTTGGCCGGGGGCGATGGATGGCTCGTCAAGGACGACGACCCGGAGAGGCTTGCCCCCTTGCGCAGCCATCGCATAGGCTTTAACCCCCTTAGGGAGGGACGGATGAAGCGAGCTGTATTCGCGGCTCTGGTGGCGTTGGCCGCCGGGTGCAACAGCACGAGCGGACCCCAGGCCGGGGGCGAGTCCATCGCCCCGGCGACCGAGCAGGCCATGACGGTCCGGGTCGACGTGCAGGACGCGGGCCAGCCCGCCCTGCGCGGGACCCTCTGGGTCGCCCCCGAGCTGCGCGAGCGGGTCCTGGTGCGCCTCTCGGACGACGCCGAGCCCACCCTCCGCTAGTGGGGGAGCCCCAGGACGCGGCCGGCTGGTGGGCCAAGGCCCAGGAGGCCCTCGAGGCCGGAGAGGGCAACGAGATCCTCGACTGCACCCAGAAGGTGCTCGAGCACGACGCCAACCACGACGAAGCCAAGAAGCTGCGCGTGATGGTCCTGATGCAGGTCGTGCCCCTGCTCGAGGAGGCCGGCAAGTGGGAGCGCATGCTCGCGACGGGGAGCGAAATGCGGCTGCTCGACCCGAGCAACCCCGTCGGCGGCATGGTCGAGGCGGGCGCCCAGCTGGAGCTGGACCAGCTGGAGGCCTGCGAGGAGACCGTCGTCGAGCTGCTGGAGCAGTTTCCCGAGGAGGGGCACCTCCACTACCTGCGCGCGACCTCGCTCCTGCGCCGTGAGCGCTACGGCGACGCGGTCCCCCACTTCGAGCGGACGGTCGAGCTCGACCCGACCCACGGCGAGGCGCTGCTCAACTGGGGCATGTGCCTCGACGAGCAGGGCGACTCGGAGGCGGCCCTCGCCGTCTACGACCGCGCGCTGGAGCTGATCCCCGACATCGTGTTCCTGCACGGCAACCGCGGCAACAGCCTGCGCAACCTCGGCCGGCACGAGGAGGCGCTCCAGTCCTACGAGCGCGCGCTCGAGCTGGCTCCGGGTGACTTCCACAACGGGCGCCTGCGGGCCGAGGTCCTGACCGAGCTCGGCCGCTACGACGAGGCGATCGCTGCCTGTCTGGAGCTCTCCGGCGTGAGCGAGGCGGACTACCGCGCCAACGACTCGCTGCCGAGCCTGGACGAGGGCGAAATGGCCGCCATGTCGCTCTGCGTGCTGCTGCGCAGCGGGCCCAACAGCCTGCGCCAGGTCATGGGCGCCTAGCGCACGAGCGCGCTGACCGACTAGGTGTTGGTCGGCGTCTCGTCCCAGTCGTTGTCGGGGCTGCGGCCTGCCAGCCAGCTCAGGGCGTAGTGCCGCTCGACCGCGAGCGAGGCCAGCGAGCCGAACTCCTGGCCCAGCTCCTGGTAGGGCGTGTCCCCTACGAGGAGGTCGCCGTCGCGGACTTGCTCGGGCGTGATCACGCCTTCTCCGAGGGCCGCCTCGATCGCGCGACCCACCGTGCCCGCGAAGGTGTCTCCGGGCGGCGGCGTGGCCCCCTGCAGGCGGAGCAAGCGGGTCCGCGCGCGCCAGTTCCAGAAGCCCGCGCGGCGCAGCTCGAGCTCGAGGCTCGCCTCGTCGCGCAGCTCGGCGCCGGCCAGGAGCTCGGCGTGGGGCTTGCCGAGGCCCGCCTGGGGCAGGACCTGGGCCGCGGCCGCGGGCGAGGTGTAGGGCGGCAGCTCGAGCCTGCCCACGCCCCACAGGAGCGCGGTGATCGCCTCGATCCGAAACAGGGCCTCGAAGGCCTCGCCCTGCTCCCAACCGCCGAGCGGGCGCGCGGCCAGCTCGGCTTCGCGCGCGGAGAGCTCACCGCCCGAGAGCTCGAGCTTGCTCGCCAGGCCGGCGTGCTTCTCGCGCGCCACGTCCGGCAGCTCGCCGCCCTGGTTGAGGTGCATTTCGACGTTGGCGCGCCACACGTGCGCGCCGAGCGCGGCGATCCGGCCGATCGCCTGGCCGAGGTCGGGACGGCTCACGCTGACTCCCCTAGCTGCGGTAGTCCGCGTTGATCCGAATGTAGTCGTGGGTCAGGTCGCAGGTCCAAACCCGCGCCTGGCCGAAGGCGATCCCCACGTCGACCGAGATCTCGAGCTCGCGCTGCTTCATGTAGGCCGCGGCGGCCTCCTCGCTGTAGCCCGGGGCGCGCTGGCCGTGGGTCGCGACGAGGTGCTCGCCGAAGCGGATCTCGAGCCGGTCGCGATCGGCGGCCTCGCCGGACTTGCCCACGGCCATCACCACCCGGCCCCAGTTGGGGTCCTCGCCCGCGATCGCGGCCTTGAGGATCGGCGAGTTGGCCAGGGTCATGGCGATCCGGTGCGCGGCCACGTCGTCCTCGGCGCCGCTGACCTCGATCTCCACGAACTTGGAGGCGCCCTCGCCGTCGCGCACGATCTGGTGGGCCAGGTCGAGGAACACCTCGTGCAGCGCCTCGGCGAAGGCGAGCACCTCGGGGCTCGAGGGATCGGTCAGCTCGCGACCGACCTTCCCCGTCGAGAACACGAGCACCGTGTCGCTGGTCGAGGTGTCGCCGTCGACCGTGATCGAGTTGAAGGTCTGGCGGGCCGTGTCGCGGGTCAGGCGCTGGAGCAGCTCGGCGTCCACCATGGCGTCGGTGAACACGAAGGAGAGCATGGTCGCCATGTCGGGCGCGATCATGCCCGAGCCCTTGGCGATCCCCGCGACGTGGACGGTCTGGCCGTTCAGCTCGGCCGTGGCGTGGCTGAGCTTGGGGTAGGTGTCGGTGGTCATGATCGCGCGCGCCGCGTCCTCCCAGGCGGCGGGGGAAGCCGCGCTCGCCATGTCGGCCAGCAGCCCGGTGAAGGCGCCCGCGTCCATGGGCTCGCCGATCACGCCGGTCGAGGCCACGTAGACCTCGCTGGGGCGGCAGCCGACCGCGGCCGCCGCGCCCTCGACGGTCATGCGCACCGCCTCCTCTCCGCGCTTGCCCGTGAACGCGTTGGCGTTGCCGGCGTTGACCACCAGCGCGCGCGCGGAAGCGTGGCGCAGCTGCTCACGGCACCAGATCACCGGCGCCGAGCAGGTCTTGGAGCGGGTGGTCACGCCTGCGGCGACCGTGCCCTCGTCGAGGACGGCGAGCAGCAGGTCCTTGCGGCCCTGGTAGCGCAGTCCGGCCTCGACGGCGCGGAAGCGCACGCCCGCGATCTCGGGCATGTCGGGCAGGGACTCGGGGGCGAAGGGGGACACCTTGTCGATCACGGCCACGGGTTGCTCCTCGGTGGTGTGGGGCGGGGGTGAAGGGGCGGGATCCTAGCGAATCCTCTGCGACCAAGCGCAGACGTCAGGTAGCCTGGGCTGCATGGCAGATCTGCGTGATTTCGATTCGCTGAGCACGGCCCAGAAGATTCTGCACGTCCAGGACCTATGGGATCGGATCGCAGCCAGCGCGGCCGAGGAGATCGAACTCACTCCGACACAGCGAGCCGATCTCGAGCGACGTCTGGCTGAGTATGAGGACGATCCGAGCGGCGGATCCTCCTGGGAAGACGTCAAGGCAAGGATCCGCGCTCGCTAGCCATGCTTGGCCTCGAGATTCGCTCCAGAGCTGAAGCTGACTTGGCTTCGGCCTGGGACTACTACGAAGAGCAGTGGCCTGGACTGGGCGAGGAATTGCTCCTGTGCGTGGAGGCGGCCTTCGACATGGCGCGGAGCGCACCGGACTGGTGCCCAGTCGTCATGGGCCCCGTGCGGCGCTGCCTCGTCCGGCGTTTCCCCTACTGCGTCTACTTCAAGGTCGAGGTAGAGCGCATTGTCGTCCTGGCGGTCTATCACTCGAGCCGGGACCCCGCCGGTTGGCAAGATCGCATGACCTAGGAAGGCCCGCGCGCGGCTCTCAGCGAATCAGCATTGCGTCGCCGTAGCTGTAGAAGCGGTAGCCCTCGCGGACCGCTTCCTCGTAGGCGGCGAGCACCCGCTCCCGGCCGGCGAAGGCCGAGACGAGCATCAGCAGCGTGCTCTTGGGCAGGTGGAAGTTGGTGATCAGCCCCTGCACGGTCTGGAACTCGTAGCCCGGGGTAATGAACAGGTCCGTGCTGCCCTGCGCGACGCCGCTGGCGGCGAAGGCCTCCAGCGTGCGCACGACGGTCGTCCCGCACGCGATCACCGGGCCCGGCGGGTCAGCCAGCAGGGCCTGGGTCGCCTCGGGGACCTCGTAGCGCTCGTGGTGCATGACGTGGTCTTCGACCCGCTCCTCGCGCACCGGCAGGAAGGTCCCCAGGCCTACGTGCAGGACGACCCGCGCGATCGTGACGCCGCGCTCCTCGAGCTTGGCCAGCAGCTCGGGCGTGAAGTGCAGCCCCGCCGTGGGCGCGGCGATCGCCCCCGGCACCCGCGCGTAGACCGTCTGGTAGGTCTCGCGGTCCTTGGCGTCGGCGTCGCGGCGCATGTAGGGCGGCAGGGGCATCCTCCCGCAGCGCTCGGCGGCGGCGAGCGCGTCCTCGTCGTCGGCGAAGGTCACCTCGAAGCGGCCGCCGCCCAGCTTGCCCAGCACGCGCAGGGTGGCCTGCCCCTCCTCGAGCGAGAGCTCCTCTCCCGCGCGCAGGCTGCCGCCGCAGCGGATCAGCGCCTCCCACGCGCCCTTGGTCCCCGGCTCGATCAGGAGCACCTCGACCTTGCCGCCGCTCGCGCGCTGCCCCAGGAAGCGGGCCGGGATCACGCGCGCCTCGTTGAGGACCAGCAGCGCCTGGTCCGGCAGCAGCTCCAGCACGTCGGCGAAGGTCCGGTGCTGAACCTCGGGCGGCAGCCCCCCCTCGCGCTCGAGGACGAGCAGGCGCGAGGCGTCGCGCTCGGCCAGCGGGGACTGCGCGATCTGCTCGGGCGGCAGGTCGAAGTCGAAGTCGCTCAGGAGCACGCGCTACCTCCCCCGGACTTCGACTGGCTCGCCGTGGCGGAAGGCCAGCTTCTCGCGGCTCTCGACCGCGGCCAGCTCCAGCTCGGCCAGGCCCAGCCCCTCCTCGGCGGCCTCGCACTCGGCGATCGTGGACTGCACGGCGGGCCGGCGCGGAGCGAAGAGCGTGCAGCAATCCGGGTGGGGCGCGATCGAAGTCTCGTAGGTCCCGATCGCCTTGGCGCGCCGCCAGATCTCGATCTTGTCCATGCCGATCAGCGGGCGCAGGTAGAGCACGTCGGGCGCGGCTGCCTGGGCCGCGAGCAGGTTCTCGGGCGTCTGACTGGCCACCTGGCCCAGGGCCTCGCCGCCGACGACGGCCTTGTATTTGAACCAGCCCACGAGGTAGCGCGCGATCCGCAGGAAAGAGCGGCGCAGCAGCACCACCCGCAGCCGCTCGGGGCCGCCCTGCATGATCGCCTCCTGGATCTCGGTCGTCTTGACCAGGTAGAGGCGCACGACCTTGGGCGTCCAGCGGCTGAGCAGGCGGGCCAGGGTGACGACCTTCTCGCGCGCCTTGGGCCCGGTCCCGGGCGGGGCGTGGAAGTGGAGCATGTCGCTGTGCAGCCCGCGCTTCATGGCGTGCCAGGCGGCGACGGGGCTGTCGATCCCGCCCGAGAGCAGGGTCAGGGCCTTGCCCGCCGTCCCGACCGGCAGCCCGCGCGGGCCCTCGCGCCCGGTCGTCGTCACGTAGAAGTAGTGCGGCTCGACCTCGATCGTGAGCGTGAACTCGGGCTCGTGGACGTCCACGATCAGCTCGGGCACCGCGTCGTGGACCCGAGTCCCGACCTGGATCGAGAGCTCGGTGCTGGTCGTGGGGTAGTGCTTGTCGCGCCGCTTGGTCGCGACCTTGAAGCGCCGCTTGCCCCGCCCGATCTCCTCACGCGCCAGGCGCACGCAGGCTTCGACCGCCGCGTCGACCTCACGGGGCAGCCGCTCGACCTCGCCCGCGTAGGCGACCCCGAAGGTCCGGCAGAGGACGTCCAGCGGCTCACGCGGGTCGTCCGCGTCGGGCAGCTCGACCCGGATCCGCCCGTCCGCCCGGCGGACCTGCGTCCGCGGGATCTGAAGCGACCAGGCCACGTTGTCGGCCAGCTTGCCTTCGTAGAACCCGCGCCGCCCTCCCTTGAGGGCCAGCTCGTCGTAGCGAACGTGGAGCAGCATGGCGTCCGTTCTAGCGCGCCGCTCGGGAGCGCGACAGCAACACAGCTAGGGCGCGACCGAGTGACCCAGCTCCGCCAGCGCCTCGCGCAGGGCGGCGAGCGTCTGCTCGATCTCGGCCTCGCTCGTCTCGCGCGACATGGCGAAGCGCAGGGCCGAGGTCAGCCGCTCTTCGGGCAGGCCCAGCGCGCTCAATACCGCGCTGGCCTTGCCCTTGCGCGTCCGGCAGGCCGCGGCGGTCGAGACGTAGACCTCGCGCGCCTCGAGCGCGTGCAGGAGGGGCTCGGCCAGCACCCCGGGGAAGCTGGCGTTGAGCAGGCTCGGGAAGGCGTCGCTCGGCGAGTTGATCACGCCGCCCAGCTCCGCGATCCCCGCCCGCAGGCGCGCGTTCAGCTGCTGAGCCCGCTTGCGGAACTCGGCCCGCTCGGCGCGGGCCTTGGCGACCGCGGCCCCGAACCCGACCAGAGTCGGCACCGACTCGGTCCCGCCGCGCAGGCCGCGCTCCTGGCCGCCGCCGCGCACCAGGGGCGCGATCACGAGCCCCTCGCGGATCCGCAGCGCGCCCGCGCCCTTGGGCCCGTGGACCTTGTGGGAGCTGACCGTGTAGAGGTCCACCTCGGGCCCGGGCGCGGGGAGCTTGCCCAGGGCCTGCACCCCGTCCACGTGCACCAGCACTCGCCGCGCGACCTGCTTGGCGGCCCGCGCGATCGCCTCGACCGGAAACACTTGCCCGGTCTCGTTCTGGAGGTGCATCACCGAGACCAGCACCGTCTGGGGCGTGACCGCCGCCGCCACGGCGGCCGGGTCCAGGCCGCGCTCGGGGTCGACCGCCAGCTCGCAGACCCGGATCCCCTCGCGCTCCTCGAGCAGGCGCAGGGCCTCGCGCACCGAGGGGTGCTCCAGGTTGGTCGTGACCACGTGGTCGCCGCGCTTGCGGCGGGCCAGCACCGCGCCCGTGATCGCGAGCGCGTTGGCCTCGGTCCCGCCGGAGGTGAACACGACCTGGCTCGCCTCGCAGCTCAGGGCGCGGGCGACCTGCTCGCGGGCGCGGGTGATCGCGGCGTCGGCCTCGGCGCCCAGGCGGTGCAGGCTGCCCGGGTTGCCGAAGCGCTCGCGCAGCCAGGGCAGCATGGCCTCGAGCGCCTCGGCGTCGAGGCGCGTCGTGGCGGCGTTGTCCAGATAGATCACGACAGCGACCCGCCCTCGGGGCGCGAGCAGAGGGCGAAGCCGATCAGCTTGTAGAGCAAGCGCGCGCCCACGTTGGCGTCCCACTCGCTCTCGCCCTTGGGGTCGGGCGCCACCTCGCACAGGTCGAAGCCCACGATCTCGCGGCCGCTCTCGGCCACGGCCCGCAGGAGCGAGGTCGCCTCGGCCCAGCTCAGGCCACCTGGGACCGGGGTCCCGGTGTGGGGGCACAGGGCCGGGTCCAGGCCGTCCACGTCGAAGCTGACGTAGACCTGCTGGGGGAGCGCGTCCACGATCTCGCGCAGGAGCGCGATCCAGGGGCAGCCGCGCTGCAGCTCGCGCCGCAGGAGGGGGTCGGGGAAGGCGCGGAAGCGCTCGTCCTCGCCCAGGATCCGCTGCTCCGACTCGCAGAGGTCGCGGTAGCCGACGCCGACCACGCGGGCCACGCCCGGGATCCGGTCCGCCACGTTGCGAATGATCGAGGCGTGGGACCAGGTGAAGCCCTCGTAGGCCAGGCGGAGGTCCGCGTGGGCGTCGACGTGCAGGATTCCGAGCCCGGGCCAGCGCTCGGCGCAGGCCTCGATCGCGGCGAAGGGCACGCTGTGGTCGCCGCCCAGCACCCCTACCAGGCGCCCCTGGTCCAGCCACTTGCGCGTCTCGGCGCCCAGCCAGGCGTTGAGCTCCTCCTGGATCCCGCTGACCTTGGCCGCGGCGGCGCGCAGGGCCGGGTCGGCGCCGACGCCGTCGTTGTCGATCACGGGCTGGGCGTGCTGGCAGGCCTGCTCGTTCCAGGCGCGCACGCGCGGGTCCTCGGCGAGGAGCGCGATCCCGGCCTCGTAGGGGCGGCCGGTCTCGAGGTCGAAGAGGTCGAGCTGGTCGCTGGCGGCCAGGACCGCCGCGGGGCCCTGGGCCGTGCCGCGGCCGTAGCTGGTGGTCGCCTCGAAGGGGACGGGGATCACGATCACGCCCGCCTCTTCCGGCGAGCTGCCCAGCCCGAAGAGACCCTCTCCGCCGGGTCCCTCGATCGCGTCTAGAGAGTCGTCGGTCACGCTGCCACCTCCACGCGGCCGGCCGCGGGTGGTGCGAGAGGGCTGCTCTTTAGAAGGGGCACCCGCAGCGCGGGTCGTCGCAGTCCTTGCGCAGGTACATGCCGCTCTCGACATCGAGGGGCGAGGGCTTCTCGCATTTGGGACAAGGCGGCGCGAACGCGTTCACGTCCATCTCGAAGCCCTCGGGGAGCTTCTCCTTGCCCTCGTCCATAGACGAGGCGGTCTCGAGCAGCTCGCGGTGTGGATAGAGGAGCCACACCTCCGCTCGGGAGCTGTCGCCGCTGATCTCGATCAGCCGCCCGTCCTCGTGCCGGTACAGGATCTTCATCGCTCAGCAACTTATCCGAAGGGCCAGGGGATGCCAGTCGCAACCGGGGTCAAGCTGCAGGTGGGACCCTGGGGTCCACACTGCCGAAGAATTGTCACTTCTCTCGACCCTCGCCAACCAGTATGAAGGGTGAGGCAAATCCTACCTTTCTGGCTCGGATTTGCGCGCAGGGGACCGCCATGAAGATCGCCTTCATCATTCCGCCCGAGACTCACTCGATCGAGTCCTCCGTTCCCAAGGGAATCGAGGGCGGCAAGGGCGTGTATCCCAAGCTGGGGCTGCTCTACGTGGCCGGCTTCGTCGAGCAGGAGCTCGCGATCCGGCCCGAGTTCATTGACTGCCCCGCCGAGCGGATCGCCTACGAGGGCCTCGAGAAGCGCCTGCGTGAGGTCGCGCCCGACGTGGTCGGGATCTCGACGCTGACCTTCAACCTGATCGACTGCTGGAAGACGGTCAAGCTGGTCAAGCGGGTCCACCCCAACGCCAAGGTCGTGATCGGCGGCCAGCACGTGACCCTCTACCCCGACGAGACCCTCGGGCTCGCGGGCGTCGACTACATCGTGCACGGCGAGGGCGAGCGGACCTTCGTCCGCCTGGTCCAGGCCCTCGAGGCGGGCGGCGACCCCGACGTCCTGCGCGAGATCCCCGGGCTGGGCTTCTACGAGGAGGGCCAGCCGGTGATCCACCGCGCCCAGGACCGCCTCGACGACCTCGACCGCCTCGCGATGCCGGCCCGCCACCTGGTCGACCTCAACAACTACGACCACATCGCGGCCGAGGGCGATCGCCTGGCCACCATGCAGACCTCGCGCGGTTGCCCCGCCAAGTGCCTGTTCTGCGATATCCGCATGACGAAGTTCCGCAAGCGCTCGGCCGAGAACGTGCTCGAGGAGCTGCGCTACCTCGCCGACCGCGGCGTGGACGACATCTTCTTCGTCGACGACACGATCACGATCGACCGCAACCGGCTCTACGAGATCTGCGACCTGATCAAGAAGAGCGGCCTCGACCTGCACTTCAAGGTCTCGGCCCGCGTCGACACGGTGAAGCCCAAGCTGCTCGAGGCCCTGCGCGAGGCCGGCTGCTACCGGATCCACTACGGGGTCGAGTCGGCCACCCCGCGCCTGCTCAAGTATCTCCAGAAGCAGGTCACCCCCGAGAAGGTCGCCCAGGCCTTCCGCTGGACGCGCGACGCGGGGATCGGCAGCTTCGCCTACTGCATGATCGGGATTCCGACCGAGACCAAGCAGGAGATGATGAACACGGTCGACTTCGCGATCGCGCTCGACCCGGACTACGCCCAGTTCTCGATCTGCACTCCTTATCCCCGCACGGCCCTCTACGAGTCCATGCTGACCATGGGCCACATCAGCGAGGACTACTGGCGCGCCTTCGCGACCAACCCGTCCGAGGACTTCCGGGTCCGCTTCTGGAACAAGCTCTACTCCGAGGACGAGCTGCGCGAGCTGCAGGCCGAGGCGCACCGCCGCTTCTACAGCCGCGCCCGCTACATCGCGCGCCAGGTCAAGCGGGTCCGCTCCTGGGACGACCTCAAGGCCAAGGCCCAGGTCGGCGCCAAGATCCTGCTCGGGCAGCTCAAGTAGCACCCGCTCCAGCGCGTGTAACGGCGTTGACGGCCGCGGCGCCGCTGGAGACAGGTCGGCTCGTCTAAGTCATTGCGCTGCTGACCACTTAGGTGGCATGAGCCCTGCTGTATCCAGGGCATGAAGATCATGCTGCGCAACCAGAGCCTCGCTCGTCGCGCCTGCCCCCTGTGCTGGGAGCGGGTCGAGGGCGCTCTGTCCGCGCAGCGCTCGTGCGGCGCCTGCGAGGCGACCTACCACCAGGCCTGCGTGCAGGAGATGATCCGCGGCAGCGCCTGCCCGACCATGGGCTGCGGGGCCTCCCTCCGTGGGATCCAGGCCCCGCCCCGGATTCGCGTGCGCTCCCGGACCTCACGCGAGGTGCGGGAGGTCGCCCCAGGCGAGCCTCGGGTCGAAGAGACGCCGCGGCCGGTGTGCTCGGGGACCCTTTGCACGTCGAGGGTCTCGCCTGCGCTCGAGCGGATGCTTTGGCCCATGGTCCTGTGCGGCGAGTGCAGCAGCCGCCTGCTGGTGGTGTGCGTCTCGTTGCTGGTCAGCGTCCTGATCCTGGTCGCCGCGTGCTGAGGGAACAGATCGTGTTCAGCGCCCGCGAGGACGTGGGGCTCGCGCTCTGTCCCCTCTGCCGCGAGCCCGTTGCGCAGCTCGAGTCGGGCTGCACGGTCTGCGCGGCCCACTTCCACCGCGCCTGCCTGGCTGAAATGCGCCCTCGGGGCTGCACGACGCTGGGCTGCGCGGGGGAGGTGCGCGCCAGGATCCAGGTCAGGCCCCGCGAGCTCGGGCCCTTGCCTGGGATCTACGGGCGAGTCTTCACTCGGGAGCAGCAGGCCGACTTGATCCGCCAGATCGCGCGAGACCTGGATCGGAGCGAGGAGTTCGTCTACGACGCGCTCTGCTCGAGCCACGCGGAGCGCGTAGCGAGCTCGAGCGAGGCGGTGTTTCACCCGGTCGAGCCTGACCTTGGCCGGAGCGAGGAGGTCGAGGAGGTCACGTTTGCCGCGCTGGGTTCGGAGCGCGACGCGAGCTCGAGCGAGCGGGGCTCGTCGAGGGCGCGAGACCTTGGCCGGAGCCCCGACTTCATCTGCAACGCGATCGACTCGGGGCGCCAGGAGCGCGCAGAGGAACCCGACCTCGAGGAGGAGGAGCTCAGCCTGGCCGATCGAGCGATCCTGGCCGCCTTCTTCGCGTTCATGATCGCGGTGGCCGTAACGGTGGTGTGGTCCTTCGTCGGCATGGGTTTCGTGCTCTACGAGTCGATCCCCAAGCTCTTCGTGCTCTACGGCAGCTGAGGAGCCCCTTCGCAGGTTGGAAACGCTCGCGGGGGCGATAGATTCGCCCCATGAGCGAGACCTTCCGTCGGTTCACCGGGACCCCGAGCTACCTCACCAACGAGGCGCTCGAAGCCGCCGTCAACTGCGCGCTGACCCTCCGCCGCCCCCTGCTGATCAAGGGCGAGCCCGGGACGGGCAAGACCCTCCTGGCCGAGGCGATCGCCGAGGCGCTCGAGACCCCGCTCCTGCGCTGGCACGTCAAGTCGACGACCCGCGCCCAGGACGGGCTCTACGTCTACGACACCGTGCAGCGCCTCTACGACTCGCGCTTCGGCGACGGGGACGTGAAGGACATTCGCCAGTACATCAAGCACGGCCCGCTGGGGAAGAGCTTCCTCGCCGACGAGCAGGTGGTGCTCCTGATCGACGAGGTCGACAAGGCGGACATCGAGTTCCCCAACGACCTCCTGCACGAGCTCGACCGCATGCGCTACTACGTCAACGAGACGGGCGACGAGGTCGTGGCCAAGCACCGGCCGGTGGTGGTGATCACCTCCAACAACGAGAAGGAGCTGCCCGACGCCTTCCTGCGGCGCTGCGTGTTCCACTTCATCGACTTCCCCGAGCCCGAGCTCATGCAGCGGATCGTGGCTGTCCACCACCCCGACCTCGAGGAGAAGCTGCTGACCCAGGCGCTCGAGGCCTTCTACGAGCTGCGCAAGCTGCAGCGCCTGCGTAAGCGCCCCAGCACCAGCGAGCTGATCGACTGGATCGCGGCCCTGCGGGCCGCCGGGATCACCAAGGTCCTGATGGAGAAGAACCTCCCCTTCCTCGGCGCTCTGCTGAAGAAGGAGCAGGATCTGGCCGCCTTCGAGCAGTTCTTCAGCAGTCCTGGTAAGCGGCGCTGGAGCCGCTAGCAGCGGACCCCAGACTCCGCTATGGTCCTCCCCCCGGAAGGTCTGGGAGGACTCCATGCGCTCGCTCGTCGCCTCCTTCGTGCTGCTGGCCCTGCTCGCAGGCGCCCCGCTCCTGCTCGGACAGGACGCGGCCGCCAAGCTGAACCTCGACATCGAGGTCCCCGACCACTGGGTGACCGAGCTCGTCAGCCTCGAACAGGAGGGCGGACAGGCGATCCGCGCCGTGTCCCCCGACAAGCGGCTCGAGGCCCTGCTCTACCTGGCCGACCCCCTCAGCACCGCCCAGCGCGAGGCCCTGCGCGCTCCCGAGCGAGGCGCCGTCGAGCTGCTCCTGCCGCTCGTCGCCCGGCTCTGCCCGCGCGCCCGCGGCGCCGACCTGGCCCGGGCGGAGGTCGTCTACGACGCGCTCCCGCTCGGCGGTGAGCTCGCGCCCGCCGCGCGGATCCGCCTCCCCTACGGCAAGGGCGCCTTCGTGAGCGTCCACGTGGCCGCGCTCCAGCGCGGCGAGGCTGCCTTGCTGGTGGCCCTCGTCGACGCGGGCGTGCGCGGCAAGCTGCCGAGCCCGGCCCGCGTCGAGGCGATCCGCCAAGCCACCGACATGCTGTGGAAGCTGCGCCTCGCGCCGGCCAAGCAGCGCTGAAGCCAATCCCTCACTACTGGAGAGACCAAGTGAAACGAGTTGCTCTGACCCTCTGCGCGCTCCTGACCCTGGGCGGCCTGGCGAGCGCCAGCGACGCCGCCATGGGCGAGAAGCTGGGCGACGACTACAAGTCCGCCAGCCCCAAGGACAAGTGCATCAAGATCGCCGTCGCCTACGCGGACAAGGTGTTCAAGGGCTCCAAGGAGACCCGCGCCGCCCAGGCCGCGATCGACGAGATCTTCCTGGCCTACGTCAACAAGGGCGAGACCAGCGAGGCCAAGCTCAAGCTCCTCGGTGAGCTGCGCAACCAGACCGAGACCGAGTGCAAGGCGCTCAACGACGCGCGCCGCAAGGAGAACAAGAAGGCCCCCTACGTGCGCCACAAGGAGCCCAACAGCAACCTGCAGCTGGCCGTGCTGCAGAGCTACGTGGTCGACACCGCGGGCCCGACCCCCAGCCTCGACAAGCTCGGCTGCCTGAAGCTGGTCCGCGAGTGCACCTCGTGGTTCGCCAACAACAGCCTGGTCCTGGCCTACCTGAGCGAGGCCCTCGCCCGCGACGAGGCCTACGCCAAGGCCGACCACGCCGGCAAGCTGACGATCATTCGCGACCTGGCCGTGGACAAGAAGCTGATGTCCGACCAGGAGCGCAAGTACCTGGGCAAGGCCGTGCTCTCGGACTGGATGACCCACGAGCTCAAGGGCGGCAAGAACGCCGACCAGCTGCTCGAGGCCGTCAAGGCGCTGGGCAAGAAGGGCTTGATCTGCTTCTTCACCCGCAGCTGGGCCGAGGGGATCCTCAAGCAGCTCAAGCTCGTCCGCTAGCTAAGCGCGCGCGCGCCTCTGCGAAGCGTCGGCGAAGCCGCTCCCCCCGGGAGCGGCTTCGCTCGTTCCGGAGGAGCAGCCCTGGGGCCGGTCCCTACTCGAGGAAGGTGTCGCGCGAGATCCCGTGGCGGGCCATCAGCCGCTGGAACATTTGCCGCGACACGCCCGCCTCCTGGGCCGCCTTGGTCACGAGCCCGCCGTGGCGCTGGAGCAGCTCGGTCACGTATTCCTGCTCGAAGCGGGCCGTGGCGACCTTGCGCGCCTCCTTGAGCGGCAGCACGCCCACCGCGTCTTCGGGCGCGGCGGCCAGGTCGAGGTCGGTGACGGTAATGAAGGGCGGCTCGGCGGTGACCGCCGCGCGCTGGATCCGCAGGGCCAGCTCGCGCACGTTGCCGGGCCAGCGGTAGGCGCGGATCGCGGCCAGGGCCTCGTGGGTGAAGCCGACGACTCGGGGCGAGTTGGCCGCGCTGCGGGCCCGCGCCAGGAGCAGGCGAGCCAGGTGCTCGGTGTCCTCGCGCCGCTCGCGCAGGGGCGGGACCTCGAGCGGGAAGGCGTTGAGCCGGAAGAGCAGGTCCTCGCGGAAGCTGCCCTCCTTGACCATGCCCGCCAGGTCGCGGTGGGTGCAGGCCACGACGCGCACGTCGACCTGGATCCGCTCGCCGCTCCCGACCGGGAGCACGGTCTGCTCCTCGAGGAAGCGCAGCAGCTTGGGCTGCAGGGCCAGGGGCAGCTCGCCGACCTCGTCCAGGAGCAGGGTCCCGCCGTCGGCGCGGCGCGCCAGGCCCTCGCTGTCGGCGGTGGCGCCGGTGAAGGCCCCCCGCACGTGGCCGAAGAGCACGCTCTCGAGGAGGGACTCGGGCACGGCGCCGCAGTCGACGACCACGAAGGGCGCGTGGCGGCGGCGGCTCTTGGCGTGCAGGTAGCGCGCGCACACCTCCTTGCCGGCGCCGGTCTCGCCCGTGATCAGGACCGTGAGGTCCGCGTCGGCGACCCGCTCCAGCCGGCGCAGCGCGTCGTCCATGGCGGGGCTCAGGGCCAGGGGCCGCTCGGGCTCGTCGTCCTTGCCGGCGCGCAGGCGGGTGTTCTCCTGCTCGGCCCGCTCCCGCTCGGCGGCCTCCTCCTGGAGGTGGCGCGAGCGCTCGAGCGCGATCGCGCACTGGGCGGCCAGGGCCTCCAGCAGGAGCTGCTCGCGCGGGCCGAAGTCGCCCACGGCCTGGCGGCTGTCCACGTAGATCACGCCGCGCACGGCGCCGCGCAGGCGGATCGGGACGCACAGGATCGAGCGCAGGTCGTGGGCGCGCATGCTCTGGCTGGCGCGCTCCATGTCCTCGTCGCCGGTGATCGCGATCGGGGTGCCGCGCTCGAGGACCTGCTGGGGGATCGACTGGCTGGTGCCCTCGACCCGGGGCAGGTCGCTCTCGCCGGCGCCGCGGGCGACGGTCGTCTCGAGCTCGCCCGTGGCCCCACGCATCATCAGGAGCCCGCGCTCGGCGCCGGTCAGCTCCAGCACCCGGTCCAGGATCGTCGGCAGCAGCTCGAGCGGGTCGAGGTGGCGGTGCAGCTCCGCGATCGTGTCGAGCAGCAGCTCGAGCGCGCGCAGCCAGGCCGCGTCGTCGTCGCCGGGGCCGGCGGCGCTCTCGCTCAGGGTCGCGCTGAGGACGACCCGCAGCTGGTGCACGCCGACCTGGAGCAGGTCCCCGTCGCTGAGGGATCGCGGCTCGTGCGGCGTGAGCGCCTCGCCGTTGACGCTCGTCCCGCGGGTGCTCCCCACGTCGACGAGCTCGTAGCCGCTCCCGCTGCGGCGCAGCTCGCAGTGGCGTCGCGACACGCCGGCGCCGGAGAGCACCAGCGCGTTCTCCTTGGTCCGGCCGATCGGGAAGGGATCCCGGTCGACCGGGATGTCGCGCGACTCGAGCTGCAAACGCGCCTGCATGGGGCCCACCTTACCCACAAGCGCGTGGCCCGCCCTGGAAGGGCGGGCCACGCTGACGTCGAGGGAGTCGTTGGTAAAGAAGGCGCCGCTCACTGCGGCGACGCCTTCGGGGGGAAGGTCAGGGAGTGAGCACGGCGACCGCGCGCTTGGCGGTCAGGGTCGAGGACGCGTCGGTCCAGCGGCCCACGGCGCGGACGTGGCGCAGGCCGGCGCCCGCGTCGATTCGCTTGCGCAGCTCGGCCTCCCAGTTGGCGAAGCTGTTGAAGAGGGTCAGGGTGAAGCCCTGGCGGATCGCGAAGAAGCCCTGGGTCCCGTCGCCGGCGAGGGTCGGGCTCTGGCTGAGGGTCGTCGGCGCGACCAGGCCGCGGTCGATCGACTTGACCAGGGCGCCCGAGACGTCGAAGGCGAGCGCGCTGCCGCTCTGGATCGGGGCGGTGGCGGCGGGGACCCAGCGCAGCCGCAGCAGCGAGGCCGCGTCGGTGCGGTCGACCACGCTCTCGGCGTTGAAGGTCGCGCCCGTCGGGGTGGCGCTGCTGACCGGGGCGAAGAAGCCGCGGACCACGACCGGGCTGCCGCTGGTGATCGAGGCCAGGCCCAGGCCGCCCGTGCTGCACACGATCCCGTCCAGGTCACCCTGGGCCACGCCGCCCACGTCGAGGTCGAAGGCGGTGGCGCTGCGGCGGCCGATCCGGGTCACGTCGACGGTCAGGCTCCCGTTGGGAGGTGCGGCGGCGGCGCCCTGGAGGTCGGTCACGATCAGGCGCACGAAGCCGGCCCCGCTCTGGGTCAGGTCGAGGGTCGAGCCGCTGAAGCGCCCGTAGGCGAGGATCCGCTGGCCGACGTTGATCGCGTCGGTGGTCAGGGTCCCGCCCTGCACGCCGCGCTTGGCGACCTTGGTCTCGGCCAGCGAGGTCTGGAGCGTGACCGTGTCGTTGAAGGTCACCGAGCCGGCGCCGCGACGGACGGCCACGCCGCGCAGGGTGAGGGTCGTGTCCTGGCCGGGGCCAGCGCTGCGCGCCACGACGAGGCCGCCGACCTCGTCGAGGTCCTGGGGCAGGAGCACGACCTCGGTCGCGGTCTGGGTCCGGCTGAGCGGGTTCACCTCGCCCTTGGTCACGATCAGGGTGTCGTCCCCCTTGGCCTGGAGCGCGTCGAAGCCGGCCTGGCCGGTCAGGACCTGGCCGCCGAGGTTGAACACGGTCGCGGGGCCGGTGCTGACGGTCAGGCTGCCGCGGCTGACGAGGCCCAGCCCGCGGCGGACGTCGAGCGAGAAGGTGGCGCTGCTGGTGAAGCCGCTGGCGAGGCCGGGCACGCGGGCCGCCTTGGGCTGGGCCGGGTTGATCGAGGCGAAGAACACGCTGTCGACCTCGACCTGGTTGGCGCCCGCGTCGACCATCAGCGACTGGTCGAGGTCGAAGTCGACCTCGGCGAAGTAGCCCTTGCGGGCGCCCACGGCGAAGCCGCCGTTGGGGAACTGGATCTGCAGCTCCTGGCGCCCGCTGAGCGGCGCGCCCTTGCTGTCGACCAGGGAGGCGGGCGTCGAGCTGCCGTTGATCCGCACCATGGCGCCCCCGAAGTCGAGGGTCATGAAGGCCTGGGTGTAGTTGCCCACGGGCAGGGAGGCGGCCGCGATCACCTCGCTCACGCTCACGAGCTGGGCGAAGTCGACGCGCGCGGTCTGGGGCAGGACCTCGACGCTGGCCCCGTCGCTGCGCTCGAAGCGGAAGGCGACGATGTCGACCTCGAACACGTCGATCTCGTCGGTGGCAGCGTCGGTCACGGCCAGGGTCAGCTCGCCGGTGTCGGTCGCCGCGGCGGTGGTCGTGCCGCTGCCGCCGCCGGAGCTGCTGCCGCTGCAGCCGGCCGCGAGGGCGCCGGCCACGAGGACCGCGAAGGTCGAGCTGAGCAGGGAGGTGGTCTTCATAGGGGGTGTCTCCTCTCGGGCTCCGTCTCTCTCGCGGGCCCTGTGCTGAGCTCCTTCCGTTGCGATCCCGGGGCCAACCGACGCGCGCAGGACTTAGGGCGGTCAGGGGGAACTCAGCGGTGGACACGGGCTCGGCTCGAGTCGCCAAGCAGCCGGGGGCTTTCTCTAAGCCCTGTTGGTTCGGTGCCTTGCGCGATGGAAACCACCGGTGGACGTGCGCGAGGGCCTGGGTAAAGGCATGGTTTCCACCCGCTCGCCTCGACCCGCCCGGCGAAACCCGAGCCCCCGCTGGCCGTTAGGCTCAGCATGAGGACGCCTGTCGTGTCGGAGACCACCACCCTCGGCCCCTACGTGTTGCTCGAGCGGCTCGACCCGCGCGCGGAGGTCTACCGCGCGCGCCACGAGGTGTTGGACCGCGAGGTGGTGGTCAAGCTCGCCCGACGCGACCCGCAGGACGAGGAGGCCTGGCACCGCTTCGAGCGCGAGGCCCGCGCCGCGGCGCGCGTCGATCACCCCGGCGTGGTGCGCGTGTTCGACTTCGGCCAGGCCGAGGAGGGGCTGGCGTACCTGGCTCAGGAGCTGGTCCCGGGCGAGTCGCTCCGTTCGCGCCTGGAGCGCGGGACCCTCGGCGCGAGCGAGTGGCTGCGCGTGGCCCGCGGCCTCGCGGCGGGCCTGGGCGCGATCCACGCGGCGGACCTCGTGCACCGCGACCTCAAGCCCGAGAACGTGGTCCTCGACGAGAACGAGCAGCCCAAGGTGATCGACTTTGGCCTGGTGCGCGACCTCGACTCGGGCTCGCGGGTCACGGGGAGCAACCAGCTCGTGGGCACCCCCCTCTACGCCGCGCCCGAGCAGGCTCGCGGAGACTCCCACAGCGCCGCGCCCGCGGCCGATATCTACGCGTTGGGCTGTCTGCTGCACGAGGCCTGGGTCGGCCGCGTGCCCCACGCCAGCGGGACGCGTCGCCTGCGCGACTTCCTCCGCCGCCGCGCCCAGGGCAACCTCGAGCTGGCGGAGAACGCGCCCCTGCCGGCCCTGCTCGCAGCGATGCTCGCGCCCGAGCCCGAGGAGCGCCCCGACGCCAAGGCCGCGCTCCACGTGCTCAACAGCAAGACCGAGCAGGATCTGCTCGGGGGCCAGGCGGCGGTCGCCACGACCCGCGTCGACCTCGAGCGCGTGCAGCAGGAGGCGGCTCCTGCGCCCTCCAACCGCGCCGAGCTGCTGATCCCGCTCGCGGTCCTGGCGGGCTTGGCGCTGCTGACCTCGCTCGCAGGCTTCGCGGGAGCGCGCGCCTTCGCGCCCGCTAGCCCCACCCCGCTGGCGGCTCAGGACGAGCTCGTTCCCCTCGCCGAGTCGAGCCCCGCTCCCAGCGCGCTGGCCTCCCTCCCTGCCAGCATGGCACACGCCAGCGAGGGGCCCGCCAGCGAGTCGCCTGCGCAGACGCCAGCCGCCAGCCCCGCGCCCTCACCCGATTCGATCGACCAGGCCTTGGGCTACCTGCGCGAGCAGCGCTGGGTCCAGGCCTCCGGCGCGCTGACGGGGGCGCGCGGGCCCGAGGCCGAGGCCGCGCGCTGGCTGACGGGCCTCCTGGCTCGCCTCTCCAGTCGGGAGCCGCTGGACGAGCCGCTGCGGGATCGCCGCCTGCGCGGGCGCCTCCATGAGGCCCCTCGCGTGCGCGCCTTCCTGGAGCCCCACCAGCTGGCCCTGGGCGGCTACGTGCGCGGGCGGCACCTGGTCGAGTCGGGCCGCTTCCACCTGCTCCGGATGGCGATCGGGCAGGCCTTCGAGAGCCTCGAGGCCCCCCTCGAGCTGCTCCCGCCCGAGCGCCAGCACGAGCCGCAGCTGATCGCGCACCTGACGCGCGTCAGCGTCGCCGAGCGCAGCCAGCCGGCGCAGGCGCGCGAGGGGCTGGAGAAGCTGCTCGCTTCGCCCTTGCTCGAGACGCCCCTCGGCCAGGCCGCGCGCCCCCAGCTCGAGGCCTGGCTGAGGCGCCTCAGCCGCTAGCGCCCTTAGAGGATCCGTTGAGCTCTACAACGGCGCCAGCGGCCTGGCGCTGCCACAGTTCGGCCATGAGAGCAGCTGGTTTTTGCTTCCTGTTTCCCCTCGCGTGGGGCTCCTCCTATGCGACCTACGGTTTGTGGACGGTCGGCCAGAAGAACGACTGGAGCAGCGACGGCCCAGGCATGCTCTTCGTGATGCTGGCCCTCGCGGTGTGCGCGATCGTGGCGCTCTGCTCGTGGCTGGGCGTGGCGAGCCTGCTCCTCGCGCCGGGTGAGGACTAGCTCCGGAAAGAACACAGGCGCCCTCCCACCGTGAGAGGGCGCCCGTGTCACGCACAGACAAGTTTGTGTGGGGCGACGCGGCCTACTCGGGTGCCGAGCGCGTGTAGTTGCGGAGCTGGTCCTGGACGACCGTTCCCGTCGAGTCGACGACGGCCTTCAGCTGCGCTGCGCGCCCGTCGGTGTAGCAGGCGAAGATCGCGGCGTAACGGCTGTAGAAGGTCAGGCCGTCGGTGGCGGGGCTGATCGGCGCCGAGGCCATGGTCGTCCCTACAGCTCCACAGTTCGGGCCGATGCCCAGCGCGATCAGGACCACGTCCGCGGGTAGGCCCTGCGGGTAGAGCGCCGTCACGATGGGGGTGGGCTGGCCAAAGCGAGTGGTCCGCACCGTCGCGAACACGTGGTCGTCGGTGAAGCTGATCCCCGCGCGCTCGATCGTGGCGCTCGCGTTGAAGTCCGTGACGCTCGAGTCGTGATCGTAGACGCGACGAACACCGAGCTGCGTCAGCGAGTAGACCGGGCTGTTGGTGTCACCCGGCGCAGCGGGCGCGGTGAAGGTCGTGGGCTCGACCCAGCTGAGCGTCCCAGGGCTGCCAGGGCCCTCCTCGCCGAAGACCTTGGTGTAGACCTGCGGCGTCCCGCCGTTCTGATCGATCAACGAGTCGTAGCCCTCGGGCCAGGCGCGGAACTGGGTCTTGTAGACCTGGAGGTTGTTCTGGATCTGCGCAGAGCCGGTGGCGCTGGCGGCGGCGGTGCTGCTGCCCTGGACCCAGTCCAAGCGGCTGATGACCAAGCCGGAGAGGGTGGCCAGGATCGCGACCACGACCAGGAGCTCGATCAGGGTGAACGAACGACGGGAACTGAAGAGCGACATGAGCTCACTTCCTTTGGTGTAACTGAGAGTCATTCTCATGTCCGTGCGTGGCGAGAAGAGTAGCCGGAGAGTGCCCCTCAGGACAAGCGCGAAGCCATCTTCGTCGCAAGTCTCATGCGCTTGGTCCCGTAGCTTCTGGGGCATAGGCTTAGGAACCGGGCTCGAGCTCGGCTGGGTGAGAGCGTGATTTCTGAGTTGCGGCTGAGGGCGGTTCTCAATTACCTTTCTCCGCATGAGAATGAGTCTCAACTGGCTTGGCCGGAGCACTGCGCTCGCGGCGGCCCCGCTCCTCGCGGCCCTCGCCCTCGCGCCGGCTCGCGCCAACCCCCTGCCCCTCGTGGAGGGCGATCACGGCGCCGCTCGGGTGAGCAGCCAGAGCTACTCCCCGCCGGTGCTCCTGACCCAGATCGCCAGCTTCGGGGCCGTGCGCGTGGACGACTGGCTCTACGTCTACTCGGGCCACACGGGACCCACGCACCACCACAGCTTCGACAACCTCAGCCCGGTCTTCGCGCGCCTGAACCTGCTCGACGGCCAGAGCTGGGAGCTGCTCCCCTGCCCGGAGCGGCTGCAGAGCGTGGTGCTCCTGCCCCACCCGCGCGGGCCGATTCGGATCGGCGGCATGACCGCCAAGAACCGCGCCGGCGAGAAGGACGACCTGCACTCGGTCGACTCGGTCGAGCAGTTCGATCCGCTCACGCGCAAGTGGCTCAAGCTGCCCAGCCTGCCCAAGCCGCGCTCGAGCCACGGGGCGGCCCTGATCGGCGACAAGATCTACGTCGCCGGCGGCTGGCAGCTCGCGGGTCCGCGCGCGCTCTGGGACGACACGGCGCTCGTCCTCGACCTCGCCGCCGAGACCCCGGCCTGGATCCCGCTCAGCAAGCCCCCCTTCGGCGAGAAGCGCGCGATCGGCGCCGCGGTCGCCGACGGCAAGGTGGTCTTCATGGGCGGCCTGACGAGCGAAGGTGAGTTCACCAAGGGCGTCCACGCCTACGACCCGGCCCAGCAGGCCTGGTCCGAGCTCCCCGAGCTGCCCTTCGCCGGCTTCGGCGTGGGCGCCCTCGGCGTAGGCAACGACGTCTACGCCTCGGGGATCGACAGCCCGCTCTACCGGCTCGGCTTCCACGGCGGCGAGCCCGAGTGGGAGGCGCTGACGAGCTTGATGTTCCCCCGCTACTTCCACCAGTTCGTGCCCCTCGGCGAGGAGCGCCTGCTGGCGGTGGGCGGCGTGAGCCGCCCCTCGTTCAGCTCCGGCGCGCGCCACCAGCGCAACGTGCACCAGCGCACGACCGAGGTGATCGAGCTCAGCCCCAAGCGCGGTCCGGTCCTCACGCGCTGGACGCTGCCCTACCCTGGCCAGGCCAAGAACCGCCAGGGCGTGTTCCTCCACCACGACTCGCTCTGGGCCTTCGGCGGGAACAACAGCCACGGCCAGCACGACTTCGAGCCGCACAACTTCCTGGCCGAGGGCTACCGGCTGCACCTGGGCACCCTGCGCTTCGAGCGCCTGCCGGAGCTGCCTGGGAAGCGCCAGTCCTTCAAGACCGTCGTGCTCCCTGGCAAGCAGGCCACGGGCTACGCGATCGGCGGCTTCGGCCACACCGGCGCGGGCACGCGCAGCTGGAATGACCTGCGCGCCTTCGACTTCGCCAAGCAGGAGTGGCGCGAGCTCGACGTCAAGATGCCCAGCTCGCGGACCCAGTTCCAGCTGGCCGAGCGTCCCGACGGCGTCTACCTCTTCGGCGGGCTGGACTACGACAGCTCGCGCGGCAAGAAGCGCAGCTTCAGCTTCCCCCGCTCGGTCGTCGTCCTGCGCGAAGGCAAGTTCGAGCCGACCAAGATCGAGCTCCCTGCGCCGCGCCGCGCCTACGGCGGCGCGCTCCTCGGCGAGCGCTTCTATCTGGTCGGCGGCATGCGCGAGGGCTTCAAGCTGCTCGAACACGTCGACGTCTACGACTTCGAGAGCGGCGAGTGGTCGCAGATCCCGGCCCCCGAGCCGCGGATCTCGCCGCACCTGATCGCGCTGGGCGGCAAGCTCTACGTGATCGGCGGCACGACCCCGCGCAACGGAGAGGCCTTTACGCCCAACCAGCGCGTCGAGGTGTTCGACCCGGCCGTGGGCCAGTGGGAGACCCTGGTCGAGGAGCTGCCCGTCTCGGTCCGCCACATGCAATTCTTCGCCTGGCGCGAGCGGATCCTCTGTTACTCGCTCCACGGCAAGGGCCGCCCCCACGCGCAGCTGCTGGTGATCCAGCCGTGAGCGATCGGCTGCGAATCTGGCAGGTCGACTGCGGTCTGATGGACCCGATCCTCAGCCTGAGCTTCGAGCGCCGAGAGCTCGAGAACCTGTTCACCAGCGCGGGCCAGCCGCTCCCGCGCTGCGCCTGCGCGCCCTTGGCCCAGAGCATGGTGCTCGCGACCCACGCCGCCTGTCACGAGCGCCACGGCCTCTTGGCCAACCTGGTCGAGTCGCAGCTCGACGTGATCCACTCGGCGGCGATCGACCAGCTCGACGAGGAGGGCCCGGGCCCCCTGCTGCACCCGCTCTGGGAGGGGCGCGGGGTCGTGGGCGACCTCGCCGGCCGGCTGTGGGCGCTGGCGACCTGGGGGGATCCCCTGGCGAAGGAGCTGGTCCCCCAGGTCCGCGCCACGATCTCTCTCGCCGCCTGGTGCGAGCTCGGCGCCCGGATCAGCCGCGAGCGAACGCAGCTCTTCGACCGGTAGTCCCGCGTCACCCGCCCTGCGTCCCCTGCCGACCGACGCGAGCCCGGGCCTCGGCCCGGGCTCGTCGCGTTTGGGGGAGCGCTCGCCGCTGGCCGGTGCCCAGACCGCGCCCAGCCACGTATCGTGCGGCTAGCCCTCGAGAGCGGAGACTCGTCTCCTGCGAGTGCTGAGCGGTCGCCAATTCGTGAGAGGGCCAGCGCCTTGATGAAGTTCTGCGCCGAGACGTTCTTCACCCCCGCAGGGATCAATGACTACCTCGCCTACCTGGCCTCGTCCTACGAGACCGCCCGGATCGCAGATTGGCGACCGAGCGGCTGTGTCTGCGTCCGGCACGACATCGACTTCGACGTGGACTGCGCGCTCTGGCTAGCCAAGCTCGAAGCTCGCCACGGCGTCAACGCCAGCTACTACTTCCTGATCACGAGCGACCTCTACAACGTCCTCAGCCGCGCCAACTCGCGCGCGATCCAGGAGATCTCTGCGCTGGGCTTCGAGGTGGGTCTCCACTTCGACCCCACCGTCTACGAGGGCGCTGACGCGAAGGCAATGCACGACGCCTATCTGCGTGAGAAGGAGACCCTGGAGCGAGTCACGGGCCAGCCCGTGGTCTCCGCCAGCCTCCACAACCCTTCGACCCTCGACGAGCTCCCGAGCCTCGCGGGGGTGACCAACTGCTACGACCCGCCCGTGTTCAAGCCGGAGAGTTTCCTCTCGGATTCCTGCAAGGACTTCAGGGGGAAGGACCCCTTCACCTTCCTGGAGGGATCGGCCAAGGAGTCGATTCAGCTGCTGCTCCACCCCCTCCACTACTACAGCTCCGCTGGCGGCGGCTACTCGCTGAGCCTGTCCCGCTGCTTCGCGGAGCGGATCAACCGCATTGATCGAGCGTTTCGGGGCAACAGGACCTATCAGGCCGAGATCGGCGACCAAAGCCTGCTCGAGGTCCTCTGCGCAACGCAGCGTGGTCAGGTGCGGAGCTAGTCATGTTCGAACTCAACCAGCCCATTCGCGCCAACCTGCTGCTGGAGGAGCTGGGCATGGACCCCTGCCTCGAGGGGGATCCGCTCCTGACCAGCGTGGCAGCGATCGAGCGTGGCGAAGGCGGTAGCCTGTGCTTCGCCACTCGCGAAGCGACCACGCATGACGCCGCGGTCGTCGTGACGACCCCCGCGCTCGCGCCGAGCTTCCAGCTGGCTGTCCCGAGCGAGAACCCTCGGCTGGCCTACATTCAGCTGCTGGCGGAGCTCGAGCGCCGGGTCGGGTTCCGTCGCAGCCAGGAGGAGCCCCGCGTTCATCCGACCGCTCGTATCGGCGAGAACGTCGTGCTGAAGAAGGGGGTCACGATCGGCGCCCATACGGTGATCGAACCGAACGTGGTGATCGAAGAGAACGTCACGATCGGCGAGTCCTGCCTGATCCGCGCGAACACCTCGATCGGGAGCGACGGCTTCGGCTACTCGCGTGATCCCTCCGGGCGCCCGGTCAAGTTCATTCACCTGGGGAGCGTCGTGATCGGCGACCACGTGGAGATCGGAGCCTGCACCTGCGTCGCGCGAGGCACCTTGGGGAACACGGTCATCGAAGACCACGTCAAGATCGACAACCTGGTCCACATTGCGCACAACTGCACGATCAAGCGCGGCGCCTTCGTCATCGCGTGCGCCGAGGTGAGCGGCGGGGTCACCGTGGGCGAGAACGCCTGGATCGCACCGAATGCGACCCTGCGGGACGCGATCTCCATCGGAGGCGGCTCCACGATCGGGCTCGGCGCCGTGGTCACCAAGAGCGTCGAGGCGAACTCGGTCGTGCTGGGAAACCCGGCGCGCCCCAAGCAGTGACGCTCCTGAGCGACCGCCCCCTCCTCAGAAGAGCGAGAGCTGCCCCGGCGCGGCCGCGTTGGGCGCGCCCTCCTCGTCGAAGGCCTCGGCGCGGGTGCGGGGCAGGCGGCGGAAGCACTCGCGGCAGAGCACGACCAGGTTGCCGGGCAGGTCGGTCCCGCCGCGGCTGGGCGGGACCATGTGCCCGACCCGAGCGGGGCCGAGCTGGTCGCAGTTGCCGCAGCGCTTGGGGTCGCGGTCGGCGCCGCGCACGATCAGCTTGAGCCGCTGCTGGCGGGCGCGGTCGGTCTCGGGGCGCAGGCCGGCGGCGGCGAGGTCGGGCAGGGCGTTCTGGCGCGTCAGCTCGCGGCGGCGGGCCTGGCTGGACTTGGTCGAGCTGCGCTTCTGGGGGAAGAGCGCCCGCTTGACCCCCTCGCTCAGCTCGTCAGGGGCGCTGGCCTCGGGCAGGTCGTCGCGCTTGAGCCGGTCGGTGATCGCGTCCTGGTCCGTGCTGCCCACGATGGCGGCTACGGCTCGGGCGGCGGTCCGGGAGAGAGGGTAGACCTCGCGGCCGGCCAGGACGGCCAGCGCCGAGAGGGCGCGCTCGACGCCCTTGTCGCCGAGCTTCTTGACCACGGCGCGCTCGACCGGATAGGTCCGCTCGGGCCGGATCGGGGAGCGCGCGAGGACCTCGAGCACCTCCACGTAGATCGCCTCGGCCTGCTCGGGGGTCGCGGCCCGCTCGATCATCTCGAGCGTGAAGAGCTTGAGCACGTCGCTGGGGCTGCCGATCGCGAGCAGGTGCGCGCGCAGAATCTCGACCACGTCCTCGTCGTCGGGCTCGAGCGTCTCGAGCCGGTCCCGCAGGGTCTCGACGGCCTTCTCGATCACGCCGAACGCGTGGCCGGAGTCCTCGATCAAGCGCCGCAGCTCGGCTGGCCTCGTCAAGTCGCTCATGTCGTCCCCTCGCCCACTTCCCCGGTTCTCACAGACTCAGACGCAAGCACCCAGACGCAATCACACATGGAGTCGGTACACGCAGCGAGGCGAAGCCCACGAAGGAGCTTCGCCTCACCGACGCGACTGGTTACCAGTCGTCGTCGGTGCCTTCGTCGTCCAGCAGCGAGAGGAGGTGGGCGACGCGGGAGGTGCCCTGGCTGTCCTCGTTGGTGTCCTGCTCGGTGGTCTTCTGCTCTGCTTCGCGCTTCATGCGGGCCTCCTTGATCTCTTGAAGAATGCGGTTGCGGACCGGCGGCGCGCCGCCGCTCACCACGCCCTCGCCGGCGTGGAAGCTCGCGGCCTCCTCGCTCGGCTCGGCCTCGACCTGCTTGGGCTGCGGGGCCTGGCCGCCGCTGACCACGCAGTTCTCCTGCGGCAGGGGCGCGAAGCCCTCGCTGGCGGGGGCCTGCTCGGCCGCCGGCGCGGCGCCGAAGTCGGGACGCAGCAAGTGCTGGGACTCGAGGCCCTCGGTCTGGAGCAGGGCCTGGAGCGCCGCCTCGCGGGCGGCCTCGACGGCCCTGCGCCGGGCCAGCTCGGCCGGTGAGGGCTCGTGGGCCTTGGCCTCGGCGACCAGCTTGGGCGCGGTCTCCCCCTCGTAGAGCACGCGGTCGCTGCCGACGACCTCGGGCGCCCCCTCGACGCCGGCCGCGCGGGCCAGGGCGCGCTTGATCAGGGCGGGGTCGTTCTCGAGCCCGAACTCGGCCGCGAAGGTCTCGGTCGTGCGCAGCTCGTAGCTGCGGCCGGCCTTGTACTTCTGGACCCAGTCGCGGGCCACGAGCTCCTTGACGTGCTCGTAGACCGAGCTGCCCCGCTCGCGCACCAGGCGCGACTGGCTGATCGGCTGGTTGAGCGCGATCAGCGCCAGGGTCTCGGTCAGGCCCTGTCCCAGCACGGGGCGGCCGACCGTGGCCACGTTGCGGCGGAACATGGGCTTGAGGTCGAGCACGTAGCCGGTCGTGGGCCGGCTCTTGGGGCCCTTGCGCCGGACCGAGCGCCGGAACACGCCGAAGGGCGACATGCGCAGGGTCTCGCTCAGCGAGCTCAGCGCGGCCTCGACGGCCTCGACGCCCATCGCCAGGTTGGCGGCCAGCTCGGCGATCGAGAGCGGCTTGTGGGCCGAGAAGAGCTGCGCGCAGATCACGAGCTCAGGGGCCTCGTTGCCGGGCTGAACCTGACGGATCACGCCCTCGAGCAGCGACTGCTGCTCGGGGCTCATGGTCTCGCCGATCCCCCTCCCCGCCGAGAGCTCCTCCTCGGCGACCACGATCTCCTCGCCGTCGTCCTCGGTCTCGGCCGTCGGCTCCTCGGTCTCGGTCTCGGCCGTCGGCTCCTCGGTCTCGGCCGTCGGCTCCTCGGTCTCGGCCTCGGCCGTCGGCTCCTCGGTCTCGGCCGTCGGCTCCTCGGTCTCGGCCGTCGGCT
>MDTG01262988.1_pt1 | contig 41169 bp, 35 predicted proteins | sample 811421 | NCBI WGS metagenome assembly MDTG01 (sample SAMN05326645, study PRJNA326480) | marine metagenome | isolation source: seawater | place: Pacific Ocean: South East | collected 2011 | reverse complement strand
TGCTTTCCTTTAGATCCAACGCATTTAGATATATCATATTAGTATCATCAGTCGACCTAAAGCTTTTTTTTCAAAAAGCCCGACATTTAATCAAGTTATGGGCCAAAAGTGGCAAAACAAAAGAAATTAAGTAAAGGCCAATCACGTCGAATTAAGGCCAATCACCAAAAACGCCTCTCTAATGCAGATAAAAAGCAACAGAAAGGGGCTGCAGTGCTATGGCAAAATGATAATTTAGGCCCTGCCGAAAATGCAGTTGTAATAAGTAGATTTGGTCAACATGCCGACATCGAAATCGAGTCAGGTGAAGTATTACGTTGTAATATACGGCGAACAGTATCAAGCCTTGTCTGTGGTGACGAGGTTATTTTTCGCCGTGCAAAAGTCAGCGAAGGCGACTTAGCTGGCGTTATTGAAGCAACTCATGAGCGCCGCTCACAACTGACACGCCCCGACTTTTATGACGGTGTCAAAGTAGTCGCTGCAAATATCGACCAAATTTTAATGGTCTCAGCTGTGCTTCCTGAGTTTACGCCAAACATTATTGACCGTTATTTAGTTGCCTGTGAAGACATGGGTATTGAGCCTATTTTGGTACTTAACAAAATAGATTTAATAGACGATGAAGGCCTTGCTTTTATTGATGAAATTCTCGATATCTATCGCGACCTTGGTTACCAAGTACTGTTAGTCAGTAATAAAACAGGTCATGGCATAGATGAGCTAAAACAAAAGCTGGTAGATAAAAACAGTATTTTTGTTGGTCAAAGCGGTGTGGGTAAATCAACCTTAGTCAATACAGTGCTACCCGACGCTGAAATTTTAACTCAAGAAGTCTCTGAAAACAGCGGCCTTGGCCAGCATACAACCACCGTATCGCGATTACACCATTTACCTAGTGGCGGTAACCTTATCGACTCACCAGGAATTCGTGAGTTTGGCTTATGGCATTTAGATGTTGAGCGCGTTACTTGGTGCTTTAAAGAGTTCCGTGATTTTATTGGTGGCTGTCGTTTTCGTGATTGTAAGCACTTAAACGATCCTGGCTGTATAATTCGCCAAGCTGTTGATGATGGTGAAATTTCAGAACTTCGTTTTGACAGTTACCACCGAATTTTAGAAACTATGGCCGACGGCCGTGCTGGTGCACGCGCTCCTCGCGTATAACTATTTAGGAAATAACAAGTGAGTTTAGATAAATTCAAAATTGCTATGCAATATGCCATGCCAAAACATTTCATTTCGCGCATGGTTGGCAAGTTAGCAGCAGCAAAAGCGGGTGGCTTAACAACGGCCTTGATTAAATTGTTTATCAAACAATACAAAATTGATATGAGTGAGGCTAAATACCCAGATCCAGCTCATTACAAAACTTTTAATGAGTTTTTCACTCGCCCATTAAAAGAAGGTATTCGTCCACTTGCTGAGGAAAGCGACATTGTTGCTCACCCAGTTGATGGTGCAATAAGCCAATTAGGCGATGTAGTAGACGGTCAAATCATTCAAGCCAAAGGTCATGACTACAGCTTACAAGCGTTACTTGGCGGCAATGAAGAAGACACTGCGCCGTTTTTAGGCGGTAAGTTTGCGACTATTTACTTAGCACCTAAAGATTACCACCGTATTCACATGCCTGTTGATGGTACGCTGAGCAAAATGATCTACGTACCGGGTGATTTATTTTCGGTTAACCCGTTAACAGCACAAAATGTTCCTAACCTATTTGCTCGTAACGAGCGTGTCGTGGCTATATTCGAGACCGAAATTGGTCCGCTAGCTATGGTACTTGTTGGTGCGACAATTGTTGCTAGCATTGAGACTATCTGGGCAGGCACAGTAACGCCACCAGCGGGTAAAGATGTATTTAGTTGGAATTACCCAACTGAAGGTGACAATGCAATTACCCTTAAGAAGGGTGAAGAAATGGGCCGCTTTAAATTAGGCTCTACTGTTATATTAGCTTGGGGTGCAAATCAAGCTGAGTTCTTATCAGATCAACACCCTGAAACAGTGACGCGCATGGGCACACCATTTGCGAAAATTAACGACTAATATACCCAAGCAAACCACTTTCGCTAAAAAGTGGTTTGCTAACAACGTGTCCACAGACTGTTATTACATTCTGAGCATTCGCTATCTTTTTGTATACTGAAGCGCTGCTGTTGTAGTGTTAGCCCATCGAATTGAATAAACTCACTGCCCGCTTTATGGCCAAGCAATATATTGATAGCCAATAAACTTTGCATGCTCCCCATAACCCCGAGTAACGGGCTCAATACTCCAGCATTATCACAATTAAGTGCAGTTTGCTCATCCGTTTGCGGGAATACACAACCATAGCAAGGGCTATTTTCATCACGAAAATCAAAGCTCATCACCTGCCCTTGTGTTGCGATAGCTGCAGCTGAAACAAGTGGAATAGACCTAGCTAAACAATAGCGATTAACCAAATAGCGGGTAGTAAAGTTATCACTGCAATCTAGGATGATGTCAGCACCCTTAAGAAGCTCGGAACAGTTAGTTTCATCAAGTTTTTGGCATAATGGATTAACCTTTATTTGATTATTTAAACTGCTTATCACCTTAGCAGCCGCCTGCGCTTTTGCCTGCCCCATGTGGTTTACTTTATACAGTATTTGTCGCTGTAGGTTTGAAAGCTCAACCTTATCATCGTCTATCAAAGTGAGCGTTCCGATACCTGCAGCCGCTAAATAAAACAATGCCGGTGAGCCAAGCCCACCAGCGCCGACGACCACAATATGTGTAGACTTTAACTTTTTCTGACCCGCAAGCCCCACCTCTTTTATTAGTAAATGGCGACTATAACGAATTTGCTCTTTGTCGCTTAACGCGCTCATATTAAGGCTGACCTTCGACCACGTGTTTTAACTTGGCAATGGCTGCTTGGTAGTCTTCGGCTTCAGTAATCGCACGTACTACGGCAACACTACCAACACCCGTGCTCGCCACTTGCTCTGCACGTGATAAATCAATCCCACCAATTGCGACTGTTGGGTAATCAGCCATTAAAGGTACAAATTTTTCGAGCTTTTCTAAGCCTTGAATTTGCCCTGTCATGTCTTTGGTGGTGGTTGGGTAAATAGCGCCAAACGCCATATAACTTGGTCTGTAATTATGCGCGCGTAGCATCTCATAAAAACCATGGGTCGAAACACCTAAACGTAACCCAGCCTCTTTTATGGCAATTAAATTAGCGGTTTGTAAATCTTCTTGCCCTAAATGCACACCATAAGCACCATGCTTAATCGCCAATTGCCAGTAATCATTGATATACACCTGCGCACCGTATTTCTGCCCTAACATAACTGCACTTGCAATCGCATCTTCGAGTGCAGCATCGTCTGCATTTTTCATTCTTAATTGAACAGTTTTAATCCCTTCGGCTAAACACTTCTCCAACCAATCAACGGTATCTACAACGGCATATAAACCAAGCTGTTTCGAGTCACATTCTGCAAAGCCTGCTGCCATGGTAAAATTAACCGGGCAATCAAAGTCGAGCTCATCACCTAACCAACTCCCCGCTTCGATTACTTGTGGGTAATCCGCCAGCGTTGTTGGAAAGCGAGTATGTGCAACAGGACCAATACCTTCACCATAGCGAACAGCCGCTTTTAAACCTTGGTTTATATAGGCTTTTGCTAAAATGAAGGCATCTTTAAGTGGGTACTGTTTTGCTAAGCAAGCAGCAACTACCGACGCCATACTACATCCAGTGCCATGACTATGCGGAGTTTGAATTTTTTCGTTGCCAAGCCAATATGCTTGTTCGCCTTGCACGCAGTAATCAATGCAATAGCCACTTGGGTAATCCCAATGACCACCTTTAATGATCACCGCTTTTGCACCATAGCTTGTTAACTTTTCAGCGGCTTCTTTCACTGCGCTTGGGCCAATCAAATAAACACCGGTTAATAACTGCGTTTCGTGCGTGTTCGGTGTTACTACATCGACTAATGGCAATAAACACTCTTTGATGGCACTAACAGTATCTTCTTCTGTTAATAAATCACCACTTGAAGCAATAGCAACCGGATCATAAACAACCAAAGGCGGCACTGCCCAAGTTGCTTTGTAATGTTTTAAATGTTCACTAATAAGCTGTATCTGCTGCACATTTGCAAGCATGCCAATCTTAATAACGCTGGCAGGCATATCACTGGCTAACGCGAGTAACTGTGATTCAATAACCTCTGTTGAAATCGGGTTTAGTGCTTCTACACCTAAACTGTTTTGTGCCGTTAAAGCAGTAATAACCGTACAGCCATGTACATTAAAACTTTGCATTGCCTTGATATCGGCCTGAATGCCTGCGCCGCCGCCCGAATCTGAGCCTGCTATGGTCCATACAACCTGATTCATGTTATTCCTCACATTTTATTCTTGATGCCAAAACGGCATACCGAGAGTTGGCGTTGACGGGCTTGCTACGTCTTTTTCAGGCATCGCTTTAGCCAAATAGCTACATCGCCCCGCCTCAACAGCATTCCTAAACGCTTTACTCATAGTTACAGGGCAACCAGCACCTGCAATTGCCGAATTTAATAATACGGCATCATACCCTAATTCAAGCGCTTGGCAGGCATGAGATGGTAAACCTAAACCCGCATCAACTATTAAAGTATGGTTAGGTAAACGTTCACGGATCATTTTTAAATTGTAAGGATTCAGCAAACCCTTACCTGTTCCAATCGGTGCGCCCCAAGGCATTAATACTTCACAACCTAAATCAGCTAGACGCTGACACAGCACTAAATCATCGGTGCAATAAGGTAAAACTTTAAAGCCATCAGCCAATAAAATTTTAGTTGCTTCGAGCAGTGCAATTGGATCAGGCTGTAAATTATATTCATCACCTATTAGTTCTAATTTGATCCAATCAGTAGCAAACACTTCGCGGCACATTTGTGCCAAGGTCACCGCTTCTTTCACGCTATGACAACCCGCAGTATTTGGCAGCACCTTTAAGCAAGTGTTTTTTATCAATTGCCAGAAATCATCACCCGCTGCAACGCTTTGCTGACGACGCAATGAAACGGTGACAATGTCAGCCTGTGAGGCCACTATCGAATCCTGCATAACACTTGGCGAAGGATAGAGTGCAGAGCCAATCAGTAAACGACTGCTAAATTGCTCACCATAAACCGAAAAACTATCCATCTTAACCTCCTTGAATCGGCGACAATAACTCAATGCTGTCGCCTTCGTTGAGGATTTTAGCATCGCACTGACTGCGAGGTACAAAGTCACCATTAACAGCAACCGCAAATGGGGGTCTAGCGCCAAATTGATTCAAGGCCTGAGTGAGAGATGTATCGTCGCTCACTGTAACTGACTGACCATTAATTAAAATATTCATTTTTATCCTTAAGCAATTAAGCTAACAGCTTCATCAACCACCAGAGGCGCAAGTAAATAACCGTGCCGGTATAAGCCATTAATACTGATAACTCGATCTTGTATACTGACTTTAGGGCGGTTGTCTGCAAACGCAGGACGAAGCCCCGATTGCAAGCTCTCGATACGCCCTTCAGCAAAACCGCTATGCACCGTATAAGCAGCAGACAATAACTCTAGTGCAGAGCGCACTGTGACTTTGCCTGTGTCTTGCGATTCAATCTCCGTAGCACCAATCACAAATTGGTGGTTTGGTTTTGGTGCAATGTAAATTGGGTAGCGCGGATGCATCAGTCGTATAGGTCGAGTAAGATTCACCTCTGGTGCATATAAACGCGCCACCTCACCTCGTACTCCGCGAAGTAAAGGCTCATTCTGTTTAGAACCTAAGCCTCGGCAATCAAATACATAATTAAAGCTTTGACCATTCACTTGATGACCATTCAGCTCAACTTTGCAAGCAAATTTAAATTGAACTCCTTGCGATGTAAGCTTTTTGAAACTGGCGCTATAAAATGCCTGATTATCTAGCTGCCCTTCACAGGGTAAATACACCCCCTGATGGAAACGCCCCGCAAGCTCAGGCTCAAGTTCGGCTATTTGAATACTCGACAAAGATTTCGCTTGATTACTACCAAGGGGCTTTAAACGGCTCACAAAACTTTGTAAATCGCCCTTATCTTGCTGGTGAGCAACCACTAAGCTGCCTGCTTGTTGAAAATATACAGGTTCATCAAGTTCGCTTAAGATTTGCTGCCAACGTGAAATACTATTAAGCCCTTTTAATGCTAGATCCTGTTCGCACAGTACTGATTCAGCGAGTGGTGCCAACATCGCTGCGGCAACACTGCCAGCACTATTGCTAGCATGTTGATCATCCTGCTCAAACACACTTAGCTGATGCTCTTTGGCAAGTGCTAGTGCAGTCAAACGACCCGTTAAGCCAAAACCAAGTATCGCTATCTTTAAAGACATAAACTTTCTAGGCGCTAGGCTCTAGGTAAAAACCCAGAACCTATCGCTATGCCTAGCTCCATCAATTAAACTGCTTTGTGGTAAATCTCAGAGCCTGTTTTTTTGAACTCGTCTGACTTTGCTTTCATTTCGGCTTCAACATCGACCATTTTGATTTCGATAGCATCGCCCACGTTATTCGGATCAATGCCTCTAGCCTCAAGATCTTTTGCATAATCACGTACTTCTTGAGTAATCTTCATCGAGCAAAATTTAGGGCCACACATAGAGCAAAAATGTGCAATTTTTCCTGATTCTTGTGGCAGTGTTTCGTCGTGATACTCACGAGCGCGTTCAGGGTCTAAACCTAGATTAAATTGGTCGTGCCAACGGAACTCAAAGCGTGCTTTTGATAATGCGTTATCGCGTTCTTGCGCCCCAGGGTGGCCTTTTGCTAAATCAGCGGCATGGGCGGCAATTTTATAAGTAATAAGGCCTTCTTTAACGTCTTCTTTATTTGGTAAACCTAAATGCTCTTTAGGTGTTACATAACAAAGCATGGCACAGCCATACCAGGCAATTTGCGCGGCCCCAATACCCGATGTGAAATGATCGTATCCCGGTGCAATATCCGTTGTCAGTGGGCCGAGGGTGTAAAACGGTGCTTCTTCACAGTGTTTTAGCTGCTCTTCCATGTTCTCTTTGATCATATGCATCGGCACATGGCCAGGGCCTTCAATGAATACTTGTACGTCATGTTTCCAAGCAAGTTTTGTCAGCTCACCTAAAGTACGTAACTCACTGAACTGGGCTTCATCATTGGCATCTGCAATAGAACCTGGACGCAAGCCATCACCCAGTGAAAAACACACATCGTACTGTTTTAAAATTTCACAGATCTCTTCAAAGTGAGTGTATAAAAAGTTTTCTTTATGGTGTGCTAAACACCATTTGGCCATGATTGAACCGCCGCGCGACACAATACCGGTAACACGTTTTGCCGTCATAGGTACATAACGAAGTAATACTCCAGCGTGAATGGTAAAGTAATCAACACCTTGTTCAGCTTGTTCAATCAAGGTATCGCGGAAAATCTCCCACGTAAGGTCTTCGGCAACACCGTTTACTTTTTCAAGCGCTTGATAAATAGGTACAGTACCAATTGGTACTGGTGAATTACGTACCACCCATTCACGGGTTTCATGAATATAGCGGCCTGTTGATAAATCCATTACCGTATCGGCGCCCCAACGCGTTGACCACACCATCTTCTCAACTTCTTCTTCGATTGATGAGGTGACTGATGAGTTACCAATATTCGCGTTCACTTTAACTAAAAAGTTTCGGCCAATGATCATTGGCTCGGTTTCCGGGTGGTTGATATTATTCGGTAACACCGCACGGCCACGTGCAATTTCATCACGCACAAATTCAGGGGTAATGAAATCAGGAATGCTGGCCCCAAACGATTCGCCTTTATGCTGCGCTGCAAGTAACTCTTCACGAATTTTAGCGCGTCCCATGTTTTCGCGAATTGCCACATACTCCATTTCTGGAGTCACAATGCCTTGTCGCGCATAATGCATTTGCGTCACATTTTTACCCGCTTTAGCACGGCGGATTTTTGGCAAGTGCTCAAAGCGAATATGATCTAAGCCTTCATCCGCCATACGTTGCTGAGAAAATTGCGAAGTGACTGAGTCTAAGACTTCAGTGTCGCCGCGACTCTCAATCCACTTTTCTCGATATTTCTCAAGTCCCTTGCGCACATCAAGCTTAAAATCAGGGTCAGTGTAAGGGCCTGATGTATCGTAAACGCGAATTGGGGCATTAGGTTCAAACACTGGGTTCTCTTCAGTGCCACCGATAAAGGTATCGCTAAGGGTGATTTCGCGCATCCCTACTCGCACATTATCTTGTGTGCCTTCCACATACACTTTATGAGAATTAGGAAAGGGTTGCCCAGTTAAGTTATAAATATAATCAGATGCTGCCGCACGCACTTCGCGGCGAGATGGTTTAGTTGTTGTATTTGACATGACTTACCTCATTACTTTAAGGGTTGTCTTGTCAGATATTGCAAAAGCAATAGAGAGTGGCTAACGCCATTGGATCGTTGTTAATAAGCTAATGCTTACTAGTGCAGCCTGCGCCGCTTATGCCCCAGAAATTTGGCGCACAAGCGCCCATTGAGGCAGCTTGTTCCCTACGCAGGTGTTAGCCTGATCAGGTTCACGGATCCCGCTTTCGCGATCTCAGCCTTGTTAAAGGCACTCCGACAAGTATAAATTCGTTTCTTATAAAACGCCCTGAGTGTACGTCAGTTAAAAAATTGCTGCAAGCTCAGCAACTTTAGTTTTTTGCAATGAAGGTAAAGTGATGCTCGCCTTGCAAGGTTAGTTGCTCACCATTTAAATTAATGGCTGCACCTTCCTTCAACGTTGAAAGTAATTGCTGCTCAAGATCATCAATTTGCTCGCCACACGATTTACGTGTCATACCTAACTTATTGACTGTTAGCATATCTTCGTTTAGCGCACCCTCACCAAAAAATTTATTACAACCAGCGAAGCCATTAACCTGCATCGCTTCAATAAACCGTATAGAGGCAGTTTGGGATACAGGAATTGCTAAACCATTCACTTTTGATAATTGCCACTGTGTATATTTTAATTGCTCACTCGATACAGTACCGGTCGATGAGCAACCCATGCAAAATAGTACTAAAAGAAGAGGCAAGGCTACTAACTTCATATTTTTTTACGACTCAAATTTCAATGTAGTAATAATAACAACATTTAACGCAATTGATCGTTAAAAAAACATGTTTTATCTGTAAAAAATTGTTCTAAGTTAGCTTTTCGAAGAACAACGCAGACTATTTGAATAAGTTATCGACTTCTTCTGGTAAAAAAGGACGACCTTTTTCGTTAACTGATGTGCCAATGACCAAAGCTTGAAGCATTACTTTATCGTCATGTTTACGGTATACCGTTTGTCTAAACGCAAACTTTAAGCGGCTAATTCGCTCAGGCTCAACAGCAACATAAAATTCATCACCAGGCACAAGTGATGCCTTGTAATCCATTTCGCTGCGAAGCACCACAAGGTTTACTTTTTCTCTTGCTAGCTTTGCAAAGTCGACACCTTGGGCATGTAAAAACTCATGACGAGCATGCTCTAAGTAATTAAAATAAACACTGTTATTTACAATTCCTTGTAAATCACACTCATAATCACGCACTTTAAAGTCTACTCTAAAGGTCATAGTCGTATTCCTAATCAATTTACGTATAATTGCCTGCGTTTATACCATAAAAATTGATTTATACCATTTCGCTTAATTGAGCGTTCTATTTTTGGGCAAGCAAGCCTCGCAGGTAATGCTAGGTATAACCCGTCAAAAATGCTTAAGTATTATTGCGAATTGGTATTTATAGCCATTTGGCTAGCTAGGTTGCTAGAATAGCAGTCCCTAAAATGGAGTTAAGAACCCGCATGAAACGACGTTTATCATTATTATCTGCTGCCATCCTGCCTTTATTCGCAGCATCTTCGATTGCTTACGCTGAAGACGGTGAGCTGGAAACAATTGTAGTTACCGGTGATTTCCAAAAAGAGAGCATTCAAACTTTAAGTGCCAGTGCAAGCTTGTTTTCAGACCATGAAATCAATCAACGTGGTGCAAAGTTTTTAGATGAGATGCTAGCTAGCGCTGCCAACGTAAACTTTACCTCAGGCGCATCTCGTGGTCGTTTCGTGCAAATTCGTGGTGTTGGATTACGCTCGCAATTTGTTGATCCTATTAACCCGTCGGTTGGCTTAGTTATTGACGGCATTAACTACTCTGGTTTAGGTGGCAGTTCGCTATTATTTGATATCGACCAAGTTGAAATCTATCGCGGTCCACAAGGAACTCGCTTTGGTGCTGATGCTTTAGCTGGCATGATTCAAATGGAATCAGCTGCGCCAACCTTTGATCCAAGCGTTAAAGTGCAACTGGGTGCGGGCAACTACAATAGCTACGAAGCAGGTATTGCAGCAGGTACTGGTATTACTGATGATACTGCAGTGCGTGCCAGTGTTTATCAACGCGAGTCTGATGGTTATGTAGAAAACCGTTATTTAGGTGAAGATACCCAACAACAAGACGAGCTCGTTTCTCGCTTTAAATTGCACAGCCAATTAACTAGCCACTTACGCACAGAACTTAACGTTCATTATATTGATATTAATAACGGTTATGATGCTTTCACGCTCGATAATAGCCGTAATAGCGTTGCTGATGAGCCTGGTGAGGATAATCAAGAAAGTATCGCCGTTGGCCTTGCAAACATTTACACCGGCTTCGATTGGTTTGATGTAAGCCTAAATGTTTCAGGGATCGACAGCGAGCTGCTATACAGCTTCGACGAAGATTGGGTATGTAACGATGAAGCTCAGCCTGAACTATGTGCTGCAGGCCTACATGAGTGGGGTTATAGCTCAACAGATACCTATTTACGCGACCGAAAAGATCAAGCAGCCGAGCTACAATTTAATGGCAAAGCGGGCGATTGGGTGGCAGGTATTTATTACCAAGGCCGCGAAGTCGATTTAGAGCGCCAATACACTTGGCTGGCACAACCTTTTGCATCAAATTATGAAACCAGCAATATTGCTGCATACGGGCAGTTAGCTACACCTATTGGCCCAAAAACAACCTTAATTACAGGTCTGCGCGTTGAACAGTACCAAGGCGACTACACCGACAATAACGGTTTTATTGAAGAAACTGATGATGTCATGGTCGGTGGTAAGCTTGCGCTTGAATATCAAGTCATTGATCGCACCATGATCTACACCAGCATCACCCGTGGCTATAAAGCTGGCGGTATTAACTCTGAAGCTTTAGCAAAAGCAAAAGACGAAGGCTTAAACCTCGATGCTGACTTTTTTGCTAATCACACATCATTTGCCCCTGAGTACTTATGGAGCGGTGAGTTTGGTGTTAAAGGCAGCTCTCTAGACGATAAATTTGTGTTACGTCTAGCCGCCTTTTATATGTATCGAGAAGATATGCAGCTAAAATCGTGGCAAGTTGAAGGTCAAAAGTTCACAGGCTATATCGATAACGCCAGCTCTGGCGAAAACTACGGTTTAGAAATTGAAGGTAGCTTCCAAGCAACTGACAATTTACTACTAACAGGTAGTGCAGGTTATCTACATACAGAAATCAATGACTTTGTGGCTCAATCAGGTCTTGATCAAGATGGTCGCGACCAAGCACAAGCACCTAAGTACCAATATGCATTCACTGCGCGTTATAACTTTACGCCTGCACTTTATGCATCGATTGGTTTAGAGGGTAAAGACGATTATTACTTCTCTGATAGCCATAACTCAAAAGCACCAAGCACGAATTTAGTGAATGCTTCATTTGGTTATGAAGGTGATAATTGGAGCATTAATGCATGGGCACGTAACTTATTTGACGAAGACGTACCAACCCGTGGTTTTGAGTTTGGTAACGACCCATTAGATGGATACACCACTCACACTTACACGCAGCTTGGCGAACCAATGGTTGCCGGTGTGACATTTATTTACGAGCTATAAGCAATTCGGTGCTAAGTTTTTTACTTAGCACCCAAATTCCTAGAACCTAATAAATTAAGCCCTTTCTACATCAAAGGCGAGTACGTCTTTAATCTTTTGCTTATTCGTTGCCAGCATAATGAGTCGATCAATACCCAGCGCTACACCCGCACATTGTGGTAAGCCATGCTCTAGCGCAGCGATTAAGCGCTCATCCATTGGCACTTGCTTTAAACCATTCGCTTCACGGTATTGATTGTCTTCACTAAAGCGAGCTGCTTGCTCTTTGCCATCTGTTAGTTCATTAAAGCCGTTTGCCAGCTCCATATTCTTGAAATATAACTCAAAGCGCCCTGCGACTCGCTCATCATGTTGGCAAATTTGGGCAAGAGCCGCTTGCGAAGCTGGAAAATGATAAACAAAACAAGGCTTTTCTTGGCCAATCGTTGGCTCTACCTTCATACAAAATAATAGCTGCAACAAGGTATCTCGGTGCGTTTCATGCGCAGCAATATCGGCAAAGCCCTGCTCCGTTGCTAGTTGCTGCAAAGTGCTGATATTAGCGGTTAAAGGGTCAACACCTAAGGCGTTCATAAAAGCTTGTTGATAAGTTAGTCGCTCTGCGCTTCCTACGCCAAGCACTAATTGCATAAGCTCATCCATTTCATCCATAAGGGCAAATTCATCAAAACCCGGACGATACCACTCAAGCATTGTAAATTCAGGATTATGATGACTACCCGCTTCTTCATTACGAAAGGCTTTGCATAGCTGGAAAATAGCCCCAGAGCCCGCAGCGAGCAAACGCTTCATGGCAAACTCAGGTGACGTTTGCAAATAAAGTGGTAAGCCACCAGCATGGCCAGGACCTACAAACTCGGTACTAAATGTCGCTAAATGCACATCGGTTACACTGGCTGCACTTAAGCTTGGCGTTTCAACCTCCATAACATCACGATCATAAAAGAACTCGCGAATACAGCGAATGATGGTGGCACGGTGGCGTAAAGTTTCAATATCGGCGCTTGGTTGCCAAAGGACATTAGACATAGTGTTTCCCAAAAAAAATCCCAGCAGAAGCTGGGATTTTATAATAAATTGCTTAACAAAGCCTGTTACTTAACACGGCTCACGTATTCACCGCTACGTGTATCAACTTTGATCACTTCGCCGATTTGTACGAATAGAGGAACACGAACAACAGCACCTGTGCTTAATGTTGCCGGTTTACCGCCAGTACCCGCTGTATCACCTTTTAGACCTGGATCTGTTTCAGTGATTTCTAATTCAACGAAGTTTGGTGGAGTCACAGCGATTGGGCTACCGTTCCAAAGCGTGATTGTACAAACGTCATTTTCAACTAACCATTTTGCATTGTCGCCAAGCGCTTTTTCGTCAGCAGCGATTTGCTCAAATGTTTCGTTGTTCATGAAGTGCCAGAACTCACCGTCAGTGTATAGATACGCTAAATCTGTATCCATTACGTCTGCACCTTCAACTGATTCACCTGACTTGAATGTTTTTTCTAGTACTTTACCTGTGATAAGTTTACGAATACGAACACGGTTAAACGCCTGGCCTTTACCTGGTTTTACCATTTCATTTTCTAAGATGCTGCAAGGTTCGCCGTCTAACATAATTTTTAGGCCGCCCTTGAACTCATTGGTGCTATAATTCGCCATCGTTTCCTCTGTCTAAATAATTTCGAGTAATCTACGTGTCAATGATACAAAGAAATGAAGTAAATTTGCATAAAAACTGGCAAAAAGAATTGGCAAATGTTGTCACTTGTCCTGAACGCTTGCTAGAAATGCTAGGATTATCAAGCAAAGTAGACGAAAAAGACCTCAAAGCACGCAGTCTTTTTCCTGTCCGTGTGCCACTGCCTTTTATCAAAAAAATGCGTTATGGCGACATAAACGACCCTCTTTTGCTGCAAGTGATGCCAAAACACCAAGAGTTTTTAGCAAAAACAGGTTACGATAAAGACCCTCTAAAAGAACAAGATAATAATCAACCGGGCTTATTACACAAGTATCGCTCTCGCGTTTTAGTGATGTTTAAAACCGGTTGTGCTGTAAATTGCCGCTATTGTTTTAGACGTCATTTTCCTTATCAAGAAAACCAATTAAACAAACGCAGTTTAATTGAGGCACTGGCATATATAAAAGCCGACGCCAACATCAACGAAGTCATTTTGAGTGGTGGTGATCCATTGATGGCCAAGGACGATGCTGTTAGTTGGTTTATGGATGAGCTCGAACAGCTACCGCAAATTAAACGCATGCGTATTCATAGCCGCTTGCCTGTGGTGATCCCAGCAAGAATTACCGATGAGCTATGTTCGCGCTTTGCTGCATCGCCTTTAAAAGTGGTGTTTATAAACCATATCAATCACGCCAACGAAATTGATGATGACTTTAAAGCGGCTATGCAAAAATTAAAAGTCGCGGGGGTTACGTTATTAAATCAAGCGGTATTACTGAAAGATGTGAATGATTCTGTTGATTCACAAGTTGCACTAAGTGAAGCACTATTTGAGGCAGATATACTTCCTTACTACTTACATCTACTAGATAAAGTTGAGGGTGCCAGCCATTTTGATATAGCTGAGAGTCAGGCACGAGAAATCGTGACGGCTATGCTGGCAGCATTGCCGGGATTCTTGGTTCCTAAGCTGGTGCGCGAGATCGGTGGCGAGCAAAGTAAAACGCCTATCGATCTAAGGGCGTGTTGACCTTTGTTGATTAAAATTTGTTCACTCTAGGGGCGATTTAATCGCGGCGCGAGATTTGTAACCTAGTGGGCTAAGTAAAAATCGAGCAACAAAGAGTTAATCGCCCCTAGGAAGAACCCGAAGGGCAGCGCGTGTTTGGCATTGATGCTGCGTTATCACCTATTTATGTGGAACAACCACACTACATAGGTTCTGCCTTGCCTAAATACCAAACACACTGCTGCAAAATTAATCACAAAAGGTCAACACGCCCTAGCATAGCTAGGCGTTTTACTTGCATAAAATTGGATATTTGCTAATCTAGCGGCCTTCCTTTTTTGTCTTTTTGAGGTGTATATGGCGTTCTTTTCTCGCTCGTTGTTAGCAGCGGCCATTACATTCTCTAGCTTTTCCAGCTACGCAACCTTAGAAAAAAAACAATGTGATGTAGAGCTAAGCCATGGCTTAATCATTACCGATGATGTCATTCGTATTGTTGATAAGGGTCAAACTCGCGTGCAAATTAACAACGATAACCAATTGTTTATACGAGGTTATTGGGTTGATTTAAGTCCCGAAGAAAGCAAAGTAGTTGAGCAGTTCAGCCGAGGGATCAGACAAACCGTCCCTGAACTTGTTGACCTGGCAACAGATGGTGTAAACCTTGGCTTAAGTGCCATCGAGCAAGTTGTTGAGGGCATGTCAGACAAAGAGCCTGAAGTGCTAAAAACTCAGCTGCAATATGTTGAACGTGCATTAATGGATAAATTTAAGCGTGGTGATGACTTTTTCTTTATTGCCCCGCAGTCGCTGTCGAAAATCGATGATTTTTTTACCAAAGAAATCAGCCAAAAAATTCACTCTGCAGTTCACGGTTCACTTGGCGCTATTTTAGTCTCGCTAGGGGATGCTTTTAAGTCGCGCGAAGGTAATATCGAAGACCGTATCAATGATATGGGGCAGCGTATGGATATCATCTCAAAAGAAATTGATAAATCACTGCAAAAGAAAGCAGAGCAGTTAGAGATGAAGGCATCTGAGTACTGTGAGTGTTTGAACTCGTTAGATGTCACTGAATCACGCTTACAACAAATGGTGCCTGGTATGGCCGATTTTGATTTGGTGCAAATAAAGTCTTAGTGCAAATTTTATAACGAGAAAGCCCAGCAGTTGCTGGGCTTTCTCGTTTTAAGTTAGCGAAGGTTAACTGAATTTAGCGGTTTCAGTTTCTAAATCGTTAGTAAGGCCTTTGATCAAATCGGTTGCTGTATGAGCCTGATTAGATACATCAGCCGTTTGTGAAGCTGTGTCTGAGATAGTTACGATGCGTTTGGCTGTGTCTTCACCGGCATCTAGTTGCTCTTTTGCAGCAATAGCTATCTGATGGCTCATTTGTGCTATGGCGCTGAGTGAGCTTGCTACCCGTTTTAGCTCGTCATTCGCTTTTTTCGACTTTTCAACGGTTTGTTCGCTGGTTGTCATACTTAGGGACACTGATGATTTGGCATCTTGGGTTGCTGCTTGCAGTTTGCCAATCATATTACGAATTTCTTCTGTGCTGGTTTGCGTGCGCTGGGCAAGTCCGCGCACTTCATCAGCAACTACAGCAAAGCCTCGCCCTTGCTCACCAGCACGGGCGGCTTCTATCGCAGCATTAAGCGCAAGCAAGTTGGTTTGCTCGGCAATACCTTGAATAACACTGAGTACATTTGCGATGTTATTTACTTCATCATCGAGTACTTGAATATTATTACCAGCGCTGTCAATTTGCTGCTCTAAAAGCGCGATGGTGTCAGCAGCCTCGCTGGTTAAGTGGCTTGCACTTTGACCTTGCTGCTCAGCTTCTTGCACTGAGTAGGCTGCTTGTTCGGCATGTTCAACAACTGTTTGCGCTGAGGCTGTTAACTCGGTAATTGCTGAAGCAACCATTTGAGTTTCTTCATTAAGGCTACGAGTCAGTTTATCGAGTTCAACAGAGCGTGACTCATTATCGACACTTTGATTCTTTAAGCTATCTGTAACGCCTTTAATGCCGCCAACAACGCCACGTAAACCTTGCTGCATGTAATGCATGGCAGCAATAATGCTCTCTGGAGGAGCATCTTGGCGAATATGTGAGTTTAAGTTGCCGCGAGAGACGTTTTTAACAATACCAATTACTTCATCAATTTCGCCGCCTAAAGCATTAGTCAGCGATGAACCAAAGCGAGCAATAGCAAAAGTCAGCGCAATGGCAATAAGCATGGAAAGGCCCAGCAACCACTTAGCGGTATTCCAATAACGTTCATCAACTTCTTTAGCGCTAATGCCAGTACCAACATACCAGCCAAACAGCGGTGTTTTTTGAACTACAGACGTTAAATCTACCGTTTCACCATCACGCACTGAATCCCAATGATAGGTGATAATTTTATTGGTTGTGTTACCCACTAAATTTTCGACCATACGGCCGATGCTGTTGCCACTGGCGTCTTTAAAATCATTAAAGCTGGTGCCATGCAGCTCAGGGTCGTGTGGGGTAGCGACAAAATTTAAGTTGTTGTCGACGACGTACACGTATTCTGAGTCGTGGTATTTATTTTCGCGCAGCACCTGAATAGCAAGTTTCTTTGCTTGTGCTTCTTTGAGTTGGTTGTTTTTAACCATCAACTCAAATTGCTCAACAATATTGGTAGTGCTTTTCATGAGCTGGTTGATACGCGCGATGTTGTCGCTTTCGCTAGCATGGCGTAAAGACTGTAAGCCAAGTAAAGCTATCGCAGATAACGCAATAAACATAGCGATAGCAAATAAGGTGATTTTTGTTTTTAAAGCTAGTCCTGATAACACAGTCAGCCTCCTTTATTATTTCCCCTGTTAACTTTTACCACGTTTGTCTGGTTTTATTAAGGAAAAATGACAGCGTTATCATGACTTTTGCTCAAGTACCTATTTAGAGCTTGAGTTCGGCTTCTGTAAGAGCACGATATTCACCGCTTGCAAGGCTTTCATCGAGGGTGATATCCGCTATTTTTTCACGATGTAATTCAACAACTTTATTGCCTACAGCGGCAAGCATTCGTTTAACTTGATGGTATTTACCTTCGCAAATTGAAAGGCGTAAACTATAGCTTGCAAGTTTTTCAACAATAGCAGGGCGGGTTAGCTCTTTTTCGTTGTGCAATTGCACCCCTTGCTCTAACGCTGTAATTGCTTCTTCATCAATAGGCTCTTGAGTTTCAACTAAATAAGTTTTGAACTTGTTATGCTTTGGAGCTGTAATTTTGTGTGACCAGTCGCCGTCATTAGTAATGATCACTAAACCTGTAGTATCGATATCTAACCGACCTGCAACATGAAAGTCGCTCATGTTTGGTTCATCAAGTAAATCGAATACAGTCGGGTGAAGGTCATCTTTATTAGCACACACATAGCCCGCTGGCTTATTAAGCATGTAGTAGCGCTTGCCTAAAAAGACCAGCGGCTCGCCTTGCCAGCGAATATCATCATCTTGTGTTACAGACAAATCGAATGAGGTGATCACCTCACCATTAACAGTGGCGTATTTGCGTTTAATACCTGCTCTGGTCTTGCTGCGAGGTAACTCGGCAATATGGCTGATAAATTTATCTAAACGGCATGGAAATTTCATTGGGATCACATTTTTAGTCGGCTACAATGGCGGCGAGTATAGCGGATACTAGTTACCTATGACAGTACAGCAAGGACAAATATTACAGTATTACCAAGCGCAAATAGCCAAAGGTGATTTGCAAGAAGACCGTGCCCAGCGCACAGCGATTAATGCTCTTGATAATCTAGCCACAGAACTGGCTGCGCCAAGACATTGGTGGCAAAGCGCAAAGCCAATAAAAGGGGTCTATTTATATGGCCCAGTAGGACGTGGTAAATCCATGTTGATGGACGTGTTTTTCAAGTTGGTCAATATTGAAGCTAAGCAGCGTTTGCACTTTCATCATTTTATGAAGCAAGTGCATGAGCGCCTAACCCAGCTGCAAGGGCAAAAAAATCCTCTAAAGGTGATTGCTAAAGAGTGGGCAGAGCACATTCGCTTGATTTGTTTCGATGAGTTTTTTGTCTCTGATATTGGTGATGCTATGATCTTGGGTGGTTTATTCAAAGCCCTGTTTGAGCAGCAAGTCGTGTTAGTCGCGACCTCAAACTGCCAACCTGAGCAGTTATATCGCAACGGTTTACAGCGAGCACGATTTTTACCCACTATCGATTTATTAAATGAGCATTGCCATATTTTCAGTGTTGAAGGCGACACAGATCATCGCTTTCGCTTTGGTAAACAAACCGAACATTATTTTATTAATAACAAAGATGCCCTAACAGAGCGCTTTTTAAAACAAGAGCAAGTAATACAAAGGCAATCAATGATAGAGATTTGCCATCGCCATCTTAGCTGTGTAATGCAAGCTCAAGACGCCATTATGTTTGATTTTATGACGCTTTGCTCAGGACCCAGAAGCACGGCGGATTATATTTATTTGGCAGAGCAGTTTCAGCGAGTTTATTTAGTCAATGTGCCAGTAATGGGGCGCGGGGCAACGGGCAAACAAATTGTGCATGGCATTGAAGATAGCTATCAGCGAGAAAAGCAAGACTTACAAGAACACTTCTTAGATGATGAAGCACGGCGCTTTATTGCTTTGGTTGATGAGTTTTATGATCGCAGCCGATTACTGGTGATTTCGGCCGAGGTGGGTATTAGCGATTTATATCAAGGGCAAAAACTGGCATTTGAATATGCGCGAACTGAATCTCGATTAGTTGAGATGCAAAGCTGGAAAAGATAAAAGGCGCAATAAAAATGCGCCTTTGATTTCAGCCTAGCTGGGGATCTTCATATGAAACGGTTAAAAGCTATATTGAGCACCTACATACACGTAGCGACCTGCACCACCGCCGTATGCGCTATAGTAGTTACCACGGCCATATGGATAAAAGTCACCTTTATTATCAAACACGTTATTCACACCACCGAATACGCGCAGTTGGCTCTGTTCACCAAGTGATAGAGTGTAAGACGCTGAAAGGCTGTGTTTTAAGAACGAACCATAATCTTGGTAGGCAAGTTTTTCTGGGTTACTGATACAAGTATCTTCACCAGCCTCGCAGCGGGCATCGTTTTCAGCAATATATTCTTGGTAATCTTCTTCAAGACTTTGGCTTGCAATGAATGAACCTAAGTAATTTGTACGCCAGCGAATACGTAAGTTATCGTTACGCCATGTAAGTGACATTGATGCTTTATCTTTGCTGCTGCCGTAACCTGCGTAATGGCTAGTCACTAAGCTGCCATCAAGGCCTTGATAAGTTTGCGAGTTTTCAATTACATGGTTGTAATCTAGTTTAAACGACAACTGACCTAGGTTATCTAAGTCTAGTTTGTACTGTGCAACCACATCGTAACCACGTGCAGTTAGCTCATCGAGGTTATATTGACGCTGTAGAATTTTGATAATGTTACCTTCGCTATTACGGGTAATGTCATTACAAAATACGTTGTCTTCACCCCATGCAGCTTCTGAGTTGTAGCACTCACGCATGATGTTTTCATTACTGATCTGCGAAATCGCATCAACAATGGCAATATCGTAGTAATCAACGGCAAGATTAAAGTTTTCTATAAAGGCAGGAGCCACTGTCACACCAAATGTATAAGTATCAGCGGTTTCTTCTTTTAGATTTTCGTTACCAGCCCCTGGAGAATAGCTGTTGTTCTCATCGCTGAATTCAAAGTTTGGATCAGCAGCAAGTTGTGTTGCTAAAGTTGGCTCTTTACGGCAGTTATCGTGACCTGGTTTAGTTGATGTTGCTGTTAAACCGTCACAAATATCATCATAGCTGTCGTAATCGCCACGTGCTGGTGACATAAGTTCAGTGATCGTTGGTGCACGTTGAGCGCGAGCGTAGTTTGCTCTAAATGCATAGCCTTCGATTGGTTCCCAAAATACACCTAGCTTGTAGCTGGCAACGGTGTTGACGTTTTCCATGCTGTAGTTAGCTAAACGTAATGAAGTTTCTGCACTTAAATTTTTTGCTAAAGGAGCATCTTTTAACAGCGGGATCGCAAGTTCTGCAAAAGCTTCATAGACTTCAACTTCGCCATAAAAATTTGGTACATAGTTGAAGGTAATACCACCAGCTTTCATGTCGTCGCTGGTTGATAGGTCTTGGCTATCTTTACGATATTCGCCACCAAAGACTGCGGAGACTGAGCCTGCTGGTAATTCAAATAAATCATCCGCTACGTAGCCAACCACACCGTATTGCTTTATTTCGGTATCAATAATTGGGTTGGTGCGGATCCAAGCGGCCATCTCTTCAGTGATAGAGCCTTCACCAAATAAGTTAATTGGCACACAGCCTTCAGCGCGAGCTGCTTCATCAATACATTGTATGGTGCCATCTGCTAACTGTTCAGCTTGCAAGGCTTGATTAAGTTTTACGGTATTTAATTCATTACTGCGGATTTGGTGCTGGGTAAAACGACCATAACTTGCTGATAGATCCCAGTCCCACTCGTCGTTAAATAACGTGCCTTGAAGACCTGCCCAACTACGAATAGTTTTACGGGTATTATCTGTGCTGATATTACCGACTTCGCTAAAGCGGCGATCCCAATAAATGCGATCTTTATATGGGTTGGCATCGAGAATTTCTTGCGGCACATATGGGTTGTCGATTGGAATATAACCCGGTGCCACATCTGCAAGTGGCTCGCCAGTGGTAGGGTCGTAACGTGGTACATACGCACCTTCGTATTCATCTTCAGGCGACTTATTGTTAAATGAGCCACTTTCACTGTATTGAACTTGCGCGTAAAACATCACATCGTCAGTTAAGTCATAATCAATTTTAACTGCTGCAGATACGTTATCGCTTGGTACATCAAGCATCACGTATTGATTTGAGTTAATACCATAAATTTCTTCGTTGCCTTTCCAGTCATCACGTAAGGTTTGACCGTCATACCAAAACTGTGTGTCGTTGCGGCTGTGTTCTAAGAACACACCGCCCGGAATGCCGTCGCTCTTGCTTACCCAGTCAGCTTGCGTGATGTCGCGCATACATTGATCGCCATCTGCTGTTTGCATTACATTACACATGCGATCTGGATCGTAATCGTAACTATCTTCAATTTGTGCGCGTTTACGATCGTAAAAAGTCATACCGAAATCACGGTCCCAGTTGGCACTAAAATAGGCGTAACCGCGATCTTCAGCAAATGAGGTGCCGTAGTTTAAATCAAGGGTAAATTCTTTACCGCCGCCATCGGTGGTTTCACCTGTATTCGCTTTAAAGTCAAAGCCTTCTTTTTTTGATTGGGTGATAATATTTACCACACCCGCTACAGCATCGGCACCATAGGTTGCAGATGCACCGCCACTGATTATTTCAACACGCTCAACCATGCCGCTCGGAATGGTATTTAAGCTTACATAGTTGCCGCTGTAGCTGTTTGAAACAACACGACGACCATCAATCAATGTAAGGGTACGGTTAGCGCCTAAATCTCGAAGTTGCACTGTCGATAAACCGGTTGCTGATACACTTGATTGGCTGGTGGTGTTACCTATGCTCTCACTAAGAGCAGGCATATTATCAACAAGAATATCTGATAAGTTGGTTAAACCTGTATCGGCAATAGCTTCACGGTCCATTGTGACCAACGGTGTTGGAATTGAAAAACTATCGCGTTTAATACGTGAACCTGTTACAACAATTTTTTCAGGTTCTTCAGTTTGTTCATTAGCTGCTGGAGTGGTGTTGGCAGGGCGGGCAATCTCAGCCTCATTGGCAAATGCATGCTGGCTAAAACCACTGGCAACAGCAAGTGCAATAGCACAAGGTTTGGTTAGTAGATTTCTCACAGGCGTTCCTAGTTGTTTTATTTTTAGTTTTTAGAACCAGAGTGATGCTCTTTTTAAGGGCAGTTAAAATTTACAGTGAGCAACACTCTGGTTGGTCGGTATTGACGTAAAAATTTTTATAGGAATGTGAACTTAACTACAATCTTAGGTGGCTCGTTTATGTCTCTATTTTACATCTATTGAATATCTATTTATTTAAAATCAGTGGCTTAAGAAGTGGTTATTGTTAACTGTTTTGCAACGTTAAAGCTGGTGAAAGAACCACTTTTACGATAAATTGATAGGGCTTTATACTGCTGTACTTCTAAAATGGGGTTTTATTTAGAGTAAATGGAAACATCTAATCGCGTTTATCAGCTGGGCTCATGTATTGTTAACCCACTCGAAAATAAACTGATCTGCAATGGTAGTGAACAACTTTTGCAGCCTAAGTTTATTGAGTTGTTAGCCTGCTTAGTGGCGCGTTACCCCGAACCAATCACGCGTGAAGAGCTCATCAATCATGTATGGGAAGGCAATTTTTATGTCGGTGAAAAAGCTTTAACGAATGCTATTTGGCATTTACGAAAAGCATTTAAAGAGCTCGACCCAGAACAAACTTACATAGAGACATTACGAAAAACTGGCTATCGCGTTTTGTTAAAGCCTCAGCCAATAGATCCAGCTGATAAAGAAAAGTCAGTGGGTTTTAGTATCACTGCTGCGCAGATTCGCCAGCTGTTCGTAGCTTTATGTGTAATTAGCCTAGCAGTGATGTATTGGCTGTTTTCTTCGCCTTCAGAACAAACAAATTCAAGCTTTGTGCTACCGCTCAATAGCATCGAAAGTGTTACGGCAAGCCCTGGTCGTGAGATTTACCCTTCAATTTCAGATGATCAGCATTATTTAGTGTATTCGTGGCGTCAGCTTGGTAAACCAAATAACCTATATTTACGCGATTTACATTTTCCTGAGCATCCTGCTAAGCAATTAACAGACTCACCCTATACTGAAGGCCGCTCTGTGTTTAGCCCAGATGCAAACACGTTGTACTATTACCGAATGGCGTCAGATGTCTGTGAAATTGTAAAGCTGTCTTTGGTTAATGCTACCAGTGTTGTATTAGGGGAGTGCAGTAATAAATATGCCCCAGATCTTGATATCAGTAGTGATGGTAAAACCTTGGCTTACATTGCTGATCACACCAGTAAGTCAGGTGATTATGTAACTCGTATTAAGCTGCTCGATTTACAGGCAAAACAAACAAGTGAAACGGTTATTCCTTGCAATAATGACTGCGAAACTGTGTATGAGTCGGTATCGTTTTCGCCAAGTGCTCAGCGAGTTGTGGTTACTCGTACTGTTAAAAACAACCAAAAAGCGCTGTTTTTAATTGATGTAAAGACAGGGCAAAGCTAACGCTTAACTCATGACTTTGTTGATATTCATGGTGTGGATTGGCATCCATCTAAAGAGCAATTGGCGTTTAGCGCAGTTGAAGGCGGCAAACGTTATGGCTATTTTTACGATATTAATGATCAAACCCTAATTAACACGCAAATCGCTGGTATGAGCTCGCCTAATTACAGTAGCGATGGCAGTGTTTATTATCATCAATGGGATTTAGATAAAGTGATCACGCGTTTGAAAATAGACGAGCAAGTAGCCAGCTCACCGTTTTCTATGCTGTCGACCAACTTTAGTTCGCTATTTCCTGAATATAATCAGCAGCAAGATAAACTCCTGTATGTGTCGAATGAATCGGGCAGTTCGCAGCTTTGGATTGTAAGCCCCGATAGCAGCTCGCGAAAGCAACTTACCCATTTTGCACATAACACGGGGGAAATTCGTGACCCAACTTGGTCAGCTGATGGTCGCTATATTTTGTTTTCTTTGTACGACAATGGCAGTACCCGCTTATACTTTTATGATTTCAAAGTAGAGCAAAGCCAACAAATCAAGCTGCCATTTAGTCATGCAGTTAAACCCAAGTTTAGCGCTGATAGCCAGCATATTTTAGTCTCTGATGGTGACTACCTATACCGTTATGACTTAACAGCAAAAAGCCTAGGCAAAGCCGTTGATGTACCAGCGCAGTTCGGCGTTGAAACACAAGCGGGTGATATTTTATTTACTAATTCACGCCATGCTATTTGGATTAAACACCATGAGACGGGTGTTGAAGAAATGCTTGTGAATGATATTAAATTGGCGCGCAATTATGCATGGTTGCTGGTGGCAAAAAATGCTTACCATGATGGGCGTATTTATTATTATAAAGAACGCTTAGGTGATTACCGCATAAGCTACTATGACTTAGCGAGTAAGCAGCACCATGATTTAATTGCTTTACCTGAGCGAGCTTATAGCCGCTCATCGGGTCTGACCTACATACCCAATGAGCGTTGGTTGGTTTACACCGCATACCTATCGCCAGAGACAGAAATCAAGCGCTTACCTGCAGCCTATTTACCTAAGTGAGTTAACACTTACGATAGATATCAGCATCCATATCGTAAATATTAACGCTTAAACTATACGAGCGGCGGCAGTATGTTTTTAAGCAACTTAGCAATTGCTCACTGAGCATTTGCTTTTGCTCTATGGTTCTGCCTGCCATGATTGATGCGCCGATGTGAATAAAGCCATCTTTGCCTTCACCTAATTCGTAATGCTGATAAGCAATTGCACGAGTCTTTATGGTCGAAAGCTCAAATAAGCCAGAGTCAAAAACGGCTTGGTGAACTTTTTCAACTAACACTTGTGGCAGAATTGGCAAGTCTTCTGAGTGTTCTATAACAATGTGCGGCATAGGGTTTTCCTTAAAAGCGGTAACTAAAACCGATGTTTGTCTGAAATTGGTTTAACACATCACCATCAAAGTGCCATAGACATTGATTGTCTTCTGATGTTGGCAATGTGCACGATACATTGCTTGCATTATTTACAATAGTTGCCAGCCAGCGAGTTTCAACATAAACCCGAGCTTGTTCAGTAAATAAATAATCAGCGCCAGCATAAAGGCCCGAGGTAAAAAATGTATCAGAATCGGCAAAGTCAGTGCTGACGTAGTTTGCGCCAATTTGGGCGCCAACAAAACCAACCACACGGTCAGCCAATGGCACTTCTACGGCACTTTGAAATAGCAGATATTGCATCTCGACTTGCTTGTTGGTTTGGTCTTTCATATCAAGTTCGGTTGCTGAATAAAAGAACCCGTAACGAGCATTATCAATGGTTCTATCAAGACTGACAGTAAAATGGCTGTCATCCTCAAGCTCAATTTTAAGGTCTTCTTCGGTTTGCACCGAGTTAGTAAAGTTTTTGCCAAAACCAGCGCTAATAGAGTAGCCAGCATGAGCTGTACTACTTAAGAACATGAAACACAGTAAACCAAACGATTTTTTCATTGTTTAGATGCTCGTTGTTGAAGATATTTTGAGATAGTATTGAAACATAGCAAGCAAATCGTTGTAAACGGACAACTATCGCTTTTTAATAAGGAACACTAGGATGAAGTTACTAAAATTAGCTGCTTTGACTGCGCCACTAGTTTTGTTGAGCGGTTGCTCGGATGATGCTGCTTCGGTAAGTTTAGGGTTATTCACTACCAAAGATATTAAAGTGGTATCACAACAAGATCCGCTGATCAGCGGTGTTACTTGCCACATTAGTCATATTGAAGCGAATCTTGATTTTGCTGATCCTTCAGATATGTCTATTGCCTGTCGTCAAACAGGGCCGATTACGGCTGAACAATTAAAGCAAATTGACCGCAGTAAATCGGGTGAAGTGGTATTTAAGTCATCGAAAAGTATTTTGTTTAAATCGTTAAAAGTGCGTCGAATTTATGATGCACCTACACGCACTCTTTTGTATTTGTCTTATTCAACCAAAGAGTCAAGTGGCAGCCATCATCACGCTTTATCTACCGTGCCCCTTTACAACACGGATGCATGGCAATGGGCACAAACACAAGAGTAATTTATGTTAGCGTTATTTAAATCAGCCCCGTTAATTGATGAGCAAGAGCAGCAATGGTTAATTGATACCTTTTTATGGGCGGTTGAGCATTTTGATAGTGATTATTTTTTAAAGCATACCCAAGTTATTTTACCCAACGGACAATTTTTTCCAGATAGGGTGTCGAGCGTCAGTGAAATGGCTGAAAAGGTATTTAGTCGAGTTGTTGATTATGCGGGTATGAAGGCGTGGCCAATTAACTTAGTTGCGCCATCAGGGCTGACTCCACAGGTGTTTCCGCACTTTGAGTTCCAAGACAATTTACGCGGTAGCGAGGCAAGTTTAATCGTACCGGCAAATCACCCGGTGAATATCTCGTTTAACCCAAACCAAATAAATCAACCACAAGATTTAGTCGCAAGTTTTGCAGGAACCTTAGCCACTATTTTGATTCACCATGTGGGTGTATTACCTCCTGGCGGTAAAGAGTACTTACCACAAGCAAGTGATGCGTTAGCATGCTATTTAGGTTTTGGGGTAATGATGAGCAATACGGTATATCAATTTAAAGGTGGCTGTGGCTGCGGTTATAACCCCTATGCCAATCGCCAAGCGGCGCTGACTGAACCACAGACCCTGTTTATGCATGCGCTGGTTACGCACTTTAAAGGGGACAGTCAGTCGAAAAAGTTTTTAAAGCCCCATTTACGCAGCCAATATAAAAAAGCGCAAAAGCAAATTAACGCTTTGATTGGTAATAGTGCAAATCCTTTGCTGTTGGCTCTAGATGAACAAGCCGTAGGATAATTTTTCGTGCAGTATTTAGATGAGTTTTTATTGATTGCTATTGCTCATTTTTTTGCAGTGGCAAGTCCAGGCCCTGACTTTGCGATCGTACTAAAACAAAGTATTCAACAAGGTCGTAAAAATGCGCTCTGGACAAGTGCCGGTGTGGGTGCGGCTATTCTGTTACATATTGCTTATTGTGTATTAGGTGTGGCGTTAATATTATCGCAGTCACCAAGCTTATTTATGGCTTTAAAATACGTTGCAGGGGCCTATCTGGCTTACTTAGGTGTACAAGCCTTACGCAGTGCAAAACCCAACGATAGTAAGCAGCAAACTCTTGCACCTGCTGAGCCTGAATCTGTGTATAAAGCATTTCGACGCGGCTTTTTTACTAATGCCCTTAATCCCAAAGCAACGCTGTTTTTTATGTCGCTGTTTACTCTTGTGATTAGTCCTGAAACACCCGTTTTAGTGCAAGCTGGATATGGTGTATATATGGCAATGGCAACTTGGTTGTGGTTTTCATTTTTATCATTGGTGTTATCAAAAACATCGGTGAGAGCATTTTTCTTAAAAAGCGGATATTGGTTTGATAGAGGCATTGGGGTGATCTTAATTGCCTTAGCTATTCGCGTTGTTGTGTGAGGTGAGTATGGCGCTGTATAACTTTTCATTTGGTTCAAATATGTCATCGAGTCGATTGCTGGCAAGGCTACCTGGAGCAAAACGGGTGGGCACAGCCATTTTAAAGGGTTATGAGCTGACTTTTGATATGGTGAGTACCGATGGTTCTGCAAAATGCAGCGTGCGTAAAACAGGGCAAGCAGATACCTTGGTATATGGCGTTGTTTATCAGCTTAACGAAGCGGAAAAGTCGATTCTTGATGATATCGAAGGGCCACGTTATGACTGTGTAGATATCACCGTTGAGCTAATTGATGGCGAGCAACTCGCTGCGCATTGTTATATTGCTAACACCCTTGATGAGTCTTTACTTCCATTCGACTGGTATCTTCAGCATGTTCATCGCGGAGCGCTTGAAGCAGGTGTACCAAATCATTACAGTGAAGCAATACTCGCAAGACAAAGTTGCGATGATCCAGATAAAACCCGAGCAGCGAAAGAGTTCGCTATTCACAACAATAAAAATCACCAAGGGATATTATGAAACTCCGTAAATTAGCCGTTGCAGCGGCATTGTTATCAAGCTGTTCGTTTTACAGCTATGCTGATATTGATACTAAGAAAATCGAAAAAGTGATCGAAACGTCGATGGCACGTTTTGATGTACCGGGTATGGCTGTGGCGATTGTTGAAAATGATAAAGTCGTGTTAGCAAAAGGTTTTGGTGTATCTCACCTTGATACCGGTAAAAAAGTAAATAAAGACACATTATTCGGTATAGCCTCAAACACCAAAGCATTTACCGCAGCAGCGTTAGCTAAATTGATTGATGAAGGCAAGTTAAGCTGGGATGACAAAGTTATTGATCATCTACCTGAGTTTCGCTTGTATGACCCTTATGTTACGCGTGAAATGACCATTCGCGATTTATTAAGCCACCGTAGCGGTTTGGGTTTAGGGCAAGGTGATTTAATGATTTGGCCAGATACCGACAAATCGATTGATGAGATCATCGCAGGCCTAAAATATTTGAAACCGGCAAGTAGTTTTCGCAGTAAATACGCGTATAACAACCTAATGTTTGTGACAGCAGGTGAGGTGGTTGCGCGTGTCTCTGGCATGAGCTGGAATGATTATATTGAGAAAAATATTCTTGAGCCTCTCGATATGAAAAACTCGCGAGCTGGTTTTTCACGTATCCCTAGCAGTAATAAAAACTGGGCTACGGGTCATATCCCAATGGATGGGCAACTACATCCATTTTTTGTTAACTACCTTGAAGACTTCCGTGGTGCAGGTGCGATTGCATCAAGCGTGAGTGATATGAGCCAATGGCTACGCACGCAGCTTGCACATGGCAAAATGCCAAATGGCGATCAGTTATTCACTGAAAAGCAGCAGCAACAAATGTGGCATCCACATATTACGTCAATGGCCTCAAAAAGAGCTTATGAAGCTTACCATCAGCAATTTAGAGGCTATGGTTTAGGCTGGAGTATTGAAGACTTCCACGGCATTAAAAAGTTAGGCCATGGTGGTGGTATCTTAGGTATGGTGTCTCAAGTGACATTATTACCAGAGAAAAACCTCGGTATTGTGATTCTTAGTAACCAGCAAGCATTTAGTGCGTTATCTGCAGTAACTTATGAAGTGTTAGAAGATGCATTAGATCTTGAAGATAAAGACTGGGTTGAAGATTTTGCGAAAAAGCATTTTGAAGGTAAAAAAGAAGCTTACGCAAATGCAAAACCAGAAACACCGGCCGATTATCAACCGAAACTACCAAACATCAACTACACAGGTACACTGCATGATAACTGGTATGGTGATGTGGTCATCGAAGAGTTAAATGGTCAGCTACGTATTGATTTTACTCATACAAAGCGCTTAAAAGGTCAACTAGAGCATTACACTGGCAATACCTTTATTGTTAAGTGGGATGAAAAGTTACTTGAAGCGGATGCTTACATAGAGTTTCAAATGAGCCCAGAAAACAGAGTGAGTGGTGCGAAAATGCGCGCTGTATCAACGGCGGTCACTGACTTTAGTTTTGACTTTAGAAATTTAGATTTACGCGCTAAAAAGTAAACCAAAGTCGCAAAGCCACCATTCGGTGGCTTTGTTATACTGGGGGAAAATAATCCAAGGAGCGTATTATGAGAACGGCAGTTATCTCACATCCATTTTGTCGTAAACATAAAATGATTGAGGATCACCCAGAATGTCCCGCGCGTTTAGATGTGATCACCGACCGTTTGCTAGCAAGCGGTGTTGATATTGCAATTACTCATTTACAAGCTCCAAAAGCTAGCCGCGACGATTTTTTACGTGCTCATGATGAGTCTTTGGTCAGCCATGTAGAACAAACAATTCCTAATGACGGGCTTGCTGAATTAGACGGCGATACCTGGCTGTGTCCAGACTCAATGAAAGCGATTGAGCGCGCCGTTGGCGCCGGGTTATTAGCCGTTGATGAGATCCTTGCTGATAAGCTAGATGCAGCTTTTTGCTCGGTTAGACCGCCGGGCCATCATGCAAACCGCAGCTCCTCTGCAGGGTTTTGCGTTTTTAATAATCTAGCCATTGCCGTGAAATATGCGCAAAGCAAAGGTGTAAAACGCATCGCTATTCTAGATTTCGATGTTCACCATGGAAACGGCACTCAAGATATCTTTATAGATGATGATAATGTGTTGTTTTGCTCTTTGTTTCAACACCCATTTTATCCTAATACTGCGGTTGAAAATAACGCGACTTTAGTGAACTCACCGCTGCCAATTGCCAGTGATGGTAATGACTTGAAAGCTGTGTACCTTGAGCAATGGCTGCCAAAACTCAATGAATTTAAGCCTGAACTATTGTTTATTAGTGCTGGGTTTGATGCTCACCTTGAAGATGACATGGCAAGCCTGAAGTTTGTTGAAGATGATTACGCATGGCTCACTACACAACTAGCTGAGTTTTGCCAACAGCAAGATTGTAAAGGGATTGTCTCTTACCTCGAAGGGGGTTATGCCTTATCAGCCCTTGGTCGAAGTGCTGTGGCGCATATTAAAGCGCTGGTGGATGCACCTTAATCTGCCAGCATAATAAAGGCTTGCGATGGTGTAAGCTGAGAAACCTTACTTAAACAGCACACTCCTTCTTGTGCTAGATGCTCAGTCACTTTAGCCGCAAGCTCAGCGTCAGTTAAGGCTTTAACGCTCTCACCCTGCAAATTAACATACTGCCCTGTAGCTAAAAGCATAATAACTGCGAGTTGCCGCTCCTCACTCAAACCATAAACAAAGCTTTCAATATCGGCTTCATCTTCTACTAATGCTAATTCATTAGCTGAAAAAATAATCTTAGGAAATGATGAGTGCATTTATTGTCCTGTGTCAAAGTTGCCAATATTGAAATGATTATAATTGTCAATTCATGCAAGAACTAGGAAAGTCGACTTATGAATCAACCAAGACGACATCAAAAGGTCAGTGATGTCTTTTCGCATAAATTGGTATCATGTCCTGCGCATACGCCTTTGGTCGATGCGGTAAGGTTGATGCATGTTCACAATGTAACGGCTATTTTTATCCAACATGAACAGTCCGTGGTTGGGATTTGGACTGAAGCTGATTGTTTGAAAATTGATATCAGCAGCCCTGCTTACAAGAATCTTGCCATTCATGAGGTGATGTCAGCACCTGTTATTACGGTGCCTAACCAATGTTCAGTCAGTGATGCAACGCTGCGTTTTCAACAACATGGTATTCGCCATTTATTAGTAATGGATAGTGAGAACCAACCTGCTGGTATGCTGAACCTTTCTGATATCGTTCATAACCAAGGTCTGGACCACTACCTACAGTTTAGGCCTATTCATGAGCAATACCGCACCGACCTTGAGGTCGTTGATGCGCAGACACCGATTGAAGAGGTTGTGCAGCTGATGCGAACTGGCAGGCTTGATAGTGTGCTGGTTTATAACCGAGAGCTTGAAGTACACGGTATTATTACTCAGCGCGACATTGTTGAATTGATAATCCAAACTGAGTGGCTAAATCCCTGTTGGCAGTATGCCAGTTATCCGTTAATTGAAATTGATTGTGAAAGTAGTTTATTTGATGCTTATCGCACTATGACAGAGCATAATGTTCGCCATTTGGTGGTCAAAGATGATGAGATCTGTGGGGTGATTTCATTTGCTGATTTGATCACAGAGATTGAATCGGCTTATTGTTGCGAGCTTGAGCGTGCTATTGAGCAGCGTGATCTTGCTTTGCAAAAGTCACAACGTAACCTATTTCTTGCAAATAAAATTATTGATGCCTCACTTGATGGCATCATGTTAACTCGCAAAGACGGCACCATTATTCAAGTTAACCCAGCTTTTACTGAGCTGACAGGTTTTGCTGAACATGAAGTAATAGGTAAGCGGCCAAATATTCTAAGCTCAACAAAACATAGTCGTTCTTTTTATCAAAAAATGTGGCATGCCATTGAATATGAAGGGGTGTGGCAAGGGGAGATCTGTAATTGTAAGAAAGGCGGCGAAGAGTTTGTTGAGTGGCTAACCATCATTCAAATTAAAGACCCTAACTTTGATGAGGTGCTGTATGCAGCTATTTTTAGCGATATTACTGAGCGTAAACGTGCTGAAGAAAAAATTGCCCAGCTTGCCTATTACGATGAATTGACCGGCCTGCCAAATCGGCGCTTATTTCATGACAGGCTCTCCATTGCACTAAGCACCGCCAAGCGTAACCATGATCTTTTAGCTGTAATGTTTATCGACTTAGATCGCTTTAAAGAGGTCAACGACAGCTTAGGACATGACGCAGGTGATAATTTGCTTGAACAAGTTGCTGAACGAATTTTATCAATCTTACCTGAAGGGGATACCCTAGCACGCTTAGGTGGTGATGAATTTGTTTTACTATGCGAAGTAAATCGTGTTGAAACGTTATTAAACTTTGCAGAACAAGTATTACAGCAAGTGAGTATGCCGCTTGCTATTAACGAGCATGTAGTTGCAATTACAGCCTCTATTGGCGTAGCAGTTTATCCAGATGATGGCGTAGATAGCGCCACATTACTTAAGCATGCTGATATTGCTATGTACCGCGCCAAAGAAGTCGGTCGTAATTCATTTCAATTATTTAAACCAGCTATGAATGCGCGCTCTTTAGAACGTCTGGCAATGATGAGCCGTTTGCAAAATGCCATTGAATGTGACGAATTTGAGCTTTATTTCCAACCGAAGCAAGAGTTAAACTCGGGTAAAATTTTAGGTGTTGAAGCGCTTTTGCGTTGGCATGAGCCGAATCTTGGCGTGATCTCACCGGCTAAATTTATCCCCCTTGCTGAAGAGCTTGGTCTAATTGTAAAACTCGATTTATGGGTAATCGAGCAGGCTTGTAAAGAGTTAGAAAAGTGGCAGCAACAAGGGATTGAAGCAGGGCGCTTAGCAATTAATATATCGGCGAATCACTTACGTCAGGGGCAATTAGCATCGAATGTTGAGCGTTTACTTGAGCGTTATAATGTTGACCCACACAAGCTTGAAGTTGAGCTGACGGAAAGCTGTTTTATAAGCCACTTTAGTGAGGCCAAGCAAGAGTTGTTGGCGCTGAAAAAACTAGGTGTGCATATTACTTTGGATGACTTTGGTACGGGGTATTCGGCTTTAAGTTATTTAACAAAACTGCCTATTGATACGTTAAAAATAGATGCCAGCTTTATAGCAAAAGTACCTGATGAATATGGTAATAGTGAAATAGTAACGGCGATTATTAGTCTTGCGAAAAGTTTAAGTATTTATGTTGTCGCCGAAGGGGTTGAGAAGGTAGAGCAGTTAAATTACTTACGTTCACTTAACTGCGATATCATTCAAGGCTATTATTTTTGCCGTCCCGTAGCGAAACAGCAATGGTATGACTTTTACCTTAATACAGAAAAAAGCGATTAATTAAGGCTTATCTCATAAGAAGTAAACTTACGAATATTAATTACGCCAGTATCAAAAATTAGGTACTGGCCTTTAATGCCTTTTAAAATCCCCGATACTTCTGGTGCTTTATCAAAATTGAAAGAGCTGATTTTGCTTGGGTATTCACTCACAGGGTAGTCTAGCTCAACCACATCTTCATCGAGCTTTTCAATTGCCGTTGAGCCAAACAGTTCAGCAAGTTCACTCAGCTTAGCATCAATTTGTGGGATCAACTCACTGGCAGCGGCTTTTAAATCAATTGCTTCAGATTGGCCTTTTAGCATGTTTCGCCAATTGGTTTTATCAGCAATAAACTTGGCTAAGGCAACCTCAACTAAACCAGATTGAAGGCGGGTTTGTACTTTGAAGATAGGTAAAGCTTGCGTCGCACCTTGGTCAATCCAGCGTGTAGGAATTTGAGTATGGCGGGTAATACCTACTTTTAGGCCTGAGGTGTTTGCTAAATACACGTAATGCGGGATCATGCAGTTTTCTTCACCCCACTGCGGCTCACGACAGGTACCTTTATCAAAGTGGCACGTTTCAGGCTTCATGATACACATGTCACAGCTAGCCAGTTTGCGCATACACACGAAACAGTGGCCTTGAGAGTAGCTTTTCTTGGTTTTTTTACCGCAGTTACAGCAAAAAATATTGCCAGTAAAAGTGAGTGTTAGCGGTTTACCAATATAGTCATTTAACGAAACTAGCTCATCACCAATAGGTAATTGATATTCGACAGGAGAGGTAAGTGTCGACTTTAATTTTCTGATCGTACCTTGCATCTTTACATGGCCCCTAAAGATGTTAAAAAGAGCAGTGTAACACGCCCTATTTAAATTGTGAGGCAATAAAGCTTAGATACTCATTAATCGGCAGTGCTTTGCTGTAATAATAGCCTTGGCCTTGATCAGCCCCCATTTTGATCAGCATTTTCTCTGTAGCTTGGTTTTCAACACCTTCGATGGTGATATTCATATCAAGGTTATGGGCCATATCAATGGCAGTTTTTACAACCACTTGATTAGTTGTGTTATCCACTAAATCCAGAATAAAGCACTTATCTACTTTTATAGTGCTAAATGAATAATTCACCAAGTAGTTCAACGAAGAGTAGCCAGTACCAAAGTCATCGAGTACTACCTTACTCCCGAGTTTATTGAGCTCGCTGATAAAGCTGACCATTTCATCATGGTTTTTAATAAGCGCAAACTCGGTTAATTCAAACTTTAACTGATCCGCGGTAATACCATGTTTTAAGATAGTGTTTTCGACTTTTTCGACGAGTTTAGGGATAGCGAGATTTTTCGCACTTAAATTAACGCTAATAGTATGCTCGCGGTAACCTTGTCGATTAAGCTGTGCAGCAGCAAGGCAAGCCTGATCAATTACCCATAAGCTTAGTTCATTGATTAAACCTGTTCGTTCAGCCAATAAAATCAGTTGCTCAATATCGAGATACTTACCAGCTGTAGGCCAGCGTAATAGCGCCTCAGCACCACAGATAGCGCCGCTGTGTAAATTGATAATTGGCTGTAAGTAAATGGCTAATGTATTGCTTCGTATTGCTTGCTGTAATTCTGCAGCAAGGCTGACATCCATATCAATATGTGGTGCGTTAAAGTCAATATTTTGTTGTTTTTGTGATAAACCCAAGTAGCCACGCTGCAGCCAAATATCAAAGCCATCATCACTAACCGGCTCGGTAATGCTAAAGCGATAGTAAAGCTGTAGGTCTAAGCCTGCCACTTTATATTGTTTAGGGAGCTGTTTACAAAGGTTGTTAAGCTCTTGATAAAGCTCTACTTGAGATTGAATTTTGGTAGAAATAAAGGCGAGTATACCATTCCCTAAATCAGCTACTTTTGGGCTATTATCTAAAGCCGACTCTAAATTAATAAATTGCCTCTTTTTATTGATTTGATGCTCTAGGGATTGAGCAACTGTGATAATTATTTGGCTACTCTGACTTGGCTTAAGGATGCTCATTAGGGCATTAAATTGCTCTATTTTCACTAAACAAAGATTAGCGAGCCTGTGCTCTGAAGTGATCGCCATATAGGCTTGTTTGAGCATAGCTTGATTGAGTAACTCTGTTTGTTGAGTATGAGTTGCATGATACAGCGCTTTTTCACGTTGATACCGGACTCGATCAGCCAGCGCCATTGCCATGAGCACAATTTCACACAGAATAGCGACTAAAAAAATATGTCTAACTGCAAAGCTATACTGAATAAATCCAGTAAGCTCTAAAGGTTGAATTGCAGCGCCTACTATCAGTGGCACCCAAGACATTACATAAAACTTTGCCCATCTAAAGCCACTCACTAACTTTTTGTATATCATGCAAATACATAAAATATAAAGCGGTACCATGATGGCAAAAAAGATTTTTGAAGAATGATATTCCAGCATGAAAAAACTGATCAGGCTGAGACTGAAGAGCAGGGCTAAAAAGCTAATACTGAGTTTATAAAGGCGGCAATTGTCTTTATGGTAGCGTAAGAACATAGTGCAAAATGCTACAGTGAAAAAGGCTATTGCATAGTTACTGAAGACCACTTGCTCATTAAAAAACATTTGCCATGACAAAGGCCATAGATAAAAACCAAAACCAAGCACTGAGCCCATAAGTAGCAATGCTGAGATTATATAACCTATGTAAATAAGGTAGACACGGTCACGAATCCCTAAAAATAATACCAAGTTATAGAGGGCTGCCATTATCAGCACGCCAATAAAGATCCCCCAAATACCCGACTGTGAACGAAGTAAATCTTGGAACTCTTTTTCACCATAAATATTGATAGGTGTCTTACTAATACCAACAGTATCTATCTTAATAATGAGGGTTGTTTGCTCGTTGCCCTGCATTGTTAAAATGCTGTGCGGTGTGCTGTATTGGAACAAACTGAGCCCAGCTACTTTATCTCCTAGCTCGGTTGTATCTATAAGCAGCCCCTTATCATCAACATGATAGACAGTGAGGTAATCAACCATTGGGTTGTCAAAGTGAATAGACAGCTCTACTGGCTTTGTTTGACGGTTTTCTAAATCAAGCTTTAGCCAATAATCTTGCTCGGCTAAATCCCACTCAATATCTTTAAAAGGGCGTTGCTTTAGCTTTTCTGGTTCTGCTAAAAACTGCTCCAGAGTTAGTGATTTACTGTAGTCGATTCGATACGCCGTTTTACTGTAAATAGGCGCCGTTTTGTCAATGGTATAGCGGGTAGGGCTGGCTAAATGAGCCGCTAGGGTGGCAATGATAAAAAACAAAATTGTTAAAATAAGAAATGAAACAAAGTTATATTTCAGTGCTTTATTATTCAAAATTAGTTCTTTATCTAGGTAAATATTCTTATTAGTGTAGCATTAAAAAAGCGCAGATAAACTGCGCTTTATTAGAATTAGACTGGTTTGACCTTAATTCTGTTCGCGAGCAATTGCACGGTAAGCGATATCTGTACGATATTCCATGCCTTCCCAGCTGATTTCATCAACTAGTTTATAAGCTCGTTGTTGCGCTTCAGTAACTGTGTTGCCAAGCGCTGTAGCACAAAGCACACGACCGCCAGCCGTAACAACATTTTCGCCGTCTTGCTTAGTGCCTGCGTGGAATACTTTCTCACCTTCAGGATAAGTAACTTGTAAGCCGTTGATAGAGTCACCTTTCGGGTAGCTATCTGGGTAGCCTTTTGCTGCTAGTACAATACCTACAGCTGCGCGCGGATCGAACTCGATATCTGTTTTATCAAGTTCTTCACGGTTAGCCGCTTCGATAAGCTCAACAAGGTCAGACTTAAGACGAAGCATCATAGGTTGTGTTTCTGGATCGCCAAAACGACAGTTGTATTCAATCACTTTTGGTGTGCCATCAGCGGTGATCATTAAACCAGCGTATAAGAAGCCAGTGTAAGGGTGGCCTTCTTTTGCCATGCCTTCAACTGTCGGGTTGATCACTTCGTTCATAATGCGCTGGTGAATTTCATCTGTAACCACTGGTGCAGGTGAGTATGCACCCATGCCGCCAGTGTTTGGACCTTGGTCACCATTGTAAGCACGTTTGTGGTCTTGGCTAGTTGCAAATGGCAACACGTTTTTGCCATCAACCATCACGATGAAAGATGCTTCTTCGCCTTCTAAGAACTCTTCGATAACCACACGGCTACCAGCTTCACCAAAGCTGTTGCCTGCAAGCATATCGCGAATAGCTTCTTCAGCTTCAAGTTCAGTCATCGCAACGATAACGCCTTTACCCGCTGCTAAGCCATCAGCTTTAACAACAATTGGCGCACCTTTTTCTTTTAGGTATGCAAGCGCAGGTTCGATTTGTTCAAATGTTTGATAATCCGCTGTTGGAATGTCGTGACGTGCTAAGAAGTCTTTAGTGAACGACTTAGAGCCTTCTAATTGTGCAGCACCTGCTGTTGGGCCGAAGATAGCCAAACCGTTTTCACGGAATGTATCAACCACACCTAAAACAAGAGGTACTTCAGGGCCAACAATGGTTAACTCAACGTTGTTTTCTTTAGCAAAAGTAACTAAACCTGCTAAGTCTTCAACATTAATAGCAACGTTTTCAAGTTTTGGCTCAAGTGCAGTACCTGCGTTACCAGGAGCGACGAAAACGGTGTTTACTTTAGTATTTTGTGCAGCCTTAAACGCAAGAGCGTGTTCGCGGCCGCCACTGCCGATGACAAGTACATTCATGGCGTATAATCCTATTTATAGCGGTTTTTTAAACTTCAGCGTCATACGGTCACTTTCACCAATCGCTTTATATTTAGCAGCGTCTTTTTCGTCAAGTGCTAAACGTGGTGGTAGTGTCCATACCCCTTTAGGGTGATCAGCTGTATCAAGAGGGTTTGCATTAATGTCACTGCTTGCCACTAGTTCAAAGCCAGCTTGCTTTGCAATTTCAATTACATAGCTTTGCTTCATATAACCTGATGATTTCTGATCTTCATCGCTGCGAGACTCAGGTAGGCGGTGTTCAACCACACCTAAAGTGCCGCCTGGTTTAAGTGCTTTATAAAATGCTTTAAATGCACTTAACGCGCCTTCTTTATCTTTACCCATGTACCAGTTGTGGACATTTCTGAATGTTAAGACAAGATCAGCGCTATCCGCTGGTGCAATATCAAGATGTGTCACTGGCGCAAATTCAGTCAGTTTAACTTCACTGAAGCGCGCGTCATCGCTCATCTTTTTCTTGAAACCAGCTAATGAACGTTGGTAATAACCCACTTCAGAATCTGCTGGGAAATGTGCCGCGTAGTAAACACCATGACCTTTTACGGCTGGTGCAAGGATTTCGCTATACCATCCACCGCCTGGAGCAATTTCAACAACTGTCATGTTTGGCTTAAAGCCAAAGAACTCAAGTGTTTCAACTGGATGGCGATATTTATCACGTGCGCTATTTTTAGCATCACGTTCGCTTGATTGCACAGCATTTGTAAGCGCTGATTCATGGGCGTGGCTTAGTGCCTGTGCTGATGTTAGCGCAAGGCTGGCAACGAGTAACGATTTTACGGCAAATTTCATCATCTGTTCCTTCATTATATGGGTAATTATTATTATTAATCAGAATACGTGAATTTGTGGCAAACAAAAAGGGTTAAGCTATTTGCTTAACCCTTTATGTGATTAGTGGCGGAAATGGCGCATACCTGTAAATACCATTGCCATACCAGCTTCGTCAGCTGCAGCGATAACTTCTTCATCGCGCATTGAACCACCTGGTTGGATAACAGCAGTGATGCCAGCCTCTGCAGCTGCATCAATACCGTCACGGAATGGGAAGAATGCATCAGATGCCATAACAGAACCTTTTACTTCAAGGTTTTCGTCAGCTGCTTTGATACCTGCAATTTTCGCTGAGTAAACACGGCTCATTTGGCCTGCGCCTACACCGATAGTCATACCGTCACGAGCATATACAATCGCGTTAGACTTAACGAATTTAGCTACTTTCCAGCAGAATAATAGATCTTTTAATTCTTGCTCAGTTGGTTGACGCTTAGATACAACTTTAAGGTCGCCTTGCGTTACCATGCCTAGATCACGGTCTTGAACTAAAATACCGCCATTAACGCGCTTGATATCGTGACCCGTTGCATTACCAGACCATTCACCACATTCTAATAAGCGTACGTTTTGCTTAGCAGATACGATTTGTGCAGCTGCTTCAGATACTTTAGGTGCAATGATAACTTCAACGAATTGACGAGAAACAATCGCTTCAGCAGTGTCTGCATCAAGTTCTTTGTTGAATGCGATGATGCCACCAAATGCTGATGTAGGGTCAGTTTTGAATGCGCGATCATAGGCTTCAAGAATGTTGTCACCAATTGACACACCACAAGGGTTCGCATGTTTTACGATAACACACGCTGGTACGTCGAATTCTTTTACACACTCTAATGCTGCGTCAGTATCAGCAATATTGTTATAAGAAAGTGCTTTACCTTGCAGTTGAACCGCAGTTGCAACAGATGCTTCAGTTAAGTCGTTTTCAACATAAAAAGCAGCGTCTTGGTGTGAGTTCTCACCGTAGCGCATATCTTGCTTCTTAGTGAACTGCATGTTGATAGTGCGTGGGAACTTAGTCTCTTCAGCAGCTTCCTCTGTATAGTCAGGAACCATTTTGCCGAAGTAATTTGCAATCATGCCATCGTACTGAGCTGTGTGCTCGTAAGCGGCAATAGCTAGATCAAAACGCGTTTTATACGTTGTTGAACCATTGTTGCTTTGCATTTCACTGATTACACGGTCGTAATCTTTTGCATTAACTACGATAGTTACGTCTTTATGGTTTTTCGCTGCAGCGCGAACCATAGTTGGACCACCGATATCAATGTTTTCAATCGCATCTTCTAGGCTGCAGTCTTCTTTCGCAACAGTGTTTGCGAAGGGGTATAAGTTAACTACAACGATATCGATAGCAGAGATGTTATTCTCGTTCATTACGTCTTCATCTTGACCGCGACGCGCTAGGATGCCGCCGTGAATTTTTGGATGAAGTGTTTTTACGCGACCATCCATGATCTCAGGGTGACCAGTATGGTCAGATACTTCAGTGACTTTGATGCCGTTATCAGCAAGTAATTTGCAAGTACCGCCAGTTGATAAAATATCCACGCCTTGTGCTTCAAGAGCGCGAGCAAATTCAACGATACCGGTTTTATCTGACACACTTAATAGTGCGCGACGAATTGGACGATGTGTATCCATTGTAGTTTTGATTACCTCAATGTTTGAGCTAGCTTAGAAAGGCGGTATTTTAACTGAAT
>MDTG01169052.1_pt1 | contig 41183 bp, 37 predicted proteins | sample 811421 | NCBI WGS metagenome assembly MDTG01 (sample SAMN05326645, study PRJNA326480) | marine metagenome | isolation source: seawater | place: Pacific Ocean: South East | collected 2011 | reverse complement strand
AGTTTTTTCTTAATCCAAATTGGTATGGCTTTTAGGAAAGAGTTAATTCCTTTAGGAGCAAATGAAAGATATGTTTCAAGTATACGTTCAAACTTTAAAAAAGGTTTATCATAAAAAGCCACAAGATCAAGTTTATTAGATTCAACCCCTGATTCAATCAAACAATAATTAATAGCATTTATTGGAAAATTCTGATCGTGCTTTTTTCTAGTAAATCTCTCTTCTTGGGCTGCAGCAAGGATTTTTCCATCTTTAATAATGCAGGCAGCACTATCATGATAATATGCAGATATACCAAGGATGTACATAATACAGTTCTAGTGATAAAATAGATTGTTTAGCATAATATTAAAATCTACCATATTAATAATAATAATATGTTTTTTTTGTAAATATTTTTTCCTAGCTATTTAATAAATTATACTCATAATAATTATTGATACAGCTTGGACATTGATTCAAAAATCCGGTTTATAAATAATAAATCAAAAAATAATATTTTTGACTTATCTCTTGTATCCTCAGGATTAAAACAATAATTTTTAGATCAAAATTAATATACCATGTCACAATAAACTGAGGTGTTACGATGACAAAAAATATTTTAACAAAATTCTTAACAGCAATGTTATTAATCACATCAATGGTTTTCGCTCAGGATGAGCAAGATGTAGATGCTATTGAAAAAGCTAGGCAGGCAAAAGAAGCGGCTGAAAAAGCTGCCGCTGAAGCAAGCGCTGCAACGGAAGCAGCAATTGAAGCTGCTGCACAAAAAGCTGCTAAAGAAGCTCGTGAAGATGCTAAAAGAAAGAAAGAGGAAGAAGAAGCTAGAAAATTAGCTGAAGCTAAAGCTGCTGAAGAAGCCGAATTGGATGCAGCCGCGACTGCTGCCGCTGAAGAAGCTAAAAGGAAGATGGCTGAAGAATTAGGTTTAGATTATAATGCTCCTTCTTCAGATATTACAACTAGTGATACTACAACTTCGGATACTTCAGGAGCATTTGTTGCTAAAGAGCCTCTAGGTATTAATATTGGTTTGGCTGCAAGCGCAGGGTTTTACTCTGGTAAATCATTTACTTCAGTTCCATTTGGTGCAACAGTTGTACTAACAACTCCATTAGGATTTAAGGTTGGTCCATTTGATTATACAGTTTCCCTAGCTTTAGGAGGCTACTCTGGAAAATATGAAAGTGAAAAAGATAGTGAATTCTCCTCCGATGAGAATACAGTTCATTACGTAAATGAATTCAATCCTTCACTTTTAGCAGTTGGAGGTAATCTTACTCTAGCAAATCTCGTTTTTGCTGAAGGTCATGTTGGCTATGTTGGTTCCGGTCCAGGATTTAGAGGTTTTGCAGGTGTAACGCTTGATAGACTAATGAAAAAGAGTCTCAATTTACCTATTAACCTTTTAGTTGGAAGTGAACTGTTTTACAGTTCACAGATAACAGAAGATGGTAATACTTCAGGATGGTTATCCTTAGGAATTAGATTAGACTATAGCCTTTAATTCTACAATATATATATCTTAATAAGAGCAACAAATAATTTGTTGCTCTTATTTTTGTTTTGAATAGTTCCTATTCGATTATAATCCCTATTTTTAACGAGGAACGATACATCCCTGAACTTTTAAATAATCTTAAAAAGTATAGCGAAGAGGGTCATGAAGTCTTAATTATCAATGATGGAAGTAACGATAATTCAAAAAGTCTTCTATCTAACTGCAATTTTATAAAACTGATTAATCTAGAAAATAATGCAGGTAAAGGAACTGCTTTGATTGAGGGGTTAAAGGCATCTATAAACAATGAAATCATTATATTCGATGGTGATTTAGAACTGAACCCTTCTGAAATAAAAAAATTAATGATCCTTGATAAAAGTCGAAATATAAATTCTGTTTTTGCAAATCGGTTTAGTAAATATCAATCATTTTCACTTCTGGATCTGGGAAATCGATTTATCACCTTCCTTTTTAACTTCCTTAATAGTTCAAACATAAAAGATGTGTTGTGTTGTGCTAAAGCGTTTTTTAAATCTGATATCCAAATTAATGCTTTAAAATCAAAAAAATTCGATATTGATGTGGAAATAACTTCTCATTTACTGAATCAAAATTTATTAGGTAAGAATATCGATCTAAACTATAAAAGAAGAACAATTAGTCAAGGAAAAAAGCTTCGAATAAAAGATGGACTTACTATTATGCTAAAAATATTCCAACTTAAAGTCTAACTAGTATTTTTGGCTTTTCTTATAAAATATATTTTTCCCTTATCCTAAATTTTAAGTGGAAAAATTAAGCTGCAATTAAATATATCTTTATGGTCTAAAGTTTTGGTTAACTTATGAAAAGATATTATTTCCAAAAATATATTTAGATCTTTTAGCTTCCACTCTAGATTAAAATATGTTGAGTTATATGCAATCACTTTTCCACTAGGAAATTTGTCTTTTAAATAATCTTTATACCTTGCATAAGAGTTTTGTAAAATATTTTCTTCACCAATTTCAAAATATCTATTATACATTTTAAATATATATCTTTTATTATCAAAAAGATTTAAACCAAAACGTAATTCATGAACATCACTTCCTAAATCATAGCCAATAGGATTATTTTTATATACAAAGTTATTCATACCATCATTATGCCTAAATGTTGGAGTCCCTATATGTATCATGCTCGCAAAAAAAGTTACCATATTTTCACTATCCCAATTCGGCGTGTAAGCAAACCTTAATGAAAATGCTTTGCCATGCTCTTTATTAGTTTCTATATCTTGATCTAAAACAAATTCATCAAAAAGATAATTTATTGAAAACCTAAGATTAGATTTTATCAAATAATCTACGTGTATTTGCCAAATAGCATTGGCATTGTTACCTCCATTAAAATTTAGCCTATTATTAAGTTCAAGTTCTAGGTGAGATGATATAGGATTTAAATAACCAATATCAAACGATCTATTATTTCCAGAATAGATTACAGTTTCAGATATACCAAATACCAACGATCTTTTATTCGTTAACTCTAGCCCCTTTGCAACTAAGAATCTATTATAACTATTAATAGATTCAAGAAAACCGTGAATATACTTAACTCGTACATTACCATAATCAGAGGACAATGTAATATAATCATATTGTTCACTATTGTATGTTAAGCCAAGTGAAATATCATTACCTGCTCCCCAATCTTCACTGTTATGACTTACTTGCAAATGTGCCCAATTATTCTTGAAGCCAAATCCAGAAGCAAAATTTTTGAAGCTCGGAATAGGTTTCTCTTTTGAATATTTTAGCAAATTTTTATTTTTTAATACATATGCACCATAACTTGGGTAAAAAAAAATAAAAAAATTTTGATATTTTTTACTTTCCTGTTTATATAATAAAGAATAAGAATTATTTCCACTTATCATAATTTTCGTCGGAGAATAATTTTCTTTCTTTGAAAAATTAGATCTTAAATAAATATTAAAAAGGCTTAACTCATGCCAACTCTCTCCTGTATCATATAGCAATTGCTGGCTTTTTTTCTCAAATGAATCAAACCATTGGACAGATCCAATACAAATTGAAACGTTTGTAAAAAGTAGTAGTAAAAAACAAAATGTTTTCAAAAATACAAATAAAACAAATCTATGCTTTAACTTTTATCGAGCTAAAATTTTTATAAATGTCATCAGAATTTTTGACTAAAGCCCCTGGTTTATAAGATGGGAGTAATTGTTGCAATAAAAATCGTATGCTGTCCGAATTTAAATTTTCTGCAGATTCAAGTAAAATTTTTACGCTTTGCTCCATACTTTTCCAAGGAATATCTTTTTTATTATCTTTCAAAATCATAATCTTTTTATGATCTGTCATGATTTTTTTTTCATCATTAAATTGTAGCTCTTCATAAAGTTTTTCACCCGGTCTTAACCCCGTAAAAACAATAGGGATATCTACATCTGGATCAAACCCTGATAGCCTTACAAGATCTTTAGCCATATTTAAAATTTTTATAGGCTGACCCATTTCCAATAAAAATATTTCTCCAACTTTTCCAAAAGATCCACATTGAATTATTAACTGTGACGCTTCCTGTATCGACATAAAGTATCTGGTCATTTGCGGATGAGTAATCGTGATTGGCCCTCCTTCACTGATTTGTTTTTTGAAGGTAGGAATCGCACTTCCAGAACTTCCTAAAACATTCCCAAATCGAACTGACATAAAACATGTCTTTGATACTGAATTGAAAGATGAAATCAATTTTTCAGCTGCTCTTTTTGTCGCACCCATAATATTAACAGGATTTACGGCCTTATCGGTGGATACTAATACAAACTTATTGACTGAAAATTGATCAGACAACTTCATTAAATTATAAGTACCACCTATATTAGTACTAACTGCTGTCCACGGATGGATTTCTTGAATAGGAACATGCTTATAAGCTGCTGCGTGAAAAACAATCTGTGGCCTATTTTCAAAAAATACTTTTTCTAATTGATTGATTTTATTTACGCTACATAAAACAGTTTTGATAATAGTATGCTTTTGGTTGGTGTCAAACTCCTGATCAATATTATAAATTTTTTCTTCACTATGATCTAAACAAATGATCTCGCCAGGTTGGAAAGACAAACATTGTCGCACCAGCTCCGAACCTATAGAACCACCTGCTCCCGTAATTAAAACTCTTTTACCAATTAATAAATTCTCAATAGAGTTCATATCAAGTTTAACTTCTTGCCTTCCTAGCAAATCTGAATACGAAACATTTCTCATTGATGAAATGCTTAGTTCCCCATCAATTAACTCATTAAGTGCTGGTAATATTTTATATTTTTTCCCAGTTTGTTTACAAATTTTAACAATTCGTCTAATTTGATCACCAGTTGCTGATGGTGCAGTGATAAGCAATTCATCATATTTTAGTTTTAAGTCAGGAAGTTTTTCAACACTGCAGAATACTTTTTTACCATGAAGCAAGGCTCCAATTTTTTCAAAATCATCATCAACAAATCCTGCAAGAACGTAACTGTGCCTTGAAGTAGATAATATTTCTCTTGCAATCTTTTCACCCGTTTTTCCAGCACCAATCAAAATTAATGTTTTCTTTTTAGAATGTTTTGTAAAAGAATCATTCTGATAATGACTAAAGTATATACGAACACTTAAACGAATTAAGCATGATAATATAGTATTAAAAACAAAATATAAAATCAGTACAGATCTAGGGTATCCTGTCGATCCCAAAGAAAACAAAATTCCAGAAGAAGCTACAACAGAAGAAATAGCTGCAGATCTAATAATAGCAAATAGATCAATAAGACTTGTGTATCTCCAAATTCTATCATAGAGAGAATATAAGTGAAATACAATAATTTGAATAAAAGCAAACCACGGAACCCAATAAAGCAAAATTATCAAAAATTTCGAAGGAATATAAAATTCAAATCTTAATAAAAAAGAAATTAATAAAGCTGTGGTCGAAACTAATACATCGAGAAAAGTTAATTTTAATTTTCTATTCATTTTAAATATAGATATACATTAAATAATTATGGAATTTATTTTATGCTCAAAAATTAACTATTATTATGCGGACTTAGGTATTAAATAAAAATTAAAAAAATTAAATAAAAATTAAATAAAAATTAGATTCTTATTCAGTTCTACTCTTAACTACTTCTTTTGAACCAGGAGGAGGATAAGGGATAAGTTCAGCATTGCGTAAAGATATTTTTATAATTTTTTCATCAGCTCCCCTACTTTTTAAAATCTTAGATAATAATAACAGCGTTCTTTTTTTTGATAAAGCAGAAAAGACAGTTAAAATAATCAAAATTAAATCCGTAAAAAAATTTTGATCTTTTATGTAAAATAACCCCAATCTACTTTTCCAAGGCCTAATCAACTGGTTATACTTTAGATCTGGATCTTCACTACCAACAAGTATATTACCTTCATCTGAAAAAATAATTGATGAATAATCTGTTATGCCAGGTCTTACATCTAACAAATGAAACTCCTCAGGTGTGTATAAGTTTACATCTCTTTCTACGTTTGGTCTAGGTCCAACTAAAGACATATCACCTAAAACAACATTCCAAAGTTGAGTTAATTCATCTAATTTTAACTTCCTAATAAATTTCCCTATCCATGTGATTCTACTATCATCCGATGAAGTTGAATCAACTCCGCTTTTATCTGCAGAGACAATCATAGATCTTAGCTTAACCATTTTAAAAACTTTACGGTTTTTACCTACTCTAGGAGCAATATAAAATGGGTTATGAAAATCTTGAAGAAATACAATTAGCGCTACTATGATTAAAATAGGCGATAAAAAAGTCAATCCTAATACTGAAAAAAAAATATCTACAGTTCTTTTAAGCATATCCTTACTTTAACAATTCTATAATACTCTGCGCTATATAAGTTGAATCAAGGTTGTATTTTTTTCTCAAATAACTTTGCGAACCAACGATACTTGAAAACTGAGATTTTAATCCTATTCTTAAAAATTTTTTAATATTATATGAAAAATCTAAAATTAATTCTCCCACAGCACTCCCAAGTCCTCCATCCAAAGTATTTTCCTCTACACATATAATTCCGCCAGTTTCATTACATGCGTTTTTAATCACTTCTTTATCTAAAGGTTTAATTGTAGGAACGCTTACCACCCTTATTTTATACCCTTTTTTTTGTAATTCATCATATACTTTCCAAACCTCTTCAAGAATTCCTCCTGTTACAAAAATAGTACAATCCGTTCCTTCAGATAGCATTCTTGCCTTTCCAAGGGAAAAATTGTTAAAGTCATTACACCTATCTTCTCCAAATGATTTGTCTAGTCTTAAATAAGTGGTTCCTTTATCCTCAACAATTAATTCTGTTACCTTCTCTACTTCAATTAATGTTGAAGGAGAAATCACTTTTATGTTTGGTAAGCTGCGCATTATGCTTAGATCTTCCGTTGCATGGTGAGAAATTCCTAAAGGGCCATAGCTAAATCCCCCTCCAATAGATACAACATTAACATTTAAATCATGGTAACATGCACTGTTACGAATTTGTTCAAGACATCTAAGAGTTGAAAAATTAGCTATTGAGTACGTGAATACAATTTTTTTTTCTAAAGCGAGACCAGAAGCAATACCCGTCATATTTTGTTCAGCAACACCGACATTTATAAAATTTTCAGGAAATATTTTACTAAACTCATCAAAAACACCGAACCCAAGATCACCAGTGAGAAGAATAATTTCCTTATTCTTTTCAACCAACCTTGAAAGCGTTTCTATGAACTTATTTCTCATATTATTTCTTTAATTCTTCAAGAGCTAATTCAAACTCCTTACCTTTTGGGCAACGATAGTGCCAAAGAACAGAATTCTCCATAAAAGATACACCTTTCCCCTTAATAGTATGGCATATCAATACTGTTGGTTTTCCGCTCGTTTTAGAACCCGCAAAAAGCGCTTCATGCAGTTGGTCGTAATTGTGCCCATCAACTTCGATTACATGCCAACCAAAACTTTCCCATTTAAATTTAAAAGGTTCAAGGCCTAAAGTTTTTTCAACTGTATCAAGACTTTGTAATTTGTTATAATCAACAATTGCAATAAGATTATTTAACCTGTGGTGTGCAGAAAACATAGCAGCTTCCCAAACTGATCCTTCATCACACTCCCCATCAGATAATAATACATATGTTTTATACTTGTTTTTATTAATTTTTGCTGCCTTAGCAATTCCAGCACCAATACCTAAGCCATGCCCTAGACTTCCAGTTGAAAACTCTACTCCTGGAACACCTTTATGGCTAACATGTCCACTTAAGTTTGAACCATCTTGATAATGAGTAGATAATAAAGATTTTGAAAAAAAACCTACTTCTGCTAATGCCGCATAAACCGCAGCTCCAGCATGACCTTTACTTAAAATAAATCTATCTCTTTTTGGATCAGAAGGATCCTTAGGATTCAATTTTAGGACTCCAGAATACAAAACACCTAAAATATCTGCAATGCTAAGAGCAGAGCCAATATGAGATCCACCACCAGAATTAGCCATTTTTACTGAATGAATCCTAATTTTTTTTGCTAGCTGTTCTGGCCTCATATTTCAACTTCTGTAAAAACTTAATATTTTCTCGCATACATAATCTATATCATCATTGCTCACACTCATATTAATGGGAAGTAATAACATTTTTGAAAAAACCTTTTCTGAAAAAGGTAGCGAAGCTTTATACCCTAGGCTACTAAACTGATGAATACCTTTTCCTCCCCATTGAATAAGGCTACCAATGCCTTTTGAGTAAAGATATGCTTTTAACTCATCTCTTTTGTCAAACCTAACTTCATAATTTTGAAAGATATCAAAATTCTTGCTGGTTTCTGTAGGAGGAGGAGGAAGTTGAATCTGATCAAATCCAGCAAGGTTATTATTGTAAATTGTTGCGATTTCCCTTCTTCTGCGAATAACATCTTCATAAAATTTAAATTGATGCATTAGAAATGCTGCTTGTAAATTATCGAGCCTACTGTTTCGACCCCATAACTTAACATCACCATCGTTTGGATCACGACCGTGATCTCGCATCATAACTAGTTTATCGTAAATAGATTTTTCATTGCATAATATCATACCTCCATCACCAAAACATCCTAATACCTTAGCTGGGTAAAAACTTATACAACCTCCAACTCCAAATGTTCCAGCATTTTTCCCATTATATTTTGCACCCAAGGCTTGAGCAGAATCTTCTATAATAATTAAATCATTATCATATGCAATTTTACATATTTCGTCCATATCAGATACTCTTCCATTTAGTTGTGTAGGCATTATGCACTTAGTTCTCGAAGTAATGTTGTCTAAGATTGACGAAGGATCAATTAAATGACTTGAGTCACATTCAACAGGGATAGATTTAGCACCTACCGTATTTACCGCTGAAGCTGTAGCGATCATTGTATGTGAACTAATTATAACTTCATCTCCTGAACCAACTTCAGAAACGCTCAAAAGCATTTCTAAAGCGTCAGTGGCATTACCAACACCTAACGCATAATTACAATTTGAAAATTCAGCTATTTTTTTTTCAAATGAGGCTAGCTCTCCCTGCATAATAAATGCACCATTGTTTCCAACTTTATTTAATATGCTTTGAAAACTATTCTCAAATTTTTTGTAAACATCTGGATAATTAAAAAATGGTACAGATTTCATAATTTTGAGTATGTTTTAGATATTGGGTTTTTAAAAAATATAGAGTTGAGCAGTCAGCTATTTTATTAAATTTTGTAAATATAAACAAAGGTATTCTCTCCTTTGTGCACTTGAACAGTATCAACCTTTATAGCGCCAATTTTTTCATAAAATTTCTGTGCATTTATAAGACTTTCTCCAGTTGTAATTTTAAATGAGCTTATATTTTCTTTTGTAAGTAGTTCGATTAAACCGTAAAATAAATTTTTAGCAAGACCTTGTCCTTGGTAGGGACTTAAAATCGCAATATCTAATAATTCAGATTTTGGAAGATCTGTATGTATTTTTTTTGTAGGATAAAAAAGAGTTTCAAAAACTTTTTTTATTTTTCTAAATGATATCATTTTTGGAAGTAGGATTAATGAAGCGATAAAAAATTTTTTTACTATAAAATCCATATAAAATTTTTTTGTATCTAAGGCTCCTAATAAAAACCCTATAACCTTTTTGTTGGTATGATTATCTAATAATATTAATAAAATAGCATGTTTACTTTCAGCTGCAAACGAAAATAGGATATCTAATGCTGCATTTCCTAATGAGCTAAGGAACCCTCCACTTAATTCTTGTCTGTGGATATCAATAATTGCATCAATTTCACTACGATTAATTGATGAAACCGACTTTAAGATACAATTTTTTAATTCTAAATTTTCCACAACTAAATAAACCTATCGGTTAAAAAACTTTACAATACGCTCAATATCTTTTATTTTAACACTATAATGGACTGGAAGACTTATGACTTTCTTGCATATCTTTTCTGCATTATCGCACATTCCTTTTTCATAAAAAACATGTTTATAATCCATTGATTCAAGAGGATGAATTGGAGAGTTGTACCAGCCTGCAATTTCAATGTTTTCATGCTCTGCTTCAGCTAAAATGGCTTCCTTGTTGTCTGTAATCAAAGGATATCGAGCATATACTGTGCCGTCATTATCTTTACCTTTTAAATGAGTGAAATTATTATTTGTAATATTATTCTTATATTCACTTGTTATAAAATTACTTTTTTTAGTAATCATTTTTTGAAGGCCAAGCTTTCTTTTAATACGATTTTTTATACTTTTTGACATCCTTTTTTTAAAATCACTAGAAATGGTATTCTCGTTAATTCCATTATAATTACCTGAAGCAATTCCCAATTTACTCAACAAATGAAATGTTTTTTTTAAGGGCCAATAGAACTTTGGTTTATATAAAATTTTAAAAATAAAATACTGTATATTAATTCTAGATGAATCAAAAAAACTTGGATATATATAACTATCATAATCATTTCTAAGATTGGACTGAAGCTCAATATCAGAAGTTTCCACAGATCCTCCTATTCCTCCTACCAAGGGTTTTCCCCATTCGTATGAGTAAAATGAAGCAGATCCAAAGGAACCTACTAAATTGTTGTTATGTGTTGAGTTATGGGTATGACAACAATCTTCAATAATTGTAATATTATATTTTTTAGCAACTTCAACAATTTCATCTACTGATCCAATAATTCCAAAAGTATGCTGCAAAATGATAGCTTTAGTATTCTTATTAATTTTTTTTTCAAGATCTTTGTAACACATACTGAGATTATCCACATTAATATCAATGTAGATTGGTTTTGCTCCAGATGCAATCACTCCCTCAGGCACCGCTAAACATGTAAATGCCTGTATTGCAACATTATCTTGACTAGTAATTTTAAGCGCCTTTAAGATTGCAGTAAGAGCAACTCTTCCTCGGTAAAATGTATATTCAAGATTCATAGAATTTAAATTTATAAAAACCTTTTTAATAATCCAAAAAGACTTCCTAAACCATAAGATATGTGATAAAGGGGAAAGAAAATTATATTAAGTGGTAAGATAAAAAACTTTTTAAAACGAATCATATTTTTTACTGAAAAAAATAAATTTAAAACCATATATAAAATAAAAGGTGTATAAAATATTGAACTAGCAGAAGTAAAGAATGTACATGGCAAAAGAAAAATGTAAATAGTGAAAAATAGTGGAATAAAATTTCTTAATGCGAGCGGTTTTGTACTAGTATACTTCTGAGAAATAAAAAGCCAAAAGGATCCCTCAAAATTCCATGCAAGTATTTTAAATATATTTTTTCTAGGAAAATATGTAATCACTATTTTTGGATCTAAAACTATTTTACCTCCTGAATTCAACAACCGATAATTAAATTCTCTATCTTGCGTCCTCAAAAGTTTTGTATTAAAAAGTCCAATCTTATCAAAAGTGCTTTTCCTATAACATCCACAGAATACTGTATCTACTTCTCGAATATGCTCCGACTCAGTTCTCCAATAAGCATTCCCTACTGCAAATGGATGCGAGATTAATATAGAAACTATGTTTTCAATTAAGCTGTGTCCTTCATACGTTTTTCTAATTCCTCCGAAATTATCTGCATTATGTTTTTCAAGTCCAATAACTAATTTACTAATATAATCTTCAGGATAATTAGCATGTGCATCTATCCTCATTACTATTGTTCCTTTAGCATGCTTTATACCAAGGTTCAAGGCGTGAGGCTTAGTTTTCTCATGATTTACAAACAATTTAATATTAGAATATTTTCTCTGGAAATTTTTAATTATTCTAACAGTATTATCCTTACTTTTTCCATCGAGAATAATAATTTCATAAAGATCTTTTGGAAAATTATTATTAAGAATTGAAGATAAGCACTTACCTATGTAAGCTTCCTCGTCTCTACAGGGGATTATTACACTAACGAAATCATTAGTCATAAAATGGATTTCTTATTCCCAACCTTGATAATTTTCTAGATATCTTATACTTCATATTCATTAATAGCCTCCAAACGTAAAAATAAGATAAAATATTAAAAATTAAATATTTTATTGGCGGCTTTTTTAGACCAAAATCATATAATGACCAGTCTGCATCCTTGAGCGATAAAATATTTGTACCTCCTCCAATTAATTTATAATTATCTTTCATTTCTGGACCTGAAACATGCGTTTTTTTACCAAACTTTGAATGAGAATAATCGTGATTTTGATGAATGACTTTGATGGCATTTGTAGCATTGATAATTGGGATACCATTCTGCCTCATATGATATAAAAACCAATCATCCCAAAATACCCTACCCACAGCAAGGGGAAGCATTTTTACAGTACCTTTTTTAAAAATAAAATAATCCTTTCCTGTAATTTTATGTAACCTCCCTTCTTTTTTTACTTTTTCCAAAAGCTCATCTTTCCAATCATCTGTTTCAAATATTAATTCTTGATTTATATCTAAATCCCACCTCCTCCCTGAAACTAAATATTTTGGAAAATTGATATTTTTAATCGAATTGATTAAGTCATTAAATAATATTATGTCAGCATTAACGAAGACTAAAGTATCATTTAAAGCACTATTTTGAGCATAGTTAAACACTGAACTTAATAATGGAGTACCTTGCTTACTTTTTTCAATTTTCGGTATATGTATTAAATCAAACTCTTTTGCTACTTCATTTACTCCCTCATCATCACCAAAAAGTATGACTTCACATTTAGGGGTTAATTTTAACCAACTTTGAATTGCATTCCTCTGAATGATATTAATATGTCCTATAAATGGTTTTGGACATGAAAAAATTGTTAACATATATTAATTAGAATTTGTAGGAGAAAATTTTTGCTCTAAAATAATCGTAGTGAAAAATAGCACGATCCAGAATTGAAAATAAAACAAATCAAAGAGTGAATTGAAAATTCCTCCTACAATCAATCCGCACAACGATACAAATAATGGGATTGAATATTTAGATTCGAATTTAAGTACTGTTTTTAAAATAAAACCAAAATAAAAAATTTGAAATAAAAAACCTATTAACCCAAGTTCTACCCATATAGATAACCAGCTATTATGAAGATTTGAGTCATGAGACTCAAGTGCAAATCTTGCAATTGAGTAATTGTTATATCCAACACCGAATAGTGTAAATTCTTCAAGAAGTGGCATTACAGATTTATACATAGTTAACCTCACGCTATCCATATTAAATCGTGTAAATAAAATAGCCTCTATATATTCCCAGTAAACAACTGTAAAAATAAACATAGGACTTAAAATAAGTAATATAGCCATGAGGTTTTTTGTGATTTTTGACGGTTCAAGTATCATATACACCGCTATCGCAATTAAGAGGGAAAGAAACCCAGTTCTTGACATTGTTAAGCCAAGTACTAATAATAAAAAGGATAATAGTAAAATTGATAAAGACAGCTTTTTGTTTTGGATAGTGTTAACAAAATAAAATGGTAAAGCCGTCATAATATATGTTGCATGCGATGGAGGACCTCCAGTAAAACCATTAACTCTTCTTAATCCCAATATACCATATTTACTATCTAACATAAACTCTTCTTCTCTATTGGCATTAAATGAAATTTTATCCCAGACAATTAAATTCAAATCGATATCATAGAGCAATCTTGTTATAAATTCTAAGAATCCAAAAAAACTAGATAAAATAACACCAACAAAGAATAAAGTAGCTATTTTATTTCTTTGTAAATAATTTAAAGTTAAAAGAAAAAAAACAAATAGGATCAGAAACATTGCGCGGATAATTACATTGAAAAGACCCTTCATATACTGAGAAATTGATTCAGGGTTTGGAAAATTTGTTAGAATAACCTGACTACTTAGCATAATCAAGATTAACCAACTAAAAAGAAAAAAAACAAGAATCTTTAAATTGCTATCTATTAAAATTTTTTCCTCTTTGAAAAAGAAATAACTAATTGCCAAAAAGATAAATATAATAATGAGGATATCATAAATAGCAAGCCTGAAACCAAAATTAAATTGCCAAACTGTCATGGCACATGTTAAAGAAATACAATATGATAGATATAATAAGGCTTTTTTCAATTATTTAGGAAATTTTTTTATATTCAAACTAATTTCTAATTTTATATAACATTTTCTCTGCTAAAACAATACAGATCTCTCTTAGCCCCTTAAAACCAAATAAACCAATATAATCTCTACATCTTTTCAATCGCCCTTTTAAAAAATGAAAAATATAATTTGAATGATAATGTAATCTTCGGAATTCATTATTATATTTTTTTGGCAATTTTAATTCATCTAGTTTTTGCAGGATATTTTTTTCTGAAATCATAGCGTTATATAAAAAATTCTTTCTATATCTAAGACTTCTTACAAATTCATGAATGACTGGATTTAAATCTTTTCTATTAAGTAGATGATCATAAATACTTTTCCTAGCAATTACGTTAGCAAGTTTGCCCAAAGACTGATTAGTCTGATAATTTTTGTGATTTCTGATTATTTTTCTCCACATAAACAAGCTCTCTGGAATTATAAAAAGGTCTCTTCCATCATTGATAAAATCAATAAGGAACAAGAAGTCCTCTCCAATTCCCGCGTTTAAACTATATTGAATTTTTTTTTCTACTCCATTTTTACAACAAAAAATTGATGGATGAAATAACCAGAATGGAAATAAATCAAATTCGCACAGCTTCTTCACTAAATTTTTATTGTTCAAATTACATATTAATTCTTCTGGGGCTTTTCGGGTATAATATTTTTCATTATCTTCATCAATAATTGAGTATCCAAAGCAAAAAAGATCGAAAGTTGGATTGTCTTCAATATAGTTTTTTAAAATTTTAAGGGTGTTGGGGAATAATTGATCATCATCTCCAAGTATAATATTATATTTACCAATAGATTTATTTACTAAAAAATTTTTATTCCCTGGCTCTTTTAAATTATGTTTTTGAAAATAAATGTGAATTTTTTTTTTATCTATATATGACTTTACAGCTTTTTTAATGTCACTTGCCAGTGGTGAATTATCATCTGAAATAATTATTTCATAGTCCTCAAAATCGTTCCCTAAAATAGAATCTAAGCACTTTGTAATAAACTTAGGTCTATTATAGGACGGAATAAGAATAGAAAAAAATGGAGCCAAAATATTTTAATAAAGTTTTATTTTATTGATCTAAAATAATACTACTAGAACCATCTAGTTTTTTCCCAAATTGCTTAATTAAGCTAATTATTTTGTCTAAATCTTGAAAAGACAAAGATTGATGGATTGGTAAGTTGAGTGTATGCTCGGATGCCCAATCTGAAGATGATAGTGCAAAATTATTTAATTTAAAGTAGGGAATCTTATTTATTGGCCAATATCTAAAAGTAGTATAAACATCATTTTCCAATAAAAACTTTGCTAGTTCATCTCTTTTCTCTAATTGTATCCAAAAAAAATAGTATGATGATTTATCATAATAACTCAATTCTGGAGGTAATAGTAACCAATCTAAATCTTTTAAAGCTTCTCTGTAATATTCATCTATACTTTTTCTTTTTTCAATGAAACCGTTAAGTTTTTTTAACTGAACATTACCAATAGCACCAGCAATATTATTCATAATTGCTCTTCTCCCAGGACGATTAATATCAAATTCCCACCATCTATTTGAATTTATTTCTGAACTATCTAGCCCACTTTTTGCTTTTGTTGGCGTGCCTAAATATAAATCTTCTTTTGCAATCTCTAATTTGCTTAAACTTTTAAGATATACCATACCACCATCACCAGTACATAGTATTTTCATAGCGTCAAATGACCACATTCCCATGTCTCCAAATGTACCGCATGCTTTACCTTTATGAAAACTGTTTACTGAACATGCACTATCTTCAATAAGTATTATATTATTTTTATCACATAGATCAATTATGGGACCCATATCACATGGGACACCTCCATAATGAGTAATGAAAACTGCTTTTGTTTTACTGGTGATATGGGGCTCAATTGTATCAGCTTTGATATTTAGAGAGCGTTTATCAACGTCACAAAGAATGATTTTTGCTTTACTATTTTTGATACAATTTGCAACCGCTATAAAACTAATTGCAGGAATTATAATCTCATCGTTATGATTAAAATTAAATAATCTAGAAGCTAGAAAGATAGCTTCAGAACAACTTGTTGTTGAAAAAAAATTTTCTGGATTACCCTTTAAAGATTTGGAAAAATTTCTCTCAAATTCTTTTACATGCTCACCTTTCCCTATCCAATTAGATTCAAAAACTTCTTTAATTTTTTTTAATTCCAGCTCGCCAATTGATGGCTGAAAAACATTAATCATTACACTTCCCCTTTTTCAAAGTAATTAAGTTTTTCAAAAACGTCTTTGGATTGTAAAAAATAATTTTCAATACTGCTTTTAATATCATTATCAAATTCTCCAGTTAATCCTTTCCCGGCGAACATATACTTTTTGTCTTGATATTGTACTTCGCTCCCATATTTACTTTCTAAATTTTTAATATTTTCTATATCTGATAATTTAATCGCTTTTTTTATGATTTCGTTCTCAATGTTAAAACCAATAAAATCAACAAGCTTCTTAATTTCAGAAAAAGGATTAATTTTCATATTTTCATATTTAATAGTGAATAATTTTCTTTTGTCTAAACAATCGTTTCCAGACCAATTTTTAGTATGTGAAGACCAACATCTTTTACTTTTTATTTTTTCTCCTAAAAAATCTTCAATATTTATCTGATTTTTGGATAATGCATTTGTATAGCGGAAAAAGGAAGCCATTGAGTCTCGTCCATCTCTAACCATATGTATAACCCTAGGGTACATAAATCCATTTCCTTTAATATTTATTCTATGCTGCCATTCCTTGAAAAACTCATGAGTCTTTATTATTCTAGGTTGGTTTATATTTTGAATTTGTTGGGGGTTAGCATGCAAATCTGGAATGAAATCATGGACATTATAAAAATCTACTCTATCATTTGATTTTCTTTTTAAGTTTATAATATTTGCTAATATTAAACATAACCAAGTCACTCCAGACTTTGGGTAAGATACTATATATATATCTGATATTGACCAATCTATTAGTAGTTTAAGAGTATCATACTTTCTATGTGCGTTTGAAAGTTTATACAATATTTTTTTTGAAATATTTTTCAATTGTTAAACCAAAATAAATAAATCTAGAAGATCATTTGTGCTTTTATTTTAAAATTTGACCTAAAACTCTGAGATCCTCTACGTAATGTATATGTTCATATCTTTTCATAGCATCACTATTTTCAAAGTTACTAAAATTTATACTGATAATCTTTTTATTTTTTAAAAAGCTAGCCCACCATAACACAGTTGAAACGTCTGAGATGATTATCTCGTTTTGTAATATTAATTCTTGAGCATTTTCTGATGGGTTTATGATTTTTAAAGTAGGACAATTATCAACTAGATACTGTGTTATTTTTTTTGATTGGGGATTATTTTTAATATTGGGATGAAATTTAAAATGAACAATTTTATTAGACTGTAACTTTAATACAATATTTATTAACTCAATCCATTTTTTTAAATTGTCAAGATCGCTTTCTAAACTGAATAATCCTAAATAACTAGGCATAATTACTATGTTATTTTTCTTTAATTTTCTATACAAATATCTGTTGCAACTTTTACCATAACTTGCAACAGGATGATCAATTAATTTTAATTTTATATTTGCAAGATATAATTCATTTTTTAACTCAAAACTTTTTTTTATCAATCGTGACTCTGAATCTAAGTATACGTAAAATTCATCAAATAGATTGATATTTGTTCTATTATACCTCCATTTAGGTATAAAACCTACAATCATAAGAGTTCCTAATATATTATAGTAAAAAAATTTCATCCTCCTGATTAATATTATTACTTTTCTAATTACAGAAAGTGGAATGAAATATTTTTTTACAAGTTGAGCACTTTTTTTTTCCCATATTTTCATAAAAAGACTATCATAGTCATCTGTTATCACCTGCGCATTTTGATAAACGATATTTTTACATTTGGTTAAAATTTGGCGAGTACTACATGCTAATAAATGGTTCTCTAGCCATTCAAAATTATAATAATAAACTTTTACTGGTTTAAAATTATAAATTAAGTTTCTACAAATTTTATAATAATCTTTATAAAATAATAGCCCTTTTGCAACATCGTCATAGTATATAATCTTGTAAATATTTAAATGTTTACAAATTGATTGAAAACGATGATCTTTTCCATAAGATTTACCTACAAATAAGACGATTTTATAATGATTCGATAACTCCCACAAATAATATACTCCCGTAGTCCAAAATAAATATAAATGACTTGATGTAAAGATTATAGTTTCTTTTTTTACAGGTTTCATATTTACTGAATAACATTTTTTAAACGAAGTATATCAGATATAGAGATTGCTCTTAGAACAAACATCAAAAAAAAGTAAGAGAAAATTCCTAAAATTATTTCTAGTAATAAAAAATAATTATTTGAAATTGGATCTAATATTTTTGAAACAAGAGAAATAATTAACGTCATAAATAATGACGAAAATATTGATTTTAACACAAAAATATTGTCGATCTTAGTGTTCCATATATGTTTTAAAATTTTATTACTAAAAACATATAAAATTAGATAACTAAAAAATGTCGTGATCGCTGCCGCACTTATACTTTTAAAAAAATATAATAAAATTATGTTTGAAAGAATATTAAAGATGGCACCTATTAAGTTTATCTTCAATATTTTTTTTGTTTTATAAAATACCAACAAAACATCAGAAATAATTATACTTAAACCAAAGAATACTGAACCAAGAGCTACCAGTGGAAAAACAAATCTCGCATTTGAAGCAACCTCTTGATTCGAAATAAAATTTAATATGGGCATACCTAAGACTAGACTTCCAAAGCAAAATGGAATAGATATAAAAAGATAAAGCTTTATAGAACTACTAAACATTGAAATTGCTTCATTGACTCTTTCTTTGTCTATTGACTTGGACATAAGCTGAGGTAGGACAGTACCCATTGCTTTTGGCAAAATTAATATGAGAGAACCTAGCTGATATCCAACATTATAATACCCTACGAATGCTACAGAAAAAAATATTGCAATGATATAACGATCAATTCCAGCTAAAACAAAATCCATAACAAAATTTATAACGAGAGGCAACCCAACTTGGATTTCAGAGTATATATTTTTAAAAAATCTAAAAAGCCTAAATTTATTTTCTTTCAGAATTACTATAAATCCGGGGAAAGAAACTATTAACAATGATAACGATTGGGCTCCAATTATCGAATTAATACTTAACATCCTTAAATTTGTAAGAAAAAGAACCATTACAATATATATAGCTGGTGAAATCAAAGTCATTATTGACATTTTACTGATTCTAGAAGTGTAGCGAAAATAATCAGTTGTTTGCGCGAAAAAAAATGTAGTTATTAAAAAAAAAGAAATGATAAAATTAGAATATTCAATGCCATCATTGAACAAGATATTCTTGATGATATCACCAAAAATTATACTAATTATTATAATTAGTAGAATTGATAAAAGTCTAAAAATAAATTGTTTGTAAAATAATTCTGATCTTTTTAATGCATTTTTTTCAGAAGGAAGATGCCTTCTCATTTTAATTCCAATTCCAAAAGAAGATATCCCAAACAAAAATCCTAGCAAAGATTGCAATAAAATAATGCTACCATATAATTGCACCCCTGCAAACTTTATTATAACTGGGATTAATAGGAATCCTTTAATAGCAATTAAAGAATGTGAAACAATAGTAATTAAATTATCTCTAACAAATTGATTTTTTACTTGAGGTCTCATACTGTACAGTAATAAAAAACTAGCAAGAAGTGTAATCGCTTTTTATACTTTAATTATGAATAACTTAAGGGAAATTTAAAAAAATATACTATCCTCTTAGCTTTTTTCGGATTGGGACTTCACTTTCTGTAACTATCTTATCATAGCTACCAAGGATATCTTTAACATCCTTAACTCGCTTTCTCAGAAGATTCATACCATGGACCTCCAAACTTGATTTTTGATCAGTGCCCCATAAATCATGAGAAATTGTAATATGCCTTTCTATAATTCTAGCACCAAGGGCAACTGCAATTACAGATGGCTCAAGATCATCTTCATGTCCCGAATACCCAATAACTGTATCATATCTTTTCTTTAATGTTTTAATAATATTCAAATTAAGTTCATTTTTAGGAGTGGGGTAACTAGAGTTGCAATGCATAATTATAGGCTTTATTCCTTCCTTTAAAATTAAATTAATTGCATTGTCAATTTCTTTAATTGTTGACATTCCAGTAGATATTAAAAGAGGCTTTTGTGTTTTAGCAGATTCGATTATTAAAGTATCATTTGTAATTAATGCAGATGGAATCTTAAGGAATGGTACATCGTAATGCTGGATAAAGCTCAAACTATCTAAGTCCCAAACAGAAGCAGTCCAATCGATTGGTTTTTGTTTAGAGTAAAGATCAATTTTATCATATTTTTCTTTATCAAATTCAATTTCATGCTTGTAATTAATATATGTCATTTTACCCCAAGGGGTATCTCTTTGAAGGTTTTTTTGATGTTCTGGCACGCATATATCAGGATTTCGTTTTTGAAATTTAGCACAGTGCCAATCACAGGCATGAACCGCATCCATTAATTTTTTTGCAATTTGTAAATCTCCATTATGATTAATGCCTATTTCTCCAATGAGGTATATATCTCTTAAATTTTCAAAATCTATCATTTTTTTCACTTTTTGTTATAGTTACATTTTTAAAACAGAGAATTAGAAAGTCCACCATCAAAATTAATTGTGACCCCAGATAAATATTTTATATTGTTTTGAACTATCGATTTAACAAATAATGCAATTTCTTCAGGGCTTCCAGCTCTCTTCATCGGTAAAGATTTTTCAAAATCTTTAATGTTGCTAACTAAATTTTCAAGTCTTTTAGTTTTGATAGGCCCGGGAGCAATATTAATTATACTAATATTTCTACTGGCATAAGTCTTACTTAAAGTTTTTAGAACACTCCAAAAAGCTACTCTAAAAGAATTTGATAATATCAAATTCTCTTCTGGGTTTTTAATGGTATGCGAAGATATTAAAAATATGTAACCATTATTTTTAATATCTACATTCTGAAGCAAATGTATAAAACCATAGAACAATTGATAATAATAATGAAGCCACTCTGACTCTGTTATTGAAAAAAAATCTTTTGCCGGTGGGCCTCCAGTATTTAAGACCAGAATATCAGTTTTTTTATGATTTTTAAAAAAATTATCAATAGATTTTGTACTTGATGTATCTAAAGTTGCTGAAGAGGCCCTGACAACATCAATATTAATGGAGTCTAGCTGATCAGCGATTGCTTTACCAATTCCTTTTGTTGATCCTAAAACTATACCTTTCATAATTTGACATTTAAGTTACCACAATATATTATAATCTAATATATTAAGTATAAATACCTTCTTTATTGTCTACCAAGCCGTCCAGCCTCCATCGATTATAAATTCAGCCCCTGTTACGTATGTATTTTTTTTATCAAGTAAAAATTTAAAAATTGAGTCCACTTCATCAATATTCATCATCCTCCCAAAAGGTACATTTTTATTATAATTGCTAACGAATTTTTTATCAAATGATTCCTCATAAATACCTCCAAAAATTACAGTATTGATTCTAAAATCTGGAGCATAATATGTTGCTAAATATTTAGATAACATTATTACTGAACTTTTTGAGAGGGAATATCCAATAGGTTTTACAAAATCATTATATACTTTATGATTCGGTGATAGTACTCCATACAAACTAGAAATATTTATAATTGTCCCGGCTTTATTATTTCTAATATAATTTGAACATATGTTAAATACACTGATTGTATTTACCTCAAAATAATTCCTTAATTCTTCAAGAGACTGATCTATAGGTTCAATTTTTTTTGCACCTTTTGTTGGCAGTGGATTAAAAGCATGGCATATAATTAAACCGTAAATATTTTTATGGCCTTTAAACCAATTTTCTACAAAACTAGCATTATTTAAATCATGCCCTAGTTTTAAATCTAAACATAAAATTTCATAATGATTTTTTAATTCATTTTTCAATTTTGATCCAATGAGTCCCTCACTGCCGGTAATTAGAATTTTTTCTTTTTTCAAATTAATTTTCCCTAATTTTTTAAAAATCTTATTTGACTTTATTTTCTAAATCAATTTGGTTTTCCATTTTTATTTTTTCACCAGAACCAATTGCTAAAAAACAATCCTGAATATCTATTATAAATTCTTTAACAATTTTCAAATTCACGCTATGTTCTTGATCAGGATGTTTTTCTATTTTACTTCCACAGACATAGAAAAATATATCTGATGGCCTAAACCCAATCGCAGTAAATATTATTTTATGATTCAGCGAGTGATTTGAAAAGCCAACATTGAAAGGATATCTTTTTTTAAGAACCGAAATAGCCCGTAAATTTGTATTAATGCTATCTTTTGATAACTGAGTATGAAGTAAAGTAATAGATTGATAATGGATATCTTGAGAATATTTTTTGTAAAATTTGTCGATCTCATCTAATGTACTCATCCCTGTTGAAATATAAATTGGCTTTTCTGTTTCAAGGACTCCATCAATTAATTTATAATTATCAATATCTTGACTTAAAATTTTATAAAAATCAGCGCCGGATTTTTCACAGTTATCAATTAAAGAATAATCTGCTATAGCAAATCCTAGCTTTTTATTTTCAGGTAATTGTTTACGTAAGTCATTATAATGCTCGAATGAAAGCTTATGATTCTCAAATTGCTTATTATTTTTGTAGAACTCTTTTTCACGAATCTGAAAGGTAACTCCATCGCAGTTTGTATCTATCAATTTATCGATATAATACTTACTGTATTCAATATTACCCAAATGATTTAATCCAATTTCGCAGACAATCAAAATTTAAATACTGATTACGAGGTTAACTAAAATAACGTATGGTTTTTTGAAGCACTTCAGCCTTTTTTTCTGCTAATGCTATATCTCTATAATTTGTCTTAAATACCATCATTTCTTTTTGTATTAATTCAGCATTAGGACAGGAGCCGCTAATTTCTATGTTTTCATATACTAAAGGATTGAGATTAACATAGTCTTTGTTAAGGATAGCAGGCTCTAAATACGGAACTTTCCAAGCACCGTATATCCCATCTCCCCCAAGACTCATATATTTTTTTCTAAAATCATACCAACTTACATCTTTATTGGTAAACCTAGCTCCTAGAGCCCAAAAAGAGTTGATGTAGTTTTTCGGTGTTTTTTGAGGAATTAGATAATTACAGTCTGACATTACTTCTAAAAAACAGTTTGCTGATTTAATTCTCATCTCAACTAGAGATTCCAATCTTTCAAGTTGTGCCAATGCGATAGCAGAATTGAATTCTGGCAACCTATAATTCCATCCTATTTTACCATGTCTTTCAAAGTTTGGATTTTGCCACTTATCCGGTTCTAATTTAATTCTGCCATCCCCAGCCTGTAAATCTTTAAAACCGTGACATCCTATTTTTCTACATGCCTCCGCATAATCACTATTATTTGTAGTAATCATTCCACCTTCACCGCAAGATATATGTTTTGAATTTTCAAAGCTAAAACTAGAGATATCGCCGAAGGTACCAACTAGTTGATCATTATAGTATCCTAGGAAACATTCAGCATTATCTTCTAATATAGGAATTTTGTGTTTGTTAGCTATTTTTTTTATTGCATGCATATCTGGAGATAAACCATATACCGATGTAATCATGATAGCTTTTGTATTTTTCGTGATTTTTCTTTCTAAATCATTAGCATCAATGTTAAATGTTTCGGGATCTATATCTACATATTTTGGTATTGCATTTGCATGAATTGTAGTTGAAGTATTCATGAAGACTGTAAACGCAGGAGAGATAACCTCATCTCTAGGTTTTACTCCTAATGCTAGTAGGCCAGCATGCATGGTTGACGTGCCTGAATTGAAAGCGACTGCATATTTAGTTTGGAATTTTTTAGCAAATTCATGTTCTAATTTTGTTGTCCAACTTCCACTTGTTGAGCTCCAAGACTCAGAATTAAGAACTTTTTTTATGTATTTTAATTCATTTCCTAAATATTTACTAGGATTCTTCATTTTAATTTTAACTCAGTTTTTGATTGTTGATTTCTTGACCATGCTTCTTGCAGAAAATAATTAATATCTTTAACGTCTGGATTTTTGTCGATGTAGTCTAAAATATCCTCTAAAGTAAATTTTTTTTCTCCAAAATAATTAATTATTTTTGAAAAAAAATCTAAATCTTCTTTGTAATCTAAAGTCATTCTAATGTCGTTTCTATAAAATGCACTATCAACATTATTTAATTCTTCGACTTTAAATAAACCAGTTTCTGTAAAATAAACCCACATCATTTCTGTATCAACAGAATCTTTAATGGAGCAAACCTTGTTTAATGCAGCTGTTTTTACTCCATAAGTAAAAGCACCACAAACGATTCCATCAGATTTTATAAAATCAATTTCATTCTTGCTGTTAGAGTATTGTTCAAAGGCTAAATCAATCAGGTATGGATCACAAAAAAGATCATCACCATCAGCAGTAACGAAAAAGTCAATATTGAATTTTTCCGCTGCACCCTGCCAGCGTACTAATTTATCTAACTCACTACCTCGATAATATAGAATCTCATTTCTTTTAGCAATTTCAACGAGAGCATCATCACTTTTATTTTTTGTTGTGCATAAAATAATTTTATTTGTGACTTTTGAAATTTTCAACCTTCTGATTAGATGCTCAACCGTTGAGAGACCATTTATTTCAATTAAAGCCTTCTTGGGTAAACGTGTAGAATCTACTCTGACTGTTACAAAAATAGCTTTAGAAGTACTCAAGTTATTATTCAATTATATTAACAAAATCGTAAAATTCGCGTATTACACCAAATCCACCGTCAGTACCTAATACATGATTTGAAATTAATTTAATTTCAGAATTGGCATCAGACGGGCACAAAGTAAAGCCCACTATTTTCATAACTTCAAGGTCATTTATATCATTACCAATGTAGATAATATTATCTAGTTCAAAATTATTTTTTTTTGAATAATCAATTAACGTTTTCTTTTTGTTATGAATACCATTCAGACAAAATATTCCTAGCTTTTTTGCTCTTTTTTGAACTACGTTATTTTTTTCAGTTGATAAAATTAATTGCCTTATCCCGATCTTTTTTATTTTCGAAATCACTAATCCATCGCCTCTGTGAATTTGAACCATCTCATTTCCTTCTTGGTCAATGTAAGCTCTATTATCCGTCATTACTCCATCAAAGTCATAAACAATTAAATGAGACTTAGTTATGTTGAGCATGGATTAATTTTATTTTAAAAACTATTGTTAGCTGAAAATAATTCAAATGTGTAAATAAATTTACTTCTTTTTACTGTAGTCTCCAAAATGTCTCCTGTTATAGTTCAATTTATACTATCTAGATTTGTAATTCATGAACCTTGGAATAAAAAGTCTTAAATTTTTATATGCAATGGATTTTGCTTTTTTTATCTTATTTTTTTCAGATTTTGTATAGAGTTCATTTGCAAATGTAAGAATTATACCCACACCTAATCCAAATATAATTGATAAAAAGATTGTCAACCTCTTTTTCGGCGCAGATTTATTCAAAGGTATATTCGGATCATCGATTATAATTACATAATCAGAATCTTTGACTTCTTCAATTTTTGTAGTTTCCAGTTGCTGTTTTAATGTAGTGAAAACACCAGTTAAAACTGTTACCTCTCTGAAAAGCCTTTGTTGCTCAAGCTGCAACCCAGGTGAATTTTCAATACGCCGGTTCCTATCATTAAAATTCTTTAAATCCTCCTCCGCACTCTCTAATTCTTTTTTAGTACTAAAAATTCTTTCCTCAATAAATTTACGAGTTTTACTGGCTTTCCTCTTGTTATAAGAATATTGATGTTCCTCAAGTTCTTCAATTATTACATCATTAATTTGAGCAGCTAAACGGGGCTCAAATGCATCAACTTTTATGGTTAATATCCCTGTTTTCATATCTTCTGATACTGAGATCATTTTTAAAAATTTATCAACCGCAACTATTTTCAATGTGTCTTTTTTAAGCTGTAGTTCTTTATCTTTGTGAGTTAACATTTTAATTAGTGGTACATTTTTTCCAAACTTTTTTGTGTCAAATTGCTTTTTTATAACCTTATTAGCAATTGAACGACTAGTTATGATATCTTTATAAACCCATTTGGGCTGTCCTTGGTTATTGGGTATGTTTATTCCAAACTGGGCAGCAATGCCAACAGCTTGTGATAAATTTCCTCCTGAGGAACTAGATGAGGACATGATTTTTGATTTTGATGTAAAAATAGGATTTGCAAAAATAAAAAGGTAAATAAAAGCGAATAAAATACATATAATAGGTGGGGTTATAATTGTTTGAATGTTACTCGCTATTAAAATTAAAACATCTGAAAGTAAAAATCCTTCATCTGAATTTTCGCTAGGTAATATTTTCTTAGATTTGACCATACTTTAATTACTAGAAATTGCAATAATTAGAATGGAAACAACCTGTGCAAAATCGGCTAAGATAGAAGCAATTTCTTTAGCAAATTCAGTTTCATCGAAAGGCTCCGCCTCTTTTGCACGCCCAATTGTAATTTGTGATCCGTCTTCAACTTTTGGATTAGAGAGCCATCTTTTCCATTTCTTTGATCTACCATCTGGACCGGTTACCCATATATCTTCTTTTTCCGCATCTAAAGTCAAACCACCAGCAATATCTAAATAATCACTTACTCTTCTACCCTTTACGAATTTATATGTTCCAGGAACGGCGACTTGACCAACTAAATCAACTATGTTAGGTTTACTTGCAATGAAAATTTTATCCCCTTCTTGCAAAATTATATCATCTTTTGATTTTGGTTTTTTAATAAGTTTTTTAATTGAAATTCGAAGATTTTTCCCACCTCTAGTTAGTAATGAAGCTTCAGGGTAAGCATTTGGCCTTAAGCCGCCAGATCGTTTAACTATATCGCTAAGATATTCATTTGGGTTTATTAAAACATAGGACCCTGGATAATATACTGAACCATTAATTTCTATTTGACGCTGCATTCTGAAATGTGGATCTTGACGCACAAATACAAAATCATATGGCTTCAATAAGAATTCTTCTCTATCAAAATTAAATGATTCTTCGTTTTCGTCCGTTTCATACGACATAATACGAGTTTTGTAATCATTATCCATTTCTAGATTGATACTCTCTGAAAAAATATTCTCATTTAGGACTTCAGGATCTATACGAGAAATTTCAATTTTATATCTAAATATATCCTTAGAAACCCCACCAGATTCTAAAATAAGGTCTTTTATTGTCATATTTGTTTTCCAAGAATATGAACCAGGGTTTTTTACTTCACCACTAATGCTTACACTTCTAACAGAATTAAAAACTTCCCGTGAATAAACTCGTACAATATCACCAGAAAAAAGTTTCAAATTCTGCAAATGATTTTGGTCTTCAAGCACTGCACCTATGTTAAAAGGTATAATTTTCTGATTAATTCGGTTTTCATCAAACCTTACAATATCTGCACGATCTAAAAAAGTAAGGTCTTTAAAATTTGGATCCTCAAAACCCCCAGCTCTGAAAAGCAGATCATATAAACGCATATTTTCTTGGTACAACTCATATTTTCCAGGCCTTTTCACATGCCCAGTAATTGAAACAAAATTATTTAAACCTTCAATTTCCTCCTTAGAATAAATTCTTATGATATCATTTTCTTTAAGTAATTCCTGGGAGAGACCTTTTTTATCCAAAACTAAGCTTAAATCAAAAGGAATTATCTTCTTATCATTAAAATTTTGTTGATATCTAATTATTTCAGCTCTATTTAAATATGTAAGATCTCTAAACGTAATATCAAAAAATCCCCCCGCTTTAAAAATTAAATCATATAAGTTCATATTCTCTAGTAATTGATACCTCCCAGGGTTTTTCACATGCCCAGAAATCGATATGTAACTAATTCCTTTCATTTCAGATGTACTATAGATATTAATTTTATCATAATTTTTTAATAAAATATTGTGATCATTATTTTTATCCAAAACCTTCTTTAAGTTCAATTTGATTAAGCTTTTAGAAAAATCAGAATTTGTTCTAACCACATCGACTCTTGGAAGATAGGCGTCGCCCAACAAGCTATCTGCTTTCAAGATAACCTCTTTTAATCTTAATGAGTCTCCTATATCGTAAAATCCTGGACGAGTAACCGCTCCATTAATTTCTACTACATTTTGCCGTAAATCTTGAACTGAAAAAATTTGAATTTCATCTCCATCTTCAAGATGAAACTTTTGATTTGAACTAAGAACAGTATTTAAGTTAATGTCAATATATGTTCGATCCATACCCAAATTATTCCTGTCCTCAAAAGGAATAATTCTGTCAATTTGAACGCGATCTAAATACGCTGTTATTTTTAAGTCTCTGGCCATTTCAATTAAATCTTTTAATGTTTCACTAGGTTTTAATTCATAAATACCTGGCCTACTTATTTCACCTTTAATCGTAACTGTTTTCATTCTTTTTGGAATAAATATAATGTCGTCACGTTGGAGTTTTTGATCAAAAGGTTTTTTCCCAGTTAGTAAATAGTCATAAAAGTCTATTGACGTAATTTTTTTATCACCTCTAATTAATCTTATGTCTCTCAAAGAACCAAGAACCGTAGGCCCGTTGAAATAATATAATCCTGAAAATAAAGTTGCTGAAGGGCTTACAGTATATGCACCTGGTTGAGCGACTTCACCAAGAACCTGTATTCTAAGAGATCTAAGATTACCCAAACTAATATCTAAAAAAGTGGTAGCTTTACTCCCTTGTGGGTTTAAACTAGCATAAGACTGAGACAAAACTCTAAATAACTTTGACTCCAAAAGGTTTAAGTTTAAACCATTAACAAATACCTGCCCTACTTCAGGAATAAAAATAAACCCTTCCCTGTTAACTTTTAAAACTTGTCTAAATTGAGTTTCCCCCCAAAGCATTACGATAATCTCATCTGATGGACCAATCAAATAATCTGGATTAACAGCACCAACAGATGAAGCCTGAAATATTGCAGGGTCTCTTTCAAAAATTTCGTAACCAAAGTATTTAACAGAAGTATTGTTAGCTATTTCTTCATCAGAATTAATCTTTATATCCTTCTCGTCAACTACGTCTAATAAACCATCCTGATAAACTGTAACATTCTCTTCTGTTTTATCATTTGTCATACCAGAAATATTGTCATCGACTAGTGGATTAAATTGATTTAAAATAATTGACTTATCTGCATTAATTTCGTCATTATTTTCTGAAGCCTCTATTTTTGAGTCACTACTTTCTATTTTTCCTCCTAGTTCTTTTTTCAAAACATTATTTATTTGCTTATCTGAGTAGCCTTGGGATTTTGCAATTTTTTTAGCTTCATTTAAGGACATTCCGGTTTTTTTCATCATATTTTTAGCCTGTTTTATTTGACTAGAAGATTGGCCAACTAAATGAAACATAAGATAAAAAATAACAGTTATGATTCGTTTCATTTTTTTCCCTTTAACTTATAATTTTCAGTATGCACCAATATAACCTCCCGGGTTATCATCAAAATATTCACCTTCTACTGGATGATAAGAGTACATAGCCATCCATGACTTTTGATTTATCTCTTCATTTACACTTTCGCGATTTCCGTTTGCCATTTCAATTCCTCTTTTATCATTAGCATAAATACAAATGATGATGCTAGAATATTGATCGAATTGTTTTTTTATTTCCTCACACACAAAATGTAGTGGAGCTCTTGTTGTACTTTTTTCTACAATGACAAAAATTTTAATCTGATTAAAGCCATCAGGTATTATTTCTGATCTAATAATTTCATAACTGGGAATTGTTGGATTAACTATTTTTTCAGATACTGTACTCTCTTCAATTGACAATGGCAGAATCTTCTCAGGGAGACTTTCTTTTTTGATTTTACTTTTTGTTTCATCAAATGCAGAGGATTGCTCTTTTACTAGGTTTTGTTTTTTTTCTTTTAAAATAGTTTCATTAATTGATATTTCTTCAAAATTTTCATAATGAACAAACAAGTTTTTAATAATTACTATTAGAAAAATAGGGATTAAAAAAAGTTTTAAATTCTTTTTTAAAATTTCACTAATTTTATTTAGCGGATTCAATTTAGCATTTTTTTCATATTTGCGATCAAAGAATTGTTTTTTTTCAATAGCTTCTTTTTCTACTTTAGTGCCTAATGAATGAAAAACTCTTTTATCTTTTTTGCCAGTTTTGGGATTTTTTATATAAGCTTGATAGTAATAATAACCATCTCTTCCCTTTTTATAAATACTGCTCATTTATATAATTTAATTAGTTTTTGTTACGATTAAATCCCCAGACAATAGCATACAACTACCATCAAATACAAAGTAAAAATTTATTTATAATCTATAATTATTAGCAACTACCATTAACTACCAGTATGTCAAAAGCATAAATACTGTATGTTCTTACTGATAAGTCATTATACATCATGATAAGATCTAAACCACTTAACAAATTTTGGAATCCCATCTTTTATTGTAGTTTTAGGTTTATAATTTAAATATTTTTTTGCAAGGGAGATATCCGCAAATGTATTTTTAACGTCTCCCGGTTGAATTTCCTTGTAATCGGATTTAGCTTTTTTACCAATACTTTTTTCAATTAGTCTGATCATATCCATTAAACTTTCAGAATTGTTATTACCTAAATTAAAAATTTTACATTTATGATTTTTATTCATTGCAGATCTTGTTCCATGAATTACATCATCAATATAAGTAAAATCTCTATTCATTTTCCCATAATTAAAAATTTCAATCTTTTCATTTTTCATTATTTTCTTAGCAAAGATATACATAGCCATATCTGGCCTGCCCCAAGGACCATAAACTGTAAAAAAACGCAAACCCGTTGTATTCAAACCATATAAATGAGAATAGGTGTAAGCCATCAGTTCATTAGACTTTTTTGTAGCAGCATATATAGATATTGGTTTATCAACATTTTGGCTTTCCTTAAAGGGGATTACCTTGTTGCCACCATAAACGGAAGAGCTTGAAGCATAGATTAAACCTTCAACTCGTCCATACCTACATTCTTCTAAAATATTAATGAAGCCAACAATATTAGATTGAATATAAGCATATGGATTTTCTATGCTGTACCTTACTCCAGCTTGCGCTGCTAAGTTAACAACTTTTTTAGGCTTTGCCGATCGAAAGATTTTATTCAGGAGGGTTCTATCTGAAATACACCCTTTATAAAATTTGAAATTACTGTATGCTTCAATTTTACCTAACCTTTTTTCTTTCAACTTAGGGCAATAGTAATCATTAAGATTATCTATTCCAACTACTTCAAAATCGCTTTCTAACAAACTTTGAGTTAAATGCATTCCAATAAAACCTGCACAACCAGTAATTAATATTTTTTCCATTAACTCTTTTTTAATTGCTCAGAATCAATAAATAAAGATTTAGAATTTTTAATGTTCATAATCTCCAATAGCAAATATTTTTATCTTCAAAAAAATTTTTATCGTAAATCGCTTTAATATCCATTAAAATACCATTTCTTTTTAACATACGCTTCCAATCTTTCTCTATGAGTTTAGCATAACTTTTATGCGCTACTGTAACAATGATTGCATCTTGCATTGATATATTTTCTACTTTTTCATTTTTTAAGTTAAAATATTCTTCAATTTCCTGAGAATCAGCATATTCATCTGAAATAGTTATGTCACATTTATACTCAAGGAGTTTATTTACAATTGTTAATACTTTTGTGTTCCTTAAATCAGGACAATCTTCCTTAAAAGTTAATCCTAATACTGAAACTTTTGCACCAATTGGGCTCACCCTTTGTAGGGCAAGTTGCCCTAAAGTACTTTCAGCAATAAAATATCCCATGTTGTCATTTATTCTTCTACCAGCGAGGATAATCTCCGGATGGTATCCAACTTCTGCAGATTTATATGTTAAATAGTATGGATCTACTCCAATGCAATGACCACCGACTAACCCAGGTTTAAAAGGCATAAAGTTCCATTTAGTTTCTGCTGCTTTTAAAACCTCTGAAGTATCTAAATTTAATTTTTGAAAAATTAAAGCAAGTTCATTAATCAAAGCTATATTTACATCGCGCTGAGTATTCTCTATAACTTTAGCAGCTTCAGCAACTGCTATACTTGAAGCTTTATATGTTCCTCCCTGGATAATTTTCTTATACAATGAATCAATAAATTCAGATATTACTTTATTTGAACCCGAAGTTATTTTACAAATATTCTTAATTGTGTGCTTCTTATCTCCTGGATTAATCCTTTCAGGGCTATATCCACAAAAAAAACCTTCATTATAAACCAAACCTGAATGTTCTTCTAAAATTGGAACACATAATTCTTCTGTGCATCCTGGAAATACAGTAGACTCATAAATAACTACATCATTTTTATTTAAACTTCGTGCAACTAGCCTTGTTGCAGAGATCAAAGAATTAAGATCTGGAGCATTGTTTTTATCCACAGGGGTTGGGACTGTTATAATGTAAATGTTAGAATTTTTTATGGATTCTTTATCATATGAAAGATTCAAGTTTTTAGGACTTTCTAAAAACTTCTTAGAAATTTCATTTGTCCTATCAAAACCATTTCTCAATTCATCAATTCGAATCTTGTCAATGTCATATCCGACCACTTTGAATTTTTTACTAAACTCTACTGCTAACGGAAGGCCAACATACCCAAGTCCAATTATTGCAATTTTTTGATTTTTCAACTTCACTTTCATATCTACTTTTATTGTTTATTTCATTTTAAAAACTAATCAAAGAATAAATTATCGTATTGATTTCAAATACCATTTAAATAGCTGTTTGGTGCCATTTTCCAATGACCGATGAGACTTCCACCCCATTTTATTTATAATTGAATTATCTAAAAGCTTCCTAGGCATTCCGTCCGGTTTTTTTGTATTGAATTCTAAACTTCCTTTGAATCCAATTATCTTTTTTATAAGGATTGCAAGATCCTTTATACTTATTTCTTCTCCTGAACCAATGTTTATATGTGAAATATCTAATTGGCGCAATTTTTTTGCGCTTATTTTATTTAATAGAAAAAAAACAGCCTCTGCCAAATCATCTACATGAAGAAATTCACGCAATGGCTTTCCACTTCCCCATATTTCTACTTCATCATCGCAAGCGATCTTTGCTTCATATATTTTTCTAATTAACGCTGGCATTACGTGAGAAGTCTCAAGATCGAAATTATCATTTGGACCATATAAATTATTTGGCATAGCAGAAATAAAATTTGCACCATATTGTTCAAAATATCCTTGACAAAGCTTAATTCCTGCTATTTTTGCTATAGAATAAAATTCGTTTGTTGGCTCTAAATACCCTGAAAGAAGTGATCTTTCTTTAATTGGCTGACTACATAACCTAGGGTATATACATGCAGAGCCCAAGAATAATAATTTTTTTACCTTTGCTAAAAATGCTGAGTGAATTAGGTTGTTTTGAATCTGAATATTTTCATAAATAAATTGTGCTTTGAAAGTTGAATTAGCAAGAATACCTCCAACTTTAGCAGCAGCAATTATCACATAGTCAGGCTTTTCTTTTTTGAAAAACTCAAGTGTTTTCTGTTGATCAATTAAATCTAATTGCCTGTGAGTTTGATATAATAAATTATTAAAACCTTTTTTTTTGAAGCAACGAACAATAGCAGATCCGACCATACCATTATGTCCTGCAATATAAATTTTATCTTTTTTATTAATAGTTAACTCCTTTTCACAACGCTTCCCAATCTGAACTAACCATTTTACGAACTAATTCATTTAAAGTCGTTTTTGGTTGCCATCCTAAAATTTTTTTCGCTTTTGAAGAATCGCCCATTAATAAATCAACTTCAGTAGGTCTATAATATCTAGGATCTATCCTTATGATAGTTTTTCCAGAATGAGCATCCTTTCCTATTTCATTCTCACCTTCTCCTAACCAATCTATTTCTATATTTAATTCTTTAAATGCAAGTTCAATAAATTCACGAACTGAATGTGATTTGCCAGTTGCAAGAACAAAGTCTTCTGGTTTTTTTTGTTGTAGCATCATCCACATACCCTCGCAATACTCAGGCGCATAACCCCAATCTCGCTTTGCATTTAGATTCCCAATTGCTAAACAATCCAAAAATCCTTTTTTTATTGCACAAGCAGCTTTAGTAATTTTTCTAGTAACGAAGGTTGCTCCTCTTCTTGGCGACTCATGATTAAATAATATACCATTACATCCAAATATATTATAAGCCTCTCGGTAATTAATAATAATCCAATATGCATATAATTTTGCTACTGCATAAGGGGATCGAGGATAAAACTTTGTTGTTTCTCTTTGAGGGACTTCATTAACTTTACCAAACAACTCACTAGTAGAAGCTTGGTAAAATTTAATTTTTTTGTTCACAATTCTAATAGTTTCTAAAAAACGAAGGGCACCAAGGGCATCAACCTGTGATGTATAATCAGGGATTTCAAATGAAACTTTTACATGACTTTGTGCAGCTAAATTGTAAATTTCATCTGGTTGGATTTTTTCAATAAGAGAGCGAATAGAAATTGCATCAGTCACATCTCCATAATGAAAAAAGAAACGCTCATTATATTCTTCGTTTTCAATTATATGATCAATTCGTTGGGTATTGAAACTACTACTTCTTCTTACCAAACCATGAACCATGTATCCTTTTTCTAAAAGTAAATCTGCGAGATACGATCCATCCTGACCCGTAACACCCGTGATTAAGGCGGTTTTATTCATTTTTCCTCTTTTGCATTAATTTTATTTCCCTTTTTATCAACATTTGAGATCACTCTAGCAGGATTTCCGACTGCTAAACTGTAGGGAGGAACATCTTTTGTTACAACAGAACCGGAACCTATCAGAGCATACTCTCCTATTGTAATACCACACAAAATAGTCGCATTTGCTCCAATACTTGCAGATTTCTTTACAATAGTTTTCAAATAAAAGCTCTCACCTTTCTGAGGAAATTCAGACCTTGGTAATTTTATATTTGTAAATACCATTGAAGGGCCACAAAAAACATAATCTTCAAGCTCAACTCCTTCATAAATTGAGACATTATTTTGTATTTTAACATAATTCCCTATTCTTACATTATTTCCAACATTTACATTTTGGCCTAATGAGCAATTTTCACCAATCTTAGAACCGGATTGGATGTGAGAAAAATGCCAAATTTTTGTACCTTTTCCAATAGAAACGTTATCATCAATATATGAGGATCTATGTGCAAAATATTTATTTCGTTTCATTCTGCAAAAAGTTTTTTACTTGATTCAACTAATATTTTTATGACTTCTAGTCCATGTTCTCCATCAGCAAAGGTGTTTTTTTTGTCTGAGCAATAATTTATAAAATGTTTTAATTCAGCAGTCAAAGGTAAAATTTTTTCATATGTGATTAGCTCTATTGGCCCATCTATCTTTTTAGGAGCCCCATTTGAAAGATCAATTTTTTTTGAATAAAGCTTCAATGGATTTCCAGTTTTCGAATCTTCAAAAGTCAACATCGCCTCTGAACCAATGACAACTAAGCGATGTTCTTTAAAAGGATGTAACCAGCTAACAAAAATATGTGATTGGACCCCATTTTTATATGATAGATGGGTCATAGTAGAGTCATAGATTCCTTCTTGCAAAAAAGTACTACCATGAGCATTAATTGATATAGGATTTGAACCTATTAAGTATTGCAAAATAGCAATATCGTGAGGAGCCAAACTCCAAAAGACATTTTCCTCAGAACGAACCTTACCAAGATTCAGTCGATTACTATATATATATTGTAAATCTCCAATGCCTTTATTATCGATAATTTCTTTAATTTTTTTTATTGCTGGGTGGAATAATAAAACATGACCTACCATTAAATTAATTTTATTTTTAATTGCTAGTTGTACTAGTTTTTCAGCATCATTTACACATAAAGTCATTGGCTTTTCAATCAATACATGATTTTTATTTTGAATAATTTTTTCTGCTATTGCGTAATGACTTTCAGCTGGGGTTGCTACGGTAAATCCATCAAAATCATCAATTAGGGCATCATCAATATTTAAATATGTTTTAACTCCGGGATAATGCTTAGAAAAGTCTGAAAATAAACTCTTCGAGGTATCAACAATTCCAGCTAAAGCGCCTAGTTTATGAAGTGTACTAATGTGATTTTTTCCCCAGCGACCACCGCCAACAACGCATATTTTCTTACTCACTATTAAGTACCTTTATAATTAAATCTTGGTCGATTTGCGATAGATATGGATGCATTGGTATTGAAAAAATTCTTTCTGCAATTTTTTCTGATATAGGAAAATCCCCTTTAGAATAGTTAAGATTCTTAAAAACTGGTTGTAAATGCAAAGGTGTTTGATAGTAAATCATTGAAGGTATATGTTTTCTACTAAGCTTTTTTATACAAAAATCTCTATGTTCTCTATCGTTAGCTAGGATTGAAAATTGAGCCCATGATGAAAAATATTTGTCTGGAACATAAGGCTTTTGAAATTTCGAACATATTCTTTCACTATAATATCGAGCAACTTTATTACGCATTTTTAATTCATTATCAAAAATTGAAAGCTTTTCTAATAAAATAGCCGCTTGAATAGTATCTAATCGACCATTAATTCCAATTCTTATATTCTCATATTTATCCACCCCACTGCCATGAATTCTAATTGATTTCATTATTTCTGCCAATTGTTCATCGTTTGTAAAAATTGCTCCGCCATCTCCGTAACAACCTAAAGGCTTTGCAGGAAAAAAACTTGTTGATGCTACATTTCCAAAAGAGCCTGCTTTTTTTGATCGAATGGAACTTCCAAATCCCTGCGCGGCATCCTCGATTATGAAAAGGCTCTCTTGATTTGCAATTTCATTTATCACTCTATACCTTGATGGCAATCCAAACAAATCCACTGGGATGATTGCTTTAGGAACCAACCCCTTAGACCTAGCCCTTTTAATGGCATTCTCAATCTTATAAGGATTTATATTAAATGTATTTGGGTAAACGTCTACAAATACTGGTTCGGCTCCCAAAAGCGCGATGACTTCCGCGGTTGCAATGTATGTAAATGGCGATGTAATAACAGCATCTCCAGGACCAATTCTTTTCGCCATAAGAGGTATTAATAACGCATCAGTACCAGAGGCACATGTCACACAATGATTTACACCAACATATTTTGCTAATTTTTCTTCTAAGTCAAGAACTTCAGGTCCCATTATATACTTCCCATGATCTAAAACCGCAAGAAGTCTATTTTCTAAATTCTCCCTTATAATTTTTTGTTGAGAATCTAAGTCAATGAATTTCATAGCTTTACAAATTTATTTGATACTTCCTTAAAGATCAAATATAGCCCTTATGTTTAATTTTTTGATAAATTATATCTACTAATATTTCAGGGCTTTCTGAACCGTCAGAATTGATAACGATATCAGGATTAGTAGGATTTTCATACGGGTCAGAAATACCAGTGAATTGCTTTATTTTCCCTTTTCTTGCTAGTTTATATAGACCTTTAGAATCTCTTTCTTCACACTTTTCTAGAGGGGTATTTACAAAAACTTCAATATATCCTCCTAACTTTGAAATTAATTTTCTATTATAATCTCGGTCGGAAGCATAGGGTGCAATAGGTGCGCAAATCGCGATTCCTCTATTTTTTGTTATTTCACTAGCAACAAAACCAATTCTCTGAACATTTATAGATCTATGCTCTTTTGAAAAACCCAATTCACTTGATAAATGAGTTCTTACAAGATCTCCATCAAGTAAAGTTACAGGTCTACTTCCTAGCTCTAGCAGTTTTACTAATAGCCCATTAGCAATGGTAGATTTTCCAGATCCAGAAAGACCAGTGAAAAAAACAGTAAATCCTCTTTTATTGACTGGGGGATTTGATTTTTTAAGTTCATTTGCAACGTCAGAATAGGTAAACCATTCAGGTATTTCTTCACCTTTATCTAAAATACCTCTTAATTCTGAGCCAGAAATTGTTTTGTATGCCTCGCTTTTGCTGATTTTATCTATACCTGAATACACTTTTTTATCAGGAAGATATACCATGAATTCAAATGGCTCCATTTGAATACCAATTTCATTCTGATGTTTTCTTAGTAGATCTTGCGCATCATAGATGCCATAAAACGGCTTACCTGCACTATCTTTTCCAGGGCCAGCATGGTCTCTTCCAACTATAATATGAGTACAACCATAATTTTTTCTTATTATAGCATGGAGCACTGCTTCTCTAGGACCTCCCATCCTCATTGCAAGGGGAAGAATCCCTAAAATCATACTTCTTTTTGGATATTGTTTCATTATGTGTTCATAACATCTCACCCTAACATAATAATCAATATCTCCAGGCTTAGTCAAGCCAACAACCGGATGTAAAAACAAATTAGCATTTAGTCTTCGCATTGATTTATATGTCATTTCAATATGCGCTCGGTGAAGGGGGTTCCTAGTTTGAAAAGCAATAATTCTATTCCACCCTAAATCTTTAAATTTTAATTTTGCAGCAGTAGGAGTAAGTCTATAATGCTTAAAGTCATAGTGATTAGGCATGGTTAATTTTCTTAGTTTACCTCCAACATACACATTATTACCCTGTTCAAATAAATAATTTACCGCTGGATGCAGTCTGTCGTTAGTCCCATAAATAAGATTAGCTTCTTTATCTAAATCCGGTTTCCAAATACTTTCAACCAGTAACTTAGCAATTTGAAATCCTTCTTTATCACAAAGCAATATTTCATCACCGAGATTTAAATTTTGAGAAAATTTTTCATTTAAATCTAAAACAATTGGTATGGGGAATATCTTCCCATTTTCTAATCTCATTGTCTCTAAAACAGAAGAATAGTCTTCTTTTGTCATAAATCCATTTAGAGGACTAAAACTACCATCTAAAATCAATTCGCAATCACATAATTGACGGTCCGTTAATGTCCAAGAATTTTTTATTACCATAAAAATACTGCTCTGCTTTTATAAAAATTATTATTTATTTATAAGATATATAATATTTTAATTCGATAACCCGATAAAATTAGCATACAATATCCAAACTAAATAATTAAACAATGTTTTTTAGTTGTATATATCCCAAGTAGATTTTATTAAAATTTCTAAAGATGAGTATTTTCTTTCCCATTTTAAAATGTCTTCTGCTAAAGAGCAGCTTGAAACAACTTTTGCAACATCTCCTTCCCTTCTTTTTTCGATCTGATAAGGAATATCTATCTGCAAAATTTGTTTAGTTTTTTCTAGAATTTCTAAAACAGAAAAACCGGTTTCGGAACCTAAGTTTAATATTAAATTTTTAGAATCTTTTTTTAAATATTCTAAAGCACTAAGATGTGCAATCGCTAAGTCAGTAACATGAATATAATCTCTAACTCCAGTCCCATCTTTAGTTGAATAATCGTCTCCATAAATTGGAATAAAGGATTTATTTCCTTTTGCTACCTCCATTATTAAAGGAATTAAATTTTTTGCATTTTTTTCTTTACCAATTATTCTTTTATTTACATCAAACCCTGCGGCATTAAAATATCTTAGAGAAGCATATAGGATACCATGGATATTGCTAAACCATTCCAAACTATTTTCAGTCGAAAGTTTAGTTTGCCCATAATAGCTAGAAGGTTGCAAAGGGTGTAATTCATCAATAGGAATATAAATAGGGTTACCATAAACAGCAGCAGATGATGAAAAAATAAAATATTTTACACCATGATCAATGCTACTAATTAATAAATTTAAACTACCAATAATATTATTTTGAGCATATTTTTTAGGATTAAGCATCGATTCTCCAGATGCTTTACTAGCAGCTAAATGTATTACTGCATCATAATTATCATTCGTAAAAAGTTTTAATAAATCTTCTTTTGAATTAGTAGACCCGTGTATGAACTTAGTTTTTATATTTATGTTTTTTTTATTTGCCGTTGAAAGATCATCCAATACCGTAACATCATATCCACGATCCAAAGCAGCTAAGACAACATGTGAACCAATGTACCCCACTCCCCCAGTGACTACAATCTTCATAAGTAAGTATAATACTTAACAATCATTAATTTTTACAAAAATTTTTAAACATCTGTTTTACCGTAACTATAAAAATCTTTAATTCCCTTTTTTAATTTTATTTTGGCCTCCATCTTATTTTATTCATAAGTGAAGAATTTAACAATTTTCTAAAGTCCCATCTGGTTTAGACTTGTCAACTTAATTTTTCTTTCAAACCTAACAACTTTCTTTATCATTAATATTAACTCATGAATTGATAGCTCTTCGCCATTCGTAATCAAAGTATGTGGGCCTCCTGATCTTATGTTAGAATAATAAGATGCTATCTATTTTCAATTTATTAAAAACCTAAATGTTATGATAAAAAAATTCAATAACTTATTATAAAATTTCACTTAATTTGATTCTAAATATTATCATAGGAAATTTTTAATAAATACTCTCCATAACTATTTTCCCCCATTTTACTACCAAGCCTTCTTAATTGAATTTTATCAATATACCCCATTCTGTAAGCAATTTCCTCTACACAAGATATTTTAATTCCTTGACGCCTTTCTATTGTTGAAACAAATTGTGAAGCTTCTAATAATGAATCCTGAGTTCCAGTATCAAGCCAAGCATACCCACGCCCTAATGTAACAACCTTCAACCTTTTTTGATTT
>MDTG01081627.1_pt1 | contig 41214 bp, 16 predicted proteins | sample 811421 | NCBI WGS metagenome assembly MDTG01 (sample SAMN05326645, study PRJNA326480) | marine metagenome | isolation source: seawater | place: Pacific Ocean: South East | collected 2011 | reverse complement strand
CGCATTTTGTTTTCTCTGTTCTACCACCTCTTGTGGCATCTCTCCGATGTCTGAATAGCCGCTGACATCAATAGACATAACCTTTATACCATATTCTCTTAGTTTCTTTGCTATCCCGAACTCTTTTCCTTTGACATCTTCGTCTAGGGCCAAGTATACATCTGGTTTGCGTTCACATATCTTTTGGAATAGCCTTGAGTTCTCTCGCAAGGTCGACCCAAGTAAGGGTACAGCGTTCTTACACTTCATTGCATCGAACACACCTTCGGCCAAGATTACATCATCGTCCCAGTCGATGTTTAGGTCATTGAAGATAATATCTTTGCTGACTCTTGGGTTCTTGTATTTCATCCAGTCGTCCGTATATGATCTGGCCACAAAGAAGTTAACGTTACCATCATCATCAAAGCTCGGGATGATAATCCTATCATGATACTCTCCATAGTCACAAAAGCCGATTTTCCAAGTTAGTATGTCTCTGTCTGTAAACCCTCGGAAGTAAAGATATTCCAAAGCGCGGCGCTTAAGTCTTGTCTTTTTGCCTGTTAGTGTTTGAAAGTTTTCTGGTAAGTCAATGATCTGTGGCGGCTCTGGTACATGTTCTGCGAAGATAGTGTCATATTTTGACAGGTCCACTTCACCTGCAAGACTACGCCAGTCTGCATAGTAAGCTGGTGCATACCTGCGGATAAGCGGAGATATCTTTGTGCCAGAGTAATCACATATCCAACACTTGAACACATCCTTTTCTATGTTGACTGATAATTTTAGTTTGTGGTGATTACACTTTGGGCAGTGAAACTGATGCTCGTCATCATTAGACCAACAACGGCCTAAGGCTTTCTTAAGTAGTTTGAGCTTCTCTGACAAGTTTATCTCCTGCTAACGCGATTACAATACTATCGCACATATCTAATGTGCCTGGTTTTGGATTTCCATGCTTTGTATATTGTATATCAATATCAGGGTATTTGTCAATAATAAATTGTAGAACCTTTTCTTTTGCATTATCACCGCGTTTGATAGCCACGCCTGCTTGTTTACGAGCGGAGGTGGCGGCGATCATTTCAGGCTGAATACCGAACAACTCATAACAGAACCACGATACAACACCATTAAACCTAGATAATGTTGATAATGTCTGAGCAGAAGAAAAGCCTGACCTAAAAGAATGTAAAGATTGTTCAATATATATACTGTTTATATTATGATTACCTTTTACTGTCAAGATTTTTTGTTTAATAAATTTTGCTTTTTCATAAAAAGTAGGAAACTTGTTTTTATTTCTAGTATCCCAAAACTCTGTTTTTAAAATTTTACCCTCTTGTATTACCGTGGCACCTGTGATAGAAGTTGATATGTCAAGTCCAAGTACAGTTTGTTTTTTAATCATAAATATATTTTATTAGAAATCCAATTTAAGTTTAAATAAATAATCTTGAACTTCTGTTTTTTTAACAGGATTAGCAAGATGTGCTATGGCTATTAGATTTTTATATTCATCATAAATTCCTATCTTTGATATGTACGTTGTATTTTGAAAATCTTCTATATGATTTCCATATTTTGTTTTTGTAATATTTTTGATTAATCCAGGTTTTTCATTATATGATATAGAGTCAATACTAGCTGTTAGTTGATTATCGTAATCTACAAAAGTGGGATTTGTAGAGTAATTAAGTTCCATCTTATTAGCATGTGCCAGCATCGTTACAGTCGGAATTTTGTTTGTGCCATCTAATTTAACTAAGTATGCAGAATTAGCACTAGCAACTTGACCTGATTTAGTTGAATCTAGTCCTGGCTCTATTATGCCAGATCCAAAACTCAACCAAGAAGGTGGTACCGTAGATGATGCGTCAAAATAATTATCAACGTGAGAATCATGTAAAGACCAAGATCCTGTTAAGACACACGTTCCATAATCGTATAAAACTATTCCTGCGCATGAGCCGGAATTAGTTCCATATGTTTGCATCAATCTTCCATCTTTTTTATCATCTTTTAATTGTGCCGTTAGTGTCCCTGTTACATAAAAATCAAGCTGCAATGATCCTCTTTTCACAGAAGACCCATAAAATATTGAAGGTATTGAAATAATATTAACTTGCTTAGTTCCTAGGTTTTCATATTTAAATTCTGAATTAATTTCTCCGCTAAGTTCTATAGGATTTTTTAAGGCTCTAATATATTTTTTATTTGCCGCGGCTGCAACTTCTGCTGGATTAGGTCCTGGGTATCCACTAATTGATGTAGATTCTTGACCTGCGGGGACAAAAATTCTTCCTATACTAGATGATAAAGGATACTTACCGGTTATTGTATCTCCAAAGCTAAATTGTGATGAGTCTTGAAAATTAGATGTCGTTACTGTTCTGAAAGCTGTTCGAGTACCGTCTTTTGTAATAAACGGCGTAACAAGGCTATTACTTGGTCTATTAACATTTATTTCGTGTAAAGAGATGTGACCTTGTGTTACATGGTTGACTTTGTTGGAAAAGTCACCATTTACTTCAGATTCTCTATTAATATAGACTTTTTGATTGTGTACAAAGAATTCAAACTCAGGATGCGTTACAATCGTATTGTAAAAAATATCATCCTTATAAAACTTCTTGAATGTCATTTTAATAATCCAAGCGGACCCTCAATGTTAATTCGTTAGTTGGATCTTTTCTCAAGGGCTCAGATAATTTCGCAACTGCCAACAATTCATTATCAGCTGAATGTAGCCCAACTGTAGTGACATACGATCTAGGTGGCGCTAGGCGGTCATTACCCTTAACTCTTATTGATGATCCATCTAGATATGTCGGATTAGAACTGTAATTAAATTCATTGTGATTTGCTCTACAAAAATAAATTGAAGAGTTAAGCTCTGTTGTATTGTTGAAAGATATGTTAGATATTCTGTTCCTTATTCCATCACAAGCAGTATCAATGGTTGATGCTTTTAGTGTAGCTTGCATACCTCCTGCGGTTGATATTTGAGGATCTACGCCGGCCGCTTCCGGAATAAATATTGACGATGTTAAAACTGCTACTCCTGCCTGATAATAAATTAAACCTACATTGGCAGATCCACTCTTCAAAATTCCGTATTCGCCGGCTGGTGAGTTTACTTTATAGGATGTCGCTGAACCAGCATCTGTAATGGTTCTCAAACTTGCCGATGCTGTAACAGGGTTCCCTAGACCAAATTCCTGCGATATTACCATCGAAAAAGATCCTTTTTTAATTTCATCTTTTACAAGAAGTCTAGAAAAATTAATAAATATAGCATTTTCATGGCCGCCGGCGGAAGAATAATCTCCATCTGCATCAAAAGACCTAACATTACCAGAAGTGTCATACCCTGCCAATACCTGTGCCATTTGCGAATACACATTTACTTTCTTAGACCGCTGATTTGTTATTGAGCCTGATAAAGAGTCTAGACCTGCCCCTGCACCTGTCACTGATGATACACCGACAGTAACATCAAATAGGTGATTTGCAGATGAACTTAAAAATGGATAATCGTACTGGGATTGAAACATTCCATGTGAGTAAGTTTTAGTGTTTACGTTTCTATCTGATGATACGGCATAAGTTCCTGATACTAAAGTTCCTGTAATCGGTATTGATTCATGCAAAAGTGTTCTTGTTGTTGTCTTATCCGAGTTGCTAAATGTTTTAAAAAATGTACCTGCTGACATTGTAATCTCCTAGTTTATGTTAACTTTTTTATAATTCTTATTGGTATATCTATCGAATATCCTGTTGTGACTCCCACAACGTTTAGCACAGTATCAATAAATGAATGCGTTGCAATTTCATTTGCACCATCGTTATTTAAATCTAGAGTTCCTGGGCTGGGTGTTGTTCCTAGTTCATTAAATAGGGCTGTTGATTGTTTTACATTTATTGAGGTTTCCAAAGCTAACCTTACAGTCGTACCAATCGGACCGTTAAACATCTCTAGTGAAGTTGCTGAAGTGTTCTCCGCTCCATTTCCATCTACAAAGTCAGCTCTACGAATTTCAGGCAATTCGATTGAACTATCATCTAGCCCTATATAGTAAGAAGCTATTGCATCATCATCAACAAAAGAGTTTGTTTTTGTATCATAACCCACTCCGTTGTATCCTTTTAGCCTTAATAGTCTGTGATCTATTCTTATCAAAAAAGCTGTTTCTACTAAGTCGTCCGGCATATCTGTTGTTCTAGGTGGCTCTCCACCAGACTCTATACCTTGCTCTATTGAAATATAACGCTTTAGGTTATTAAAGGTATTATTACCTGTACCGTCTATAACCCCATCAGAAGGGTTGGTTGCACCTACAGCGTTCCGTGTTGCTTCGTCAGCTAATAAATAAAAGCCATTGAAAGTACCAAAAGTTTTTGTTCCAGGACGTAAGTTGTTAAGTCTCAAGAGAGGTAGATATAAAATATTATTTCTATTTATTGATATTAGTTTGGTTTTCATTAAAGAAGTGTTATTAGTGAACGCTTCTAATACTGGTGTTTGCATTATTTCTAAGTCTGAAAAAGCTGAACCGCTGGGGTGATTTGAATTGTATGTTGTATAATTTATTTCTTCGTCACTTAACGCAAACTTAACAATCTTAAATTCACCTCTTGCCATTCTTTGTCGACCTGCATCGGTTAGAACTGCATCTAAGATTATGTCTCCTGAGTTGTCTAGAAAAGCCATGTTTTGCTCCTTATGTATTTAAATCAATAATAAATAGTATTTTCGTTTCATTAATTCTTTTTTATATTAATAAAACGCGCCACCAGAATCTTCTCCAGAACCCATAGAACCATCAAAAGTACCACTAGACAAAGCTCTTTGAGTCTTCGCATCAAAGGCATCTGTACCTGAACACGGATCAGTTGGATCGCTAGGGTTTTGTTCTAAATCGCTTATAGTCTGTTTAACTTTATTAAACCTAACATTAATATCCATCTTTCTTCCTGATATTTGTGATGTTATTCTGAACCTAAATTTTCTACCCCAAACAGAGTTTTCTTGAACTAAACCTAACTTGATTGACTCAATATCTGGTGCTGACAACGCAAAATCTCTAGAGTCTACAGAACTTACATCTGGCCCAAACTGCAATCCTATTTGTCTATTTGATGGTGATATTTTAAGAAGCTTTTGAAATAATATATTTTCTAGTGGATCTACTTTTGGTCGCATTTCATATTGTTCTAAATCCATGTATATACCATTTTCATAGCTAATCATTTTAACTCTGTAAACATCTGTAGGGTTTGATACTCCTACTTCGTCAAAAGCTCTGAACATATAGTAATAATTTTTATTTGGTTGAAAATTTTCATCTAAAAATAAAAAAGACCTACCAGATACAGTTACATCTGTAATAAAATCTGATTGTTTAAAATCTTCATAAGATTCAGGTGGAGATGACAGTCTAAACACTTGAAACATTTTTGGCAGTGAATCTGTTGCATATTCTAAAGATCCATCTGTAGATGTCTGTTGTGATTCTAGCATCTTTTGAATTATTTCCTGATCTGATGGTAAAATTGATATCGGTATCTCTTTTCTTTCTCCAAAATTAGATTGTATTAAAATTTGCATTTTATTATCAATACCTTGAAATGGTAGAAAAGACACTTGAGGCGATAATGGTGGTTTTTCTGATAATCTCACTACTTTTTCAAAAAACGGAGCTTCGACTATTCTACCAAGTGGAAGTGTTTGCACAAGGTAAGTATACTCTAGTGGTTTTGTTGGATCTTGTGGATTTGGAAAATAATAATATTGAGACCCTAAAACAAAATTAATTGTTGAAATTCTATAAATATATTTAGAACCAGGTCTCACTTGTGTGTCTATAAAGTTTATAGTTGTTATTTCATCACTATCCATTAAATAAAATGTTTGTACCGGTCTATCAGATTCTATTATTTCAACTTCTTTTCCAATATTGTATTTTTCTATTTTATATCCAAGTATTTCTGAAAATGCTTTTTTACCAGACATTATATCTGAAAAGGATCTTATATTTCTAGATGTCATTATCAGTGATTCAAATTTATTTCTAAATATTTGTGATCGAATAGTGTCTGTAAACAATAACATTTCATATTCATTACTAGAAGCATATTCAAATGGTATTGGATAAGTTAATCTATCAATACCAATTAAGTCTCCATCTGGTGGCTCCAGTGTGTTTTGAATATTAAAAAATATACCTGAAGGGCCAAAAGGATCTGGAAAGTCTAAACTAGTTCTTTGTTTTGCTTCTTTCACAATTCTATCATTTTCATTTTCACCCTCAAATGTAAAACCATTAAGAGTATATTCTCTGTTGAATAAAGTTTCATCTAAAATTAAAACAAAATCTTTTTCCTCAATTTGATCACTATTCAAAAATTCTAATACATATTTATCCATTTGATAGGTGTCTAATAGCGTTGATATTCTAGATCCTTGCTGCGTATTTATAGATATGTTTACTCTTGCTGGGAAGACATTTGCTACTGATTCATTTGCCTCATTTAATTTCTTTACAGCATCACAAGTAAATTTTTGAACGTGACCATCTTCAAAGCATATATAATCTTCTTCATTAATAGTTTTATCGTAATATCTATATAAACTTGTTAATCTTCTCTCTAGAGGCTCAACTTGATAAGCGCCTACAGTTTCTCCTTCTGGAACCTCAAACACAAGTTTTTCTTCTGGTAGTGTTTTAAAATAGTCAACTTCTGCGCTTATTTCGGCACTAGTAAATTGAGATAGCATCATCTTGTCGGTTTCTTCTTTGAAAAATGGTTGCTCTGTAGAAAAAACATAATCGTTAAATACACCTTGTTGTTCACCATTTTCAGTCATCATATATGGCTTTATAAATTTTAAACTTGTTTGACCGGTCGAATCATTAATATCTATAAATCTGCCTCTATCATCTTCAGAATTAAAAACTATTTTTAAATCGTTCTGCCAAAATTTGCCCCATCCATTTTCAAAACTTTCATTAGATATTTCGTATTGAAAAATGTCCTTCGGCTGGTTGTACGTAGTAGGTTCGCCGAAGAAAGTGTCATTCTCTAGCCACTGTTCAGAAACTCCGGTCCAAGACCACAGTTTGTTTAAACATACCCTAAAAAGATCTATACTAGCAGAAGATGTTGTAGCTATTTGAAATTTTGTTTTTTCTCTGTAATCCTGTGTACGTAATGACAGTCTACTCATACCGGAAGTGTCAAAAAATAAGTTTGGTTGTATTAAATTTATTTCTCTATCTGCAGAAGTTAAAATTCCATTTTCGTTTTGCAACGTTTGATTTGGTACAAGAAACTTCTCTTCTAAAATAATATCAGTGGATTCATCAACTTCTCCACCAGTACCGCCACCACCGCCATCGTTGTTGTCTGTACCACTATCGTTGTCTGGTTCGCCACATGGATTTAATATTTCTTCCTCAAACGGCATTAATCGTAATCCTCTATATTTATATAGGCACTATTCACAAAGAATAACCTCCTCGTCCGGGTAAGTTCCTGTTTCCAGCTGAACCAACCCTTGGAATATTTGTTCTAGGGAGAGCCGCTTCGATGTTTTGAGCAGCTCTTGGCGGTGAGTACGCCGAAGAAGCATTTGATTGATTAGTATTGGAATCAGAATCTGATGTAGACTCAGAGGCAAGAGCCCTTGCTTGTTGAACTGATACTGCTGCTACATTATTAGCTGGTAGATAGCTTTGACCCGAAGAGCGCCCTTCTTCTCCACTTACAGCTAAAACAATAACATCTGAGTCTGCAGAATTTATTGCTTCTTCTGTTAGTGGAACTGTTTCAGAAAATGGACCATTGCGGTTAACTACCATAGATATTCTCGACGCTTTTTGACCAAATAATCTATCTGTTGTGCTTGGTAACGCAGTTCGACGATTTGCAGGTGATCCAGATTCTAAAATATCACTTTGGCCAAGTGCGTTTTGAACTTCTCCTAAAATGTTATTTGCTGTTCTTGAGTTAGCCTGAGAAGCAAAAGCATCACTATTTCTAGTGTAAGTTTGTGTAATGTCTTCTCTTGTTATAGAGTCTGTTAATCCTTGTTCTAAATTTTGAGATAGTCCACTGGTTAAGTCTAGTGGTTTTGTATCTGTTAATGGCCGGCTAATATCTGCATCATTAGGTAATGAGAACTCATTAGTTGGAAATGTTACAGTCACACCTCCAGCACCAAAAACATTATCAATTTGTCGGCTTCCTCTAGACAAATCAATAGAAGTATTTTCAGGAGGGGTTGTTAGTGTGTTTTCTAATACAGAAAGATCTATTCCAGTCATACCCGCTTGCAAGTCACCGCCTGTCATCGTATTAATTTGTGCTAACATTTGAATATTTTCAGAATCTAATTGAGTTAAATATCGTGATGGTGGCAAAAGATCTCTGATACCGAGAGGATCATCTAAATTTACTGGTGAGTCCAAATATGTTTGTCTTCTTTGTAGAACTTCGTTTACGTCATCCATATCATAGGAAAGAAATATCTCACCCTTTCTAAAAGCAGTAACTGTTCCAGGTATAACTTTTTTTATAATTTCAATATTACCTGGACTCTTTGTGGGGTGTTTCTTGCCTATTTTTGCGTAAGAATCTACTGAAGAATTTAGAATGAATGAATCAATTTGTTCTACGTTTTCTCTATCAAGTAACCTTCTATATTCTATAATTAATCTTTGACATGCTTCTAAAAACTTATATGCTGATTCAAGATTTCCTCCCTTCTTTGGTATTATAGAATTTTCTAACAATTGTACTAATCTATTTCTAGCTTGAAGGTCAGCATCTTCTCCATATTGACCTATCCATGCAGACATTATGATATAAAGATTTATTAATCTACGAGTATTATAATCAAAAGTATTTTCTGACTCCGACTTAAATGCTGGTGTGTACTGCTCCGATTTTATAATGTAATTTCCTACTCTAGCGATAGTGTCACCAGGTTCAATAAAACTGCTGTCAGCGCCAAAAAATGGTCTTTCTATATATGGTATTGATGCAGCATTAAGAAAGCTTTTATATTCTTTTGCATAGATTTGGAGGGTGCTAGCAGCCAACATAAAAATTCCCTTTATCTTATCTTCTATTCGCATTTCAAAATGGTATTCATAATTGCCAAAACTAATGTTTTTAAACATATCTTTATCTTCTAATCTTATCGTCCTTTTTTTATAATATGGACGACTAAGATTTATTTGTGCAATAACACAATTTTCGTTTTGTTTTTTAATCAAAATATTTTTATTAACTTCTTCGTTATACTCATCACGCGTAGATATTAGTTTCTTAGGTAGTTCATTTAAGTTAAAAGTATCATAGTCAGCTGTGCCAACTGGGTTGTTAGACCTTGGCTGATTAGATACCCTAGTTCTATATATGGTAATCTCTTTAATATCAACTTTATTAAGAAGTGTTCTTAAGTCTGTTTTTAATACAAAGCCAACACCCGAAGAGGGAGTTATTGGATTTTTTCTAAGAAGGTCTAAAAAAAATCCATATTTTGATTTGACTCTTACTATTTTTTCCCAATCAATTTCAAACAATAAAGAGTGAGATCCCTTAATATTCCCATCCTCATCTTCTGCTGTATGAATCCACCCAGCGGTTTTGGATACAATTTCAAAGTCTGAATTTCTTGCTAACTCTTCAAAATATTCTTTTCTCAAATTTTGTTGCTCTGCATTATCATAAACACCAGCTGATAAACCTGTTTGAAAACCAAGCGTTGTATCTGCAGAATCATATATTGATCTGGTTTCTACATATGGTGTTAAAAATGAATAATCTAGCGCTTCAAGTTCCTGTCTTGACCCATTGTATCCCGATAGAAAAAGACTGTCATCTAGCAGAAAATTAGCTGTAACTTTATTATACTCAACTGTAATTGTTTTAAGCCTTTTAGCATTTGGATGCATAGGGTCTGAAGGACCCTCCATAAATCCAACATATCCTCCAGGGCCAGGTGAAGATGACGGATGAAAATGATATATTCCATTAAATATAGTATTATCCTGATATGCTAAAATTTCTTTTGTAGCAGGAACCTGTAGTGGTCCTGATGAAGGTCTCTCTAACAAAGTCTCTACAGAAAAATTACCTCCAATTTCTAAAAGGTTATATATTGTAGAGCTTCTACTTGTCATATTATAGTGTTCTACTAGGCCCTTTACATCTAAATGTGTTAGCGCGTATAAGTCCAGCTGAACTAATTGTTCGTTTTCATAGTTATATTTTGTACGTGGGATAGTTACAGTAAAATTTAAATCATTTAAATTATCTACGTTTCTATCTATTTCTGACGTTGTTACAAGAGAGTCACTCGCACTATCAAGTGCCTCTGTTAATGTTATGATGCTATGATCACAAGAATCATAGAATTCTTTATCCCAGTTAAGCGCCGCAGAGACATCTTGTCCGTTATTCTGTGCAAAAGCTCTTGTTTTATAATTTACAAGCTGAGTTGGACCTAAATCAGTCACTCTGCCTCTGAGTTCTGTATGAGGAATCATAATCAAATATATTTTTACAAATGCGGAAAACTCTCTTTCGTTAAGCCAAAACGGACGTGGGGAATCATCTCTAACTGTAATGGCAGCATTTACAGTTGTTTCATTCTGATCTAAAATAACACTTCTAACAGTTAGATACGGAAAAGGTCCCAAATTTTCAGATAACATTTTTTAAACTCCTATTTAGAAAAAAAGTTTTTATTTATATTTTTTTCATTTGGTATCTCTTTGACAGATTCATCTACTTCTATTTCAAACAATTCAAATATTTCATTTACATCATTTATAATAGATGCACTATTATCATCAAAAATTTCATATACTTCTATTTTAAAATTTTCTTTTGTAAATGGTACATTATTTTCTTCTAGCAATAGCACAACATCTTCTGGCTTTAATTCTAAAAATGTTTTATCAATAAACTCTATTTTTGTTTCTGAAAAGTCTATTCTAAACTCCTCTTCGCTTACAAGCGAACCGTCATCATCTTGCTTGTTTATTATATTTTTTTCTAAGTAATAAACAGGATTAAAGTCTATTTGCGGTATTTTTGCAGGAAAACCAGATTGAGTAAGATGCGTCACAGATGAAGAATTTTGTATTTTGCAATCAAATGATGATAAATTAAATGAAGGTGTATTTTGAATACCGGTTGACATATTGGAAATCGGAAAAGAGAGCAGCTTCTCTCTTTCTATTTCATTTAAAATTTTAGTAATAGGCAAAAATATATCTCTTTGGCCCTGTTCAATTTTTTCGGTTTCGTCATCAAATCTGTCTTCGATACTAGCAACTACATGTTGATTGGATAATCTAATATTTGTTTCTATTCTATCTGCTATTTCGTTTTGCGCTTCGGTGCATCCGGCGTATTTGTGGTCATAAATAACATCATCATCAAAAAATTGATAAAATACCGGCTTAAAAGCACCTCTTGATAGTAGGTTTTTACCATGCTGAGTGAGCGATATTTGAACTACATCTTCTTTTTTATTTACAAAAGTCATACTACTGTTTTATCCAAAAGGCAAGAAATCAACTTTTGCCTCAAGTTTAATTAGTTCTACTAAAGAAAAGTAATCATATGGCCAGTTAAAGCTATACTTCTTTCCTACTAAATAATCAGATGGCTTTAGGGATGACACTGATGGATCAACAACAAGGTTTCTTCTGGAGCCTGGAAGTGAATTAATCTTTATCTTTGACAAATCAGCTTCCGCTCTTTGCTTGACTTTGAATATAACCCATCTAACATTTTTTTCTAAAAATTGCTCTCGTTCTTCAACCGGTATATCTCTTTGATTAAACAAATGAGATACATATTGAACGTCTTCTCTAACTCCAAATTTTTCTATATTAGTATCTATTCCTGAGTTTCTAGCCCTTGCTGCAGATCTAGCTGTTTGAGGAGCTAAATTTTGCCAAATATTAGTTAGGTCTTGCTTAGTGAGTTCAGCATTAAACTGAAATATATACATCATTGGCTTTTGCAACATTTCAGGATAATTTAAAAAATCAAATTGAGGAGGAAAAACATATTTTTCCATCATTCTCAATTGATATGCTAAAACTTCTTCTGGTGCTTGTCCAGGTGTATTGTAAAATTTTAAATACTTTTCTAATTCAATGTTATACCCAGAAGTTGGATCGTCTTTACTGCGACCAAGAACTACTTCCTCGAATGATCTTTTTTTGCCAGAATTTAAATCAATTGCTGCTTGAAGATTTGACTCTTTCATAGTAAAAAGTTTCGGCGCTTGTGACGATCCTTGTATTAGTTCGCTCTTATAATAAAAAGGTATTGCGACAACCGCTTCTGATATTTCTTTTCTTTCAGCTATTTTACCTGGTCTGATTTGAACTGGCTCCATAGATTCTGGAATGAATCCTAAGATTCTAGCAAGTTGATGATTGTCAGATACTCCTGGTACTTTATCTATTGATATTATGTAACCTTCCTGATCACTTTCCAGATTTGATCCATATTGATGCCACATACCTGTTGAAGAAGTTATATACGGGGTTGGTGTACTAATAACAGATTTTGTTAGATACCTATCCCATGTTCTATCTTGCCATGGTGATCCTACAACTTGATCAACGGTGCTACTGCTTAAGTTTAGTGCACTTGAAGATGCATTTATAAAATTAAGTATTGGTGTTTCCCACTTAGTTTGTATCACCCACCTTTTTCTCTGTTCAAGTGTTGTTACACCAGCCTGTGATTCATCTTCTTTATATACGGAAAAATTAGATAAATCAAATGAAGCTGACAGGTTCATAGCTTCTTTAAAGTTTGTATTTACATTGTGATTTGAAGGTGTATCTTTAAAGTTTCTATAGGTATACTGTGCACCGTCAAATATTTTGCTCAATGTATATTCCTCTGATTTATCTGGTGTAAAATTTATTTCTACATATGGGTCAGATCCTTTGTCTAAGAAAGGCGGCACAAATGGTGCATATTCATGCGAATCGTTTTCAGTTATGGTGCTGGTTGTAACATTTGTTAAAGTTGTCGCCTGGTTTATTCCCGATGAAAAAGAAGAGGGAAATGATGAAAAATAATTTGCCATTGGGCTTGCAACACCAAATGAACTAGTGCCACCATGTTGAGTTATAGTTGTATCACCGGCGGTGCCGGTTAAAATCTGCCTAACCCTAACATTATTACCATCTACGAAACCAGCTTCTATTTTAGAACCACTATGCCATCGATGATGATTAATTGCGACCTCAAGCAGTCTGTTAAAGGCTAGGCCCCTGGCAGCAGTTCCGGTTTGCTTACTTTCTATACTTGCAAGGTCAATGTATGAACTCGTACCATTTGCGTAAACATCACCAAAAGAAGATACATCATATGATGATGTTTGAAATCCCTCTGACCCAGATGATATGTAAAGGTATTCACCTGCACTAGATGAAGGCATGTAAGATCCTGACTTGAACACTTTAACTGAAACAGTGTTTGATGCTGGTGTGGTCATTGTGAATCCATGTAGTTTAGCATCTGTCGAGCCAGTTAAATCCGATGATACCACAAGAAAACCTGCAGGTCGCGTATCTCCAAAATCCGCGGTAGAGCCAGCCCCAGGTGCGGTTGTAAGAGATCCAGTAATCCTTGTCTTTGTCAGACCTGCACCTTCGTCTACAGGCGGTCCGAAGGCTGAATGTCTGTCATACATTTTTAAATTACTATTTTTAAAAGTTATTCTCATTTTATAGTTAGCGCTAGCAGATAAAAATGGCGACACAACCTGATCTGATTCAAAACTTGATAATTTACCTCCTTCTAAAAAGAAGTTTACAGTTTCAGCACAAAAGTTATTGATGGCCATTTTGTACGGTGTTAATGTATCGTTTAATGATTTTTTCAGCACAAAGTCGTCTGCAAATATCTTTTGCTTATTGTTAGTATCATCCAACCTTCCAAAAGTAAAAGGATAATCAAACACTTTTGTTAATGCTCCATCACCATAATATATGCTTGCAGACTGATGAGGCTCATTATCATAAATTTTTGTTCCAATAACTCGCTGTGGGTCAAGTAGGTCATCAAAGGTAATTCTTCTTGTCACAGAACCACTAAGTCTAGGTACGCCACCAATGCCATGAGTTGAGTTAATAATTGAACCTGTAAACATGGTTAAATTGTTTAAACTACTATCAAAAGAGGTTTTTGAAGTGGTTGTTTGTTTTATGGCTGTATTAAAATTATTTAGTGCAGTATCATTTGAATCAGATCCAAAAATCGGATAATCAACAGCAATTCCACTTTTTATAGAATTCATTAAAACACCAGGTGCCATGAAAGGCTTTATAGTTTGCTGTAAATTTGCTCTTATTTTCTTTTCTAATAATTTTGTAGGATCTGAAACTTGCTTCAAATCTGCACTACCGGGTGTTGTGTCTCTAATATCATCAAAACTAAAATCTGGCATATATCCTCTAGAAAAAAGCTCTCCTATTTGTAGCACTCTTTCTGCAGGGTAAAATCCTCTATATGGAGTAAATTTTAGTGCTGCTTTGCACCTTAATGTTATTCGCGAAGCAGAGCCAATATTATTGTCTTCCACCATCTCTGAAACTAGTCCAAAGTATTTCATGAAATCAGTTGTTCCATATGTTTTAAAAAATTTAGATCCAACTAATAGTTCCTGAGACGAAGTGTGATATACGGCACCAGTTACTGATAAATAATTTACCTTTTCACTAACTTTTGTATAATCACCTTCTGATTGATTCACTATATCTTCTACAAAATCAGACACCTTATATTCTGGCACTAATGAGTGATCTTGAGCCAGTGGAGATAAGTTATCTATGTGATCCAAATAGCTATTTCCAAATGGTGCATAGTTTGATTGTTCTGCTGCTTGCCATCTAGATTCTCCCGATAAATACACACTAGACCCTGATACCTGTGGTATACGCCTATTATATATTAGAGCAACAGGTGGCGTGCCGTGTACGCCATTGTAACCTAATCCAAAAATACTATAATCATTTTGGAATACACCAGAACCATCTCTACCTGATTGCTTAGAATTATAAAACTTATCACCCTTATTAAAATATGAAACAGAAATATCTAATGGCTTTTTTGTAAAATCTGATCTAGAATCTAAAGGCCATCGTGAAGATGTTATATAGGAATACGTTAAAGGCTTAAACTTAGATTCAAAATCAACTACATCAACAAAACTGCTATTTGTATTTTTAAAATTATTTTTATCTATGCTTATTTCAGGGAATGCTATATTATCTCCAAATCTAGTGATAAAATTACCATATACATTTGATCCTGTTAGAATTAAAGATCGATCACTTCTTAATGTTCTCCATCCAAAAAAATCAAATAAAGTTCTTCTGCGGGCGTTTTCAGTAAACGTATTTACTTCTTTAGGATATAAAGTTTCTACATAGTTAATTTCTACACCAAAAACACTTTCGAATGATCCTGCGATACTTGACAATCTAGAAAAGGTGCCGGTTTCAGGATCACTAAATTTATTATGCTTGTAATCATTGATTTTTAATTTATCTGTTAATGACTTATTAGAAAAAGAAGTTAAATCATTTTGAAGAGTTGATTTTATAGATATTATTCTAGAATCTTTTGCAGAGAAATTTTGACTAAATGACATTAAAGATGTTAAATCTTGGATCCACAAATTTTCTTGAGTTTTTTGATCTATCTCCTCTCTTATATTTCTCTCTGTGGGTATTTCACTGTGAAAAGTTATAGTTATAGGTTTAAATCTATTAGTTGTTAATATTTCATTAAAACTAGACACTTCTCTGGCACTAGTCCTAGTTGACTCAAGCGGGAGATTTGCAAGGTCTTTATTGATATCATATTTATAATCTACTATAGGACTAGGAAAAACTTCAGTATCTCTTGTTGATATTGTTATTATATTTTTAGATTTTTGATATCTGCCAATTGGTGTCTCACCTGCTCTTATTTGCTTCCAAGAAGGGTAACTATTTTCTCCTATTGTTAATCCTAAATACTGAAATGTATCACTAGTGTCTGACATAGATGAAGAGATTTCATTCACTAAATTTCTTTCTGTTTCAAATTTAGCAAATTTGTTTGATACCTCTGGAGATTTACCAAATGCATTTGCGAATCGAAAACCGGGAGCATTAGATGCTGAAGCATTTCTCAATGTTCTAGTTGCATGCAATAAAGCAATAGAATTCTTTTTATCAACATACGCTATGTATGTTTGACTACCTGTTGTTATTGTAGTTGGATTCGAAAATCTCCAGTGTGCGACAACATTACTGTAAGATGAAAAATTTTCAAATGGTATATAAACTCCCTTAGCATTATTTTCAAATGGCTTTATATTTCTAAGATTGTAAAGCTCAGTTACTTTTTCTTGAGAAAGTTTTTCATTATGTACCAGCAAAGATCTTATATTGAAATCTGAAAGGTATCTTTCAGTATCATCTACTGGAAAACCAGATCCAAAATTAGTTTCATGTATATACTGGTGATAGCCGATGTTGACAAGGCCTGCTCCAAGTTTTGCATCTGTTCCGTTGTCTACTCCGATCATTCCCTGATATGAACCAGCTTTTCGTACTTCAACTGCCTGCTTGACCCCATTAACGTATATGCTTAAACCGGAAGCGTCTTTTGATCCATCATATGTGCAGGTCACCATTTTCCAATCACCAGAAGATAAAACTTTATTTGCTGTCTGAACAGCTAAAAATGGTGTTTTATCTGAATAAAAAACTGTACTTATAAAATTTACCTTTTTTTGAGTTGTATCTCCTAAAAGTTTAAAAGTTATTTTTCCCTGATAGTCATAATGAATAGAATAGTTCCCCTCATTGGTAACAATTGCACTGCCAGATACCGAACTTTCTACAGATGAATGATCTACAATATTAGGCTTAATCCAAGCCGCCACAGAAAAAGGATCGTCGGTACCATCTGAGCCAGAAAAAGCTAAATGAGGTGATTGAACCTGTCTGGTATTTAAGGTTTGAAAACCTTCTCCTGCCGAACCAATATCTTGTGTGTTGAACACATTCAGCTCTGCACAATTTATATCTAATTCTGTGCTTGTTCTATCAAATCTAAGATCTCTTGTAAAGCCAATTTGATTAGATGGTTTTACAGAATAAGCAGCTTTTTCATGTATAAAATTATCTATACCCCAATTGGCATCAGTACCAGTGGTTGAAGTGCCTGCGACTAAACGAACTGTAATTTTATCTTTTTCTGTATTTTGAATCGAATAAACTTTTCTGCTGAAATTATTTTGATCTGTAGAGCCTGATATTGCACCGCCTGCAATATTTTCAAGAGTCTGGTAATTACCAGAACCGATCTTATACTGCACTACTAAGTAATCATTTTCCCTAGGTGCAGCCGTTAAGCCATATTTGTAAGATAAATCGTTACTATTTGAAGATCCTCTGATATAGTCAAATGATATATTTACGAATTCAGATTTCGTATTTATAACTCTAGATACAAATCTGTGTTCAATATCGAGTGAGTTTTTATAAATATCTGGTATCTGATCCACTTCCATCGGAACGTCTTTATCACCCACAAGAGCTAATATTTTTTTGGTTGAATCAGTTGATAACTCTTTGACTATTGGACCTTCATCTAATCTACTTTGTTCTGTAGATGAGGTTACATATGATAAAATAGCAAAATGAGATATTTGATTATCACTACTAATTTCTAAGTGTGCTCTTGAGGTACCTGCGGCAATATAATTTGAAGAAATATCAACAGAGCTGCCAAAAGATTTAGCATTTGCAAAATTGGTAAAATTATTAAACTGTAACTTTCTTTCCTGTCGCCAGATAGAATCTGAATGTAGGCCAAACAAATAAACACTTCCGTAATTACTATTTTTAGCTTCTGTTGAATTTTTTGGACCTAAAGATATATCGTCTATCCAAGACCCAACAACCAAAACATTACCACTTATTGCGATTGTAGGAGAGGAAGGAGGCAGACCAGTATCTGTTTGATACGGTGCCACAAATCCATCTCCCGGAACAGTATCACTACCTGTTACAGTTTGCTGTATTGTCCACGATGAACCATTGTACGTATAAACCCCCACAGATGCAGTTGTATCAAATAGATTATCCACACCTTGAGCAACAGCTAAATGTGTGTTAGTACAAGCTGGAATAACTCTTGCGCTGCTATTTATTGTTTGATTTAGAGAATATCCAGCACCTGATGATGAAGCATATATATAAACCCTATAAGTATCACCTTCTTCGTCAGTTAAATCTTTTCCATTTACAAAAAGATGCGTGTCGTTGAAAGATGCCGCAGTAGGTCTAACTTGACTAGATGAAAGATTTATAACCTGTGTTTCATCCCAGTGTGATCCAGTCCTGTCAAATACATATACTTGACCATATAAATTATCTGTACGCTGTTTTCCAATTGTAATCATCTTATCGTCAGTAGCAGATATATACTCTTGTCCAAATTTTCCGGAGGCGGCGATGGTGGAAGCTGTGATAAATTGATAATTGTTCCAAGTCCCACCGGAAGCAGAATATATGTATATGGCGCCAGCACTGGTGGTGCCATGTGCATCATTTTCTGGTGCTCCAACAAACGCGAAATTATTTGAAAGTTGTACAGAGGATCCAAATTTATCTGAATTACTAGTCCCTAACATACTATAAGATTGTGATGATGTTAGTATTGCCATAGATGACCATGGACTACCTGATACATAGGTAAATACTTTTCCTCTAGCCTTGAAGCCAAAAAAAGCAGTAAAATCATCATTGGGATTGCCGACTATTGCGCGATTATTTCTAATCTTCATGGAGGAAACAAATTTTCCAAATTCCTCCGGGTTGTCAGTGGGGCCAGACTCTGAATCATCCGATCCAAAAACACCCGTTACAAATGTTGTTGTTGTTATTATTTTACTTTCGTCAGACTGATTTGTTGTGAATACAGACGGCGCTTTGCTAGTAGTGTTATCGTTAAATGTATCAGTAATTTTAGATGTTTTTATTCCGAAGTTGTGAACATATCCCATGTTTTCATTTCGATTTAAAAAATCATATACACTATCGTTAACAGACGCAGTTATCCAAGAATATTGATATTCTGATTGTGGAATTGGGTGTTGAACAAAAAAGTTGTCTCGATTAAATTCTCTTCCTAAAGAACCAGTAAATCTTTGTGGATTTCTATTTGTTTTGTGAGTTGACCCCAATATTGATTTACCACTATTAAATCCAGATATGTTTACATTATTTGCATTAGAGACTATAGCTACATTACCTGCAGCACCAGGAAAGTGCTGAGTTAATGTAATTTTTCCATCATGATCATTACTAACAGTTATTCTATCCAGATGACCATTAACTGAAGTTATTAAATTTGCTAAATTAGTCGCTGCCAATTGATGATTAGTTCCGGAAAACTCTTGGTTTGATGCTGTTGGGCTACTATTTTTAAATGTATATGTTACAGATAGTGCCTCAACATCCAGACTAAGAGATGGTGCTGATGTTATTACAAATTTAGCATCATTTTGAGGTAAAGCACCGGATACAAATTCTATTGTTGCAGTAGCTTTTGCTTCGTCTTCGGCTGTATGCTCTGCTCTAAACCCAAATTGTTCTGTGTGTTCTGAAGCTAGTATATCTACAACGTCTCTGACAACAGGATTTCTATAATTTAAAGAGTTATAAACTGAAAATTCTCCCGAAGCGCGATCTAAGCCAATATCTGAAATAGACTCTGGTCCACCTGGGGCTCCAAATTTATTGACAAAGATATGAGTTGTTCTAGTTCTAGTTGGTCGAGCATAATCAATAACACCAGATATATATTGAGACGCGACAGGCGCGTCTGTAACAAATGAACCTTCTTGATCTACAAAAAATCTATTGTTGTTAAATCTGCCGGCAGTTTGAACAATCTCGTAATTGTTACTGTAATTTCCTAAGAAAAACGAAGCGGTAGTGTGCCTTATGTTTGAAATAGTCGAAAAACTTGTGGCGCTTCGATGTCTAAAAAACATTGACTTAGGATTAGCAATAGGTACCTGTGTCATAGTTAAGGTGCTAGAATCTGCAGAAATTGCATATGCCTCTGGCCTATTTGACTGGCTTATTTCTGTTTTTTGATGTGGCATACCACCAACGTGTGTTTCTGCGAATGGACCTCTTAAAGATGCTTCACCAGTTATACTTAGTGGCAGGTGCTGGTTTGCAATAGTGAGATTTTGCTTAAAAATACTAAAATCTGTTCCAACTGATGAAGATACTAGAGTAAAAGGAAAAATTTGATCAGAATCTAAGTCTAAATACCCAGTTGTGCCAAGAACATCGGTTGCACCCCTATATGTTTCTTTTTCTTCTGGGTTTATTATATCTTTACAGACTGGTTGTTCTATTATATTCGAACTTGCTAATGTAATCTGTTTATTTTGATTCACTAAAGTGAATGCATTTAAAAATTTATTAGCTTTTCTGTTATGACCAGTTGAAATTGTTTTTCTACTATCAACTGAAAATTTATATGGTTTTGTTAATTTTCTTAGTGCATATGTGCTGCCACTAACTTCTGATATAACAATTTTTCTTATTTTTTCTCTATTGGTATCTGACCTTTCTGCTCTGTCTTTTTCCCACAAACAATTTGTATTACCATCTCTAATTAAAGGCGCATGGCCGTGCTCCCAATCATATAAAAGCTCATTAATACTAAGAATAGGAAAAATTTTATCTGCTGGATCTTTGAATTCTATAGTTGGTGCTTTGTGTCGATACTTGTTTCTTTCTAAAATATGACTCTCTATCACGTCACTAATGCCTGATCCAAAGTTTGAACTGGCCGGAATTAGCTGGTTTAAAAAACTTGAAAGTGCTGAATCAATCCACCTATAATATTCAACAAACTTTTCTAAATTTATTTCATTTTCTACTCTTGCAAAAAACTTTTCTCGAAGTTTTTCCATAAGTTTATATCTGTCACGATACTTGTTTACGGGTTCACCAATAAGATTGTTGTAACCAACAACTCCAGCAAAAAATTTAATCATTTCTGATGATATTGTTTGGTACATACTCTTTTCAAAATTGTAAAAATATGTTACAGGCTTGTTATCTGTATTAAAAATTTGAGTATCAGTGGTTAATACTTGGACTCTATCACTTGAGTGACCGTTATCAGGTCCAGCATACTCTACACTTGGAATAAAATTTTGTGATATCGCGGCATCGTGATCAACAAAATCTATGCCTTTACCTGGATATTTATATCCAGTTACAAAATCACTTGATACTAACGCTAAAGAACCACTTGAAAAATCAACTACGTCTATTTGATTTGAAGAGTTTGAAGCAGTTAAATTTTCAAATTGCCATCTTAATATGAGACTATCAGAAGAAACTAGATTTGAGCCATCATCAAAATTTGAAATACTTTGAGGCTTTCTTCTGCCAAAAACTTTTGGATTTTGAGCATGCTCTTTTAATTCTGACTCTTTAAGAATATCCTTCCAAGCATTAAATGACAGTATCCTTACATCAGATCTCTGCAACACAGATCCAGAAAAGTTTTGCAAGTGAGAACCTACAAATACTGCTTTATCTTGTCTCGATATATCTCTATACAATTCTTTACTAATACTAGCTGATACATGGAAAGAATTTTTTAAAACATCTAAATCATAATTGTACCCAGAAAATTCAACCAAGTAAGTTGTAGAAGATCCTGTTGGTATTATATTAAAATCTATATCAGATTTAGCACCTATACGAACAGAAATGTTCCAATGTGTATTATCATAAATATTTGTTAGATGATCAGAAGTTAAAGCAGTAATCACACCAGCTGAAGATGTTAATTGAAAATATCCTCCTTTTGCTGTGGCAGTTCTTTTTACAAACTGTACCTGTAAGCTTCCTGAATCTTGGACTGACCAGTTTAAAGAACTATCTCCAGGATTAGCATCTGATCCTTTCACAGAGTGCATGCCAAATAAAGAAGTCTCAGAAAAGTTATTTACCCCTTCTTTTATTTTATTAGGGAACAATATGTTAGCCTCTAGAGTATATGGAACAGGATTGTTTACGCGAGGAATATATGATATTTCTTCACTTGAAGATGCTGTTTGATGTATAGAAGCTTCAAAGTTTTTCTTTTCGAAACTAGCTGCTTTTGTCTTTGCAGAAACATATATCGGCTTTGTTGATAATATATATTCTTCATTATGACCGTATGCATATAGTTTTATAAGTTCACTATCAACTCCAAAGCACCTTATTAAATTTCTAAATGACTCTTCTGTGCCTTTTGTTTTATAAATGTGTATTAAATTTTTATGTATATTTGATAGAATAGAGTTCTTAACTTCTGTTAAATCATGTTGAAAAGATACTTTTTCAGATCTTTTTAGAAAATTTTCAAATAATGTAGCATTTGGAAATATTTCTGTTGTTACTAAGCCAAAGTGTTCTAGTATATGATTTACCCATGGTTTTGTGTGATTTCCTGTAAATTGAAATAAAATCTGGTCTTCACAACCTAATAAAAATTTTGAATTATCAAATTTTCTAAACGAGCCTTTATTTTCAAAAAATTCTTGAAATGCAAAATCTTTTATTTTTGGTAGATTTTTTATCTTTAAAAATATATCATCAAATGATGATGCCATAATTTGAAGCAATTCAGGAAACAAATTTTTATCTTGATTTGGCAAAAAAGAAGGAACACTGTTAATCAGTGAAGAATTATTTTGTTTGTCAAAAGCTTCTCCTTTTGTCTTATACAAATCTAGTATATTTTGAACTAATGTGTTTTGTGAGTTAATAATTGGGTCAGGTACTTCTGTAAAAGATTTTTCAGGCAGATACAAAGATTGATTTATTGCAGATTCTAAAGACCTAACTGCTGAATTCCAATTGACAAATGTGCCATTATTAATTCTACCCGAATAATCTAGAACTACCTCATCATAAGCTTGTACATTTGTTATTCCTTCATTAAATTTAAAATACACACCTAAATTTGCGTTGTTATGATCTCCATATTTACCTCCTGTTCCGCCATGAACAGAATGATACCAAAACCTTCCAATATCTTTTTGGCTTCTTGTTTCTTTCCAAAACCTAAATTCATCAATAGATCCAGATAGTTTACCAGCACCAAGAGCACCACCAACACTGTTAGCAGATCGGAGGGCACCAATTGATGCAATCATTGCCCTATCAACCGGACCAACCATGTGTGATTGCTTTGATACTGAGTCTAGTGTACCATCAACATAGAGTTTGTAGAGTGTATTTGATCCGCTAGTTTCGGTTGTTACTGCATAATGATGCCAATTATTATCACCAACTGAATTTTTTGTAACATTTGAACTACCTAACCTAAGCTGTGTAGCTCCTGTAGTACCTGATAAGTACGTGAACAAAAATGGACTCGCCCCTGCTGATGAAGGATTTTCTAGCTCTATAGATAATCTACCCGTTTGAACACCAGAGATTGCACTTGGTGTAGTCGTGTCAAAAATTACTTCTTTACGTCCGGCGTCATACCAAGATGTAGCTGACTTTTTTAGCCAAAATTCAACTGTGTTTCCGACAGATCCATTTATTTTTAAATTACCTTCTCGGTTTTTTGATGAGTTATATATTGTGCCTATTTGTGGACCACCAGTAAACTTAATATATTGAGGGTTATTGGTTGTTGGATAATGTGTATCGTTTGTAATAGTGTCTGAAGATCTGTCAAATATAACATGTCCAGTGCTCTTAGGGTACACATGCTCTAACATGTACAAGTCTAAATGAGAAGCGGAAATTGACCACTCCATTTTTTCAGCGCGTGAACCATCATAAGGATATGCATTATAAATATTTTTTATAGAGTCTTCGTAATACTTTGCTGCAGAACCATAAAAACAAAAAGTAGATGGATTTAGATAATCTATTGAAGGGATATATCTAGATTTTTGCTTAATAAAGGCTTTAACATATCTTTCAGATTCTGCTTCAGTAAGATAAGAATTATCTGTTTGAGATATTGTAACCTTTGAGCCATTTAAGTTGAAAACCCTACTTTTGTTTAAAGTGTCTATTTCACTCAATTTTTCTGTAGGATTATTTTGAAATTTATCTCTATAATTAGTCATGGATCAACCCGGAACTTAAACTTTTCTTTCTGCTCTATATAATCATTCTCATCTTTATATAAAAGACGTATCTCATATAAATAGTTTGGTTCCAAAATTGACATGTCTAAATCGAAGTAAGAACCACTTGCATCATAAGATAAAGAGGAATAACTAGGTACACTACTTGTGGAATAATCTATTATTGTCATATCATCTGCCACTCTGCATATTTTATAATATCCTTCTCTTATGGTTGTTACTTGAGCTTGGTTACTTGCAACCGTATAAATATTTGGTTTTTTATTTTTGTCTCTAGTGAATACCCTAAAAGTAGCTTGTTCATTAGCTGCATAAGATGATTTTAAATTTGTTATTTTTGTCAAATATGTTGGTATTTGATAAAAAGATTCTGGCGTTTTTGCTGAGACAGTAATCGCAGATCCTGTAAACAAAGTGGTTATGCCAGAGGAAGATGAAGCTTGCCAAACATCATACAAAGTAGTTTCTGATCCGTTATAAGCAAATTGAGCTTTGTAGATACCTGTTGAATTTTTACTTGCGGTAATAAAAGTTCCAGATGCGCTAGGCCCTGATGCTGTAACGGGCAGTCCAGTTTTTGTTGATGCTAATAATCTTGTTAACAACAAGGACCCAGTGTTAGGAATATCCACTAACTTATTTCTTATTCTGTTATATAAATATATGTTATTAAGATTATCACTAGCTGGTGCAAGACTACTAGATTTTATTACATCAGCTCTATCATCTTTTACAGATGAATCCCACTGTGCTTCCAACACTGGTCTCTCAAGTTGATGATGGCTAGATCTGGCGAAAAACTTTTTTGTATAATAAGATCTAGATGCCGATCCATCTTCTTGTGATCCGCTAAGCTTTAAGATAAAGCCATAGTTTATCGCGCCTGAGCCGCCTGTAAAGTTTGTTACTGACGCTGTTGCTGAGGCAACGGATGATGATATTATAGTATTTCCATAAAAAGTTGCCGCCCTTTGAGATAAGCTAGCTGTTAAATCATTGTCTTGACCAGTAGCTGCAATAAAGGACCCCAAATTTGTATTAATAGCATCTATAAGATTACTAGATGATCCAGAGGCAGAAGATCCTGTTAAGACAAACACCGTCTTACCGGAAGATCCTGAAGTATTAGAAAACTGAAATATTCTGTGATCACCCTGATATGTATATATTTTAAAAGATTGGCCAACTGATGGTGCATGTGTAGTATTAAACACTATTGAACCAGTTGCATTTGTTCCTGTGCTTTTCACGTTTTTAATATACTCTTCTACAATTGGGGTTACGTCTATATCTAAGTTTTCTGTACCCTCACTTAAAAATTGAGTGTACGATAACGGGACTGGTGATGAAGCTATATAGCTAGATGATAAAAAATCACCTCCTGTTGTAAACCACGCGTTGCCAGTTGATGCAGATGTCCAACTACTTGCACCAGAGTCTAAAAAACTTTCCATGTCTAAACCAGAGCCCTCTGACCATTTTTGCGTCAATATTCTTGTTTCAACAGTAACATCACTTGGAGTAGTTTGATTGTGTTCAGCATTAAACATTTTTAGTTTAAAAGTTACAGATCCAGAAGTAGGTATTATACCTGAGTCTCTTTGAGATGATATTGTAGCTAAAGGAAATTCAACTAAAATTCTTGATTGCTCTATTGAAGATGAACTAGCTTGTGCAAATATAGAATACATTTCTAAAATATCAGAGGCTCCCATATTTGCATCAGTGCCGCGGCTTGATAGGTTTAGTTTAAACGCAGATGAAATAGTATTATCTTTTATAGATGTATATCTTTTTATTGACATTATCTTACACTCCCTACTATATCACTTTTAAATTTTATTTCCCATATACAGTTGTGTGGTATGTAAATAGTTCGACCCTCTGGTGATATATTAGATTCTATGTCATACATAAATGTTGAATATTGAGATCCTGTTTTTGAGGTTATCTTTATGTTTACTACATCTAAAACTTCTTGAACGTCTTTCAATATTCTAAATACTTCTGTAATCTGAAATGGCTCACCAATTTCTGGCTTTATTTCATTTAGTTCTTTAAAAATTGATTCTTTCGCTATATTGAAAACATTGTTCTTATTTATATCTTTTTGAGCAATCACGTCAAATTCAACTCCAAGATTAATTATAGTTGCGTCTAATATGTCTAAACTATCATTTATCATCCTAACTGAATTTAGCCAAGTTTTAAGATTATTTTTAAGAACAGTACTTGATTTTTCAAGTTTTTGTTCTGAATTTTCTGAGATTACATACATATTTAAATTTCTTCTAAGATCGTCAGTATCTCTATAAATAGCTGCTCTCTTAACTGCACCGAAAGATGCAGGCATTGCATATGTTGCAGAAACATAGTCCTGTAATGTTACTGCTCTACCCTGCATTGCAAATGCAGCATTTGCTCTTCTTTTTATTTCTTCTGTTGTTGGTACTGAAATGTCGCCATTTATTGGATCCTCATTGAAGATTTGTATATTCGATAAAATAAAATTAATTTTTGCGGTATCTAAATTCTGTATATTTCTAAATTCTATTAAGGGATCTATAACTGCATTTAAAGTTCCAGCAGCTGCATTTACATTGCTTGAATTATTTGTTCTATAAGTTATAACTAGATCTGTATTTGTTGGAGCGACTCCAAACTTATCTGTTGATAAAAGTTTTGATGGATCAAATGTCGCATCAGAAATGTAATTTTTACCTGTTATTTGCATAACTACTTCACTAGGATCTGCAACTTTGTTGTCTTTTAATTCTGCTTCTGAGCCATATCCAAAAACAAGATGCATATCCAGACCATTTCTCTCCACAACAAATCTTCTTGGTACCGGGAACGGCTTCATAACTGATGGTGCAGAACTGTCTGGTAATGACTCATTTCTATTAACTACCGATCTATAAACTGTATTTTGGCTTAAATAATCAACCTCGTAATATTCATTTCCGTTAGAGTCAACAACTGAGATTATTTCTGAAACTTCTGCTCCGGGTACTGGTAACTTCAAAAATCTCTTAAAATCTCCAACCTCTACGACAGCTTGCTTGTCTTGACCAGATACCACCTCTCCTCTCGCCCTAAGTATATAGTAGGTTGTTTTTGAGCCATCCGAAGATACTTCACTGCCGACGACCTCGACACTATTTGAAAAAAATTCAATATCTTTATTTAGTGTAAATGTGTTTCCACTTACAGTAGTAAAAAGGGTTCCTTTTAACATTTTGGGCAAGTATTGTAAATCTGGGGCGACATTTGCATTGTCTGCCGGGACAGGAATATATACGTCTACTTCTCCCACTGAACTTCTAACAGGACTATGTTTGTATCCAAGCTGTCTTGCATGTGCTAAAACATTATCATATTCTAAACTTGTATTTATAAAAGATTCGTTAGCTTGATAGTCCAGGTAAAAAGAAAGATTGTCTCCAACATAAGATACAAGGTCTGTCATCAGAGAACCAAAAGATACTTCGTTAAAATCTTTATATGTTTCTGGATAATATCTTTTTGCGTAATTTAAAAGATCTTTTTTTATTTTTTCAAAGTCGGCGCTGGTGTAGTCTACCGGAACTATTTTTTTTGACATTTATATTATCCTCTTTTTCATTAATAATTAGTGCTAAGTAAAATATATCTTCTACATAGTATCTTCAGATATACCCATAGTAACTGAGTCTGCAACTCCTAAAGGTTTAATATTATATTTAACGACTAATTTTAGTTCTCCTGATTCAATTAAATTTCTACCATAACCATCTTTCTCTATAAATTCGCTTCGTACATCTAAGAATGGCAAAAAAGTAGAAAATTGATCTTTTATTTTTTTATGTAAATCAAGAAGTTCTGGAGATGGATAGTTTTCAAATAGGAACCTTCTTACCCCTACTCCAATTTCAGGATTCCCAGGCCATTCGCCAGGCGCGGTTGATAATAAAAATAATACATTTTGTTTAATATTTTCTTTTATATCTTTAATAGATTTATAAGCACCATCTAAATCTGAAATTTGTAATGGGAACTTTGGCTGAAACACTGTTGTCTTCTCTCCTCTTACTAAGTAGTATCTATTCTTCAGTTTCGAAACAGAACAATTGTGGGTTAAACATAGTCTCTCTATCCATACAGAATGCATTCTTTTGATCTATGTCTCCTGGAAGTTGTTTTGTTGACAATGCCAGCAAAGTGATTGGAGTTAATGGATGACCATATCTACCCATATTACCAATAGTAAATTTTTCCCAGTTAAAAATACCTTCACCAGAAATATCTACATCTTTACACGGAACCCTAAATGCATAACTTGGGTCTAGCAATGCTAATGGGCCGCCAAATATATAACCTACAAGCTTAGAAATACTAGCTGCCAATAATCTAGGATTCCCTTCAAATATAGCTCTGTAGCCACCAACGGTTATATCGTATGGCAAACCAACGTTCAAAGGTATGTACTTCTTCTCGCCAACTGTACCACCTCTAAGTCCGAGAGGATTTTTGCCTTCGCCACCAGTGTAATGCAACCCCTTAAATCTTAAATCTTCTATTTCGCATGCTAGATAGTGTCGACGCATTTCTTTATAAGCAGGATCAATTTCATTTGCTATACCTCTCAAAACTATTGAAGGAAACTGTTTAACAAATTTCTTAATGATTTCAGAGAGCAATTTCATCCAATCGCCTAGTCCAGGAAAGTTCATACAATCAATTCTAAGACCATCAGAGGTCATAAATTGATCCGTTACTGCTAAAAGATCAGCTGATGATAAATCAAAACTAAGTTCGGAGCTAGATGTGGTGTCTGTCTGAAAGGCTAAATAAAATGTGCCTGCTAAAGAATCCTTAACAGAAGATAATACATCAGGCATAGTACTATAACCTGCTAATAAAGAAGTACTATGCAAAGAAATTACAGATGCTTGTCTTTTTTGAGGAATCGAAAAATCAAAAAATTGCTTATATTGATCTGAATCCAATAAACCTTGCATCAGTTGCGGTTTGAAAGAATCCACCACTTCAGTTAATCCTGACAAATTATCAATATTAAAACACGAGGGGTATAAAAGATCTGCTTCAAAAGATGCAATTGGAATACAATGTAAGTTTTCATAAGCATTATCTTCTCCTATCTTTACCAGACCCGTTCGCTCTTCTTCAGATACTTGTGAAGTTTCATTAAACGTCTTTGTAACAAATGACTCAAGGTTTCCATTGTCTCCATTAGTCGCCAAAACTGCTCTTAACCCTATTTTAATGCTTGACTCCTGAATAATATTTTTAATAACACTTTCACCATCTTCATTTTGAATGAAAAAAGAAGTTAATATCTGCTCCATAAAATTTAATATTTCAGTTTCTTCTAGACCAGCATTGTACCTAGCTCTCATGTTCATAGCAGTATTCATATATTTTTCAGTATTAGCAGAATTATGAATCTTATAAAAGTTTAAATTTTGTAAAGTTTCATAAGTTATACTTTTAACACTAGAGTTACCACCCTGAAATACTCTAATCAAATTGGTGTCATCACCGTTAAGAAAATGACCCATGCTATAATTGATTCTTGGAGGGTCGCTGCCATATCCAAATTGAGTAACATCAAAATTTCCAAATGTAGGATCCTGAGCGAGAGTAGCAAAATTTGAATTGTTTACTTCGGTTCTTTCTCCGGCTGGAGTTTCAAATAATGTTCTATAAAATTGTAATGCCTGTTTTTGATCTGCAATCGCAGTCGTCAGTCTAGTGGCCAGCGTTTTATTGTCAACTTCATCTTGATTGTACAAGTTTTGAATATGATCAATTAGTGCTATATTAGCATCGGCTGGTGTGTCTCTCATGGAATTAAGTATTGCTTCTTTTCCCGCTACGAAAAACTGTTTTATTGAGCCGCGGCCATCGCCGTAAAAAAGACTTGGTCCACACCTAGTAAAAATGGCTTGACTATCAGGTTGCGTTTTGTGCGTTCTACCCCAAAATGCGTCGTTTCTTTTTTGAGAAAACCAACTTACTAGGTTCCCAATACTTACAAGGGTACGTTTTGGATCATAATTATCATCAACAGATTGCGAATCAAAATCAACACCAGACACTTTAATTATGTTACGAACTGAATCTGCATAAAAACTGTGTTGTGTAAATGCTGCTCTACCTTCATCAAGAACTGAATATGAGGAATTAATATCATAGTCTGAATTTCTCAAAAGTTTTCCTGGATCTGCAAAGTGATTGTCAATTGAAGCTTGATCTATCTTAAAATTTCCTTTTTGGTCTTTTGCTTCATTAAGAGCCGCAATGCTATAAAATTTTGATATTGAACAAAAAGATGGAGCACTTGAAGCGCCAAAATTTGGTGCACCTTTCTGCCTAAAAAGAACAGGAACTTTAACACGGTCGTTACCCATGGCTAAATAAACGCAAAAATGTTTAGATGATTCATTAGCTTTTACGCGCATGCCTAAATCTGCTGCGGGCGTAGTGTCTTCCGCATTAGCTATGTGGCCATCGTCGCGAAGAATTTGACCATTTCTGCCGGGGTCGTTCTTAAGATCGTTGAATCCATTCTCGATAAATGTTTTAAAAGCCTGCAAGCATTCTACAGCAGCATCTTTTAGCGCGCGTGCTCGATCAGGATTTAAAGAAGTATCTGCAAAATCCATTAATTCAGGTATAACATATTTTACAAAAACCTGCATTATTCTTCCTGTTGATGCTTCTTTTATTTGTGTTATTAAAATTCTAATCGGAACTTTGTAATCATTTCTACCTAATAATTCATGCTCACCTTTTACCCTCCAATTAGCATCTGGGCTCCCTGGAACTGCACCCAGACTAACATTGTTACTGGCAAAAGTTAAATCATTTGCACCCCCAGGGTGGTCTTCTAATCCCATGGGTCTAGATATTACTGCATTCGGTGATGGCGCGCCGTACTCGCTATCAACTTCTCCCTGAACTGTAAATACGTTACCTGAGTCAAAGCTTGTTTGTTCAAATATTTTTTGACGGTCCTCACTGTTATAAAAGTTGCATGCGCCTCGGTTGCGACCGGTACCAGATTTATAATATCTACTTGCGGTTTCGAGATAATACCCCAGGTTACTTTTATCTGATGTAGACATGTGATCATTAGGAATAAATTTAGAATCACCAGGAAAATTAAATATTGGAGCTGCGTCACCTACAAGGTCTATAACAGACTCTTCCCAAATCTCTTCTGCAATTTGATTAGTATTACTTATATTATTAAACTGCTCTTGATTTACTTGTCCGTATATATTATCAAAAACTTTTCGAATGGTAGTAAAATTTGGATTTCTGGGCACAGGGACTCTTTTAAAAATAACATCTTCGGGTGGTCGTTCGCTAGTTGTATCTGATACATTTAGCCAGCTGGCTGTCGGATCTAAAGGTCTTTTTCTCTCTCCTTCTAAAACCACATCTTTCATAATCAGTCCAGGTTCATTTCCAGAAAAAGCAGCAGAAGGTTCAAACCCAAAATTTTCTACATCCTCATTGGGGTTGTTAGTAAAAAACTGGCCCCCGGCTTTTATGGATTCTGCTTCAGGAAGACCCTGTGCTCCATCTATTGGAATAACATAATATCTATCTTCGTCCGAGAACCTTTCATCTGCTTGAGCTTTTTCAGCGCCTAAACCTGCTGCGCCGCCAACTGAAGGATCAATCTCACCATCTGAACGTTGTGGTTCAACTTGATCCTGGTATATATTAGATTCAAATCGTCGCTGAGTAAATGGAGCTAGATCTGGATCATTTCTTAAATGAGCGCTAAAAGCATTATTTGTTGAAAAAACATATCTATTTCTTTTTCTAATTATAAGTTTTGCAGGCAGTCTACTTATAGCTCTTGGAAGTGAATGTAGTATGTTTCCAGGGTTATAAATCCTTCTGGTTAAGTCATGAAAATACCTATTTATTTCAGAATTATTGTCAAAAAGAGAATTGATAACTTTTGTAAGATCTGAAATTGATAATAATTCTTTGTCTGGAAAATCATCATCGTCTACATATTCACTTATCGTAACAGAAGAAGAGTCGGATATATTGTAAGATTCTAAACCAAGCCTATTAAAGCCAGTTTTGTCAACAGCTGTGTTTAGTGAATCTAAATTTTGCAAAAAAGATTGATATTGAGCTTGAGCAATACCAGACGCGTCTGCGCCAGATCCTCTTAAAGCTCCGAATATTCTGATATACCTTTCTAGAAATACAAAATTATTTTCTGATTGTTGAAGGACTGATTTTTCAAGATTACTTATCCACACATTTTTTGATAAGCTAGTGTCAAGGACTTTGCTAGATGGAACTTCAACATGTTCTAATTGTTCTAAGAACCACATTCTATAATCAATATTTTTATTATTTTCATATAAAGTTTTTGAATACTTAAAAACAAAATCTGATTCTTCTAACACTATTTGTCTTAATGAGGCTTCAATATTTTTCTTACCTGTTATTCTTTCAAGGCATCTGTGCAAGTCCGGTAAATTATTTGAAAAAAGATTTTGATTTTCTAACTGATTTTTTATAAATCTATATACATATTCTTTAAAAAAATTATCATTTTTTATATACTCTATATCCCAAGCAGAGTATGAAACTGCACCTTTCATAACCATTTCTAGCAAACATATTCTAACGAATCCCCTAACAGCTGTATTTTGTATAGCTTTTTCATATGCTCCCGGTTTTAGTGGATCTTGCAATAAAATAGAATTTATCGGAAGTAGAGACTCTTTTTTACTTTCTTCCTCAAATATATCAAAAACGATATTTTCAAAATTGAGTATTCCAAAAGAGGGTAAACCTCTTGGATTCTTAACACAGAGAGATAGCGGATCGTAATAAGATTTGCTTTGAAGCTTTGCATCCATCCTATTAACAAATTGAGAATCACTAAATAGTTTTGAGTCTCCAACAAGATTTATTAACTGTTCTAGAGATCCCTCATAAGTATTGGAAAAGGATAATTTTTCTAAGTCATTTTCAATAGAGGGGTACTCTTGTAAAATTTGAGAATACTGAGGCATGCCTGATAGTTTATACTTTGAATACAAATCTTGTAAATTTTTCAATATAGATATCCTGTAAGATTTTGCTCTTGGATTAACTATATCTTCCGAACTATCAAATAAATCACTGTATTGCTCGGGTAGAGTGTCGCAGCCTACAAACTTTTTGTTTCCACCAAAGAAAAATTCATCATCAACAGTTATTTCATATTCCAAGCCCCCTACTGTTGGTTTATCAATCATTGTTATTGAAGTCTGATACGTATCTGAAGGTTCTGATAATTTTGTTACTAATGTATTTCCCTCTGTTGTAACTTTTATTATTTCTTGATTATTTTGTAATCTAATAACTTCTTTAGAAGTATCATAAAAATCTTTTAATATTTTTAAAAAATCAGGCTCTGATATTATTCTATAAGCTTTGTCAATATTGCTCTCTATTTGCCTTTTGTATATATCTATTAAACTTACAATTTTTGCAACATACGCTCTATTTAGGTGCTCTATGTTATCAGTTTGAGCTTGAGCGTCCGGTTCTGGGTTTATAAATACATCTCGAAGAAAGTCTCTATATGTTGTAATATTTTCTGGTGGGGTAGACTCACCAACAAGATCTTCAGGGTTTGGAAAACTTCCAACAACAATAGGAAACACAGTTTCTAAAACTCTTCTATTTTCAAGTTTATTTACTACATCAGAAATATTTTCATCATTGTCCGGAGCTTGAGCTAAAATATCATTTAAACGAACTAATGATCCAGATAGATATGCCTTTTGATCGTCTGGAGTTGCGCCTGCTTGATTTTCATCTTCTATTTGTAGAGGTGTATAAATTTGTATATCTTCACCTAAAAAATTCTGGACAGTTTGAGTTTTATAATCATCTGAGCAGTAAAGTAAAGTTCTTCTCAAATAATTAGTTGTGCTTTGTTCTCTAATAGTTGAGAAAACAGATTCTAAACTTGTACCTGCAAAATGAGATAATCTTTGTAAATTAGCCGTAGCGCGTTGAACTATCCTTGTTGCCTCTGGGTCGTACCCAGGGTCATTATATTCTGCTACCCTGGGTGATTCAAGATACATCGAGTCTACAAAAGAATTCATTGAATTTAAAAAATTCAAACGGGCCGTTTCAAACGCGGATGAAGCTGCTAACTTTTCCATAGCAGTGACTGGAATAGAGTTTTGGTTTACAATAGAATCCAAATCGTATAATTCAGGTATTAAATCCGCTAAAGATCCACCATTCCCTAAAGATTGTAAAGCCTTTGTTTTGTCCATTAAGTTATCATTTGCAAGTTTAACAGCTTCATTAATTTGCTCTGCACTAACCTCTTTGCCTTTTATAATTGATTTCCTGATCTCACTCAGCATATCGGATACTGACGTACAAGTATACGTTCCTAGTGTTTCATCAAATTTATTAAGCTGCTCACAGACTTCTTCATCAATAAACTGTCCCAAAGTTGTAAAAAATTCTATAACTGATTCAGGGCTGGATATTTCTATTGATAAATTTTCTTGTTCGGCTATGCGATATATCAAAAATATAACTTCATCATTTAAGGTCTTGCCTTCCAATAGGGCACAAATTTCTCTTGGAGTTAGCAAGTTTAACAGCTTGTCTACAAGAGACTTTGCATTCTCCATTTTTCCGATTGGAATACCAATATCTAAAATGCCATCAACTAGTGCTCTTTGTATTATTGGGCTAGTGTCAGATCCAGCTCCATACAGCGCTGGAGCGAGTTGCTCTTGACAAAATGGAGTTTTAAGTATATCCAATAATCCATTTATGAAAGCGCATATTGCTCTAGTAAGAACTTGTTGTAAAAAGTCATCTAGCTGATCGAGTCCAAAATTAATTTTAAATATTGGTATTTCTCCTATATCTGGCCAGTTCAAGTTTGGTGTTTTAAATTCAAAATCTGGCAGTTTTAAACAAGCTGCATAGTTACATATAAGTTTTTTAAGTTGAAATGTTTGAGCCACATCATGATATATTGATTCTCTACTGCAATCTGGGCCTATCAAGGGTACTGCGTCGGCAAGTCCGGTCATTTCAAGCAAATTAGTATCAATGGCTTCTTTTGAAAATTGTCTCTGAAAATAACTGCCAATTTCATCTGTTGTTTTTTCAAGTGATTTAATAGGTGCTTGATTTATAACATTTTCTTTCCAATGGTGCAATGGAACATAAGAATTAAAACTTTGCGCAATTTGTATATCTTTTGTAAATTTTTTAACGTAAGCCATGCCTAAGCCTAATTGTGAACCTGCAGGGCCACAGCCCGGACCTGACAAATCAAATATTTGTCCTATATAAGACCCAACACCATCTGCTAAAGATGTCATACCATAAATATTTCTCAAATACTCTACTGATCTAGAATCTGTTAAGGATGATAATAATTGAGTCCCTCCGGTGCCTTGTCTAAATATATAATGTGTTCCTATCTCTGAATATTCTTTATTATAAACTTTAATATGCTCTATTTCAGTATCACCCTGATTATTTATTAAAAATTTAAATTCTATATTAGTTCTTTGTGATGGACCTTTAAATAACTGTCCGGGTGGTCCTCTTAAATAAGATTCAACATCATCAAACCCGTCATTATCTCTTACACTTGACCTTAGACCAGCATTCCTACGAGCCATTATAATAATTATACTTGGTATAGACTTTACTTTATTGCCTTCACCAGTTGCATTATATTTTTGTCCATTTTGATTTCTAATATCAAAATTTTTCAAATCCGGCTCTGCATTTGCTAAATTTTCTGCTATTTCCTTACATCCTATTTCTAACTCTTCAAAAGTTAAAGTTAACTCATTTGACACATCATCTTGAATTAAACCCTTTACTTCCGATAATGAATCAGTATTTAGCAGTGCCCCTACACCTTCTGATAAACCTAGAAATGTGGCATTTAGTGTTGTGTTGATTATTTCTTCGTCTGATAAATTAATTTTACCAAAAACACCTAAATCAACCTCTACATCATCTATATCTTGGCCATTCTCAATGGCTTTCATATAAGCCGCTCTAATTTGACGAGATATTTCAAGTTTCTTTTTTGATGCAAATGCTCTATATCTAGCATATTGATTCCTAGCTTGTTCTTCTGTTAAAGGAGCATCATCTGCGCAGTATACAGTATTTAATTCATCACTAAAATCTTGTAATATTTTTTTAGAATCAGGAATAAAAAAATCAGTTTGCTGATTATTTTCAAAAGACTCTGTCGTAATAATATCAAATTTTTCTTTATTTATTTCAAAATATGCTCGGTATACGTCACCAGGTCTTAGCGATGGGCTCCTAAATTCTACAAAAGTTATTAAAGGTTCGTTCATTAATGAATCATAATCTTGATATAAAGAATCATATTGATCTTCATTTATCTGCATTTCGTCTATAAACGTATTTGTAGTTACTCTTGGACTAGAACTGGCAAGATTCATAGAGTCTGTATTGTCAAAATACAATCTTACGTTTTTTGGATCCTCAAATGAAGACCCCCATATAACTGGTTTATTATAAAATTTTAACACTTCAGATAGAGCACTATCAGTTAAAGTTTTAGTTTGTTCTCTGAAATCATCGTCTCCAGAAAAAAGTGGTAAATTTATAAAAGTATATTCTGTTCTTAAAAAATATCCTATTTTTTTACTATTAATATCAAAGGGATCTGGATCTATAGCCATATTAGGTTCAAAAGCTCTGGATGCTAAATCTACCTTTTGTTGTGGTGTCATTTCATCTTGTTGCATTTCTATTGCAGCTTCAGCAACATTTTTAGATGCTGAAAATAATAAACTTTCTTCATCTGCTTTTTTGTACTTAATATATACTTCTGGATACTCGCTCTCTATATTTAAAGCCCAATTTCTATATGATTGTTTTCTTGTTGAAAAATCACGTTTTGTTTGTTCCCACAAATTTAATTGCTCAGGTGTTTTTTCGATTGTTTCTTCTACTAATGCATCATCTGGAAAAGATATAGTTCCGTCTTTGCAAAGTTGCCACAAAAAACCAGATACTTGATCAACAGGATTATCCTCATCGCTAGAGTATGACTTATTAGAAAATACAGAATCAGGACGCCAGCCATGTAAAACTGCTAGTGTTGCCTCATTAATATTACCAAATTCATTATCAAAAAACGCTATACAAGCATACACTTGCTTTAAAAGATCTTCTTTTGTTTTTAGCTTTTCTACAGAATATTTTTCAAAATAATAACTTAAAATTAAAAATTGATTTTGTAACTGATATGACATTAAATATCTTTTTAATTTTTTGTCAAATGTTACTCCACTATCTATAGTTAGTTCTTTACCCGAATCACAATCAAACCACTGTGTTCCAACTGTAGAATCTGAAGGTGATCTATTCTCTGCGGGCGGTGAAATAACTTGGCCAAGAGCGATTTTTACACATAAGATATCTCTTCCTTTTTGCTGCATAAATCTAGGAAAAAAAGTTATTTGCTCATTTTGATGAGTAATAAGAAATATTTTATCTGCAATGGTTGGCATATTTATTTATCACCTAATTCGTTGTGTTATAGTAGCTATTTACATAAAAATTGCCACCTGCTCTTAAATATTGATTTTGAAAATTTTTCATTCTTTTTTCTGCAACTTCTATTCTCTTTCCAGCTGCTCGAATTTGATTTATGGCCACAGATGCACCTGGTGCAACGGTCGGAGAAAATGAAGTTGGCTTGCCATTGACAGGCGATATATGGACATGATCTTTTACAACTTTTGCAAATTTTTGTTCTATTTCCATAAATTTAAACAGTATGTCACAAATTTCATACATCTGGTCCATCATTTTATTCATTGCTTCTAAAAGATTTCCACCTTTTGGAATTGGTTGAGTTCTGCCGGCTGGATAACTACAATTATTGGCCATTAAGTGAACCCCACCCACTCTCAATATTTCGTTTCCTTGTGAATTAATATCTTCTAAATTGCCACCGGTTACAATTTTTATGTCTTGCCGAGAATGAAAGCGAATTTTATCTGATTTTAGCATTATAGCTGAAGCAGCGGGGTCTTTCCCGCGTCGAGCATACCCGTAAGGTCTGCGGCCGTCTGGATTACGATCTATGGCAAAATTTTCGTCAATATTAGTCATTTGACTTATTAGTATTCTAGATGCATCCATCGCATAGCCTGGATGAAATGTTATAAAATCAGTAGGATTTTTGCCTGTTAATGCTTGCATTTTAAGCTCTGGTATATTATGGTGCGTAAGATATAGAGGCCCTAATGAGTAACCTGGTAGTTCTACAGGGAATGGAGCCATTCTCCCAGCAACAAGGTCAATTTGTCCGGCTCCCATATAATTAGAGTATCCTGATTTTGAATTTTTATCTGTTAATATTGTGTCTTTTTCTCCAATACCTGTTCTGTCGCGACCCAATATAATCATGGTATTATTATCTACACCTTGCTTCATGGTTCCAGCATTTATAATACAATCTCCAGTGCGAGCAAAATATTCAGGTATTGGTTCACTTAAAGCAGATTCATTTTCCCCATTTTGCCCTGTCTCAAAGGGTGGCCAAAATACATGAGATTTGCCGGATTCTATTTTAACAAAGTCTCTTAAAGGAGGAGGGTTAGGTTCCTGGAATTCTTCCTGTTCTTGGTTTTGTTCTTGGTTTTGTTCTTGGTTTTGTTGTTGGTTTTGTTCTTGGTTTTGCTCAGAGCTACCCGCGTCGGTGCCATCTTCATCGCCATCCGCTGAGATTGGATTCCCCCAGTTATAATCATTGTGTGACATTGTTTAATTATTTCCCTCTGTACTTGGTAGACTAGGAACTTGATTTAATAGTTTTCGCAACTCCGCGGCGGCCTCTTCATCTTTCTTTATTTGTTCCGGAGTCCTAGTTGCTAGACGTTTTGCCCTAGATATCTCATTCCTCTTCTCGGCTGCGGCTGATCGATTTATACTATCAACTAATTCTTTACCTATAGATAGTATCTCTATTTGTTTATCTATAGATTCCATTACACCATAAAACATTCTATTTTGATCTAAAAATTTAACCTTGCAAGTGAACATGAAGTCTACCTTGCCGCCATCCTTAACACTTTTGTAAAAACATGGAAATCTTTTTATCCTTCTTGCAGTTTGATCATCTGCTGGCTGTTCAGTAAGGGAAACGCCATATTTTTTTGCATCAGATATTTCTTGTTCTGTTAATTGTTCGGCTCCCGTACCTCTAGTATGATATAAATTTAAATCTGTTAAAGTAGGAACTGGTAGATAACTGGTTAACTCTTTTATGTGAACTCTGTACTCTATGACACCCTCTTCTAAATTATTACCTCTAGATATATAATTATAAAAATCTTGTGAAGTTCTAAGTCGAAGATCCTCTGCTGTTATTTTAGTTGCATCTAGCACTAAGCCAGGAAATTTATATTCTTTATGTTTTTTGTTTATTTCTTTTTCAGTATGTTTCTGACTTGCTAAAACTTGATCAAAAAAGTCAGTTGCCGACATGGAATCAGCTGGTGTTTGCACCGGAGAGTTACCAGGTGTACCAAAAGCTAGTTGATCTATATCTTTGTCTACATATTTAACCATTCGTGTCTCCAGGATCAGAACTAATTAAATCAAATAAGTCTTTTTTGTCTTCTTCTGTAATTCCCTGATTAGATGTTTGATTTTTTTGCACCAAAGCTGCTAGCTTTACTAATTGTTCATTTGATCTTTGTAAAGTTTCAAGATATTTTGCAGCAACTAATCCAACCTCTTTGTGTCTATCTTCAGAAACTTGCATATATTTCATAAGAGTAACAAGCAAAGCTTGTGTTGCTGCTCTATCATCAATTATATTATTTGTGGCTTTTTCAATAAAATCATTTAGTTTTTTACTCATATAATAAATAGAAATAAATATTTTTTATTTATTCTCTATCCCATTTGTATTTAAAAGTTCTATATTTTTCTCTTATTTTGTTCAAATTATTAACAACTTGTTTGGTGTTAAGTCCGGTCAACTCTCTTAAATATAGATATACAGCTTTTTTATTAAATATTTCTATATCTTCTATATTGTGAAGCAAAATTCTAACAGCATCTAGGACTGCCTTTTCATTATTTTTTAAATTTCCTGTATCCCAACGATCTACTTGAGTTAGCAGCGAGTTCCAAAATTCCATCTCTTCTCTTTGTGAAGTATATGATAAGCTGTGATCATCTGATGTTCCCAATATATCTGGGCCTCCACTTTCAACAAGAGTTTCATAAGAAACTTCTTTCTTCATTCTTTTTGTATTCTTTTTCGTTTTATGTATAAACCAGTTTTTTGTAACAACAGAAAAATAAGAAAACGCTTTTGATCCTTTATTCGGATCATATTTATCTAAAATTGTTGTAAGCCAAATTTTACAATCTTCTCTGAGTGGGTCAATATTGGGAAGATTATTAAATTTATATGTGAAAATAATTTTATTAACCATTTCATTAAATGCCGGTTGTATTAATGATGAATACAATTCTGTTCTTTCCTTAATACAGGAAGTATTAGCATATTTAACAATCGCTTCCTCATGAACTTTTGTAAAGTAATTGTTTTTTGTTCTTTTTTTTCTAGGTTTTTTAAACAATTTTTTCTGTGTCTGTTTCATCATTTTCTATTATTAAATCCATTTCCTCTATAGACTCTATTACTTCTTTGGCATGCTGCATTAAAGATTTTAAAGTTTCATCTCCATAGAACATCTCTAATTCATATATTTTCGATATATGATCTGAAAAGCTAGCAATCATAATAGACAAACTTTTTACATCCTCAGCATTTGATGCCACGTATTTCAGTAACCATCTAATATAAAGTGCTAAAAATATATTTATCAAAAAACTAAGAATACAAAATACTTCCCACATTATAAAGACTTCTCTTTCATTTT
>MDTG01245188.1_pt1 | contig 41225 bp, 44 predicted proteins | sample 811421 | NCBI WGS metagenome assembly MDTG01 (sample SAMN05326645, study PRJNA326480) | marine metagenome | isolation source: seawater | place: Pacific Ocean: South East | collected 2011 | reverse complement strand
GATTTTAATTCTTTGCCTAATTCTTCTATTATTAAATATTTAAAAAAATCTGGTTATAAAAATTGCTGTAGAAAAATACATAATAAAGATTTATTAACATTTCCATGTGAAAATCCAAAAAAGTGTATAGATTATTTTTTTATAAAAGGAGATATTAAAATAAAAAAATATGAGTTATTTGGAACTCCACAAGAAACAGATCATAAAGGAATTAAAACTACTTTTATTGTGTAAATAAATTAAGAGATGAGCGAAAAGGTTTACCTAATGTTGCACGTGCTACAATAGGATTATTTCCCCAACAATGTCTACAACAACATGTTGTTCGTGATTTACTTATCCAAACATCATCATAAAACTTTTCACAATAATTACATTTGTAGTAAACAGTACCCATTAAGATGTGAGTTGCTATTGCATTAGTTTTTTTATTATTTATTGACATATTTTCTCTTTCGAACTCCATTGTTAAATATATTACTCTTTTTATAATATATTTAATTCAATTTTAATGTAAGTAATTGATTTATTAGAAAAGTATTTGAATTATCATGTATTTAATAAAAAATTTTAAATCTACTAGATTTTTATTAAATTAAAGTTCGTTTTATTTTATTTTTATGTTTTGTTTTGTTTTGTTTTTGTGAACTTTTTTTAAAAGGTCTTTTTATTTTATTGTGAACTTTTTTAAAGGTCTTAGGCAGACTTAGAAGCCTTAGCAAAGTGAGGGCTCATGTAACGCTGAAGGTTAAAGTAAGTCAACTCATCGTCCTTCTTGAGTTTGAGAAGCTTGCGAAGTTTGGCATCAGCGAGAATGCGGCGTCCGTTCTTAGGATCCTGAAGCTTGTGCTCGCGGATGTAAGAATTAATCTCACGGGTTACAGCAGTGCGAGCCATCTCAGTTCCCTTAGCCTTTCCGAGGAAATTAGCAAGTTCAGAACTGATCTTAGTTGGCTTAACGAAACCACTGGGGGCACGGTTTCCAGTCTTGCGCTTTTTCTTACCAGCCTTGTGTGCAGCCTTAAGCTCGCGCTCAGTTTTCTTAGAGAGAGTGCGTACCTGACTGGTAACACTAGTAAGCTGAGAACGGAGAGCACTCAACTGTGCCAAAAGTTGGGTAAACTGGTCCTGAAGAGTTGGCTCCTGAGAAACAGGGGCGGCTTCCTGAACAGGAGCAGAAGGGGCTGCAGGAGCAGCAGGGGCGGCCTTAGCCTTAGTCTTAGTAGTCTTACTCTTAGATGCTTTCTTAACCATCTTATACCATAACTATGGCATTCCTTTTTAAGTCAATTTTATAAAGATATATTATAACTAAAAAATTGACACCACAAATGCTGTAAATTATAAAAAAATTTATTGTTGAAGTATTGCAAAAGACTCATACAACCATGGTAGAGAATTTGCAGCATTTTGACTTACCATTGTAAGTGCTCCTAATACATAATAAACCCCTAAAGATCTATCTTCTCTTGTTTGTCCGCGTGAAATAAATATTTCTATAATTTCTAATAATTTTTTTTGAATTTGTTCTCTATCTTGTGATAATATTAATTGAATATTATAATGGTAAAATGGATTTCCTCTTTGAGGTTCTACTTTTCTTTTTGTTTCTTGTGATAATTGTGCTCTGTAATTCCAAATATCCATTAATTCATGCAAATAAGTTCTCAACCTGCCTCGGCTTAAAACTAAAAACCATTGAGGATTTGTAATAAATCCTAACTCATCTATTTTTTGAAATAATTCAAGTGTTTTTAATTCTATTTTTTTTTCTTGTGATAAATTTTCTATTGTATTATCTATAACAATATTCAAGGAATATCCTAAAATATTTGAAATTTTATGTATAGATCTCATATTTTTCATTATATCATCTGGTAATTTCTTTCTATTGTATGGATTTTTTTTTCCATTTTTTCAACAACAATCATGTTGTAAAGAGAACAAATATCAAATCCATAAATAAATCCATCTTTATCTTTATAACTAAAAAATTGTTCATCTGGAATTCTTTTAATATCTTCTAATGTATAAAAATCTGTTTCATTTGTACATTTTCTATTTAAAAATGCAGGACCACGTAATTTATTTAAATATCTTATCATATGTCCTCTGAAAATAGTTTGTATTTTTAACGCATAATAAGACAGTCGTAACATATTATAACAAATATTATTAAGTTCTTTTTTATTTCCACTTGATTTTTGCTTATAATGTTTGCATATTTTTTTTAGTTGTTGAACATTAAAGTTTTTTGATAAAATATCGGTGTATTGAGGAAATTGAAGTATTTGAAAATCATCTTGATGTACTTTTTTTCTTTTTTTATTCATGAGTTGGTCTACATCAGTATATAAAGTTTTTACATAACTTTTAAAACTGATATTTTTCTTTTTTTTAATTTTTTTTATTTTCTTATTTTTCATAGAAATTTTATTCTGAATCATCATTTACTTATGTATATAGGTAAGACTTTAATTGTTTTTTCTTTATTATATGTGTTTTTTTTTCAAATACTTTTTTAAACATATGAAAATTGATTTAAAAAGATACTAGAGATATTAAACTATATTGTGATGACTAGTATGATTACGAAAGCAAAAGACTTTGACGGTTCCCGCCACACTTATGATGAGCCTGTTGTTGACAGCCGAGGTGGAAAATCTGTTCGACTTAAGTATAATTCTCAACCTTTGAATATTCAAATCCCTTATATGCTTACATGGGGTGTTAACAAGTGGGAAGATGAAAACACTGGACGTTGTAAGTATGATGCGTCTCTTCAGTTTGATCCTCATAGGAGTGATAGTCAGACGGCTTTTCTGGATGAAATGAAGGCTTTTGAGGAAAAGATTAAGCAAGATGCAGTTACTAATTCTAAGAAATGGTTTGGAAAGAAAATGACTTATGATGTTGTGGATGCTCTTATGTATCCTATTCTTAAGTATCCTAAGGATAAGGAGAGTGGTGAGCCTGACCTTAGTCGAAATCCAACACTTAAGTTGAAGGTTCCATTTTGGGAAGGACGATTTAATGTTGAGGTTTATAGTACTGATAAGAAGCCACTTTATCTTCCACCTGCATATGGTAAGGAGGGAGATGGAAATCAGGCACCAAATCAAGATAACAATGCTACTCCTGTTGATTTTATTCCCAAGGGTTCTCATGTAAAGGGACTTATTCGTTGCAATGGACTCTGGTTTGTTGGTGGTAAGTTTGGATGTACATGGCAAATGCTACAGATGAATAGTCGTCCTCCAACTCGTCTAGTTGGAAGCGGTGTTTGTGCAATTGAGGATGACAGTGATGATGAGGAGTTTCTTCAGTCAGTTGCTAAGGAGGAGAAGGAAAAGGATCAGGATGAAATCCGTAAGGAGGTAGAGGATGAGGTTGCTGCTGCCGCTGAGGATGAGGATGAGGATGAGGATGAGGACGAGGATGAGGAAGAGATGGAAGCAGCGCCTTCTCCACCAAAGCCTAAGAAAAAGAAGAAGGTTGTTCGTCGTAAGAAAAAGGCAGTGGATGCTTAAGTTATAAATTAAATTAAATGTTATTTTATAAAATTAAAATTTAACTTTATAAAATTTTTTTATTTAAATATCATCATTTTACGTTCTTGAAATGTTTTTTTCTTTGTTCTTTTACCTAAAAATATAAAATACTTATTTGCCAATTTAAAACGCTCTTTTACTTTTTTAGCATTAGGGTATTTTGTTTTTTTATGTTTTAACATGGCTTCCAATCTAACTTTCATTATCATACCAACTTGCCATATTCTTTTGTGTGAATATTTTTTTGTTTTAAAAAGTCTCTCCAGATTTTTGATAGTTATTTTAACATCTTTTACAGTAGTATATTTTATAGGAATTGTGTCACTAGGATTTTTATCAATATATACATCAAATGATTTTTTTGGATTATTTGGATTATAAAGAAATTGCTTTTTTGTTTTTCTTTTTGTTTTTTTAGTTTTTCTTTTTCCTTTTCCTCCTTTTTGAGAACTTTTTGAAAAGTTCTTTTTTGTTTTACCACAAATATTTTTAGTTTTTCCTAACTTATACTTTTTATCCATGTAACGCATATCACTGGTAATTTTATTACAATCTTTTACATTATTATTTCTTCTATAAATTCTTAAAATATTGAAACGTCCTTTTTTTGCAGTTGCAGCCTTCTTTTGTGTTCTATTTTTATATTTCATTTCATATCTTACTCCTTCATTTATTGCTAAAATTCTTTTTTTTTGAGGATCTTTTAATTTATAATGATGTTTTTTGTTTTTCTTAGAAATTTTACGCAACTTTGGTAATATTTTTCTAGTTTTTTTTCCTCCCATTTGATTTTTAATTAGATTTTTTATTTTTTTCTTTGTTTTTTTGTTAGTTGCATTTTTTACGACTTTAGGTGCTTTTTTATTTACATATGCCTCTAACCATCTATCTTGACATAAACACCAATTTTCGCCTTCTTTAACTACACGTCTAAGATCATTACCACGGCTTGCCGTAAAATCTAAAAAATCTTTATTTATTTTTGCACATACTAAATGACTACCGTAATCATTATCGTGAGTTTTACAATAACCATCTCTTAAATATCCTGTTTTAGGATCTAAAGAACAAACACTTAATGTTGTATCATTTATATTTTTCATCTTATATAACCATTATATTATCTTTTTTAATAATATAATGGTTCATTTAAGCAATCCCACTACTATCGCTATTATGGTATTTTATTCTTTTTTAACATTCTTTTTAGGTCCACTTATCACTCGTCCTTTCATGAATGATCACCCAGATCAATGTATAGCAGGATTTTTATTAGGATTTACTATTAGTGTTTTTCTTTGGATGAAATTTGGTCGGCATTATGCAAAATAACTATCCTAACAAAGCCATACCTGAAGTTAAAATTTCTGGTGCTTTTACACTCGAAAATAAAGCAAGGTGTCCAGTTAATCTACCAATGTAAATTCGTCTTATTACATCTCGGCGATAATGTAATGGCTGTCTGGCAACATACATGCATCTAGCTGCAAAAAATGAAAAAGGCATATCTATTTATATATAGATAATTCTTTAAGTTTATATTTTTCTTAAATATATAATTTTACAAAATACATTTATTTTAGTTTTAATTATTTAATTTTAACTATATAAAAATAAAATTATAACTATTATAATGACAACATTTGTAGATGTTAAAGAACTTAAACTAAATTTAAATGATCATTATGTTTTAAATGAAATTAATTTAAATTTAAATAAAGGTGATAGATGTGTTTTAGTAGGTATTAATGGTTCAGGTAAATCTTGTTTATTAAGAACTATGGCAGGAATGCATATTGTAAAAGAAGGTGATTTAATTATTAATAATAAAAATTCTTTTCAAGATCAATGTAATGGATTAGCATTCTTAGGGGAATCATGGAATAGATCTGTGGCGTTTGCTGGACATTCAATAGCCTATCAATGTGATATTAAAGTGAAAGATATGATGAAAAAAGTACAAGAAGGAAATAAAGAAAGAAAAAAAGAACTTGAAAAAGTACTAGGAATAAATCCTGAATGGAGAATGCATATGGTATCAAGTGGGCAAAGAAGAAGGGTTCGTTTATTTTTAGGTTTATTAAAACCTTTTAATATTGCTTTACTAGATGAAATGACTATGGACTTAGATATTATAACAAGAGTAAGATTTATGCAATGGTTAAAAAAAGAGTCTATTGTAAATAAAGCATGTATAATTTATGTTACACATATTTTTGATGGTTTAAATAATTGGCCTACTCATATTGCCCACATAAAGCATAATGGTATTTTAAATAACACAATATCTGTTAAACCTAATTCTAATATTGAACAAATTTGTTTTAACTTACTAAACGATGATTATATATTTTTAGAATCAAATAATCTTACAGAAAAAGAAGAAGGACTAGGTAAATTAGAGCATGAAAGATCAAAAAATAAAAGAAATGGTCCCCAAAGAGGATATGGTTCTGGTAGATTAGGAAATTTAAATTATACTAAGGTAATTTCAAAATAAATATGTCCTCGTTCTTTTTGGGAAAACATATTTTTTTTATCAACTCTTAATATTCCTATATTTTTTTTTACAATAATTTGTTTTTCATCTGTTATTTTTAATTCGTTACTTTTAATAATAACAGATTTCTCTCCACAACTCCATGTATAAAGTTTATTTTTCCAAAGATCTTCCATCTTTAATGTCAAACATACAAACAAATTGTTATATTCATCAACCCAAACACCTTCCTTTAAATCTGTATCACACTGAACTATGATATCATTTTTATGGAGAGAAAAATATAATTCATGTTGAATTTGCCAGAGAGGAATATAAAATTCCTTATCTTCTATTTCTAACTTAAATATATTATCACTTAACAAATCTTCTAAAGTAGGGTTAAGTATAACTATATTATCATCTTTCATTTTTGTTTTTAAAATATCACGGAATTTATTTATTAATTCTTTGTCTATACTTAAAATAGTTTGAAATTTGTGTATAATGTTATACACCTGATTTGCTTTTTCCTTACTTAATTTTTCAAATATCTTTAATGATATAGTATCATAATTATTCATGATCCCGTTCAAAGTTGTGTTTAAAAATAAATCATCAAAATCACTCTCTGGAGAGAAATGTTGCATAAAACTCTTAAATATTTCTTTATAAGAAACTTTTTCTTCATAATCTTCAACATATCTGACTTCATTATTTAAATATTCATATGCTTTTTTTATTTCTTTAAATTTCTCTCCGGGATTTTCTTCATCTTTATATTTATCTGGATGATATTTTAATGCCATCTTATAATATGCTTTTTTTACACATTCCTGCGTATGTTTTATAGAAATTTGTAAAATTTCACAAGCCTTATTACAATCCATGTATTATTATACATAAATAACAAACAAAACTCTCTAAGTGATAAATAGGTCTATAATTATTATTATAAAGTTTTAAAAATTTATGCATCTTAATAAATAAATGTTCTGTTTTTTTTTTTATAATATAGTTTTTTTCTATCAACGTATTAACTATTATGTATATACACTCATATAAATCTAAATTATATGTAAAAATATTGTACAATTTCTCACGTAATATCATGAAATCAATGTTTTTATAATTTATAATATCATCTACAATTTTTAAAGATAATGATTTATTTATATTATCTATATTTGTAATATTTGATTGAATATTTTTAATATTTGATATACTATCAAATTTTTTGATAGCCTGACTAGAATGAAATCGTATATAATTGCTTTTTGCACATTTTTTTACAGGAATAATTAAACACTTATCTAAAATATTATTTGGTATAAATGAAACATGTTCTGTTAATAAAATAAATAAAACATTTAAATGTTTATGTTGTAAACTTTCCATATAACTGTAAAATATCTCTAAAAGTTCTGGATGTATAAAATTAAAATTTTTACATAAAATAATACCGCCATTTTCTGCTCTCGTTGACAAAATATCTAAAATATGATAGTAAATTTCATTAAATAAAACCTTAGCATTACAACCTAATAATTGCATGTCTATTTCAAAATGAACATCACTTACCTTAAATTTATATTGTCGTTTATTATATGTAAAATTAAGTTTACGTTCAAATCTTAAATTACTAGGACTAAATTCTTTTATGAAATTCAACGCTTGTGTATATTTACCTACCCCACTTGAACCATAGTAAATTAAATTACATTGATCTTTATAATTTTTTTTAAAACTCTCAGTTACTTGTTCTAACTCCTTATGCATATTTTTTTTTTTACATTCTATAATATAGTCTTCAAAACGTGTCGATAAATATTTCATTATGATATACTATTTTTATGAGTTGTTAAATACTTAAATAGTTAAATATTTAATTAATTAAATACAAAATATGGATGATAAATTAAACGAATTAAATAGCATAATAAATGAAAAAAAAGAAAAATATAAAGATATTTGTTTATTATGGAAAAATTATATTAAAATTAAAAAAATTCATTTTGAAAATGAATTAAATATTGCAATAGAACAGTTAAAAAATATAGATGAAATAATAGATGAAGATATACCCCTAGAAACATTGATTATATTAACTTCATTAAGAGAATTTGGTTTATAATTTAGCAAGAGAACCCATTGGATCCCAAATAGGAAAAGATCTCGAAATATCGCCTTCCCAAACACTTAATTCTTGTTGACTAATATATTTTCTTGGAATAATCAACTGATAAGTATAATGCTTAAACCAGTTATTACTACAAATTAAATTTCCTGCAAAAGGACCATTTGTCCCCCAACTATTTTCTATCTTCCAATAATTAATAGAACCATATTGATCTGTATTATATCCTACATATACCATCGCATGTGTCATTAAACTTTCACAAAACTCAATTCTTTCTTTTTTATTCATACTATCTTTTAGTTCTAGATAATTTACATAGTCAAATGTAGTTTGATCTAAAATAGCAGTTTTAGAATGTAAAAATTGTCCTACATCACTTCCAAACCAAACTGGGACATTATCATCTATAGCCGTTTTTGTTAATTGAACCATTCTGTCAATTGGTATGTTTAAATATTTTACAACATCTCCTCCTTCAACATTACCCAAATGTTCAACACCATATAAAGTATTATATTCATTTCTAGGATCATGTGTTAATGAAATATATTGTGTAAAATCTATTTTACAAAAATTTGTCATGAATTGTTTTGGAGTTCCATTAAATACTTCTACCTTTTTTTCATTTTTATAATTCCAACCTATCTCTCGAGGAGGTTCTCCAAAAAATCTAATCAAAACTTCATATGTTTTCTGTAAAATACTTTGTCTTGAATAGTTTGCAAAATTAACATAAATATCTTTTACTGCGGTTCTAAACATTCTAGATAAAACCATATTTACACCTGCCGAATTACTACTATGCGTACTTTCAGGATAAGCATCTTGAGGAACCAAACCATATTTATTTACGACATTAGTAAACATTACCCACTGACCACCATCACCAAAAGGTTCTTTTAAAATGTGTTGAACAACCCTAGAACCAAACTCCATATTTTGATTTTTAAACTCTTCAACTAATTTTAAATTGTAATTCATTCGTTCTAGTTTATCATAAAAAAATACATAACTTTGAGAAAACTGAAAACTTTCTGGTAGTTTTTTATTGCGAATAACTTCTCTTCTCAGCATATTTAATGCTGCAAAAATCCAACATCTTCCACTGGATTTTTGATTTGTACAAGGAGTTTTTGGAGTAACTTCCTTGGTTAGCACACTGGGAACATGGTATGTTTGCCTAGACAAACTAACACTAGATAAAAGATTATTATGCAATGCATAATTCGTAGAAGTAGGTCTTTGTAAATTATTAAGATCCATATAATCTTTTTAAAACAAAATGTCTTTATATGGAATTTATAAATTTACTAATTTTAACTTTAAATGTTAAAACTTAAGAATAATGTATTATACTAATTTAGATTATGACACTATTTTTGTCGTCGGATATAAATTCAGTCGAAGTAAATAATATTATATGTTACGATAAAATTAAAAATAATATAATGAATAATAGTTATTTTTATAAATTAATATATAGTGATGAAATTTGCTCATTAAATGGAATATTTTTTTTATTTACTCTTAAAAATGTTTTTATAGAAAAATATTTTAATAAACTTAAATGTACTATTTCAAATAGTCATGATAATATTAATACAATAAATAAAATTACTTCTCTAGAAAAAACTATTTTAAATAAATTTTTAAATAAAGTTAATGCAAATACACTTGTATTTAGAATTAAAGAACAATTAAAAAATATGAATATTAAATTGCAAAACTCAAATATTCATAAATATACAAATTATAAAGAAATCACTTTTCTTATTAAAATATCTGGAATTTGGTACAGTAATGATAAAAAAGAAGCAGGATTAACATTTAAATTTTATATTATAAATAAAAAATGTATTAACCGTCTACCTTAAGCATTTTTAATATAACAAATAACTGCCCAATACACCAACTAGTTAAAATTCCAATTAAAATAAATCCTGGTAAAACTGCAGAAGATATAGGATTACCATCAGGAAATATTACACGATACAAGTGATTTCTAAACATAAACATTTGAATAGTAACTCCTAATGCTGTTGCACCGTTAAAAATATCTAACATTTTAGGTCTGTCTTCAGTTGATGTTGTATACATATATAAAGCGTTTTCTTTCATTAAGTAAATCATGATAGCAACCTGAACTCCTATTAAAATACCGGGAAGACATTTTGTTATTACAAACATCATAATATTCAGAAATTTTTTCATAAAACTATCTCCTTGCATTCTTATAACACCTATAGATGCCATTAAAAATAAAGAAAATATAATAGATGCTAACATTAAACTATAACATAATACTTCACTATACATATGTCTAACTAAAAATGTTGATATAAAAAACCATAAAAATCCCATTAAACTTATACAAAAAATAAAATTTAAAAAAAGTTTATTCCCCATGTGTTTATAAGCACTGTTTTTAAATCGGTCATTTGGTTGTTGAATATCTGCACCACCCTTCATTTTACGTTTTCCCATCTTATATTATATTGCTAAAATAATTTATAATTAATTACTATTATCATAATAATATAACAAAAACTATTTAAAACTATATAAGTAATTTTATTACATATATGGGTTGTTTTTCTAGTAAAAAACTTGTAAAAATTCACAATGCCGGATTTGATTTAATGGATGCTGACGGAGATCATAAAGTATCTAAACAGGAAGTAGAAATGGTCGCTACTTATTTTCACCGTTTTGCGGTAATGCAAAGTCAAGCAAGACATGCAGAATTAGTAGGCACGGCGCCAATAGATTATCTTTATCAAGTTATAGATAAAAAAGTTGGTTCTAAACTTAAAAGACGTGATTTTAATAAATTTGCTTATATTATACCTACTGAAAGATGGCAAACAGAATTGTTACCTGCACTTCGTCGTAATGAAATCCAGAGACTTAGCCAAAAAGTTTAAAATAGAATAATAAAAATTAAATATATTATTTAATATAAATATGTTTAATTTATTAAAGTTGACAAGAAATTTAACAAGTGAACAAAAAATAATAATTGACTCGACAAAAAAGTTTTGTAAAGATTATTTAAAACCACGTGTCATAAATGATTACAAACAAGAAATAATTGATAAAAATATTTTTAAAGAATTTGGTAAAATGGGTTTATTAGGTCCAACAATAAAAGGGTACGATTGTGCAGGAGAAACTTATTTAACATATGGTTTGATAGCAAAAGAAATAGAAGCAATTGATAGTGGATACCGTTCTATGTTTAGTGTTCAATCTTCTTTAGTTATGAACCCTATTAATAATTATTGTAGTGAAGAATTAAAACAAAAATATTTACCTAAATTAGCATCAGGTGAATTTGTGGGATGTTTTGGCTTAACAGAACCTAATCACGGTTCCGACCCTAGTTCTATGGAAACAACAGCAATACTAGATAAAAATCATTTTATTTTAAATGGTTCTAAAACATGGATAAGTAATTCACCGATTGCAGACGTTTTTATAGTTTGGGCTAAATATAAAGATAATATTCATGGATTTTTATTAGATAAAGATATGAATGGTATTTCAACTCCAAAAATAGACGGTAAGTTATCTTTAAGAACATCTGTTACTGGAATGATTTTACTTGATGATGTGAAAGTACCTAAAGAAAATATTTTAAATGTTACAGGGTTAAAAGGACCATTTAGTTGTTTAAATGATGCACGTTTAGGTATTTCTTTTGGAACTCTAGGATCGGCAGAAACATGTTTAAAAGATACTATTGAATATGTAAAAGACAGAAAACAATTTAATAAGAAATTAGCAGAAAAACAATTAATTCAATATAAATTAGCAGATTGTTATTCTGAATATAACTTAGCCCTCTCTGCGTGTTATAATGTTGCTCAATTAAAAGATGAAAAAAATTCTATTCCCGAAATGATTTCTCTTGTAAAAAGAAATTCTTGTCAAAAATCTCTTAACATTGCAAGAACATGCCGAGATATCTTAGGAGGAAATGGAATATCTGAAGAATATCACATATTTAGACACTTATCAAACTTAGAAACAGTAAATACATATGAAGGAACACATGATATACATTCGTTGATTTTAGGCAAATACATCACAGGTTACAGTGCTTTTTAAAATTTTTTACCTTTGCTAAACTTTTTAGGCTTAAATTCTTTTGCCCATGTTTTTAAATCTTCAGTTGTATTAAATTGCCTCATAAATTCATCTATATTTTGATTACCTAATCCGGCAAATTTAGGTTTTTTCATTTTACTTGTTTTATAAAACACATAATTTCCAAATTTTCCCTTTCTAATAGATATTTCATCATCAAATTCCTTTATAATAGTTTTATTTCGTGTTGTATTATTACTATTTAAACAATCAATAACATCCTTCAATGTTATTTCACTTTCATCTTTTTGTAAAGATTTAAGTGAAATGTTTTTACCTTTAAATGTTGTATAAAGACCATATTTACCGCTTTTAAGTACTATCTCTTCCCCATCATGCTCTCCTAATACATTTTTTGTATACTTATTTTCTTCTACAATATCTTTTAATTTATATTCACCCTTACGTAGTTTTTCAATATCAAGATTTTTTTTTACAGATTTAAATACAATCTTATCATCTTTTAATGTTTGCTTAATAACAGGTCCATATTTACCTATCATATAGGTATGTGTATCATCTATTTTATATTCTTGTTTATCACTTTCTTTAATTTTAGATTGACAATCTTTGATTTGATTATCACAATCTCTACATAAGTCATACCATACTTTATTTCCTTCTTTAATTTGATCCAAATTATCTTCCATATGTTTTGTATAATCATAACTAAATAAATCTTCAAAATGTTTCATTAAAAACTCCATGACAATTTTTCCCGTTTCTTGAATAACCAACTTATTTTTTTCATTTCCAAATACTCTATCATTTTCTATCTCAGTTAACTCTTCTTCAACAAGTTCAAAATCCACACACCGAATTTTCTTTCCTTCTACATTTTGTTTCAAAACATATTTTCTTTCTTGAATTTTAGATATAAGACTAGAATATGTAGATGGTCTTCCTATTCCACATTTTTCTAACATTTGAACTAGTTTTGCCTCTGTATAATTTTTTTTTAAATCTTTTAAAGTTACCTTACTTGTAATTTTATGGTATGAAAGTATTGTATCCTTTTTAAAATTTTGTAAGTAATTAAATAGTTCTAAATCTTCATCATCTTTTTCTAATATTTTCCATCCTTTAAAAATAACTTTTTCAATAGAATATTTATATTTATTTTTTTCAGGAGCAGTGATTTGTGCAGTAATAGACTCATAAATAGCCTTTTCCATTAAACTTTCCACTGTATTTTTCCAAATTAAATTATACAATCTCAATTCCTGAGAACCTATTTTACCTCCTTCTTTTATTGCTATTTTTTCTATTTTTGTTGGTCGAATAGCCTCATGTGCTTCTTGTGCCATATCTTCTTGTTTCTTTGTTATCTTTTTCTTTTTTGATTTTGGCTTCTTTGGTGATTTATTATTTGTAATTAAATAATCACAATGTTTTCCAATATATTCCTCACCATATTTTTGTTTAATAAATTTTTTACCATTATCTACAAATTCTTTACTATATGTTTTACTATCTGTTCTCATATAAGTTATATAACCTCCTTCATATAGTGTTTGTGCTATGCGCATTGTTTGTTTTGGAGAATAACTAAAGTGATTAGATGCTTTTTGTTGTAAGGTGGATGTTGTAAAAGGTTCAGGAGGATTTTTTGTTACCCTTCTCGGGGATGTTACACTATAAGTATGTTCAAAATCTGCAGAATTTTCCAAAAACTTTACAATACCATCTTCTGTATTGTAATGTTTATTTAATACAAAATCTAATTTCTTATCTGTAAAATTACCCACTGTATTATAAACTTTTTTACCCGGATGTTCGTCAATTAATTTTTGTTGGTCATAAACAAGTCTTAATGCCGGAATTTGACATCTACCTGCACTTAGTTTTGAACCCCGTGAAATATGTTTCCACAAAATAGGACTTATTTTATACCCTACCATCAAATCTAATACTTGTCGTGCTAATTGTGCATTAACTGTATTCATATTTACCTTTATCGGATTTTTTACAGCATTTTTAAGCGCCGTTTTTGTAATTTCATGAAATATAATTCTTTTGGTTGTAGCAATAGGAAGTTTAAACAATTTGCAAATATGCCATGCAATTGCTTCACCTTCTCTATCATCATCTGTAGCCAAAATAACTTCTTCTGCCTTTGATATCCATTTTCTAAGATTACTAATATTTTGACTTTTAGAACGTGTTTGTTTAAATGTAACCTGATAATTGTTATTCACGTCAATACTTTTTAAACCATTCGCTATTTCACGTATGTGACCAAAACTAGCCAAACATTTATATCCACTTCCTAAAAAACTTTCTATTTTACCACATTTGGCGGGTGACTCTACTATTATTAATTTCATAATTATATAAATTAATAATTTAATTATATTTTAATCAATTTTATGATAATTCCAAATGCTGCTTTTTATATTGTTTCCATGAAAGTTTTTTTACTGGTTTTTTAAACTCCTTTTTTTTTCTTTTTTTATCTTTTTCTTCCATTTGTTTTTTATTTTTAATGGCGCTATCTATGTATAATTGTTTTAATAATTGTCCTACTTTAACAGACCCCTCATGTTGGTCTAATGTTCCTTCTTCTATTTCAGATAATGTAGATAAAAATTTATCTAAAATCTGCAAATTTAATTGATTTTTTTTTAGTTTTAGAAACAAATTTGAATAATTTTTGTACAACCAAACACATTTAGAATCAATCATTCTATTCATTAAATCTTTATCTAATCTAGAATATTTATTTCTTAAGTTTACCATTGTTGTTACTTGTTCGCGTATTTTCTTACTATGTTTTAAAGAACGTATTTTAGTCGTATTATTTTCAATTCCTTCTTCTTTCATCATTTTTTCAAAATTTAAACGAGTTTTTTCGTCTATTTTAAAATCCATATATTATTATTAAAATTAAATGTCTATATTTATTTTTTGACATAATATTTATTTATTAACATAATATATATGACTTACAAAAGAAAATCACAAAGAGGAGGAGAAGTTGCCATAAAATTTACAAAACCAGAAGTAAGTGAAACATCTGCCAGCAGTGCTATACAAGGTTCTATGCAAAACCAAAAAGAAAGCAATGCTGAAATGGCTGAAATGCAAAAACAAATGGCAGGAGGCGGAAAAGATGTTGTTGTACCACAAATGGATCAAGCAGGTGATAGTGGAAATGCATCTATTTCAGGAGGTATAGCAAATATTTTAAAAGGAGCAGCGGATAGTGAATATGATGCAGATGTAAATACAAACAGTTCTGCAAATAGTGATTATACTGGAGGTAAAAGAAAAAAGCGCCGCAAAACTAGAAAGCGCCGCAAAACCAGAAAGCGCCGCAAAACTAGAAAGCGCCGTAAAACCAGAAAGCGCCGTAAAACCAGAAAGCGCCGTAAAACCAGAAAGCGCCGTAAAACCAGAAAGCAAAGAGGTTCTAATATTTTAAATTCTAAAAGATTTAATCCTAATAAAAAAATGATACACGGCATGTCAGAAGGTACAATTAAAAGATTAGACAATTCTGACACATCTTTTGCTGCTATTGTAAGAACACGTACAAATATAAGATCTGGAATGTCTCCCATACAAGCACACCGTAAAGCATTTAATAATAGTCATTTAAAAGAAAAAGATTTAATAGCCCTCCCTAAATATTTAAAATGGAAAAAATCAAATAATATACAAACACCCAAACATTCAGCAAAACCTAAATTAGTTTCTCAAAAAGGAACTAGAAATGTTTTACAAATGTAAGAAATTTATTTTATTTTTAAATCAAATTATTAAAAATAAAAATAACACTATATTTTATTATGAAGTTTAAAGATATTGTATCAACTCTTGTTATTATTATTATTTTTCTTTTTTTATATTCATCATCAGCATTAACAGTAAAAATGCAAGAGATTAAAGACGATTGGCCAATATATAGGTGTCAACCTATGGCAATGCCATTTGCCAGTTATTTTGGTTCTGATCCTATTGAAAATTTTAGTTATTGTGTTGGAAATATTCAAAAAGATTTAATGGGATTTTTCCTTAACCCTATTCAATATGTTTTAGGCATGATAACAGAATTAGGTGGATTTTTATTAGAAAGAATACAGTTTATAAGAAAATTTATAGATTATTTAAGAAATATGGTAACCAATGTTCTCGGTGATACATATGGCATGCTTGTAAATATTATTATTCAATTTCAAAAATTAATTATAAAAACAAAAGATTTAGTTATGAAACTAATGGGTATACTTATGACATTTATGTATATGTTACAAGGTGCTGTACTAACAGGACGCAGTGTTTATAATGGTCCTATTGGAAAAACATTAAGAACTTTATGTTTTAAACCAGAAACACCAGTTAAATTAATAGACGGAACAAGAGTTTTTATGAAAGATGTTAAATTAGGAGATATTTTAGAAAATAAAAGTGAAGTATTAGGCCTCTTACAATTAAAAGGAAATGCATGCAATCCATATTACAAAATCTGGTCAAAAGAACTTTTAGATTGGATATATGTTACTGGAGAGCATCATGTTTGTCCTATTAATAAGTTTGGAAAACAACGAGATTCTAGATTTTTAAAAAATTATATTAAAGTTCAAAACTATTGGAGAGCAGAAATAACAAAAGAGTTTGACGAAGAATATGTTTGTTTAATAACATCCAATCACCAAATTAAAATTGGTGAACATACTTTTTGGGATTGGGAAGATTAAATTTCTTTTAATTTATATGTCATATATATATGGAAAATATTTATGACACATTTAGCGACTATTTTCATTCAATATATAAAAAAACCACATATTTAGATAAATATGGTGGTTCAACAGTAGTTACTAGTCTTATTTTGTTAACATTTTTTATAATATTTTCATACTATTACATTGAAAGCAATATTGCCCCTATAAGACAAAATTGGGTAAATGAGCGTTGTAAACCGTCTGTAATGCCATTTGCAGGATATATTAATGCTCCCCCCGGGACATCTCAACTTGATTATACAAATGAAAATTTTATTCAATGTACCACAAGTATTTTATCAAAAGTAGTACAAGTTTTTACAAAACCGTTGTATTATGTTAGCGACCTTCTTTCACAATTTTTTGCAGTATTAATGGATACTGTAAATAAAGTTAGATTATTTATGTTTTATTTACGTGAAAAATTAAAAAAAATTTTTGAGTACATACTTGCACGTCTTGTAAATATAATGATACCTCTACAAAATATGGTAATTAAAATGAAAGATCTGCTTAATAAAGTAAACGGTACAATGGTAGCTGGATTAATGACTGTGTATGGTACATATTTAACATTAAAATCATTTGTAGGAGCATTTTTACAAATATGTATTTTAGTTTTAATTATTATTGCAGCGGTTATTATTTTGTTATGGATTTTACCTTTTACATGGCCTGCTGCTGCTGCGGGGACTGCCTTTTTTGTTTTAGTATCTGTTCCAATTATTTTAATTGTTGTAGCCATGACAGAAATTTTAAGTATTCATCCTAGTAGAAAAGTACCGGGAAAACCTGGTTGTTTTGATAAATCTACTTTAGTACAAACTTTAGATGGATTTTCTGAAATATCTAAATTAAAACCCGGAGATATTTTACAAAATAATGAAAAAATACAATCTGTTTTTAAAATAGCAACAGATAACCGGGATATGTTTTATTTGAACGGTGTTATTGTATCAGGTTCTCATAAATTATTTCATAAAAAATTAGGATGGATTTATGTAGAAGATCATCCTCAATCTAAAATTATAGAAAATTATTCTGAACCTGTAATTTACTGCTTAAACACAAGTTCAAAAAGAATTCATATTAATAATATGATATTTATGGATTGGGATGAAATAACACCAACTGATATGATGAAACTTAAATTATGGAAATATATACCAATGCAAGGTGGCTTTGAAAATATTCATAAATATATGGAAAGTGGTGTTGACGGTGATACTATTTTAGAAACAGAAAAAGGAAAAAAAATAAAAATAAAAGATGTCAAACCAAATCAAATATTAAAAAATAGAGAAAAGGTATTGGCGACTGTCCATATAGATGGTAGTGATTTAGATAATATTCAATCGTATAAATTTGGTAATCAAGATATAATTGGAGGTCCTAATTTATTTTTAAAACATAGAGATTTAGGGAATTTAACAACTATTGGATTTAAAGGTAAAAAAGTTCAGAGAAATAACTTATATCAATTAATAACTGATACTGGTAGTTTTCAAATTAGTAACATGTTAATGAAAGATTACAATAGTGCTATTGAGAATATTTTAGACATACGTGAAAATTTAGAATTGTTATTTTAATTTTTATCTATCAATATTGTATATAATGTTTATTAAAGTATTTGGAGTAAAATTACGTGTCGAATGCATTGTTATTTCCGTTATTATTGGAATGATTTTAGGATGTCATTTATTTTGCGGATGTTTCACTAGAGAAGGAATGGATACAATTGGTGCTAATTTAAATTACGCTATGAATAATGGTGTTCATAATGATAAATATGAAGAGCGTCATGATATGAGTGAAGTTTCAGGAGGAACTTTAAATCCTACTGTCCCACTTCCAGAAGGTCAACTTTTTATGTATGCCAATAACGAGTTTAGCGGAAAATGTTGCAGTTTCTCAAATGTAAGTGGCGGCGGCGGATGTGCTTGTATTACAAAGGAACAGGCTGATTACTTAAATTCTCGTGGTGGAAATAGAACCATGCCTACTGAATTTTAAAGTATAATATTTAGTTAAAATATCTAGATATTATATACGAATGTTACGACACAAATATACTAAAAAAAAACTTCGAAGTAAATATAACTTAAAAAAAAGAACTAGACGACAAAGAGGAGGAGTAAAAAATCCTAAAAAAAAAATTTCAGCAGCAAAAAGACGAGAAATGGAAATATTATCTACTAGAGAACAACAAACAACTGGTTCTAATATGTCACCTAAAGACGAAAGAGATGCTCAGGCAAAAATGGCTGAACTATTAGGTGAAAAATGTGATGCAACTAGTTCTGTAAATGATAATGGTACAATAGATTGTCCAACTAATCGTAGTCAAGCAAAGAAAAAACAAAAAAAGTTTCATCCTGATCATAATCCGGGTTGCGTTGACTATGCAAGAGACATGTTAACACAATATAATCAAACATGTTATGGTGATGATTCCAACCCAAATAGAAAATGGGACAAAAACGATAAAAATTATAGAAATGAACAGGCTGCACTGGATGGATTTTATCCAGGTGAAGCATCTGCTGCGGCCGTTTCAAGCGGTTCTGGAGGAGAAAGTAAAGATATTCCATCGTCATGTAAAAAACCAGCAAGTAAAGTTATGTGTAAACGTTATTGTAAGGCAAAAGGCGTTACTGATCCAAAGTGTGATTGTTGTCCAGGTTCAGACTCCGCTAAAAAAGCAATTGCAAAAGAAAATCAACCTTTAGCACTTACAGATGGTAGTGTAGGTCCATCTGCTAGAGATTTGGTTAGACCACAAAATACACAAGAACTTCCAATTGTTTCTGTACAAAAAGAAGAACCTGTGCAACCAGCAGTTGCTATGTTAGAAGATAGACCACAGGAAATTAAAGTAACAGAAACATCTAATACTGACCCCACACCAGCACCTATTGCTGATATCCAACCAACACCCATTGTAAGTCCTACTCCACAACCAATACCCTCAAAAGAAACATGTTTTGAAAGTCAAATAGATCCTACTAGTGGAAATATTTATTATGTTGAAAAAAACAAAAATGGAAGTTACACAAATGTTTCACAATGGGAAAAACCTGCTAGCAAAGATATGTGTAAAAAAGCAAGTAAAATGGATAGATGTAAAACACATACAGAATGCACAGACCCAAAAAAACCATATTGTAACCCTATTCAAGAAAAATGTAATGCCTTACCAAAAGGATGGTCAATGGCATTAAATGAAGACAATAAAGCATACTTCTATGGTACAAAAAATGATGGTACTTATTCTGAACCACAATGGACTGTACCTACTGAACCCTTTGTTGATAATACGTCCAGTGAAAGTAAATCAGATACTCCAAGTAAAGTAGAAAAAAAATGGGATGCCGATAAAACTATAGGATATTGCAGAGAAATGGACTTACATCCTGGTGCTGAATATTGGATCAATCCAGAAGACGGTAGTATGAGTTTTCAACCCATTGAAGGTGTTGAAAAACAGGTAGTCACAGAAGAAACTGATTATTATTATAATTCAGATGGTGAAACAACATTTGATCCTAGTGATGGTACATGTGGAGATATAAGTAAAGACGGTAATGAAGAAGAAAAAAAAGAAAATAAACAAGAAAAGCCCAAAATAGATTATATTAAATTATTTTTTACATCTCATTTTAATAAAATAAAACAAATAGATGATCAATTAAGTGATAAAAAACAAAAAGTTATTCCATGGTTAGCCAAAAGATAATATGAACATAAAATTTTATTTTTTATTTTTATTAATTTTTTATTTTTTTATTTTGATAATTTTGATGTTTCTAGGAAATGATTAATATTTACACTTTCAAGATTGTAAATATTAAAACGCAAACTTATTTGTTAATATTCCTACAATTCCATACTAATTTTTCTTTACTTATTAAATGGTTGTTTAATGTATAATCTATATTATCTAAATCTAACTTTTTATAATAATATTCATAATTTGATAAAACCTCATTTGCTAATTTTGGTATATCTGTTAATTTGGCAAAAAGAATATGATTTGCATAATCGATTAATTCAGTTTTATATTTCTCTTCACTTATTATTATCATTTTATTAAATAAACACCTATTACATCTCATAGTTTCAAAAATGTTTCTATCTTCCTGTGCAGAAATATTCAAAATAATTTTATATTTAAATAATTTTTTATCCCGTCTTCTATTCCATCCAGTTATATTATTAATATTAACGTTATTATTATACAATAATTTTAAAAAATTTTGTCGCCTAGGTGTATTATTAGCACTAATTCCGCAAATATCCTCGGTTTTTGTAAAATTATATATTTCATCTGGATTATAAATATATGGAAAGTATATTGTATTTTTTATATTGCTATTATTCATTATATATATATTTTCTTTACTATAATCAATAATAGTAAAATCTTTACTTATATCTTTTATATATTCAATGATTGAGTTGTCTGTTAATTGTTCAGTATTTAAAAAAAATAAATTATTGTTAATATTATCTAATTTTATACCTAAATCAGCGACACACGGAAATGAATGAACAAAAATAATAATATTGTTCTTATTCATTATATCTATATTTTTATCTATTTTAAAAATTATAGTTGCATTAAGAATTTTGTTTATAGACTTAATATAATCTTCATAATACCGATGTTTATTTCTACTACTATATATATAAATATGTATTTTACTCAAATCAATACTATTTTCATTACTCATATTATGTTTTATATATATATATAAAAAACTTAATTATTTCATAATTTTAAATAAAATATAAATTATTTACAATTTTCTAAAGTTATTCCATGGTTAGCCAAAATATAAAATAAATATAAAATTTTATTTTTTTATTAATTTTATTTACTTTAGTTTATTAGTTTATTCAATAAAATTAATTTATAATATACAATATATTTACCTATGGGAAATTTATGTATTCGTGATAATGATCTTTATGAAAAATTTGAAAAAAAACGATGTTTAAAATGTCAAGATAGATTTATTCCTGATCATGGTGGATTTTCACAAAGAAAATCATGTCGATATCATAATTATATAAACAATATATGTATTGATTGTAACAAAAATAAAAATGAAATAGGGCATACTTGCTATCATCAAATGTATTCTTAAAATGTAAATTCACAGTTTTTGCAATATTTTATTTTATTACTTAAACATTCACCATTTTTAATTGTATCTATATAATCAATGATTATATCATGTTCACAATTTTCATTTAAATACTCTTTTACCCTACTTAACTCAATTTGTTGTTCTTCTATTTTATATTTCATACTTGTTATATTTTGTTCTAACATCTCTTTATAATTAATTAATAAATCAATTCCCTTATTTGACATGTATTATAACAAACATTATTATTTAAATTAGTAAAATAAATATTTAAATAAAATAAATATTTAAATAAAATAAATATTTATTTAAAATCTACTACATATATATTTAACGATTAATTTATTTGTTACCAATTATGCTTTAAAATATTTGCAAAAAATAAAATAATTATAGATATCAAAATGAGTACGATTAACGATATTTACATAGACGAAGTATATATTGACGAAACTAAGACTAATTCTGGAGCCAATACTCTTGATGGTGAGTCTGGAAATTTTTTCAATAATAATATGTCAGATACAGGTGGTTATAAATGGGTATGCGCTATTGGAAATAAACATGCAAGTAATACATTTACATTTGGTTCATCACATCATTTAAATGTGTGTACTAAGTATGTTAGAAGTGGAGCAACAAGTTTTGATGATACCAATGATGGTGATGTAGATATATCCTTAAATGGAATTTCTATAACTAGTGAAGGATTAATTTATGTTGGATATTCATTTACTGGAGGTCCAACACTTACAAGTGGTATAACTGGATCAAAACTACTAGGAGATCAAAAAATAACAGTAGGAGCACAAGAAAGTATAGTTGCCGCAACTAGGTTTAATATTCTTAATATAACAACTGAGACTGGGTTTTTTGGTGAGACAACTACTAGAAATAATGTAGATACATGCGGAAAAAATTACATTGGGGGTGGCGATAAAGGTCTTTATTATTACCTTTATGAAACTATTGATTTAAATGCATCAGGTTCTATAAGACGTAAACCCACGTCAACTTATCCTACAAATGCATTTTCAACTAATGATTGGATAACCTCCACTGGATTAACATTCTTATCTGTAAGTGCCGCAGGAGATCCTCACATTAAAACCTTAGACGGAGAATGCTACGAGTTTAATTATTTAGGTGCATTTAGACTGTTAGAAGATATAATAGATGGAGAGAAACTTATTATTAATGCATTATCTGAACCCGGTCCAACACGTTGGAAAAAAAATCAATATATTAGAAAATTATTTATTCAACAAGGAGAAAAATATATGTTAGTTGATTTAGGGTTTAGAGGTGAAAAAGTTAAAATTCTTGAAGAAAAAGGATTTTTTTATACTGAAGAAAATTTAAAATTTCACAGAAAGGCAAAAAGATATTCCTTAACATCTAATTATAAAACTAAAAGTAGAAAAGTACCTGTATCAGATACATTACCGGGACTTATAAGAAATAAAATTTCTTTTACAATAGACGATAAAAATAAAAATCCGTTACTATTTTTTGAATTATCAAACGTTAATGAGTTTAATTTACAACCTTGTCGTGTTAATATTAATTTAGCGAGAAAAGATGTTTGTTCTAAAAATGCAAAAGGTTGTTTGATAAGTAGAAAACATGCAAATGCTTCAAAAATAAAAGATATTAAATGCTTAGATCTTATTGATATTATAGATATTTTAAATATTACTGAAGTACCTGAATTAGAAATGGATCCTTCTTTAATTAATGATCAATGGAAGTAAATAATTAAATAATATTTTAAATTAACAAAAATATTATTTAATTTAATTAGTTTAAGATATTATTAAAACGGTCGATTAAATACTGTGCTATTGTAAAACTAAATGTTAATTTAGGTCCAATGGAACCTACCTTAGGAATTACACCTTTAAAAAAACTACCCGCTCCTTCATGTTTAACCATATCCTTTACTATTTTTAATCCATCTTCTGCTTTACCAAACTCTTGTGCTTGTATTCTTGTTTTTATAACATCCATTGGTGAAGAAACTAAAATACATGCGGTCGATGCAAGTGAAGATGTTGCAAAATGTTGAAATAAAGTTGCCTTTTCATTTATTTCCAATCCAAAAAGTTTTGATTTAAAAAAAGTTGATGCACCGAAAAGAGTAAATGAACCAGGAGCATTTCTTAATGCTGTCCACCGCCATCCTGCATAAAGATTAAATTTTTCTTTTTTAACTAAATCAACTATACCCCTATTGCTTAACGCTTCTGGATTAACTTGACTTTTAATTTTTAATATATCTAAAGGTAATAATGCTATTTCTCCTATACCAATTAATGAACCTGACACCGCACTAATCATTACTGTTCCATTTTTCTCTCCAAACATATTTTCAAATTTTGATTTATGATTGTTTAAAAAATAATTTTTAACAACATTTTGTCCAGTATATTTATATATTCTTTGAGTTATTTTATAACTTGTAGCAAATCCTAATCCAGGATAAAGAGATGGTAATCCCCTAATCCATCCTTTATGATGATGCTCTTTTAAAATAGTTTGTTTTAAATTACTAAAATTAACATTTGACTTGTTGTTCATGAGCCTTTTTGCTGTTGTATCCAAAGGGTGAAACAATCCTATTTCAAACACACCTGAAACAGTTGAACCTAATAAACTAGCCAAAACACTTTGATTTTTATTTATTTTCATCTACTAATACTTTAAAATAATATTATAAATTATTTTAAAACAACTCAATAATTTTACTATATGATAAAAATTTTAGTTATTGTATTTACCTTATTTAATATTATATATAATGTAACTTCTTACAAACCGAGATTATATCGAAGAATACCTAAGCATTTTGTTTATGATAGAGTTAGAGGATTTTTAAATCATAATCAAATTAATAATTGTTTTGAATTTAGAGAAAGTCCTACAAATTTACTGTTAAAATGTTGGAGAGATAATCAACTAGTGAATGTTGATATAACAATTGATAAAGAATTTCAACAACGTTATATAATGGAAACCATTAGTATTTAGTATATATATTAATATAATTATCTTAATGATTTGTGTAATTAATTTTTTATTAATATATATAAATGAGTAAGTGTAAAACAAAAAATAGAGCATGTACAAAATTTACAAATTCATTTGTTTTATTTAAAAAAAATGTCGGTATTAGCCAGCCTCGAGAGGCTCCTTCTAGACAATCACGTTCAAGATTTTACAGAAATGTTAAAACTGTAAATCCAGACACTCATACAACACTAGATAGTTTCTTTAATAGTGATGGATTTGGACAACCGAGTTCAGCAAACAGAAAACAACAAACATTTAATACCGAAAAATTAGAATTAAATTCTATTAATCCTAATCTTATTGCTTTAACAAATAATAATAGTCCAAATCCGGGTGCAAGAGACGTTGCTAATAAGCAAAAATATGAAAATGGCTTCATGTTTAAATCACAGGCAAATTTAGAAGCAAATGTTGGTTCAATGGATCGTTTACAACGCTTAAAGGCAATACAAATCAGAAATTATGCTAACTATTAATATAACAGTATTTTAACTATTTATGAAATTTATATGATACTTAATTTTATTATATATATTTTTTGTTCCAATTGATAATAAAAGCATTAATGCCGCTGTAAATATCATTTGTTTTTTTATTTTTGTTAACTTAACATTCATAAAAGGATTAAAATAACACATTAATAATAAACAAATGTATATTTGATAGTAAAATATAAAAATAGAAAAATAATTATCTATATTTGGAATTACTTTTATTTTGGTTAAAGCATAAAAAATATACCATGCAAATGTTAACACTACAAATATATAATCAAAATAATTCATTATATATTTTAATTAGATTTTTTAACTCTTATCTCATAATAACCTTGTCCAAAACACTTTTTACACATATCATACTTTCCTAAACGTTTTACATTTTGACAAAGATAACATCTTTTAATACCCTCACACCTTTGACAATATTTTTTTTTTTAAGTTCTTCTTTTGTAATTTCAACAAAACCTGTTCCTTCACACTCATTACATGACACAGTTTTAGTGATATATTCATTAGTTATTACTTTTTTTTTTGACATATATTATATTATTTTTATAAAATTTTATCTATATTTTTTACTTATTAATTTAATTATTAACTCTATTATTAACTTCACTATTAACTTCACTATAAATATCTAATACTCTAGCAGAAGCATCTTTTGCATTTACAAATTTAGGCATCCAAAAATATGGAATTATTTTTTCAGAACTATTAGATTTATAAAATCTAGAAAAAGTTTCTCTATAATAAAGTTGTTCTAACGTTTCAGGTTTATTAAATTTATATGGATTCATTTGTGATAATATATTTTCTTCCACTCTTTTTGATATGTGTCCATATATATTTTTATTAACATAATCTTGTATAATCATATACCATGATTTAGTTTGTTTACTTACACCATCACTAAATGCTTCTTTAGTCCTCCATAATACATTTTTAGGAAGTAAATTATTTCCAAAAAGTTCAACCGATTTTCTCATAATATGTTTTTCGCATTGATTGTTTTGTCGATGATGTCTTAAATCTGGATGTATCGATAAATAATTAGCTACAAATTGCCTATCTAAAAAAGGAGTTCTTGCTTCTAAACCATGAGAAGAAATACTTCTATCTGATCTTAAAACATCAAAATAACATATATCTTTTAATAGTCTTACGCATTCTTTATCAAATTCTAATGCATTAGGAGCCATGTAAAAATACATATATCCCCCCATTACCTCATCTGATCCATCTCCATTAAATATAACTTTTGCATCTGAATTTTCTTTAATATATTTAGAAATTAACCAATTTCCAACACTTGCTCTTACAGTAGTAGTATCATAACTTTCTATTGTTTTTATTACATCAGGTATATAACTCAAAAATTCTTCTTCTGTAACAACAATAGAATGATGCGTTGAACCTATATGATCTGCAACGATTTTAGCATATTTTAAATCTTCACTTCCTTCCATGCCTATACTCCATGTATGCAATTCTCCTTTATAATGTCTTTTAACTAATGCAGCAACTAAACTACTATCTAGTCCCCCTGAAAGCAAACAAGCCACTTCTCTATCTGTATTTTCTACTCTCTTTATAACCGCTTCTTCTAAACTATAATATACAGTAGATAACATAGATTTATAATCTGTGTGTACAGGTGAATGTCTTGATGTATTGCAAAAATGTTGCACCTGATTTACTTGCTTTTTATTATTAAAAACAATTAAACTATTTATGATATCAAATGTTAGTAAACTACCGGGAGTTACTTGTTCAACATTATTTGTAAATTTATTAAATCCCGATATAGATTTTAATTCACTTGCTAATGCATAACCTATAGTAACGTTATCATCATCTTGTGTAAATGTATTTATAAATAATGGTCTTACTCCAAATAAATCTCGAGCAGCAAATATTTTATTTTTGTTGAAATCAACCAAAACAAAAGCATAAACACCATCCAACAATTTTAGTGTATATTCAATACCATATTTTTCATATAAATGTAAAATTACCTCACAATCTGATTGACTTTTAGGAGTAATATTTAAATAATTATACAAATATTTGTGGTTATAAATTTCTCCATTACACATCAACCAAATATTATTTATTTGAAAAGGTTGATTAGATAATTCATCATTATAACCATTAATTGCAAGTCTATGAAATCCTAAATACATTTTATAATCTTCTAAACAATGTAACTGACTATTTTCAGGCCCTCTATTTTTTCCTTCCATAAACATAAGTTTAATAACATCTTGGTTATATTTTAAATTATTAAAAAGGGCAAATATACCACACATATAGGTTATTTTAGGAAATTTCTTTTAACTTATTTTTGTTAGATAATAAACTTATTTTTGTTAGTGTATATATATATGGGAACAAACTTACATGATGTCTATTACTGTCAAATGGATAGAAACACAGAATTAAGTAATAAAATGTCAAATAGAAATATACCTAGTCACCAAATTGGGCAAAGTTATTTTGGTAGACCAGTCGATACCTACGCTACTATTTTTCCTATGTTAGACTGTCATTTACCATCTAGTGTTAATCATGGTAAATTTCCTACTTATGACCAGCAAAAAATATTTAATCCTGGTCAATCTGCTCCATTTAATGGCTTTGCTAAAAATATTGATGTAGAAACTACATTAAGAAATACAATTCATCCTTTGCAAAAAGCCCCTCAAAGTAAATATATACCAGGTACCAAAAGTGATATGTTTCATAACCAATATTTAACACAAACAACAAAACCGCAACATATTAAAAATCATTTACTTTTTCAAACACAGAATTTTTCTGCTTTTAATCCTAATAAATGTAATTTAGGATATAAATTATTTAATAATCATACTAGAGTTCAAACTCTTGATTTACCTTTCCATGAACATGAAACGCGTTCAAGAAAAGATAATAATAATGAAAATAAACAATAAGATGAATAAAAAAGACCAAATAGATTTATTATATTTAACTAATCAAAATTTTATAGATAAATATAATCAAAAATTAGATGAAAATAAAACGTATAATAAAGAAGAGATGCGTTTTTACCGGAAAAGAATTTTAAATACAACTAAAGATCTTTTAAGAGAAAATTCTATAAATAGTGATATAGATAATTCTTTTTTTAATTATGCTCAAGAGTTAATAAAGTATTATAAATTTACAGATAAAAAAGATATTTTACAAGAAGAATACAAAGATTTAAAAGAAAAACCAAAGAATAAAGTTAATCCTAATTTTAAATTAATGGAGAATAATAAGTTATTGACAAAAGAAACCAAAAAAACAATTAGAACCATAAAAGATTGTTTGCCTTTAAAAATCAAAACAAAAAAACAAAATAAAACAACATATCCAAAAAAAAAAGAAATAGATATTAAGGATCCAAAATTTAGAACAAAAGGTTTGGAAAAAGAAAAATCTAACCAATTTATATGCCTAGAAAAACAAAAAGAAAATACAAAAATAAAAAAAAATATAAGTTCACAAAAAAAAAGGGAGGGAAAAAGCAAACAAGAAATAAAAAACAAACAAGAAATAAAAAACAAAAAAAATCTAGATCTAATATCCGCAATTCTAGGAAAATAAAAAAATATAAAAATGAAAAATGTGCTCCAAAAGAAAAACAAGATATTTTAGGATATACTTGTTATAGTTCAGGTAATTTGCATAAGATGAAAAAAATATGGAACACAAAACATCCTGACTTAAAGATTACAAGTAATAATCCAAAAACAATTTGGCAAAATCTGCGTTTTATTTTTAGGAAAAGTTGTAGTCGCGAGAGTTGTTGGTTAAAACATAAACTTTTTGATGAAAATATTCCACTAGAAGACAAAAAAAATATTTTTGCTCCCAAAGCACCAGAAGAATGGAAAGCAAAACCAGATGAATGGTTATCTAGTATAGAAATAATAGAAGTTATGAAACAATATGAAAAAACATATAAATGTTTTGAATTTATTGGACCATCACCTATTGACTATGATCAACACTTATCATATGGTGAATGTGTATGGGAAGAACTTTGTAAATTTAATTTACAAGAAAATATTAATAAAGGAAAATTTAAAATTGGTATTATTTTTAATTTAGATAAACATGATAAAGAAGGCTCGCATTGGGTTGCTCTTTTTATTAATATTAAAAAAAAAGAAATCTATTATTTAGATAGTTATGGAGAGAAAATTCCTAGACAAATAAATAAATTTGCAAATAAGGTTAAAAAGCAAGCAAGATCCTTAAATTTACCTGAATTTAAATTACTTATAAATAAAAAAAGACATCAATTTAGTGAAAGTGAATGTGGTATGTATAGTCTTTATTTTATTATTCAAATGTTAAAACATGGAAATTTTAAAAAATTTACAAATACTCATATAAAAGATAACTATATGAAAAAATTAAGAAAAATTTATTTTAATCAATAATAATTCTAACTTTTGTAAAATAAAGTAGTATGTAAAATATTTAAGTTTGTAAATATTTAAATATTTTATCAATAGTATAATTAATGTCTGTAAACTCAAAAAGTAATAAAGAATTACTATATGAATTATTATATAATGTTGTAAGTGAAAATGGATTTTTAGTTGATATATTTACATTACAATCTTTTATAGATGAACAATGTTTAAAGTTTAACCAAAATAAACATTTATATAATGGTTTATCTGATATCAATAAACTTATTTTAGATAATACTTATAAGTTTTTATTGGAAAATCAATTAAAACAAACCCAAAATATATCTGAAGTTAATGATAAAGATTTATTTGATAAAAAAAATAATTTTGATAACAATTTTAAAATTGTAAAAGAAAATTTTGAAAATATGATTACATTAAAAAAACCTGAAGAAATTAATTTTGAAGATGATGAAGATGATGTTATGCCTCCTGAAAATTTAGAATCTATCATGAATCAAACTTTGGCAGATAGAGAAAAGGAATTAAAAAATATAACACAAAAATATTCTGATGAAAATAAACAAAAAGCACAAGATTGGATTAATAAAGATAATCCTGTGGAAGATAATAAAGAACCAGAAAAACCTAAAGTAAAATTAACTATTCTAGATAAAAATAGTTCATCTAAAGAAAAAAAACATGTAAGATTTGAAGAACCTCTTGAAACATTTAATATTTTTAATAAATTAAAAAAAAAATCAAATATAGATAATGTATTAATCAAAAAATTAGAAGATAAAATAGATAAAGTTATAGTAAATCAAACACTAATATTAAAACAACAAGATGAAATATTAGAAATTTTAAATAAAACAAATAAAACAAGTTAAAACAAGTTAAAACAAGTTAAAAATTTGTATCACCTACATTAATAAATTGTACTTTTTTAGGATTTTGTGGATTAGGTGCAATTCTACCAATAAGTATTGGATTAACTCCACTCTTTTTAGCAGCCATATAACTATCAAGATCATATACTTCACCAATCTTTTTGTTTTTCTTATCGGTTCTTTTTAAAGCATATTGTATTCCTTTCATTTTAATAGGATATGCTTTCCATGTTATTTGTTTTTTATTGATTTTGGCAATTTGTTCTTTTTCTTCTGTTCCATAAGATGGTTTATATGAAAAAGACGTTGGTGGAGGATTTCCAAAAGAATAACATGCAATTCCTTCTTTAACATTTGAACCAGCATGTATTGCACAATCCATTGAAGTTTCTTTTACTGCCTTTAATATTCCAGAAGTAATATTTTTTTTAATATTTGATATTTCATAAAGTGCTTCATCCGTTGTAATTGTTGTAGAACCATATTCTTCAATCGCCTCTTCAGCATCTAATTTACTTTTATCTTTTAATTTTAATTCTACTGAAACTAATGGATTTTTTTCATCTTGAGTTTTGCCTTCAGGTTCACCTTCTAATTGTCGGTCTGTAAATGTCATTAAATACATAAATACTTCTACTGTTTTAAATTCTTCCGCTAATGCCTGATGACTGCAAATACGTCTTGCGCGCCCAATTACTTGTTCAGAACGTACAGGATGCCAATATGGTTCTACAATATGTACATATCTAGTATTTCGTAATGTAATTCCTTCAGAACCACTACTAGTAATCATAATTATTTTAATTATTTCACCCATATTATTATTTGCAGCCATTTTTCTTAATTTACTTGCTAATGAACTTGGAATAGAATCCCATGTACCATTGAAAATATTTCTAATTATTTCTTTTTCGTCGGCTTCTTCAGTACCTGTATATAATGCATATGTTGGTTTACCAATATCTTCTTCTGTCATATTTAATTCCCATAATCCCGCTGAATTCTTTTTAATTTTAAATCTAGCAAATCCATTTGCTTCTAATATCATAGAAAAAATACCAATTCCTTCTAATGTTCTAAATTGAGAATAAATTAAATGTAACCCAACATGCTCTGGGTCTACTATATTTTCTAATAACTTTAAGAACTTAGGGCTATATTTTTCTAATCCTTCCCGTGTTAAATAAGTATCGCTAGTTTTCTTTAACAAATAAAGGGCTTTTTCAATACGAGCCTGATAATTATTGCTAGTATTTTCTTGAATATTTTGCTTTATCTCTGAAATTTCATCTACATCATGACGACCATCTACGTTATCTAATCTATCTTGAACCTTTTCACCGTCTAATAAATCTTCATCACCTGATTCAACTATAACCTTTAATTGTTCTTTAATTTTTTTATTTTCTTTTGGCATTGGTCTAGTTAATAAAAATTCGTTACCATCATCATCTTCTACTATTTCGTTTGGAAATACGAAATTACAAAAGGCTCTGGAGAAAATTCTATAGGTAGATGTAGTTTCTCCATATATTCCTGAATCACCTGCCTTTTTTCTTTTTCTAGCATTTCTAGTTTCTTCTTTTCTTTCGGCATTTCGAGCATCTTCATATGCTCCTAATTGAAAATCACTCATAGGTATTTTTATTACATGTAAATCTGTTGCTTCTTCATATCTAGGTAATAATGCCTCTTGCGCACTTCTAAAATAAGATGTTAATCCTAGTATACGTCTTTTAAGTAAATTTACTTCTTTTAATTCTCCAAATTTACCTTTTGTTGTATCAATAAATAATCTATTAAAATCTTCAGATCTATCTGGTAAAGCCTTATATTTTTCTATTCTCATACTATCCATCATTACATCAATATCATTATCTTTTAATTTTTCTGATAATTTTCTTAAGAAATATCTTTCACTTCTTTCACCTTTTGTACTCTTAGAAACACCTTTATATTTGCCTTTACTTGTTCTATTTCCAAATCCAAATGGATTGCGTGTAACAACTAACATATTATTTGATGATTTATATTCTATATAATCTACTAATCTATCTTGTTTTAAAATACTCATTATTTTTTTTTGATTTATTTTTTTTTTAGCATTAGAGGTACTTAAAGGAATAAAATAGGTTTTGATATATCCTCTCAACATATTGAAAAGGATTGCAATTTCATTTGGATAATTAATAATAGGAGTACCTGTTAAAAATATAATTCTACAATTATCCGCATCAAGAAGTAACTCATATAATTTCATAGCAAGTGTATCTTTCTTTTTTTCTATTTTATTTACAATTCTACTTACAAAATTATGTGCCTCATCAATTATAATAACTTTGTTATCAAAAGGATTTGATGTATTATACATTTCTTCTGAATCTTTGATAAGTTTATCTAAATGATCATTTCTGATACCATTGTAATTGATAAATCTATACTTTTTTTGTATCATTTTATTAATTTGATTATCTATTTCTTTTTGTTTTTCTGGTTCTAATGTATCAAAGTTGGGAGGTTTTTTATCTACCATCCATGCTCCACCTTTTTTTCGTATTTCTTCAACAGGAAGATTAAGTATTTCACTTAATGCCTTTTCAATATGTAAATTACCATTAGTTTCAATAAATTCCCAATGTTGATTAATTTTATAAATTGGGTCACCACAGTGTTTTAATTCACTAACATAATTCATTCTAAGAGATGCTGGTGTCATAATAATGACTTGTTTTACATCTTTTAAACCCTCTGCTATACCGATAGATGCACATGTTTTACCTGCTCCTAAACCATGATAAAGTAAAAGTCCTCTATAAGGACTATAGATATTCATGTAATCTCGAACTATCTGTTGATGTATCATTAAACTAAAACTTTTTTGTTTTGCCTCTGCCATTTTTTCACAAGATATATCTTGATCTTTTTGCGTCTTAAGTTTATCTGAATAAGGTTTAAAAAGAGAATTTAAAAAATTAATAAAAATTTCTCTATTGTTCATGTAGTACGCAGGTGCTTTAATAAATACATTTGGTTCTTTTTTCCCTAAACGTTCTCCTAATGGTTTATCTCCAACTTGTATCATTGTCGCTGGCACAGATAAAGATACTGTTTCTATTTCTTTTTTTGTTTTTGTTTTGCGCGTCTTTTTTGTTTTTTTTGCTGTCATTATGCTAGATACTTCTTTTCCTTCTTTTTCTTCACTTAATACAGGCATTGTCATTTTTGATTTTAATTTTGTTGCCTTTGATTTTAATTTTGTTGCCTTTGATTTTATTTTTATAGGTTTAGAAGATGAAACGCTAGTTTCAGTTATATCTGCTACTTCTTCTCTAATATCATCCATTGTCTGTGCAGGTTCGTCTAATTCACCTAATTCTTGATCTAATTTGCTAGGTTCTTCAGTTACTTCTTTAATTTTAGATAAATTTGTAGGAAGGTCTGCTCTTTTTAATTGACTAGGAATAGATAAACCCGGACGTGATATCATATCCATATCTCTTTCTTGTTTTGTTTTAGTTTCATCAACCAATGTTTTATATGTTTTGTTTTTTTTCATTTTTAGTTTTTGTCTAAACTCACTCATATCTGGAGCAGCATCTGTTTTATCTACTATAGTTGTTTCAACCAAAACTTCTCCTTTCTTTGGAGCCCGAATACCTACTTTTTGCATTTTAACCGGAACTTTCTTTTTTTTTAATTTTAGAAACAAACTTTCAGACATCTATAAATTTTAATGCTAAAAAAACTTTATATTTTAATATGTTAAATCTTATTAAAATATAATTACTTATGACAATTTTTCAATAGCCATTTTACATGCAGATTGCTCTGCCTTTTTTTTAATTTTGTGTTTATCTTGTGATAAAAATATAACCATTTTTTTTTCAGGATTATCCAATAATAATTGTTTAATATTGTCTAAAGGTTTATTATTATTTTTGAAAAATTCTATTTTTAAAATATGACTATCAGATGGTTCAAATTCATGAGATTTAACATTTAAACATAAATAAACTCCCATATGATATCCTTCTTCTTCATCCCAATCATTAATTTCTCTATACACAGGAGTTACCTGAAATGCCTTTTGTAACATAACTTGCAATATATTTTTATAATTATCATCATTTTGTATCAAATCCATCCAGTTAACATGATTTTCAAAAATATGTTCTACAAAAATTTGTGCGATTTGAAATCCTGGACCTGTCACAAATACACTATCAAACCATTTATCTTCATCATGTATTGAAATTTTATTAAAATCTAAAAAAAGAGCACCTAAAAAACTTTCAAATAAACATCCTAGTTTTTTTAAATTTGTTCTTGTTTTTTTTTCCTCTGCATTTGCTGAAATAATATACCATTTATTCAGTCCCATTTCATAAGCCATTCGTCCTATAGACTCGTTTTTAACCAATGCAATTTTTTTTTCTGTCATAAATCCTTCATTTTCTTTAGGAAATCTACGATAAAGATAGTATTTGGTAATACATTCTAATACACCATCTCCCAAAAATTCTAAACGTTCATTCGATTTTGTTCTTAATCTCATACAATTGTCTGGTTTTTCGGCAATAATAATACCATTTTCTATATTTTCTAGTTTAGGTCGTTTGCAATAAGATTTATGTACAAAGGCACGCTTATATAAATTTAAATTGTGTACTTTATCTGGTACGCCATATTTCTTTAAAATATCGCATACCTCACGTTCAGTTATTTCTTTATTTCTTTCATTATACGGATTAAAAATAAGTTCCTCATCTTGTTGTAATATGTCACCGTCTTGCATAATAGATTTTTCTGTCATATAATATCATTTGATGCGGTGTGTTTATATCAATTATAAAAATATTATAATCTAAAGATAATTTATTATGGCTGCAATGGCTGCGGATGCTGGTGATAGTTCTAGTGATAGTCTTGAAATAGGAAGTTTAGATAGAACTAGAACAAAAAGAATGAAAGAAATTAGAGAACAACAAGACAGTGGAGATAGTTTAATGTCTAATTATCCTAGAACGTTAAAAACTAGAAATGATAGACTTTTAGGAGCAAGACAATGCAAAGATGATTATTACATGAGAAAAAGTGATAGTGATGAGGATGAACCTATAAAAATAAATTTTAAAAATTGTTATCTAAAATCTATCGATTATTTATCAGATGAAAGAAAAGGTATACAAACTATAAAAAGTTTAAGTAAAATAGGAAGAGATGGATTACCTAAATTTAAATCTTTGCCTATTTATTTAGTTAATGGCCATAGTTCAGTAGAACCTCGTTTGATTTTAGAACCACCAGAAGATATGTCTTTAGCTGCTGCTAAAGAAGAACAAGAGTATTTTTATATTGATCAATTAGAACAATCAAATTTTAGTTTACATATTTCTCCATCTACAAACAATATAAGATTTCCTGCAAGAACAGACTTTTTTAATACAAATGCTCGCTCAAATAAATTTGTTGTAACAACAACGCCTATTGGCTTTGATGCAACATGTGGTGATAGAGCACAAGAAGTATTTTTAAAGGCCGCATCAAATGACAGATTTTCATCCTTAAGAGATGCTTTATTATCAGAAAATTTTCATGAATTTTTTACACGTGCAAATATCAAAAGTATATCAAGTGCATCATATGATGATGATGATGCAAGATATTTTCAAAATACGATGTTTTTTCCTCCGGGATATTCTGTTGTTAATAAATCATATCAGTTTTGGGATCATGATCCCAATGAAAGAACTCGCGACAAGTGGGGAGTTATTCGTTTAGATACTCTTACTGAGGACCAATTATCGGGAGGAGCATTAGATTCATGGGATCCTCCAATTACAAGTGCTAATCCACAAGAACGTTTAAGAACCTTACATCCTTTATGTCATCCTAAAATAAAAAAAACAATTACAGATTCGATTTTAAATGAAACAGATGTAACTTTAAAAGAAATCACAGATAAATTAGGTGCAGGTATTTATTTAGATTTTGGTTGTAGTGGTTTAGTTATGAAAATATTTGATCCGTTAAATAATAAATACAAAACAATTAGCCCGGACAAAAAAGAAAATATAGAATTATTTTTACCATTTTATAATGTTATTCAAGAAGGACTAGAAGAAATTAATAGATATTCAAAAATGTCTTGGAATAATATTGTTAGTAGAAAAGATGACGTAGAATTAAGTGAGGGACAAAAAAGCCTAGCAAGAAAAAGCAGACGTTTTAAAAAAGATGATACAGTATTACAAAGAGCATCACAAAAAAGTAGAATTTACACTGAAAAACACATGAAAGGCGGAAAAAAGAAAAAAAGAAAAACACAAAAAAAAAGAAAATCTCGCAGAAGAAAATCTCGCAGAAGAAAAGCAGGTAATCCCGAATCAGCAAAAAAAATACAAAAAATAGTAAGAGGTCATCAGAGTCGTAAAAAAACAATTAAACGTTTATCTGATAATCCATTTTCTGGAGATCATCCAGAAAATTTATTAAAAACTGGATCTGTTATAGAAAGAGAAAATATAGATATCACGTCAAAAACAAAATTAGGAGAAGATGTTAGAAAAGAAATGATGAAAAAAGCAAGAAACAAAAATGAAATGGCAAAACGTGCATTATTAAATGATTTTCCGCAATTTAAAGAAGAAATAAATAATGTAACAAGTTTAGAACGTATGTTACGACAAAATAGTCATGAAGATTATATGACTGATGCTGAAAAAAGAGCAAGGGGGTTATTAGGAGGTAGAAAAAGAAAAACACGTAGGAAGAGAAATAAAAGAAAAACTCATCGCAGAAAAAAAACAAAAAAGAAAAAAAAAGGTAATTTATTTAAGTAATTTATTTAAGTAATTGATTTAAGTATTTCATATGTTAAAAGTAATATATGAAATTAAAAATAGACAACCGAGAAAAAAAATTAATTAAACTTTTATATGCTATGAAAGAACAGTTTAATTTACAAAATATAAATCTAACTATTGAAGTATTAGATATAGGTGATTTTATTGTTTGTGATGATAATGAAAATGAAAAACTTATTATAGAACGGAAAAGTTTAAATGACTTAGCAAGTTCCATTAAGGATGGCCGATATATAGAACAATCAATGCGTCTTTCTAATTTATCTCTCCATAATCATAATATTATTTATCTTGTAGAAGGAAACTTATCAACATGGACAAACCGATATAAAGTTCAAGCCAATACACTTCATAGTGCTATATTCAGTCTCAGTTACTATAAAGGCTTCTCGGTCCATAAAACAAATGACATGACTGAAACTGCTGAATATATTTTACGTGTTTGTGATAAATTAAATAGAAGTCAAAAAAAGGTTCCATATTATCGCGATGGAGAGAAAAATGATAACAAAAAAATCCCCGATAATTATGTTAGCGTTATTAAAAAAGTAAAAAAAGATAACATTACACCAGAGAATATAAGTGAAATTATATTAAGCCAAATACCCGGTATTAGCGCAAAAACATCTCAAGTTATCATAAATCAATTTGGCTCTTTATATCAATTATTAGATGCACTTAATAAAAATCCTAAATGCATGGATAATATATGTTTCACTACAGAAAAAGGAACGAAACGCAAAATATCAAAAACAGCCATAAGAAATATATCACAATATTTACTTTATCAAAAATCAAATATCATTAAAATAGATACAATATAGATAAAATATAGTTATAATAAATAAAAATTTTTTGATTTTATAATATATATGAAATCAAAACAAATAGTATTAACTTTAGGATATATTGCTCTATTTTGTATTGCACTTTATTTTGTTTTTGGAATATTAAAAATAAGTGGTCAGGGCTTATCAAGTATGACCGGAGGTCCCTTAATAGAAGGAATGACTGATAAGCAACGAGAAAAAGCAGAAAAAACTATGGAAAAAATAAACGAAAATATGGAAAAAGTATTAGAAAATAATAAAAATGGGATTGCGAAAACATTTATAAATTATGATAATGATATAACAGGTTTTAATGACTTTAAAGATAATCTATTAATTTTAATGGATTATACATTAGAAGCGCAAAAAAATTTGTTAATAGGTAAGTTTATGCAAAATGTAAAAAGGAAAAAAAATATTAATTTCACCGATAAGGAAATTCAAGAAACTATGCGTAATGTTGTAAATATTAGCAATTTTAAAAAATTCTTAGAAGAACATGAAGATGTTCAAGTTTAATGACTAAACAAAGTCAAATTTATTATCAAAATATTTTTTACAATTTTCAAAAACAGTAAAACTCATCGCATTCACAATAACTGAACGCGTGGCTGCAATAGGAAATCCTTTCCAAAAATTACCCATCTTTATGGCTTCTTTTATTGTAATTCGTTGTGCTATTTGTCTAGAACGTATTACATCTAATGGATAACTTATAGTCCAATTAGTAAGTCCTGCTACTCCACCCGAAATAAACGTATTATATTTTTGTTCATCTCTCATCCAATGATACGTACCAAAATATGTAGAAAGTGCTACCATTTCTCGTGTCATTGTTGATTGAAATCCTTTACATCCTTTAAACATAGACAATCCTACTGGTTGATTTGTTTGTCTTTTTATTGTAAATGTATCAATAAAAAACATACCAGGTGTAACTAATGCTCCTGCTAATATTCCTGATAAAAAATAACTATTTGTATATTGATATGTTCTTTCTTTTATCGGAAAAACCATCATATTAAAAAAAGTTCCTGACACTAAGGGATACTTTACACCTCTATAATAATGTTTAATAGGCAAACCCCACCATGGTTTTTTGTTTTGTATTAAAACTTTTGCTGTATTAAATGGATGACCTATAATTGTTTCACTAATACCAACTGCAAAGGCTGAAATGATGTCAGACATTAAATTATATAAAATAAGTAATTATATTTAAATCATAAAATATAATTATTTAACACACCTCATAGTGTATTTATATAGAATTATTTTTTATTGACTATGCATGTAAGTATCAGGATCATCTACTTGATCTAAAATATTTCTAGTGCGTCCTGTAAATTCACCATTATCAATGGCTTCTTGTGTGAATTTATGTCCCTTCCAATTAGCATCCATTGGATTTGGACTGCCTTCATCAGTTGACATAGTAATATTATCTAAAGGAGTTTTGACACCAACTCTTTCATCATTAGGGTCAAATCCAGCATAATTATTCTGGTTATATGGGGGATCATCTCTATTTGAATCTAAAAGAAGACGTTCCTGTGCCTTTCTATAATAAGGATCAGCAGCAAACCCTAAATCTTGATTTAAAGGATCACCAGAAAGTCTATATCCACGATTATTCTGAGTATCATAAGATTGTTCATAATATAGCATTGGACAATTAATACCAACTCTTTGTGCCCACTGAATATATTCTGCGTATTCTTCTAAATTATTAAAAACAATAGGATTAACTCCTGGTATCATTGCTTTTTTTGAATTAATTAAATGAATTTTATTTCCCTTTTTAACAAGCATATTAGGACATTGAGATAAAGGCATGTTAAATCCCTCTACTAAATCTTCTCTTTTATAAGTAAAGCAAAATAATAATCCTAAAACAAATACAGTTACAATTACGACAACTTTATTATCCATATATATATACTTCAACAAATAAATTTCTCTCCTTACTTTAAATGAAAATTATAAAAGCAACGCCCGAAAATATGGAGAGTTTTAACAAGGAAATAAAAACACCTAATTTAATTGCGTTTGTAAAAATATATAGCGATGGATGTGGTCATTGTAAAAATTTAGAGCCAAAATGGAAACAATTAGAAGAAGAATTAAAAAATGATAAAAGTGAAGGAATACTCGCTAGTTTATCATCAGAACATTTAGAGGATGCAGACTGTGATACAGATATTATGGGTGTTCCTACATTACGTGTTTTTCAAGGAGGAAAAAGAAAAATGGATTATGAAGGTAAAAGAGAAACATCTGACATGAAACTTTTTTTTAAAAATTTACTAAAAACTAAAAAAGGTGGAAAACGACGAACAAAAAAAAGAAGAAGAAAAAAGAAAAAGACTTCGAGAAAAAAGAAAAAGACTTCGAGAAAAAAGAAAAAGACTTCGAGAAAAAAGAAAAAGACT